>Ga0105238_10004481_pt1 | contig 13843 bp, 9 predicted proteins | sample KBSC34metaG_FD_81526 | JGI IMG/M metagenome (GOLD analysis project Ga0105238, IMG submission 81526) | Corn rhizosphere microbial communities from Kellogg Biological Station, Michigan, USA - KBS C3-4 metaG | ecosystem: Host-associated > Plants > Roots > Rhizosphere > Soil | place: Michigan, USA... | reverse complement strand
CCCGTCGCCGCGGGGCTTATCGGCTGGGTGATCGCTATGGTCACGCGCCAGTCGGGCCATTTCTTCTTCGAGCCGAAGGGCTACGACAACGTCAACCAGGCGACCCACGAGTACAAGGAAGACGTCAAGGTCGGCTACAACCTGCGCCGCAAGGTGGTCCTCATGTCGATCTGGGGCCTCTCACCGCTCTTGCTGTATTTCAGCCCCACGCTGCTCGGCGTCTTCAAGACTCCCTGGATCGACGGCGCCAGCTACCTCGAGCACCTCTCGAAGGCGTGGATCGGGATCGGCTTGGGCGCCATCTTGTTCCGGACCATTCACCTGTTCTTCTTGCGTGACGTGCAGACGGGTCTGGTGTGGTTCACGAAGATCCTCACCGACCCGTTCCACGACATCATGCTGTATTACAAGGCGCCGTTCTATTTGCTGAAGGGTCAGCTCGTCGACCCGATGACCGCGGAACAGGGCCACCCGGCGTAGCAGGATGCTGAAAGGGGCCTCGGGCCTCGGGCTTCGGGCTTCGGGCCTCGGGGCAGAAATGCTCTCCGACGGAGAAGCCTGAGGTCCGAGGCCCTATTTAGCAGCCGAACCGCGTCTTCAGCATTTCACGGAGGACACGCCGCTTGATCGACTTGTTCGTCAGCGCCGGCTCCCACCACCAGAACCCGTCCTCCTTCATGGCGCGCGCCGCCGCCACGAACCGGTCGGCCACCGCGTCGAAGTCCACGTCGGTGAAGTCCAGGCTGAAGATGAAGCGTCCCGTCCCGACCCAGCTGAGCGCCAACCCTTGGGCCCGCAGATAGAACTGCAACATCCAGTTGTAGCGGGACGGCTGCGTGTACAGCACCGTCCACACCGTCGACAGGTTCGCCACGCGGACCGGCAGCTCCTCGGCCTCGAGGCGCTGGTTGAGGCGCGCCGCCCGGCGATTCCACACCTCGTCGAGATCGCTGTACAGCGCCTTGACGGCCGGCTCCTCGATGCGCCGCAGGAACTGCTTCATGGCCGCCATCACGTAGGGGTGCGAGTTGAAGGTGCCGCGCGCGAAGCAGATGTCGGTCGGGCGCTCGTCGCGGAAGCGCTTCATCAGATCTTTGCGCCCGCAGACCACCCCGACCGGGAAGCCGCCCCCCAGCGTCTTGCCGTAGGTGACCATGTCCGCCTTCACGCCGAAGTACTCTTGAGCGCCACCCCGCGCCAGCCGGAACCCGACGAACACCTCGTCGAAGATGAGGACGATGTTCCGCTCGGTGCAGACGGCGCGCAGGCGGCGCAGCCAGTCGGTATAGGCGGCGCGGTCGAAGCCGGCGCTGCGGCTGCTGTCGACCAAGGTCGAATCTCCCGGCGCGTTGCCGTTCGGATGCAAGCCCTGCAGCGGGTTGACCAGCACGCAGGCGATGTCACGCCGCTTGCGCAGCACGCGCAGCGAATCCTCGTCCATGTCCTTCAGCGTGTACGTCTCGTGGGCCGTCGTCGGGTTGCCCACGCCCGGCTGCACGTCGCCCCACCAGCCGTGGTAGGCGCCGCAGAAGCGAACCAGGTGCGACCGGCGGGTGTGATAGCGCGCGAGCCGCACCGCCTGCATGACCGCCTCGGTCCCCGACATGTGGAAGGACACCTCGTCGAGGCCCGAGATCTCGCGCAAGCGCTGGACGTTGTAGGCGATAATCGGGTGGTACGCCCCGAGCACGGGCCCGAGCGCGCCGGCCTCGGCGTTCGCCGCGTCCATGCACCGCTTGTAGAAGTCGTAGCCGAACACGTTGACGCCGTACGAGCCGGTCAGGTCGTAGAGCCGGTTGCCGTCGACGTCGGTCACGGTCACGCCGGAGGACGACTCGACGAAGGCGCCGCCCGCCAGGTGCTGCTGCACGAGGCGCCGGTACTGGAAGGGCACGCGGTAGGCCCGGGTGAACTGCAGGTCGGAGATGGCGCCCTCGACCTCCTCGGTCAAGGCCGCGGCGCGCGCGCCGTGCGACCGCTGCCCGTCGGCGAGGCGCATGAAGCCGGCACGCCGGCGGGCCGCCACGTCCTCGGGAGCGCCGTCCGAAGAAAAGAAGGAGGCGTCGTCGTACTCGTAGAACGGGACCTGCCGCGCCAACCGGCGGGCCATCTTCGAGTGCCCGCGCAGCGACGGGTGCTTGGCCTTCGACAGCTCGAGGCGTGTCTTCAGCTTGACCCCCGCCGCCGTCAGGGCCACGGCGCCGAACGGCGCCCACATCAGTGTCGAGCTCATGCATCACCTCGCTGCAAGACGTTGCTGGAAACCAGAGACCCCGAACCGAAGGAGGCCGCCGCGTGACTGCCCGATCCATTCTCAGCCGAATTTCCACTCAGGAGACCGTCAACTTCGTCCTGACCAACCGCATCCCGCGGCGCCTGGCCACCCAGTTCGTTGGCTGGTTCAGCAAGCGCCGGCAGCCGCTGCTGCGCGATCTGTCGATCGGCGCTTGGCGGCTCTTCGCCGACGTGGACCTGAGCGACGCGGCCAAGGACCAGTTCGAGAGCCTGCATGACTGCTTCATCCGCGAGCTGAAACCGGGCGCCCGGCCGATCGATCCGGATCCGTCGGTGATGGTCAGCCCGTGCGACGCCATCGTCGGCGCCTGCGGCGCCATCGACGGCCACCAGCTGATCCAGGCCAAGGGGCAGGGTTACACGCTGGACGAGCTGCTTGTCGATCCGGCCCTCGCCTCCCGATACCGCAACGGGCACTACGTGACGCTGCGCCTGACGTCGAGTATGTACCATCGCTTTCACGCTCCTTGTGATCTGACCCTCGAGCACGTGACGTACGTGGCCGGCGACACCTGGAACACGAACCCGATCGCCCTGGCCCGGGTCGAGCGGCTGTTCTGCAAGAACGAGCGCGCCGTGCTGCGCGCGCGGATCGGCCCGAGGGGCGCCAGTGGCGGCGCCGAGGGCGAGGCGGCCCTCGTCACCCTGGTGCCCGTCGCGTCGATCCTGGTCGCCAGCATTCGCCTGCATCACCTCGATGTCCTGCTTCACCTCGAGCATCCCGGTCCCAACGAGATCCCCTGCCAGGCGCGCTTCTCGCGCGGCGAAGAGATGGGCTGGTTCGAGCTGGGCTCCACCATCCTGGTGTTCGTGCCGCGCGGGTTCACGCTGGCGAACGGCGTCGCTCCTGGACAGGTCATCCGCATGGGCCAACCTCTCCTTCGCCTGCCAGGGCGGGCCTGACCGCGCCTGCCCGGGGCCGCGGCGCGCCCTCCTCAGAGGAGGGCCGCCTCCGTCGGGCTGGTGAAGGGGACCTCGGGCCGCATGGGAACGAGGTGGGCTCGAAACTGCTTGTGGCTGGCCTGGAAGGTGTAGGGCAACGCGCTGGCGCGGGCCTGCTCGCGCGGGCAGCGCAGCGCGCGCTGACACGCCGCCAGCAAGTCCTCGCCGATCGCGCCGTTCGCGCCGCCGGCGGCCTCCGTGATCAGGTCCGAGGGCCCGGGCGCCGGCACCGACGCGACGGGGAGCCCCGAGGCGAGCGCCTCGAGTAGCACGTTCCCGAACGTCTCCGTGCGCGACGGGAAGACGAAGCAGTCGGCGCTGGCGAAGTGCGCGGCCAGCTCGTCGCCGAACTTGTAGCCGCGCCAGACGGCATCGGGGTAGCGGCGCTGAAGATCCTCGCGCGCCGGACCGTCGCCGACGATCACCTTCGTGCCTTCGAGCGGCAGCTCGAGGAAGTCCTCCAGGCTCTTCTCGATGGCCACCCGCCCCACGTACAGCCAGATTGGCCCCGGAAGATCGCGGTAGACCTCGGCGCGGCGCCGGTCGGGGTGGAAGCGAAGCGCGTCCACCCCGCGCGGCCAGTGCACCAGGCGCCGGCCCACCCGCTTGTCACGCAGCTCGCGCAGCAGCGACAGGGTGCCGACCAGCGTGTGCTCGGCGGGGCCGTGAAACCACCGCTCCAGCTTGTAGCCCCACTCGACCGGCACCGGGATCCGCGCGCTCACGTACTCCGGATAGCGGGTGTGAAAGCTCGACGTGAAGCGCAGGCCGCGCGCGCGGAGCCAGCGGTTGATCCAGAAGCCGAGCGGCCCCTCGGTGGCGACGTGCACCGCGTCCGGCGCGAACGCGCGCAGGCGGCGGCTGGCTTTCCACGGGTCCCAGGCCACGCGGATCTCCGAATACGACGGCAGCGGCAGCGTCCTGTGCGCGTCGGGCGCGATCACCAGGACCTCGATGCCCTGCGCCTCCAGGTGCTTCGACAGCCGATCGAGCGTGTTCACGACCCCGTTCGTCTGCGGATGCCAGGCGTCCGTGACGATGGCGAGGCGCCGCAACCAACCTTCGCCCGCCTCCTTCGCGACGGCCGAACCGACGACGCCCCCGATCGAACGCGCGCGCGCCGATGGCTCAATCAGCTGCGGCGCCAGCTCCAGCTCCGGGACTCCTCGGACCTGATCGAGTGTGCTCATCTCGCCACCGTACGGGCCCGCTGCGACAAACCCGGGGAGCCCGTGTTTCGAGCCCGCGAAATCTCGGTTTCAAGACCGAGGCTCTTCGCGACGAGTCGTCACGAATAGGTGGGCGCGAATTGGTCTTCCCTGGCGGATCGGAGGCGGGCTTCGCCCGCCGGAGAAGACGCGATTCCACGGATCCGGGCCAGCCCCTGGTCCGGGGAGGGCCCGCGGGAGGGGCGCGAGCCCCTTCCGCGAGCGAGCGGAGCGAGCGTCTCTGTCCAGGTCCACAGCCAACCGGGTTCGTCGAGGACCTTGCCACCTTCGTGACAGAAGACGCGCACGCGACCGAGCTCCGTCGACGAGCCCGCGTTGTAGATGGCCAGCGACCGCCTCTCGTCTTCGAAGAACGTCATCGCGCGCGGCGTGTGGCGGTGCCCGTGCAGCACCAGATCGCAATGACCGCGGACGGCCGTGAGCAGCGACGCGCCCGACGCCAGCTCGTCGGCGTAGGGCATCCCCAGCCAGCTGATCAGACGCTCGGCCGCGTGATCGGCGGGCAGCGGCAGCACGTGATGGTGCAACAACACAGCGACGACCGTGCCGGGCGCCGCCGCGGCCGCCGCCGTGTGGATCGCCTGGATGTCCTCGGGCCTCATCTCACCGTGCCCCGAGATCCAGGACCGGTTGTGCGGGGCCGTCGAGTCGAAGCGGATCAGGTGCAACCCGGGCGGGGTGGCCACCGAGACGCGCGGGCCGTCCTGAATCGCGTCGCCGATGTCGTCGCCCAGACGATCGTGGTTGCCGGGAATGATGGTGAGGCGATCGAGATCGCGCAGCGGCCGGAAGATGCGCCAGAACACCGCCAGCTCGCCGATCCGTCCCCGATGCGTCAGATCGCCGGTCACCACGACGTGGTCGATTTCCGCCGCCAGCAGGGCGTCCCGGATCGCGACCGCTCGCCGCTCGGTCTCGACGCTCTTGCCGATGTGCAGGTCGGACACGTGAGCCAAGGTCTTGATTCCCATGAGCCCCAGTGTTCACCGCCATGGCGACGCCCCCGCGCAAAATCCGCGGCGTCCCCGCCAAACTTACGCGACGCCCTTGTGACGACAGGCTGCCCAAATCCGCTCTGTCCGGCCCCTCATTAAGGAAGGAGTACGGCCTCGCACGGGCGGAGCGGATGGCCCGTCCGACGCTGGATGTCAGGGGGTCTGACGCAGCTGGCCGCGCGGGCCGCGCTCCGGACGAGAGGACCCCGGCTTCCGGTAAGAAAGATGACCTCTTTCTGTGGAGGTCGGGGTCTCCAGGATGTGCGGCACGTTGCCGGCTCGGCCTCTGCAAGGTTGGTTCGCCCCCCGATATCGAGTCGAGGTACCCCATGGCAAGAATGAGACCAAGGAGAGTCGATGGCCGCGCGGGCCGTCGCCCAGTTCTGGGGGACGCTTCCTGGATGCGTCCACGCCCGCTCAGTCGAACACACTGCGTCGTCGCGGGGCTGAGCAGCCTGCTGGCGTTGTCGGCCTGTACGACCGGAGCCGTCGGCGTGAATAACGGGAGCGGGTCCAGCACGGGCTCGGGCAGCGGCGGCTCCGGCGGGTCGAACGCTGGCTCGGGAGGCTCCTCGACCGGCAACGGCTCGGGCGGCAAGACCGGGTCGGCGAGCGGCGGAAGCGGCCCGAGCTCGGGCTCTGGCGGCTCGGGCCCCACCTCGGGTTCGGGCGGCAGCACTGACCCGGGCACGGGGTCGGGCGGGACGACGGCGCTCGACTGCAGCGGGGTCCACCCGGGTCGCGCTCCTCTCCGCCGGTTGACCACTTACGAGTACAGCAACACCATCCGGGACCTGCTCGGCGACACCACGACCCCGGGCAAGGATCTCCCGCCCCAGGTCGATACGGCCCAGAACCTCTTCGGCAACGACGCCGACGAGCAATCCCCGTCCTCGCTGCTGATCGAGAAGTATCAGAGCGTCGGCGAGGCCGTCGCGCAGAGGGCGACCGCCAGCACCACCGCGCTCGCCAAGCTTCACACTTGCGCGAGCTCGCTGACGACCAGCACGGAGGAAGCCTGCGCGCGCTCCATCGCGACCGCGCTCGCGCCGAAGGCCTATCGGCGCAACGTGACGACCACCGAGCTCGACGAGTTCGTGAAGCTCTACAAGGACGTCCGCGCCCTGGCGTCGTCGGTCACCTTCGGCATGGGCGTCCAGGGGATGATCCAGGCGATGCTCCAGGCTCCCGAGTTCCTGTACCGCGTGGAACAAGGTACGGCGGTCGGAGGAAACAGCGCGGTCAAGCGCATCGCCGGGCGAGAGATGGCGACGCGGCTCTCCTACTTCTTCTGGCAAACCATGCCGGACGCGGCGCTTTTCCAGGCGGCCGACGCGGGCATGCTCGATTCGAGCGACGGGGTGATGAACCAGGCGAAGAAGATGCTCGACGATCCGCGGTCGCACGCGATGATGGCGTTCTTCTTCGACAACCTCTTGCCCCTGCCCGACCTGTCGGCTCAGACCCGGAGCACCGACCTGTTCCCCAAGTTCTCGGCGAGCATCGGCGCCGCCATGCGCTCCGAGGTGCAGCGCGTCCTCGAGTACGAGATCTACGAGAATACGGCCCAGGCGGCGGCCCCCTACGCCGCCGGCAGCTGGCCGGCGATCCTCACGCTGCCATACACGTTCGTCAATGAAGCGCTCTTCAACTATTACGGCTCGTCGACCTTCGCCTCCGGGACGACCAAGGTGACTGGTACGACGCTGACGAAGGTCAACCTCAACACCAGCCAGCGCCGCGGCCTCCTCACCCTGGGCGGCATGATGACCGGCCTCACCACGACAGACCTCACGAACCCGGTGCTGAGGGGTTCGTTCATCATCAACAAGCTGATGTGCAAGAACCTCTCGGTGCCGGCGGGTCTCAATCCGACGACGCCGGACCCCTACAGCGGCAAGACGGCGCGCGAACGGTACGGGTTCCACTCGGCGTCGGCCACCTGTTCCGCCTGTCACAAGATGATTGATCCCCTCGGTCTGCCGTTCGAAAACTACGACGCCGTCGGGCAGTATCGCGCGACGGAGCACTGGGAGGATCCGAACACCAAGATGGCCTACGACACGGAGATCGACGCGAGCGGCGCGGTTCCGGGGGTGGAGGGCTCCGCGGCGAACGGAGCGGAGCTGGTCTCTCTGCTGGCGAAGTCCAGCGACGTCGGCGCCTGCTTCGCCTCGCACTGGCTGAACTTCGGGTACGGGCGCTCACTCGTCGCCGACGACGACGCCTGCAACAAGCAGGCGATCAACACGGCGTTCGCCGGCGCCGGCTACAACGTCAAGCAGCTCCTGCTGGCCCTCACGCAGACAGACGGCTTCCTCTATCGCCCGGCCCAATAGGAGACTTCCCCATGACGCGGTTCAAGCTCGATCGTCGGACGGTCATCAAGGGCGCGGGGACCATCTCCATCGCGCTGCCGTGGTTGGAGATCATGGGCCGAGGTCGCCCGGCCCGGGCGCAGGCGACCGGCTCCGTGCCCCTCAAACGGTTAGTCACCGTCTATCAGCCGGGGGGTGCCGTACGGCAGGGCGCGAACGGGGACAAGTACACCCCGAGCGGCTCGGAGACGTCCTTCACGTTGTCGCCCGTGCTGATGCCGCTGCAGCCCTACCAGAGCCGTCTCCTCATCCTCGACGGGTTGAACCTGGCTTGCGGCGACCAGTCGAAGTACTCGGTCGAGCAGCACCAGGGGGGCGAGGTCGGTTGGCTGACGGGCGCGATCCAGCAGGGCGCCGGGAACTACATCGCCAAGAACTCGCCTTCCATCGACCAGGTCCTGGCCAGCCGCCTGTCGACCGGAAAGGCCTACGGCAGCGTCCAGCTCGCCATTCGATGGGCGACGGGAAAGTCGCACGGGAAGCTGCACCCGATCAACGCGATGAACTTCGACAACAACGGGCCCATTCCACCTCGACTCGATCCCCAGGACGTATTCAAGACGTTCTTTGGCTCGTCTTCGGGGGCGGGCGGGGCGGGCGGCACCGCCGACCAGACGCCGGGGATCCGCAAGTCGGTCCTGGATTTCGTCGACAAGAAGTACGCGGCGCTCGAGTCCAAGCTGGGGGCCGACGACAAAGCACGGCTCGAGCTGCACCTCACCCAGATCCGCAGCCTCGAGACGCGAATGGGGCAGATCATGACGCCGGAGCCAACGGGATCGGCCTGCAAACCGCCGACGAAGGTCGACACGACCGGCTACAACCCGACGAGCGGCCTCAACTCGGCCGATGACGGCAGCCTCCTCGACACCTCATCGGACTCGAAGATCCCGACGGTGGGTCAGTTCATGGTGGACATGATGACCATGATCCTCGCCTGCGACCGCACGGGGGTCGCCTCTCTGCAATGGAGCGACAGCGAGGCCAAGCACACCTTCCCGTGGCTCAACCTCTCCCAGCACCATCACTACTACATGCACGACGGCGGCTTCCGCCCGACGGAGTGCACGCAGATCTCCACCTGGTACTCGACCATGCACGCCTACCTGTTGAAGGCCATGCAGGCCGTGGACATGGGCGGACACTCCCTGCTCGACGAGACGATGATCTTCTTCGGGACGGAGATCGCGGATCCGCCGTCGCACGCCAAGTCCAACATGCCGTTCATTCTGGCCGGCGGCGATGGAAAGACCCTGAAGACCGGCCGCTGGGTCAAGGCGGCCGGAGGCACCCCCCACAACAAGCTGCTGACCGCGATCTTGAACCTGTTCGGCGATACGCGCACCAGCTTCGGCGACTCCCGGATCGAATCGACGGCTTTGAAGACGCCGAGCCTGACGTAGGCGCGCGGGGGCGCTGTTATAGCCCGTACTTCCGGAGCTTCTCGTAAAGGGTCGAGGGCGCGATGCCCAGCGTGCGGGCGGCGTGCACCCGGTTGCCCGAGACCTGGGACAGCGTCTGCTTGATGGCGGCCCGCTCGAGGGCCTGCAAAGCGTGCCCGCCCAGCGGCAGCCGATCGAGCATCGTCTGCTCGGCCGGCGGATCGGCGAACCGCAGGTGCCGAGGCAAGAGCACGCCCGCATCGACGAAGGCGATGGCATACGCAAGCACGTTCTTCAGCTCGCGCACGTTGCCCGGCCAGGGATGGGCCCGAAGCACGGCCAGCGTCTCGGGCGCGACCGCGACGTCCTCGCGCCCCAGGTCGACGAGCAACCGCGACACCAGATAGGGCAGGTCGCTCAGCCGATCGCGGAGCGGCGGCAGATTCACGATGGCGGCGGCCAGGCGGAAATACAGGTCCTGCCGGAAGTGACGCGCGGTCACCAGCGCCCCCAGATCCCGGTTCGTCGCCGCCACGATGCGCACGTCGACCTTTCGATCGCGCGTCCCGCCCACCCGCCGGACCAGGCCATTGTCCAGCACCCGGAGCAGCCGCGGCTGCAGCTCGAGGGGGAGCTCGCCAATCTCGTCGAGGAACAGCGTCCCACCGGCCGCGCGCTCGAACGCGCCGGGATGCTCGGCGTGGGCGCCCGTGAAGGCGCCGCGCTCGTGTCCGAACAGCTCGCTCTCGACGAGGTTCGGTGGGACGGCGCCGCAGTCGAACACCACGAACGGCTGGCGGGCGCGCGGGCTCAGGTCGTGGGTCAGATGGGCGAACACGTCCTTCCCCGTGCCCGTCTCGCCGATCAACGTCACCGTCACGTGGGTCGGTGCCAGACGCCGGATCAAGGAGAAGACATCCTCGATCGCAGGGGATGTCGGCACCGAAGATGCGCCCCGGGAAGTGCTCTTGGGGGGCTGGGCCGGGCCCGGGCTCGCTTTCGGCCGTCCGGCGAGCGGCAAGGGTTCGAGGCGGACAGGCCGCGGGGCTTCCGTACGACTCCGAAGAGGAGCCGAACCGGCGATGGTCACGGGCGCGATCGCCGCTGCGGACGTGGCTGTCTCCATGGACATACTTACCTCGATCAGGGAATCCACCGTGGAACCGCCGGCGAACGCGCGGCGGCGATGGAATGGCTAATACAGGCCCCCGAAGATGCCCGCTGTGACAAGTCCGGTCCGCTTCGGTTTCGAAATCCCACCGGATTCCGGTCTCCGCCATTCGGAGGGTGCGCCTCTGGACCAAAGGAGCACGAGGCCCGGAAGACCGCGAAGATCCAGGGGTTGAGGGACGACCAACCTCTCGCGGCGGCCGGGCGTGCTCCCGCCGCCAGAGCCCGGCACCGCCGCAGCCCGAACGGTAATCGAATAGCGAAGGCCCGGCGACGAAACGCCGTGGGGAGCGTCCAGACGCCAGGCCGGCCTTCGCGCTAGAGAGCGAGACTGCGGCTCAGGGCTTCGCAAGCACCCTTCGCGACGGTGATCTCTCACCTTTGGCGAGGGTCGAGGTCGACGGTGACTTCGTCGGACATCGGGGCGACGTGGCGGTGGCCAAACTGAAATTGGCGCCCAGCACCCACGCGACGCTGGCTTCCTTCGCGAACACGATCTGCGCCGCGTCCTCGCGGCGCCCGGGATCGAAGGATGTGGGCTGCCCTTGCTCGATGGGAGGAGGCCAGAATCGATTGTAGAAGCCCACCGGCACCGCCGTCTTCTTCCCGCCTTCGCCTGGCAAACGATTGTCGAATCCGAAGTGCGCCCGAAGTTTGTCATCGGGCAGCGTCTCGACGCATTTGAGCACCGGCGAGAGGCCGGCCATCCGCGCCGCGGTGACCGCATCGACCTTGGCCGCCGTGGCGAGCTCGCTTTTCAAGCGAACCTCCGGCGGGTCGGATGGGACGAAGACGTGCGCCGCCGCATCCATACCGCCAGCTCCGTTCGGCGAGCTCGGCGCCGTCGCCGGAGGGGGGGCCGAAGAAGCCCCCCCTCGATTCCGATCGATCTTGCCGCAGCCCACGCCCGCCGTCCCGACCACCAGGGCCAGCGTCGCCATCAACTTGTATCGTTTCCCTTTCATGAGCTCACCCGGTCGAGCTGGCAACCTATCGCAGGCTCGACGGGGCCTTCCGTCACATTTGCCTTGGACAGGTGACAAATTTGCGACGACGGCAGCGCGGAGGCGCGTTATGGAAAGACCGCCGGGCAAGTCTTCGTCCGGGTGACGGCGCCGGGGACGGACACGAAGTTTCGTCCCGCGACGATCGAGTCGATGAGATCCTGGGGGACGCCCGGACGCAGTCCCTGGAAGCACTGGAGCAAGGTCCGCTGATCGCCGGTCACCGAGCCGAAGCCGTTGAGGGCGTTGACCCACAACCGCCGGGCCAAGGGATACGGGGGCTGAGCGGAGCCGTTGACGAGCCGGGAGATCGTCGCGGGGGTCGACCTGATGCCCTCGACCTGGATCGCCATATTCGTGAAGTCGTCGACCGACTCCCGGCCCGCAAAGCCGATGCTGCACGGGTTCGCCGAGACCAGACAGCCGATTTGATCGGTCGACGTGAGCTTCTTGCAGTTGATGCCCGGCGCGAAATCCGCGAGGCTGTCGGTCTGGCTGACGTGCAGCCGGAAGAACGCGCTGACGATCCGGTTTTGTCGGACCGCCGACAAGCCGGCGGCGAGCAGGTTCGGGTTCGTGTAGCTGTCCTTGACGAACTTGCCGGTCGGGCTGACCACCAGAAGGTTGTAAACACGCGCGTCCCGAAGCGGCGACGCCGCGGGCACCGGGCTGTTGTTCAAGCAGTTGAAGTTCGGGACCGACGGGTTACTGATGTTGACCGGCAACAAGCAAGGCGAGGTGCTGCCGTCGGGGCACATGATGCCGGTGCCCACGTTGCTCAGGGCGAAGGCGCCCGGACTGCAGATCGTGGGCTCGCCCCCCTGCGGGATGGTCGAGAAGTAGGCCGCGATCTCGTCCTGGTAGTTCGCCGGGATCTCGATGGGTAGGACCACTCCCAACCCCTTGCGCGCCGCCAGGGCCGTCCGCTGGAGCGCGACCGAGTTGGCGATGGCAGGATCGGGAAGGATGTTCTGAGCCTGCGACACGGCGAAGTCGGCGAGGACGCCCACCGCGGGGTCGGTCCGGTTGTCGAGGAAGGGTGTGGACGGCGGGTTGCTGGGCGCCTGGTACCCCTCCGCCACTTGCTCGAAGCCGAGCCGCGCGTTGGCGGCGAAGTCGGAGTCGGCGATGCGACGGATGGGATCGAGATCGAGGTAGTCCGAATCGCCCTTGTTCATCACCGCCTCACCGGCGTTGCAGAAAGGATTGGCCGTCGCGGCGCTGTCTTTGGTGGGCAGCTGACCGGCGAACGCGGTCGTAAACGGGGGAATGGGGACCAGGCCCACGAGGCCCACGAAGGTATCCGTGGTGCCCGAGAGATCGCCCCGGCGAAACGCATGTTTCAACCGCCCGCAGTTCGACGACCGGCAGCTCTGCGGTTCGGCTCCATTGTCGGAGAAGATCTGGGACCAGTTGTTCACCAGCGCCTGCCGGACTGCGCCGGCGCAGTTGATGCGGGCCGGGTTGCGCGTGCCGTTCGCGTTCAGCTGGGCGGCGGTGGTGTGGTTCTGGCCCCCGTAGATCATGGCCAGGACGTCCTTCCAGCTCGTGAAGGTGTAAGTACCAGCCGTGGTGCAGCCGTCGGCGGCCGTGCAGCCAGGCACGGCCAGGCTGATGCCGCCGGAGACCGAGTCGCTGCAATCATCGTTGGTGTCATCGGGAGTCCGCTCGGTGCTGTCGCCAATCAACTGATTGGCCGCCACGATGGCGATGCCGTCCAGGCCGATCAGCAGCTGCGAGGCGCTGGCGGTGCAGGCGGTGTTGTTCAGCTCGCGCGACATGGGCGCGATCTGCTGCGTGCCGGCCACCATCGCGGCCTGGCCCGTCCCGGAGCCGCCGCCGACGTAGTTGATGAGGGTGCCGAGGCTGCAGACATTGATGACGTCCTTCGTGACGTCCTCCAGAGTGTCGGATCCCTGAAGGTTCAGCGGAGCGGCGTGGGCCGCGGTGCTCATCCCCAAAGCTGCCAAGAAGCTGCTCGCGATCACCTTGCGCATGGTTCCTCCGTTGTGGCGCGACCGATCGTTGCTTGATGTCGGATTAATCTAATTTGTGCCAGGGGCGAGCAATTCATGCGCCACCGGAAATGCGCGATTTCGGCCAGATCGAACGGCCTTCGTAGCTGCGAAACTCCGGATTCCGGACGAAATCGTTCGAATCCCGGCGACTCGCTCACTGGGAGCCGAGGCGGCGACGCTCCTCTCGGAAGAAGCTTGCCGTTGCTTGCGCAAAAAAAGAGACGGGCGCCAGCCATCGCCGGCGCCCGCCTCTCGGTCATGATGACCTAGGCTCGTACGGAGCCTAGCCGTTTACGGGATCATGCACTCGGCGTTGCAGAACTGACCCTCGCAGGAGGTCAGGTTGATCGCGCGGCCCAGCGGGAACGCCGGGTTGATGAGGCGAGCCTTGATGGTCGCCGCATCGTAGGTAGCCGCCGTCAGGCCGGCT
>Ga0105238_10004479_pt1 | contig 13848 bp, 13 predicted proteins | sample KBSC34metaG_FD_81526 | JGI IMG/M metagenome (GOLD analysis project Ga0105238, IMG submission 81526) | Corn rhizosphere microbial communities from Kellogg Biological Station, Michigan, USA - KBS C3-4 metaG | ecosystem: Host-associated > Plants > Roots > Rhizosphere > Soil | place: Michigan, USA... | reverse complement strand
GCATGTTGATCAGGACGATTTCAATTTCCGGTACGTCGGCGATACCCGGAACCTTGTACGTTTAAAAATTGGGGTTCAGCACCACGCCGGACAGGTCGTCCATCACGCGCTCTTCATACAGCGCGTAGCCCATGCCCATGATGATGCCGCCGTTGATCTGGCTCTCCAGCGTGACCTGGTTGATGATCAGGCCACAGTCGTGGACGCCGAGGATTTTTTTCACCGTGACCAGCCCGGTCTCCGTGTCCACCTCCACCTCGGCGAACTGCACGCCGCACGCGTGGTCGGTCGAAAGCCCCTGCTGCCACTGGCCATGCACCATCAGCGGGCTCACGCCCAGTTTCTTGCAGGCGGCGAACCAGTTTTTTCCGCGCGCATCGGCCACGCCCGTCTGCGTCTGCAATTGTTCCAGCGCCTTCGTGCAGATGTTATGGACCGTCGGCGAGACCGAGGGGCACGTCGTGCTGCCGCCGCTGCCGGGGCCATAGGGAAAATTCGTGTCGCCCACCCGCACTGTGATCTGCTCCGGCTTGAGCCCGAGCATCTCCGCCGCCACCACCGCGATCACCGTGCGCGTGCCGGTGCCGATGTCCTGCACGCCCAGCCGCAATTCGATGCTGCCGTCAGGATTGATCTGCGCGTCGCCCTGCGTCCGGCGGTCGCCGCTGCTGCCACCCCACGCGCCGCCGGCGCAGCCGATGCCGGTTTTCACCACGCCGGACGAACTGCCCGGCGCCTTGTATTTCTCTTTCCAGCCAAATTTTTCAGCGCCCAGCTTGTATTCCCGCTGGCGGATCGGGTTGGAATCATTTTTCAACCGCAACTCCAGCGGATCCATGCCCAGCTTCGCGGCGAGATCGTCCATCGCGGATTCCATCCCGTAGGAGGCGGGGGGATGCCCCGGCGCGCGAAAAGCCCGGGCCGAACCGGTGTTCAGCGTCACCGCCGATTGCTTCACCCGGATGTTCGGCACCCTGTAGATGTAAGGCATGGGGATGTCCGCGCCGCCGCCGCCGCCGCCGCTGTCACCACCCGCGCCGATGCCGGCCGTCCCGTAATTTTCCGCCTCGAACGCCTGCAACATCCCGTCCGCGCTCGCACCGATCTTGATCTTTTGAAAACTCGAGGGCCGGTTGCCCACCGCCAGCGCCTGGTCGAACCGCGTCAGCATCAGCCGCACCGGCGCGCCGGCTTCCTTGGAAAGTTTTGCCGCCAGCACGCCTTCCACACCCGGGCCGAATTTCGCGCCAAAACCGCCGCCCATGTATTCCGTGATGACGCGGACCTTGCTGTTATCCAGCTGCAACGCGCCCGAAAAGCCGTCGCGCACGCTGGTGATGCCCTGGGTGGAGGCCCACGCCGTCAGGCCTTCATCCGTCCAGGAAACGGTGTTGCCGTGCGTCTCCATCGGATTGTGGACCTGCACCGGCGTGGAATAAAATCCCTCGATCACCGCCGCGCAGCCGGGGAACGCCGCGTCCACGTCGCCGTTCTGGCGCACGTGCGGGGCCGAGGCGTTCGCCACGCCGTCCCAGACCTGCGGCGAATTTTCCTTCCGCCCCTCGTTTTCGTTCACCACAAATCCATGGCGCACATCCGCCTGCACCTCGATGGCCAGCAACGCATCGAGACACGCCTGCTTGCTCGTGCCCGCCACCGCCGCGATCTCCTCGCCGTAATAACGGATCGTGAAGGCGCCCTCCCGCGCCACCACGGCCGCCTTGATGCCGGGAACCGCCCGCGCCTTGTCCAGGTTGACCGAGGTGACTTTTGCCGCCGGCCATTTCGAGCGCAGAATCATCCCGTACAGCCAGCCCTTCTCCTGGATGTCCGAGGAGTAACGCGCGCTGCCCGTCAGCTTCGCCGGGGCGTCCACGCGCGCCGTCGAATGGCTGATGTATTTCGTGTCCTTTGGCCATTCAGGCATAATCAACGACCTCCGTTCTGCTCGCGGTTTCGACGCCCGCCGCCTTGAGCGCGGCCTGGACGATGCGCGGCTGCGTGCCGCAACGGCAGATGTTGCCGGCGCAGGCATGTTTCACGTCGTCGGCATTTGGCTTCGGGTTCTTCCGCAGCAACGCCGTGACGCTCATCAAAAATCCCGGTGTGCAATAGCCGCACATCAACGCATCCTTCGTCAGGAACGCCTGCTGCACCTTGGAAAGATTGCCGTTCTTCGCCAGCCCCTCGACCGTGGTGATCTCGATGCCCTGCGCTTCGATGGCGAGTTTCTGGCAGGAATAAACCGGCGTGTCACCGAGCATGACCGTGCAGGCGCCGCACGTCGCGCGGTCACAGCCTTCCTTCGCGCCGGTGAGGCTCGAATAATTCCGCAACGCATCGAGCAGCGTCACGCGCGGTTCCAGCATGAGTTTCAATTTCTCGCCGTTGACCTTCAGGGTCACCGGCACCGCGCCCGGCCCGAGGACCTTCTCGGCACTGGCTTTTTCCAGCTCCGCCGCAACGGTGGTGACCTGCGCCGTGGCTGCCGTCACGGCGACGGTGCCCAGGCTTTTGAAGAACGTGCGCCGCGAGTGCGCGCCCAGATGTTCCGGCTCGGAATTATTCATGCGACTTTTGGATCAAGGCTTGCAACCGTTTGTAATCTTCCGGTGTGTCCAAGTCAAGCGTCAGACCGGGATCATTTATCCCACATTGGACGCTCGGGCACGGCGCAAGGTTCAAAAAAGTTTTCAACGTGTCCGCCCGCGAAGTTTTCAAACTTTCCCAGGCTGCCGATGGCAGGATGACCGGATGCTTGGTGCGCCCGCCAAACATCGGCTGGCAGATCATCTCCCGATTTTGCGCCGCAAACTCCAGTAACGCCCGCAGCGTCTCCAGTCGCAGATGCGGCTGGTCGCCCAAGACGATGGCCCAATTGGTGATTTCTGGTTGCCAGCCGTCCCAATTGGCCGCACATATGATGGAACTGAACATCCCGCGCTCTGGCTGCGGATTCTGGATGCGATCGGCCTTCGAGAACTCCAGCCGGTCAAGTTCCGCGCCCAATTCGGCATCATCCGGACGCATCACCACCGCAATCTGGCCTGCGCCAAGCTGTCGCCATTGCGCGACAAGCTGCCCCACGACCGTTGTCCCGCCCCACGGCAGTAACAGTTTGGGCTGCCCCATCCGGGAGGACGCCCCCGCACCAAGGATGACGACCCCAAACTGGTTGAAAACATCTGCCATGCGCAGGGTTTGAACAAAATAAGTTACACGGTCAAGGCGATTCCCCCTAGCGACCGCCAGTCTGGCCGGACCTCGGCAGAGCGTCACCAGCATCCATCAGATATGTGATGAGAATAGGATTGCGAATTCTCTCGCCGCCCGTTTTCATGAACGGAATTGCCAAATGAGAAAGATTCTCGCTCCCATTTTCTGGCTGTTGCTCGCCCTCGCGGGTGCGTGGGCCTACGCCACCATCGCCTTCAAACGCGGCGAACCCGTCAATTCCGCCTATCTCATCATCGCCGCCGTCTGCACCTACGCCATCGGCTACCGCTTTTATTCCAAATGGATCGCCACGCGCGTGCTGATGCTCGAAAACCGCCGCGCCACACCCTGTGAAGTCCATGACGACGGCAAGGATTTCGTCCTCACCAACAAATACATCCTGTTCGGCCACCATTTCGCCGCCATCGCCGGCCCCGGCCCGCTCGTCGGCCCCGTGCTCGCCGCGCAATTCGGCTATCTGCCCGGCGCGCTCTGGATTCTCATCGGGGTCGTGCTGGGCGGGGCGGTGCAGGATTTCGTCATCCTCTTCGCCTCCATCCGTCGCAATGGCAAATCGTTGGGCGAAATGGTGAAGGAAGAATTGAATGCCCCCGCCGGGGCCATTGCCGTACTGGCCATCCTGGCCATCCTGACCATCCTGCTCGCCGTGCTCGCCCTCGTCGTCGTCCGCGCCCTCGCGGAAAGTCCGTGGGGCGTCTTCACCGTCGGCTGCACCATACCCATCGCGCTGTTCATGGGCGGTTACATGCGGTTCCTGCGCACTGGCAAGGTGCTGGAAGCCACCGCGCTGGGCGTCACGCTGCTGCTGCTCGCTGTCTGGGGCGGCAAGCTGGTCTATGAAAACCCGCACTGGTCGCAGGTCTTCGGTCTCAAGGATATTTCCCTCGCGTGGATTATCATCGGTTACGGCATCATCTCCAGCAGCCTGCCGGTGTGGCTCATGCTCGCGCCGCGCGATTATCTGAGCACCTTCATGAAGCTCGGCACCATCCTCGCGCTGGCGCTGGGCATCCTCTGTACCCTGCCGCATCTCCAGATGCCTGCGCTCACGCAGTTCATTGACGGCTCCGGCCTGGTCGTCGCCGGCAAGCTGTTTCCCTTTTGCTTCATCACCATCGCGTGCGGCGCCATCTCCGGCTTTCATTCGCTCATCGCCAGCGGCACCACGCCCAAGCTCATCACGCGGGAACAGTACGCGCGCCCCATCGCCTATGGCGCGATGTGTTTTGAAGCCTGTGTCGCCATCATGGCGCTCATCGCCGCCTGCACGCTCGACCCCGGTGTGTATTTCGCCATGAACGTCAAGGGCGACCCCGCCGCGACCGTGGCGAAGATCAATGCGCTGAACTTCCCCGTGACCGTGGATCAGATGAATACGCTCGCCCACGATCTCGGTGAAAAAAACCTGTTCGGCCGCACCGGCGGCGCGGCCACGCTGGCGGTCGGCATGGCGCACATCTTTGCCAAGGCCGTCAATGGCCGCTGGCTCGACCTCTGGTACCACTTCGCCGTGATGTTCGAGGCGCTGTTCATCCTGACGACGCTCGATGCCGGCACACGGGTCGGGCGCTATCTGCTGCAAGGCGTGCTGGGCCGGGCCTGGAAACCGCTCGGCGACCCGAAGAACTTCATTGCCACCCCCGTCGCCGCCGCGCTGATGGTCGGCGCGTGGGGTTATTTTCTGATCCAGGGCGTGCGCGACCCGCTCGGCGGCATCAATTCGCTCTGGCCGCTGTTCGGCATCGCCAACCAGATGCTTGCCGCCATCGCCCTCTGCCTCGGCACAACCATCATCCTGAAGATGTCCCTCGGAGCGCGGAGCATGGCCCCGCAAGCTTCTGAAACAATACCCCGCCCATCCCCCCGTTCTCCCTTGCTCGCGCTGGTCACGCTCATCCCGCTCATCTGGCTGCTGGCCGTGACCTTCACGGCGGGCCTGGAGAAAGTTTTCAGCCATGATCCACGAATTGGATTCTTGGCACATGCACAGGGAGTCGAATCTTCGGCTTTGGCTGCCCGGCATAATATGGCCCTGATAGACGTGGCCACGCATCCTGAAGCGAAGGAAGAATTAATGAAAATCGAAGCTGAAATGGCCAAAATGTCAGCCGTTAAATTCAATGATTTTCTGGATGCGGTGGTGGCGACCAGCTTTCTGGTTTTGGTTTCCATCATCGTCCTCATCAGCCTCCGCGAATGGCTGCTGCTCCTGTCCAAACGCAAACCGAGCGTGCTCCACGAAACCGCCCCCGTCTGGCTGCCCGATTACGCCCTGAAAGAATCCGGCCCGAACCTTCGCACCGCCGCCGGTGCCGCCGCCCTCGCCTTCGGCCTGGCAAAAGAACTTTCCGGCGAAACCCAGTTCGAACGTGCGAAGCATCAAGCCTGCGCCTGCGAACAGCGCAGCGACCAGAAAATCTACGTGCAAGTCACGGAAGCAAAATTCAACGGCATCCGCCGGTGTTGTTGACAGCGGCAGAAGCCGGAATTTCCCGGACGCCCTCGTGTTTGCGTGAGGCAATATTGTGCGCGCCAGCGTCCTGGAGTGCGGCAGCCCTCTGCCGCTCTGCGCGGAAATCAATTGACGCATCCATGTTATTGAACCGACCAGCATGCAAGTTGCAGATTGAACTCGCCCCCTTCAACCTCTTAACCTTTCAACCAGCAACATGAAACTCGGCATCTACGGCGGTTCCTTCGACCCGGTCCACACCGGCCACCTGCTCGTCGCGCAGGCGGCGGTGGAGGAACTCGGCCTCGACCGGATGTTTTTCATCCCGGCATCGCAATCGCCGTTCAAGGCCGGCCAGAAGCCCGCGCCCGACGCCGTCCGCCTGCAACTCCTGCGCCTCGCGCTGGCTGGCAAAACCAACTGCGAGATCGACGACCAGGAAATCCGCCGCGGCGGCATCTCTTACACCATCGATACGTTGCGCGACTACGCGAAACGCTTCCCCGGCGCGGAACTGTTTTACCTCATCGGCGCGGACAACGCGGCCAAGCTCAACGAATGGCGCGAGGCCAACGAACTGGCCCAACTCGCCCAGTTCGTGGTCGTGCCACGTCCGGGCGGTGCCACCGCCCATTTCACCCCGCCGTTCCGCGGACGGGCATTAAAAGGCTTCCCCTTCGGCGTTTCCTCCTCGCAAATCCGCGCCCGGGTGCAGAAAGGCCTCCCCATCGACCATCTGGTCCCCTCCGCCGTCGCCGGGGCGATCCGGGCGGCGGGGCTTTATATTTAGGTTGGTTTGGCCGGCAATTTGGTCAAACCCGGTCCATGTGTATCCATAAACGTGGGGAGCGTTTCCCCCTCTCCTGGAGGAGAGGGCCGGGGTGAGGACGGTCGTAGCACTGACTTTTTTGTCTTTGGTTAGTTTTCACGTTCACGAGAAAAGGCATGGCAAGCGGTGCCCGATTGTGCTTAAATCCCCCGCGTAAATATGGATTCCAAAAAACTGGCGCTCCTGTGCCGCGAACTGGCGGACAACAAAAAGGCGGAAGATATCGTCGTGCTCGATGTGCGCAAGCTGTCGTCCGTGACGGATTTTTTTGTCATCGCCTCCGGCACCAGTTCGCCCCATCTGCGCGCCATCGTGGAGGAGATCCACGGCAGGCTGCGGGATGAATATGACCTGCGCCCCGCGCGCACGGACGGCAGCGGCTCCGCTTCCTGGGTGGTGCTGGATTATTTTGACGTCATCATCCACGTCATGCATGCCGAGACCCGCGCACGCTACGACCTCGAGGGCCTGTGGGGCGATGCCAAGCCGGTGAACCCGCCCAAACCGCGCAAAAAGAAAACCCCGGCCGGGAAATAATTCCGCCGGAGTTTTTCAATCCAAAATCCGAAAGAGACTTCAGGCGAGCGGATTGGGCGGCGCCTGCTTTTCCGGGATCGCTTCCGAGGCTTTCACCATTTCATCGATGACCTTCTTGAACTCGGCCAGGCCGGTCGAGGGGATGATGATGGTGTCGCGGCGGCCGCCGTCATCCTCGGTGATGCGCAAAAAGCGTCCGCGCGGATTTTCCTTGAGCGCAAACACAAAGTTTTTGCGTTCAACCTGCAGATCGGTGCTTTTGAGCGTGTCTTCCTGGACGGGAGGACGCGGCTGCTGTGGATATTTTGGTCCGCCGTAACCCTGCCCGTAGCCTTGGTTGTAACCCTGGCCCTGGTAAGGACGACGACCGTACGGTGATGGACGTTCGTTTGATATCATAACCCGTGCTTGTTCCTTAATTGTTAGCTTGGACTCTTAATTACTCGCCTAAAACTTCATCCACTTTAGCGAAAAGTCAACCTGCTATATTTCTTTCACGGGCGGAACGATATCGCACCATCATGCGGCCGGCTCAAAGGATGTTCGCCGCCAGCTCGGCCAGCTCGGAACGCTCGCCTTTCTGCAATTCTATGTGCGCCGCAATGGGTTGGTCGCGGAACCGGCTGATGATGTAGTTGAATCCGTTCGAGGACGAATCCACGTACGGGTTGTCGATCTGGTACGGGTCGCCCGTGAAAATGATTTTTGTCCCGTGGCCGACGCGCGTGATGATCGTCTTCGCCTCGAGCGGCGTCAGGTTCTGCGCTTCGTCGATGATCATGAACTGGTTCGCGATGCTCCGGCCGCGGATATAGCTCAGGGCCTCGACCACGATCGCGCCGCTGCGCATCAGGTCGCCGCTGCGGCGATGATCCTGCCCCATGTTCAGGTCGCTCAACATCTCCAGCGCGTCATGGATGGGCTGCATCCACGGCGCGAGCTTTTCATCCAGCGAACCCGGCAGGAAGCCGAGCTCCTTGCCCATCGAGATCGTCGGGCGCGCGACCACCAGCCGGCGGAATTCCCGGTCCAGCACCGTGCGCTTCAGGCCGGCCGCCATCGCGAGCAGCGTCTTGCCCGTGCCCGCCTTGCCCATGAGCGTCACCAGCTTGATGCGGTCGTCCAGCAGCGCGTCGAACGCATAGTGCTGCTCGCGGTTGCGCGGTTTGATGCCCCAGATGCTTTCGCGCGAATCCATGATCGGGATCAATTTCGTCCCCGTGGAGTCCACCTTGGTCAACGCGGCCTTCTTCGGGTTCGCCTCGTCCATCAGGGTGCAGTATTCGTTCGGGAAATATTTTTTCCCGCCGTTCAGTTCCAGTTCGCCGTCGGCGCGGAACTTCGCCAGCTTTTCCTGGCTGGCGGGCATGTCGATCATGCCGGTGTAAAGATCGGTGATGAACACCCGGTCGGTCTCGTAATCCTCCGCCGCCAGGTCGAGCGCGTCAGCCTTGATGCGCAGGTTGATGTCCTTGGAGACAAGGATCGCGCCGTTTTTTGGCTGTGCCTTCTGGATGCTCGAGGCGAAGGCCAGGATGCGGTTGTCCACCGAGTCGTTGGAAAAGACCGTCTCGCCGTTGCCGTTCTTGAGGAAGCCGATCATCAGCTTGCCGCCGTTCGGCAGATTTACCCCCTCGCTCAGGCTGCCGTCGCCGCGGAATCCATCGAGCATCCGCGACACGGTGCGCGCGTTGCGGCCCAGCTCGGTGGATTCACGCTTGAACCGGTCGATCTCCTCGATGACCTCGATGGGGACATACACGTGGTTGTCCTGGAAATTGAGGAGTGAATTGGGATCGTGGAGCAGTACGTTGGTGTCGAGTATGTAGTTTTTCACGGTAAAATCAGGGTGCAGGGGATGGCCGGCCGCGGATGCGGCTGCAACTTGGCTTGGCGGTTGTGAAACATCAAAAATGTTACCGGCGCTGCCGAAATAGTTTTCCCACGCGTCACCGGTGTCAATGATATTTGTCGTCCGCGCAAAAATGTTTCACAATTGAAACGTTCCGCACAACGACCCTTCTGGATTGATTCAAAAACACCTGCCTGCGTTCAAAATGATTTCGCACGGATGGAAACCGCCTTCTCGCCGGGGTTTGGAAAGACTCTAACGCAACGGAGCGGTGCCCGGCAGCGGCGTGCTAAAATCCCGCTGGCTCTCGATTTTCTTCGCCGCCACCCCCACCCACAGGACCGCCAGTGCGATGAACAAGACCACCGCCCCCCAAAAAAACCACGGCCATTTGTATTTTCGGGGCGGGGAATTCTCATCCGGCGTGTTCATATGGCTCTATCTTCGCATAGATTTGCCCGGGTGAAAAGCGTTTCGCAGTTTGTAAAAAAAACTATTTCCAGTAGTTTGTCGGCCAACTCGGATGAGCCGCGACGCTGACAACGAAAACACCCTGCCGACCGACCACTATGCTGTTTTCCGGTTGCGGGATTTCCGGTTGTACCTCACGGGCCGCCTGTTCGCGGTCATCGGCGCGCAGATGCTCACCGTGGCCGTGGGCTGGGAACTGTACGAACGGACCAATTCCGCGCTCGCGCTCGGCCTCGTCGGCCTGGCGGAGATGATCGCGATGGTCTGCTGCACCCTGCCGGCCGGGCACCTTGCCGACAACCTCAACCGCAAGCGCATCATCCTCACCGCGCTTCTGGTCAGCGCCTGCGCAAGCCTTGGCCTCGCGCTCATCTCATGGCAGCACGCGCATGTGGGCTGGATCTATGCGTGCCTGTTCACCTCGGCGGCGGCGCGCACGTTTCTTTGGCCCGCCAGCTCGGCGTTTCTCACCAGCCTCGTGCCGCGCGAACTGTTCCCGCGCGCCGTCACGTGGAACAGCGGCGTGTTCCAGCTTTCCTCCGTCGCCGGCCCCGCCATCGGCGGCGCGCTCATCGCCCTGTTGAAACATTATTCCAACCACCCGGCGGCGTTCATCTACATCATCAATTTCGGCACGGCGGCCGTCTGTTTCCTCTGCGTGAAGCTCGTCAGCGCGCATCACGTCGTGAAAAATCCCGAGCCGATGTCCGTCAAGAGCCTCGCGACCGGGTTCAGGTTCATCTTCGCCCAGCGCCTCATCCTCGGCATGATCACGCTGGACATGTTCGCCGTGTTCCTTGGCGGTGCGACCTCGCTGCTGCCGGTCTTTGCCAAGGACATCCTGCATGCCGGCGCGGACGGCCTCGGCCTGCTCCAGGCCGCGCTGCCGCTCGGCTCCGTCGTTTGCGCGCTATATCTTGCGCACCGTCCGGCGATGCAAAAGGCCGGCCAGGCGCTGCTCTGGTGCGTCGTCGTGTTCGGGCTGGCGACGGTTCTTTTTGGCCTCGTGAACGATTATGCGTTCGGCCGGTGGTTCGGCTTCGCCATGCCCGTACCCGGCTGGTTCTGGCTCGCGTTCGCGATGCTTTTCGTGTGCGGCGCGGTGGATAACGTCAGCGTCGTCGTGCGGCACACCTCCGTGCAACTGCTCACGCCGGACGACAAGCGCGGGCGCGTCTCGGCGGTGAACAGCCTCTTCATCGGCACGTCCAACGAGTTGGGCGGGTTTGAATCCGGCTTTGTGGCGCACCTTGCCGGCCCGGTGATGGGCAACGCCATCACCACCGGCGCGATCTTTTCCGTCGTCAGCGGCGGCATCGGCACCATCCTTGTCGTCGCCGCCGTGGCCTGTTACTGGCCGGAGATACGGAAATACGGGAAGATGGCGTAAATAACGTCCTCTTCGTCTTGTTTTGGCGGGATGGAGTGAAATGATTGATCGGACGTTGCACTTCAACTTGACGCGGGAGGCAAAGAGGTTTTTCATTCCGGCATGAAGAAGATTTCTATTTTACTTTTGCTGGTGGCGCTTTCCGCCACGACGGTTTTCGGCCAGGACTCCGCCACGCAGCAGCAGATCGACCAGCTCCGCGGCAAGATCCAGGACCTGACGGAAGCGCAGGATGCGCAAAAGAAGGCCATCGATGAACTGGCCAAAAAAATCAACGAACTGTCCGACAAGGTCAACACGCCGCCGGTCAGCACCGGCGCCAGCACGGATGACTTGAAGGCCCTCGCGGAAAAGGTCCAGGAGATCGACAAGAAACGTCAGGCCGACCGCGAACTCATCATCAAGCAGATCGAGGCCCTCGGCAAAGCCACCGGCGGTTCATCGACGCACGTCCGGACGCCGCCAAATACAACGACAACCTCTACGACCAGCGGGGGCGACACCGCCACGCCGGCCGGTCCCCAGAAGGGTTATTATTACACGGTGGAGCAAGGCGACATGCTGAGCGCCATCGCCAAGGCCTATCGCGACAAGGGCGTGAAGGTGACCACGACACAGATCTTGAAGGCCAACCCCGGCCTGGACGCCAACAAGCTCATCGCCGGCAAGAAAATCTTCATCCCCGATCCGAACGCGCCGTAAGACGATAGCGCGCGGATAACTTGTTGCCCGGTTGAAAACATCCGGCTGGCCGCAGCCATGATCGGCCGCGCCACCGCTGCCTTCTACCCGGTCTTGGCTTTCACCCGTCGGCTGAAGCTTTCCGTGCGGATGATCGCCCGTTTGTGCAACCCGCGCACGATGACTTCGTGCTGGTCGCGCGCTTCGATCTGGAAACTGACCTTGGTGCCGTCAACCGCCATCACCCGCGCCGTGCAATGGATCGTCTCGCCGATGGGCGTCGGCGCCAGATGGCGGATATCAATCTCGATGCCCACGGAACGCTCATCCGCCTCGAGATATGGCGCCAGCGCCTGCCGGGCTGTGCGCTCAAGAAACTGGATGATGTTCGGCGTGGAGACGACCGCCGGCATGCCATCGCCGGCAAATTCCACGGCGTGTTTCATATCCGTGGGGATGGCCAGCTCACTGGTTTCACCGATCCTGGGGCGCGATTTCATGGCGTAAAAAAGCGGCAATCCCGCAGCGCAGGATTGCCGCCGTGATTCAAAACCTTATTTCGGCAGCAAGTCCATGACGAGCGACTTCTCTTCCTTCAATTCATTTTCCGTCGCGGTGATCTTGGCTTTGCTGAAGTCGTTCAGCGGCACGCCCTGGACGATCTCAAAGTTGCTGCCGTTGCTGCGGATCGGGTAGCTGAAGATCAAACCCTTCTCGATGCCATAGCTGCCGTCGGACAGCACCGCCACGCTGAACCAGTCGCCGGCCGGCGTCGGGTGCGTGAGCTTGTAAACCGTGTTCACGGCCGCGTTGGCGGCGCTGGCCGCGCTGCTGAGGCCGCGCGCCTTGATGATGGCCGCGCCGCGCTGCTGCACGGTGGCGATGAAATCTTTTTCCAGCCATTCGCGATGGCTGATGATATCCGGCACCAGGCGGCCGTTGATCTTGGTGTTGTAGAAATCCGGAAACATCGTCGCGCTGTGGTTGCCCCAGATGGCGAGGTTCGTTACGGCGGTGATATCCACGCTGGCCTTCTTGGCGAGCTGCGACTTGGCGCGGTTTTCATCCAGCGCGGTCATGGCAAAGAAGCGGTCCTTCGGCACGCCCGGAGCGTTGTTCGCCGCGATGAGCGCGTTGGTGTTGCAGGGATTGCCGACGACCAGTACGCGCACGTCCGCCGCCGCGTTCTTGGCGATGGCATTGCCCTGGCCGGTGAAGATCTTGCCGTTGATGCCGAGCAGGTCCTTGCGTTCCATGCCCTGCTTGCGCGGAACCGCGCCGACGAGCAGCGCCCAGTTCACGCCCTTGAAACCTTCGTTCAGGTCCGAGGTCGGCACGATGCCCTTGAGCAGCGGGAACGCGCAGTCGTCCAGTTCCATGCAGACGCCGTGCAGCGCTGCCATGGCTTTTTCATCGGGAATCTCGATCAGGTGCAGGATCACCGGTTGGTCCGGGCCGAACGCCGCGCCGGAGGCGATGCGGAATAGCAGTGAATATCCGATTTGGCCGGCCGCGCCGGTGACAGCGATACGAATGGGAGCTTTGGTCATAAAATGGAAACGAAGTATAGTTCCGAATTTCAATCCCACGCAAGCGCGGAACCGATGGAACCGGCTCGCCAATTTTTGTTTGGATGATTTTATTGGGGTTTTTACGCACCGGAAGATTCGCGCAAAAAAATTTCCGAATTTTTACACGTGGACGCTTGACTTGTTCACACCTTCAAATCTATAAGTAGTGCAGTTCTTTGAATGAACCCACAATAAGTTGTGGATTCAATGATAAATCAATATGTGAGCAAGTGCCCCATGCCACGGCTGGGGAGAATAGGGAAGCGGGTGTGAATCCCGCACGGTAGCGCCGCTGTAACGAGCCACGAAACGCCATGCAACCACTGACCTTTGCGGTTGGTAAGGTTGGCGGAGTAGGCAGAACTCGGAGTCAGAAGACCTGCTTGTCCACGCTCATCAAGTCCCGCGTCGTGTGACGCCGGCAACGGTTTCGCCAAAAACCGGATGGGGGAAAAGTCGAGCGCTGTTAGCCCGCCTTCACTCCCTCGTGGGTGGTTGCGGGAATTTTTTTGCCTGCTTTCGCGCACGGGTGATTTCCCTCCGCAGTGAATCGCGGCCTGGTAGCCGCCAAAAAATAAATCGACTGACATGCTAAACGAACAACTCGACGGCCAGCTCCGCCTGGTCCAGCTCGACCCGCTCCAGGGCCAGACCTTCTCCGTTCATAAACGCGATGGCCGCGTCGCCCCTTTCGACGAGACGCGCATCCAGATCGCCATCGAATACGCCTTCAAGGCGGACGCCGCCATCCATCCCGATCAGCCTCTGCCCCCTGCGGCGCAGAACAACGTCATCCGTGTCACCAACGCCGTCATCCGGGCCGCCATC
>Ga0105238_10004478_pt1 | contig 13851 bp, 15 predicted proteins | sample KBSC34metaG_FD_81526 | JGI IMG/M metagenome (GOLD analysis project Ga0105238, IMG submission 81526) | Corn rhizosphere microbial communities from Kellogg Biological Station, Michigan, USA - KBS C3-4 metaG | ecosystem: Host-associated > Plants > Roots > Rhizosphere > Soil | place: Michigan, USA... | reverse complement strand
TTCCCCGGCTGGGCGAGGAGATGCACTCCGCCATCCTGATCCAGTTTCTGGTGCCGGAGGGCGGCGCGGTCACGCGCGGCCAGCCGCTGTATGAGCTGGACACCGACAAGGTGACGCAGGAGGTCGAGGCGGAGGCCGACGGCGTGGTGCTGCGGATCGACGCGTCCGAGGGCGGCGAGTACGAGGTGGGCGCGGTGCTGGCGTGGATCGGCGAGCAGGGCGAGGAGCTTCCATCGCCGTCCTGAACGTGCACCGGCTCGGCGCCGCGGACGGCACGCCGTTGCTGGCGGTGCACGGCGTCACCGGACACGGCGGACGCTACCGGGCGCTGGCCGAGCGAGGGCTGTCGGAGCGGCGCTGGCTGGCCGTCGACCTGCGCGGTCACGGGCATTCCGACTGGCGTGCTCCGTGGACGACGGAGCAGCACGTCGCCGACCTCCTGGAGACGATGGATGCGGAGGGGGTCGAGCGCTGCGACGTGGTCGGGCACAGCTTCGGCGGGCTGCTCGCGACGCACCTGGCGGCGACCGCGCCGGAGCGGGTGGGCAAGGTGGTGCTGCTCGACCCGGCGATCGCGCAGAGCGGCCAGGACATGCTGGAAGCGGCCGAGGAGACGCGGCACGACGAGGGCTGGGCCAGCGAGGCGGAGGCCCGGGCGGCTCGAGCCGAGGGGCGGCCGCCGCAGGCGCTGCCGTTCGTGGAGGCCGACCTTGATGAAGTGCTCGAGCGTGGGGAGGACGGGCGCTATCGCCTGCGCTATTGCCGTTCGACGGTAGTCACGGCCTGGAGCGAGATGGCGCGACCGCCCGCGGCGCTGGGTGGGTTCGGCGGCGAGCTGCTGCTGGTGCCGGCCCTGCATGACGGCATGGTCGGGCAGGCGCTGGTGGACGCGCTCGTGCGCGACCTGGGCGATCGACTGACCGTGCAGGGCCTGGAGGCCGGACACATGGTCTACTGGGACGCGTTCGACGAGACGGCGGCGCTGCTGCGATCGTGGCTGGCCGGCGAGGAGGCCTGAGGCCCCCCGTCGGCGGGGTGGGGAGGTGTCAAACACCGGCCGCGCGGCCGTGGCGTTTCGTGACGCGACCGGGACGGTCGTTGCGAGCCTCGTGACAGCGCAACCGCATGGTTGAGCGAGACGGCGCCTTAACGGTGTCAAACACCGACCTGGGGTTGCCGGCACACCGGCAACGGATTGTGACCCGTCGTCGCGCGGGCGTCGCACGCCGAACCGTGCTTTCGGGCCGGCCGCTTCGCCTGAGATACGATCCCCTCGCACGTCGACCGACCGACTGAGGAGTGGAGCCCGATGGAGTGTGATGTTGTCGTCCTGGGCGGTGGACCCGGCGGATACCCCGCTGCCATCCGGGCTGCCCAGCTGGGCGCGCAGGTGATCATGATCGAGCAGGCGCGGGTCGGCGGCACCTGCATCACCGTCGGCTGCATCCCGACCAAGACCTGGGTGCAGACCGCGCACGCGTTGAAGGATGCGAGCCAGACGTTCGCGCAGCTGGGCGTCAACGTGTCGGGCGTCGAGCTCGATTTCGCGACCACCCAGAAGAACAAGGAGACGATCGTCGGCGGCCTCGTCAACGGCATCACCGGCGTCGTCAAGGCAAACGGCATCGAGGTCGTGACCGGCCGCGGCCGCTTCAAGGACGCGAACACGATCGCGATCGAGGGTGGCGAGGACATCTCGTTCAAGCAGGCCATCATCGCCACCGGCTCGCACGCGCTGAGCCCGCCCGTCGACGGCATCGACGGCCCGCTCTGCGTCGACTCGACCAGGCTGCTCGAGGTCGAGCAGGTGCCGGCCCGGGCCGCGATCCTGGGAGGCGGCGTGATCGGCGTCGAGTTCGCCTCGATCCTGCAGCACTTCGGCAGCGAGGTGACGATCGTCGAGATGCTGGACAGCCTGATCCCGACCGAGGATGCCGACGCAGCCAAGGAGCTCAGCCGCGCCTTCAAGAAGCGCGGCATCCCCATGCACCTGGGTGCTCGTGCGACCCGCATCGAGCACGGCGACGAGGCCGTCCTGCACTTCGAGTCCTCCGACGGCACGGCCGGCCAGGTGGCCGCCGACCTGGTGCTGGTCGCCACCGGGCGCGGGCCCAACGTCGCTGACATCGGGCTCGAGCAGGCCGGCGTCGCCTTCGACCCGCGCAAGGGCATCGAGACCGACCTGGCGATGCGCACGAACCTGCCGCACATCTTCGCCGCCGGCGACGTGGCCGGCCGCTTCCAGCTGGCCCACACGTCGTTCCGTGAGGGCGAGGTGGCGGCCGAGAACGCGACCGGCCACGAGGCGGAGATCGACTACACCGCCGTCCCGCGCTGCATCTACACCGACCCGGAGGTGGCGGGCGTGGGGCTGACCGAGGCCCAGGCGCGCGAGCAGCACGGCGACGAGGTATCCATCGGGCGAATGCCCTTCTCCGCCAACGCCCGCGCCCAGATGTACGCCGAGAAGACCGGATGGGTGAAGACCATCCACGAGAACCGCTACGGCGAGCTGCTGGGCCTGGTGGTCGTCGGCCCGCAGGCCACCGAGCTGGTCAACGCCGGCGTGGTGGGGCTGTCTGCCGAGGCAACGATCGAGACGATCGGCGATTCGATGGCCGCCCACCCGACCCTGGCCGAGGCGGTCAAGGAAGCGGCCCTGGTCGCGCTCGGGCGTCCCATCCACCTGCCGCCGGCCAAGCCTCGCGCCAAGGCAGCCGCCGCCCGGTGAGCGGCGTACGCGGCTCACAGCTCCTGATCCCGACGCTGAAGGACGATCCGACCGACGCGGAGGCGATCAGCCATAAGCTGCTGGTGCGGGGCGGCTTCATCAGGCAGGTGGGATCCGGGCTCTACACCTACCTGCCGCTGGGCTGGCGGGTGATGCGGCAGATCGACACCATCATCCGCGAGGAGATGGACACGATCGGCCAGGAGATGCTGATGCCCGTCCTCAACCCGGCCGAGCTGTGGCAGCGCACCGGCCGCTGGGACATCGAGCAGCTTTACAAGCTGACCGATTCCTCCGGAAAGCACTACGCGCTGGCGATGACCCACGAGGAGTGCGTCACCTTCCACGCCTCCCGCGAGATCCGCTCCTACAAGGAGCTGCCCCAGATCTGGTACCACATCCAGACCAAGGAGCGGGACGAGCCACGGCCCAAGAGCGGGATCCTGCGCACCCGCGAGTTCATCATGAAGGACTCCTACAGCCTCGACCGTGACGAGGAGGGCCTCGAGGCCAGCTACCAGCGCCACATCGAGGTCTACAAGCGCATCTACGACCGCTGCGGGCTCGAGTACTGGATGGTCGAGTCCGACGTGGGCATGATGGGCGGGCTGGGCGCACACGAGTTCATGGCGCCGAGCAGCGCGGGGGAGGACGAGGTCGCGCTCTGCTCGAGCTGCGACTACGCGGCCAACGTGGAGCTGGCCCGCTCGCGGCCGCGCACGCCGCAGTTCCCGCAACGCCTGGACGCGCCGCAGCAGATCGAGACGCCGGGTGCGACCACGATCGAGGCGCTGGCCGGCCAGCTCGGGATCGACCAGGCGGCCACCGCCAAGGCGATGGTGCTGTCCAGGGACGGCGAGGTCGTGCTGCTGCTGGTCCGCGGCGACGATCGCATGCACGAGCTGAAGGCGACCAAGGCGCTGGGGGGTGCCTACCGGCCGGCCACGCCGGACGAGATCGTTGCCACGTTTGGCGCCGAACCCGGCTCGATCGGGCCGGTCGGCGTGGGCACGCGGGTGATCGCCGACGAGGCGTTGCGCGAGGGCCAGTACGTGTCCGGGGCCAACCGCACCGGCTTCCATCTGCTGGGCGTGGAGGCCGGTCGCGACTACGCGCCGGAGTTCGCGGACCTGCGCGAGGTGCGTGACGGTGAGGGCTGTCCCGACTGCGACGGGACGCTCCGGGTTGAGCGCGTGATCGAAATTGGGAATATATTCAAGCTCGGCACCAAGTACTCGGCGCCGTTGAACGCGACATACCTGGATGAGTCAGGGCAATCGCAGCCCATCGTGATGGGAAGCTACGGAATCGGATTGGCGAGGATCATGGCTGCGGCGATCGAACAGGGGCATGACGACAACGGCATGATCTGGCCGGCGTCGATCGCACCCTTCCAGGCTCACATGGTCGTGATCGGCGACGCCGGCTCCGAGCAGTTCGCGGTCGCAGAGGAGCTGGAGGGCCAGCTCACGGCGGGCGGCACCTCGGTGCTGTTCGACGACCGCGACGTCAGCCCGGGTGTGAAGTTCGCCGACGCCGAGCTGATCGGCGCACCGGTGCGACTCACGATCGGCAAGCGCACCGTGTCGGAGGGCACGGTCGACCTTCAGGCTCGCAGGGGGCGCGAGCAGATCTCGACGAGTGTGCGGGATGCGCCTGAACGGGCTCAGGCGATCCTTCAGGAAGGAGCTTGACGGTGGCACGCAAGACCGCAGCAGTAACCAAGAAGTCCGCTCCGAGCAAGCGATCGGCCGCCAGTAACGGCAGCAGCAGGCCGTTCGGCGTCGCGCTCGAGGCACGCATGCACGACAAGGGCATCTCCTACCGGGCGCTGGCCGAGAAGACCGGCCTCTCCGCCGGCTACCTCAACCACCTGGTGCACGGCAATCGGCCGGTGCCTGCCAACCCCGTGATCCAGAGCATCGCAAAGGCGGTCGGCATGAAGGCCGACAGCTTCCGTGAGTTCCGCATCCGCAAGGTGTCAGAGGCTCTGGCGAAGAAGCCGGAGCTGGTCGACAAGGTCTACGTCGACATCGTCAAGGGCAAGTAAGCGCGAGCTGCGCCGATGCGGCGGCGCGACGGATCTGCACGTCGTAGGCGGCAGCTCCAGTCGGCCTTGCAGCCGCCCACGCCTGTAGCTGACGGCTGACCGCGGCGTAGCGGCCGGCGGGGACGCGCAGCGCGTAGCCCTGCGCCTGAGCGGCACAGAACGGCAGCGGCGAGAGGGTCGCGAGCTTGTCTGCGGGCACGCCGGCCACCCGTCGTTCTGGGCTAACGGCGTCCGGGCTGGCCAGTTGGTTCTTCTGCGGTAGACCCGTTGCGCTTCCAGCCGAACGGGTCTCGGCGGCGCTGCCGGCCAGGCTCGACTGGCCGGAGCCGCCGCCGACCCGGGTCAGGCCCGCGATCCCGGCCAGCAGCAGCACCGCGACCGTGGCGCACAGGGCGACCGGTCGCAGCCACGCGCGCTGGGGCCGCCGCGGCTCGGCGCGGACCTGGCGCATGACGTCGCCGGCTAGGCCGGGTGGCGCCTGTGCCTGTCCCTGCTCATGCAGCCGGCGGCTCAGCTGCTCGTGGTCGGTGTGGCCGTTCTCGGTCATGACGCGCGGTGAGCCTCCAGCTCGACCGCCAGCCGGGAACGCCCCCGGTGCAGGCGCGACTTGACGGTGCCGGCCGGCACCTCCAGGGCCGCGGCCGCCTCGTCCATGCTCATGCCGATGATGTCGCACGCCACGACGGCCGCGCGGAACTCCGGCTCGAGCGTTGCCAGCGCGGCGATCAGGTCGAGGCGATCATCGGCGGGACGGTCGCTGGATGCGATCACGATCTCCTCCATCGGCTCGGCGGTGCGCTTGCGGCGATCGAGCACGTCGTAGGCCTTGCGCAGCACGATCCGGTAGATCCAGGTCGAGAACCGGGCGTCGCCGCGGAAGCGGTCGATTGCGCGCCAGGCCGAGATCAGACCCTCCTGCACGCAGTCGCGCGCGTCCGGCTCAGACAGGGTGACGCGCAGCGCCAGCGTGTAGAGGCGATCCTGGTAGCGCAGCACGAGCTGCTCGAAGGCATCGGCATCCCCGCGTGCGGCCCGCTTGGCCAGCCACTCGTCGGATGCATCCTGCAACCGCATGCGGCCATCGTACGTGGCTGCGGGCGCTGCGAGCAGGCGCGGGAGTGCCATTGCATCGTTCACACCCCTTTGACGGCCGCATGGCCGCCGCGGTTCCCTCGGTATACTCAGGCCCTTCGGGGCGTGGCGCAGCCTGGTAGCGCACCCGGCTGGGGGCCGGGCGGTCGGAGGTTCAAATCCTCTCGCCCCGACTGCTCTAAGGAGCATGGTCGAGCCGAACCTGCTCGTCCTGGTCGCGGAAGTGGTAGCGGCGCAGGAACAGGTGAGGCGCAGCGCGGCTTCGACCTCGAGCGGGTATCGCCAGTAGGCGCGGTTCTTGGTCTTGATCCAACCGCGCCGACCTGGCAGGTAGCGGCCGCTGCTTTTGCCTGTCTAGCGCCTGACGGTGTTGTGAACCTCGAAGACCTCTGGCTCCGCCGAGAACTCGATTCCAGCGTCGGCCAGCATCGGCGTCAGAATCGGGCCGTACGCCTGGAGGTGATCTAGGGAGTCCCAGACTTCACTGACGTGAAGGTCTCCGTCGGTTCCAAAGCAGACGTGGTACTCCCTGCCATCGGGTGGATACGTCTCGGTGGCCTCTTCTCGCCGTATCACGGCGTCGTACTGCTCAGCGGTGAGGTTCTTCGGATGGAAACGGACGACGATGCTCATTAGACGATCCTCCGCGCTAGGGGCCACGACAACCCTATCGGGATCGCACCCGCAAAGCCTCCTCAGCGTCGCGTCGCCGCGGGTTCAGATTCGAGCGGATACCTCCAGTAGTCGCGGTTCTTGGTCTTGATCCAACCGCGTGCCGATGATTCGCGCAGTGCTCCGCAGTTCGTAGCGCTCGCCGTTCCGGCGTCGAAGGTTCGGTCTGGAGCACGCCTGGGTAGTAGGAAATCCAACCCGGCGGCGCGTCAGCGCCCTACTGGCCGAACGCGCGGCGCAGGCTTCGCCGCGGGCGACCGCCGGGCTACCTGAGCCGTGACAGCCTCGCGCTGCTCCGCACGGCTTCCCAGCCCCGGAGTACTCGAGTCGGGGAGCAGCATCGCTTCGGAGCCCGGTGCTGCTCCCCCGAAAATCCGCCCAAGGAGTGCGCCGCGCGTACCCGTACTGACACGGCGTTGGTGATCGCGCGGCCTCACCCACGGCGTGTGGGCATACTGACCCGCTTACCCTATTTGCGGAGGGGTTGCATGAGGCGACGCTCGTTCCTCATATCTGCTGCTGCTGGCGCGATTGCGATCGTGCTCGGCAGCCGCGCGCTCCGCGCTGGGGAGGCGAGCGGCGTGTATGCGTGGTCGCGGCCGATTGTGTGTGGCGGTCACGGCCACGTCTGCGCGTTCGACCCGGCTAGCGGTGAGGCAGCGTTCGGCGGCGACGTGTGGGGTTACCACGCGACGCAGGATATTTTCGGGCAGTGGTTGCCGACGATGATGGGTCAGACGGGGATCGAGGGCATCTACGCGCGCGGGCTTGCTTACTCGCTGGCGACGCCGGGAACGCGGTATTGCGGTGTCGGCACGCTCGGTGGTACTGGCGGCTTCTTCGGTGCGAGCGTGGGGAACGCGCTGACGAGTCGGTCGACCGTAATGGGCTTCGCGACGGGGCTTACCGGCTCGCCCGGCTCGCCCGAGCCCCGCCCCGCCGGCCGTCTCATCCACGTGCAGATGCTCGGCGGCATCGAGGTTATCTGGGCTGCGAGCGCGCAGGGCGTCGCCAAGAGCACGGACGGCGGGTACACCTGGTCGACGCCACGCGTCCCCGCGAGTGGTGGTAGCACGGCGTGGAAAGCCGTCTGCGGCCTGGACGCGAACACGGCGCTCGCGTGCCGGTGGGGCGCACGCGGTTTGTGGCTGGTCACCACCAGTGGCGCGACGCAGATCGCGGATCCCGGCGTCCTGCATTCGATCAACAAGATCAACGGCGTCGTCTGGGCTTGTGGGCCAGGGGGTCTCTACCAGTGGAACGGGAGCGCGTTCGTCAACGTCCCCGGCCCGCACGCCGAGATCAGCGACATCGACGGCTCGCCGGACGGGCAGACGCTCTACGTGTGCACTGCGAACCAGACGACCGCGGCGAAGGACGGGTACAAGAGCACGGATGGCGGCAAGACGTGGGTAACGATCGGGCAAAACACGAAGCCGACGCTCGCCAACGGCAACCCCTTCTGGCTCCAAAGCGCCGTCCATAACCACTTCGGCGATACGAACTGGTCGGGGACGATGGTCGCCGTCAACCCGCGCGACCCGAACATGGTGCTCTTCGCCGGCAAGAACGGCGGCGCCGGCACGACGGATGGGGGCGCAACGATCTATCAGTGCGCGCCGGGTGGCGACGAGGTCAACGGCGTCCGTGCCGGGCCGGGCACTGACGAGTTCACCGGCACGGACACGGACTGGACCGGCATCCACACGACGGACGGCTGGGCGACCTACCAGATGACGACGACGCCCGGCACGGTCGGCTCCGCGCTCACCACGACGGTCGCCGGTCACACGTACGCGGTGAAGACGACGAACCCGCGTGACATCACCAAGGATGGGGTCAGCATCGCGGATGACGTGTTCCGCGGTGGCGCCGTCCGGCCAACAGGCATCGCTGTCAGCAGCGACGGGACGATCACGGTCGCGCTGTACACCGGCGGCGTTCTCGTCGGCAAGGCTGCATGAGGCGAGTTGGCGGTTTCATCGGGTACTGCCGGGGGCTAATCTAGACTCAGCGTGGACGCGTACCAGGAAGCCGACCAGAAGATCGACGAGGCGATGCGCCTCCTCGGAGAGGCCCGCGCCGCGCTGGCGGTCACGCGCCCTGATCCACCCGCCGCGCCTCACGATCAGCTCCTCAGTCTCCTCACGGCCGTTATGGAGGAGGGCGGCATTGTTACAACGGAGCGGTTTCGTGAGATCAAAGTCGCGGTGGGTTACGAGCCGCGGGCCGCAGGCTTCTCCGGCCGGCCCGACTCGCCGTTCGGCCACGACCAGGCGACCGGGACGTGGACTATCACGCCGCACGGCATAGCGACGTACAACGCCGGCATCGCAGCGCGGGCCGTGCTGACGGCGGAGGAAAAGCAGGAACGCGTCGCCGAGGCGAATGCGCTGCTCGCTGAGCTGCGGAAGGAACGCGTGCGGTACTCGATCGAGTATGGCGTCGCCGCGGCCGAGCAGCGTTGGGGAACGGACTGGCTCGACTCGTAGCCTCGTTCGCCCCTGATGTCACCGGCGGTGGCCGGCCTCAGCAGGTGTCGACCGGTAACGCGCCGAAGCCGTTTTGGTTGAACCACTTCACGAACAGCATCGGCCCGGTCGGCGCGTTCGGGTCACAGACCAGCTGCTCGAACCGCTTGGTGGCGGTCTCGATCGGCGACGTCGCGCCGGCCTCCCAGATCGACTTGGTGGTCCCCCAGTTGTCGGCCTCCCACAGCGGCAGGCCGTCGGCACCGGGGATCGCCCCGCTGACGTGCCCATCCGGGGTGAACGGACGATAGGTGGCCGTCATCTTCAGCGGCGGATCCATTACGGCCGTGCCGGCGTCGATCCACTGGCTCGTCCCGTGGGACAGCTTGTAGGCGCCGTCGGCCCACAGCACCCCGTTTGCGTAGTTGAGGTTGTTGGTGCAGCCGTGCGGCGTGTTCCCCACGTAGTGCCACGCTCCCGACTGGGTCAACGGGTCGAACTCGACCCAGCCGATCTGGTTGCTGAGCGACGTGTTCGTGCCGGTGATGGCGCACGCCCAAAGCACGTTATGATCGGCGTCCCAGCTGATGCCGCCGAGCCCCGCCACGCCGGTCACCTGGAGCTGGCCGAGCACGCTGCCCGCCTCGCTGACTTTGAGGATCGACCCGTCGCCCCAGCAGCTGACCAGGAGCTCTGAGCCGTCGAAGGCGAGGCCGGTCTGGCTGACTGCACTGGTGTACTTCTTGGCGCCGGCCGCGGTCGGGTCCGTGCTGGCACACGCCGAGCCCGGCCGCTGGTAGTAGTGGATCTTCATCGGCCCGGTCGCCGCGCCAGCCACCGCCGGCACCGCCAACCCGACCACAACCACGACCACGGCCACGAACCACCTGATTTGGACCCTCCCCAGCATGACCCTGCTCAGCATACCCCTACGCGACCAACGATGAAACATGCGCCTGAGCGCACCGCCCCACCTGCTGGGATCGACCCGCAATCCGGAAAGGCGCATCAGTCGCCCGCGACACAGCGCAGGTCATAGACCTCGTTGTGGCCGTCCTCGTAGGTGCGGCAGCGAGCCGGGAGTTGCAGGGCCGCGCGGCCACTGGTCGAGCGCAGCAGCCGGCTGACGATCCCGGTGAATGGTGCCATGTGCCGCCAGCTCGGCCGGGCCTTGTGACCGACCAGCGACCCGGGCTGCACGACCAGGTAGTCGGCGCCGTAGCGTTGACGCAGCGCGAGTATTTTCGACCGCGAGTCGCCAAAGTAGGCGTCGATCATCGCGAACATGCGCGGGCGTGCGATGCTCAGGTACTTGCTGCTGAAGACCTGGTACAGCTTGCGCGAGATCACCACAGGCCGCTCCGAGACGATCGTCACGCAACCGATCGCAGTTGGATCCCCTGCGATGATCGTGTTCTTGGGCAGTGTGCCGATGTACTGCAGCATCGCGCGATCGCGACCGCAGTGCCCGGCGAGGCTCACCCCGCGGCCGGCGATCGCCACCTCGGCCAGAAGCAGGGTGCCGGCGAGCACGGCCGCCACCCCGACCACCCTGGCCGCCGCCGCGCCGCGCCGCCAGACCAGCGCGCCGGCCACAACGGCAACCACGATCGAAACAGCCACGACCGGCCGTTCGCCGTGATGCAGGAGATAGCGCAGCCGGGCGCTGGACAGCTCGGGCCCCAGCGGCACCACCCGCACAGCGAGGTAGGCGGCGGCGAGGCTGATGGCAAGCCCGAGCGGGATCAGCAGCCAGGCCAGGGCGGGCCGCAGCCGGTGGCCCAGCGACTCGAAGGTCGGCCGCCAGGCCACGGCGATGGCGACACATGAGAAGGGCAGCAGCGGATAGGTGTAGCGGTTGGGAAGGTACAACCGGAACAGCACCGCAAAGGCGAGCGCGTAGAGCAGCAGCGAGGTGGCCAGCATCCACAGCAGCTCGCGCCGCAGCAACAGGATGTTCCGCGGGCGCAGCGCCAGCAACACGACCGGGGTGAACAGCAAGATCGCGAGCGATGGCCCGATGTCCAGCCCCGAGTAGGTGCCCTTCAGAGTCGTCAGGACGCTGTTGCTGAAGAAGTGCATCTGCCCGCCCGGCCCGAAGTCGGGCAGGGCGTGCGCCTGGGATCTCGTGATCAGCGCCTGCTCGTGGCCGATCAGCCTGGGCAGCAGCAGGCCGATGCCGCTCACGGCGACGCAGGCCAGCGCCGGCAGCGTCCGTGCCCGCTCGAGCGACGGCCGGCGACCGCGCAGCGTTAGGCAGGAGGCGGCCATGATCGCCAGCGCGCTGACGGCACCGGGCGGATAGAACAGGCTGCCCACGGCCGGCACGGCGGCGGCCATCCAGTAGCGCCGGCGCAGCAGCAGGTAGACGGTGAGCAGCACCACCGGCTGGCCGAATGCCCGGGCGTGGCCGCCGCTGAACCGCAGCGAGCTCACCGGCAGCATGAACAGCGCGGCCCCCATCCAGGCCGCCGGCCACCAGTCGGTGTGCTCGCGCACGATCAGGAACACGAGCCACGCCGAAAGCGGTGCCAGCACCACGGCCAGCCACGGCCCGAAGGTGACCGGATCGACCGCGTAGCTCGCGATCCGGTAGAGCGTCTGCAGGCCGAGGGGCACGTAGCCGGCCTTCACCAGGGCCCTGGTGAGCGGGTCGGTGAATAGTCCGGGGTCCTGGAACCGGCGCATCCAGAACGTGTGGATCTGCGCGTCCGGTTGGAATGTGAGCGCGTTGAACAGGATGCCCCATTCCGCCCGCAGCGTCAGCAGCGTCGCTGCGATCAGCACTCCGGCGTTCTCGAGCACGCCACGCCGCGAGGTTCGCGACCGAGCCGGCGCAGGACGCTCGGATCGTACCGAGCCGGTGAGGCTGACGTCAGCCGCTACCGGTTCCACGCTGATCGCGAGTGGGAGGGGTCCTTCACTTCACCATTGTGGACGTTCGCCAGGATGGCTGCGCTTGACAACCAATGTGGTAAGGCTATCCTTACCGTTCGTGGATGCTTACCAACAGCGGGCGCTGCAGGCACTGGGAGATCCCACCCGACGTGAGATCTTCGAGCGCCTCACCCGCAGTCCGCTCGCCGTCGGGCAGCTCGCGCAGGAGCTCCCGGTAAGCCGTCCCGCCGTGTCCCAGCATCTCAAGGTGCTGAAGGAGGTGGGCCTCGTTTTCGATCGACCGGTCGGCACGCGTCGCGTCTACCAGGTCGATCCGCAAGCCGTCGCAGCACTGCGCGAGTACTTCGACGCGTTCTGGGGGCAGGCCCTGAAGAGCTTTCAGAAGGCCGCCGAAGCCCCGCATGACGATCACCGACACAAGGAGACCTGATGCCCCCCGCACAAGGCGCCGCTGTCCGCCACTCGATCACCGTCGATACGTCGCAGGAGAACGCGTTTGCGACATTCACCAGCGGCCACGACCGCTGGTGGCCCCGCGAGTTCCACATCGGCGGTGCGGAGCTCGAAGAGGCCGTGATCGAAGGCCGCGAGGGAGGCCGCTGGTACGAGCGCGACGTCGACGGCAGCCAGTGCGATTGGGGCAAGGTGCTGGTATGGGACCCGCCTTCGCGTCTGGTGCTCGCCTGGCAGATCACAGGTGAATGGGCCTACGATGCGGACCTGCTGACCGAGGTCGAGGTTCGATTCATCCCCGAAGGCCCCAACCGCACTCGAGTCGAGCTCGAACACCGCGGACTCGACGCATACGGTGACGGCATGGGTCAGATGCGCGACCACTTCGATTCGGGGTGGCCCGGCATCCTCCAAGGTTTCGCAGCAGCCGCTGTGGCGACCTGACGCGCATCTGCGCCATGGATACCTACCACGTCGTTCTCTATCTGCACCTGCTGTCGTTGTTCGTGCTGGTCGGCGGCATCACGCTGGTTGGGGTGTGCTACGCCCGGCTGCGTGCGGCTGCCTCGCTGATGGAGGCAACGCCGTGGGCCACGCTCGCCGACCAGGCCGGGTGGATATTTCCGCCGGCGATCCTGGGACTCCTCGCAACCGGCGCGTACTTGACGAATGACATGTGGACGTGGGCACCCCTCACGAAGCGGCCCTCGGCCGGTGACCCGAAGTAGGCGTAGCGCCGCGCCGAGACAAGAATCCTTACACGGGCCTTTCATGGATCTGGCAGTGATGGTCTAGCTTGACCGTTGCTGAACCGCTTGGCTCTCTCGCCGTGGACCGCCCACTCGAAGACACCCAGGACATGCATTCCCCGCTGCAGGTGGATGCCGAGGTGCGGTTGCTGCTTGGGCGGATCGGCCAGCTCGTATCGGCGAACGACGATGACCCCCGCCGACGGTTGCTGGCCGCGTTGATCGCCATGTGGGATGACGACCCTCGCCTCGACAACAGGCTGGAGGCGGCTCAGCACCTTCTGACGCTCGACCAGCGGGACGTGTGGTTCGTCGCAGATGACCCGGTGACGGCCCTCGACGATGCCGCGAGCCGGCTGCTGGTCGCGCTCGGCGACGCGATCACCGCCGCCGGTGCCAACTTCTACTTCGACGCGGGCGAACCGTTCATCCCGGCCGCCCACGCCGACGACGCCTACCTCGAGCTGGGAGACGCGATCCGCCACTGGAAAGCCCAGATGCTCGACGAGCAGCGGCGGCGGCAGCATCCGCGCGTGGAGTCAGAGGAACTGATCTAGCCGCCCCGGGCGACCGCGATCGTGCAGCTCTGGCGTGGCTTGCGCGCGGCGGTCAGACCTGCGAGGCTTGCGTGGTTGCCCTGGAAATCTGGCGGTCTCCCGGTGTCGGGAAGGCGGCCGTGGCGCGCCGGCTGTCTGCGGCGGAGGAGTCTGTGAATGACGCTGCTCACGAGTTATC
>Ga0105238_10004474_pt1 | contig 13856 bp, 10 predicted proteins | sample KBSC34metaG_FD_81526 | JGI IMG/M metagenome (GOLD analysis project Ga0105238, IMG submission 81526) | Corn rhizosphere microbial communities from Kellogg Biological Station, Michigan, USA - KBS C3-4 metaG | ecosystem: Host-associated > Plants > Roots > Rhizosphere > Soil | place: Michigan, USA... | reverse complement strand
CGATGCCACGTGTTGGGTAACGCGGCGTGAGCCAGCCCGTGTCTTCAACACGCGGCGCTTACTTGAGTCGCGGTACCGCGATCAGTTCGGGTACGGGATCGAAGGCCCAGGTTTGAATCGGTGGGCTGTCTTTGTATTGCCCTGGTAGGCTGAGTGATTCGCCGACCAGTCCGTATTGGCCCGAGTCATCTGACTTGTACTTGGCTCGAAAGACCTCGATCAGACGCTTGATGTCAGGATCTTTGTCTGAATCAAAGCCGCCGACAGTCACGATCGACTGAAACTTGTCGTGGAAGACGTAGGACTCCAACTTGGGTTGACCCAAGGCGTATCTCGTCAGATCGCTTCGGCGAAGTGCGTAGGTCAACTGCATCGCGTCTTCGCCGGCGCGATCGAGGTTGAATGCACCGCCCAACGTCTTTTCGAAGTTGGCTTCGCGACCATTGAATTTGCTGTTGCCCATCGGGACAGCCGACTTTCCGGAGAACGTGGCAACTTTCAACGTATATTTATGCTTCAAGTTGACCAGCGGAAATTGAATCCCGGAATTCAATGATCGAACCGTTTCGTCCACTTTCGATTGGACCACTTCGTTCGGATCACGAACGGGATTGATCGTCAGGAAGGCACCCGAGAACGGCCCTTTTTGACCGTTGGCGACTGTCAATACGACCGCCCCGACCTTCTTGGGGTCGGCCAGGAACTTGGGCTGGAATTTCTTGATGTGGGTCAGCGTTTTCTGAGCAATCGGATCTTCGACCTTTTGATAGTTGCCCGCCAGAACACAGATCATATCGCGCTGCGCGATGTAACGGCGTTTGTCCCGGTTACCGAGTCGATCGTAGGTATCGATCCCGGTCTTCACTTCGTCTTGCGAGTAAACATAAGCGGGAATTCCTTTGGCCCGCAGTTCGTGAACCAGCTTATTGGCCGCTTCATCGGCCGAGATTCCGCCTTTGGTCCGTCGATCTTCGTCTGTCATCGCGAAACGTGGCGACCATGACCATCCACGGGCCATTCCGCTCGCTAAGGCGATATTCCTTTTCGGGATCGTTCTCGATCGCGCTGGCGACGGAATAAGGTACCAACCCGTACAATGCCAACAGGCAAAACAGAATTGACGATTGAGTTCGCACGACAGACTCCATCCTTAGAAACACGCGAACCGGAACCTCGACGTCCCATCCTGATCTGCGACGCCGATTCCCGCTCAAGTTCCTTCAATACTCAAACGTCGTGCTGCCTGCCGATTGCCGGCACGATGGCGCAACGCGACTTCGACTTGAACGAAAATTGAGAATTCGGGAGGGCGGGAACTTATCAGCAACTTTTTTTTGTGTCCAGACGCAGTTTCTGCCAATCGCGGCACAGCCCGTGCATGGTCACTGGCTTTACCGATCTCGATTGTTATTCGGTGAAATGCAGTCAGGAATTTGCGCGGTTTCCGCGGTGTTTCAGTCATGATTTCACGGAAGCAACTCGGCACGGAGCAGTTTCGCGGCCATGGATGGCTGTTCGCTGGTCCGTTGTAAAAACGACTGTCGGATGACAGTCCGATTGGAAGAATTACAAAAAGGCACGGAGGCCGACTTCATGCAGGACTGGAATTCAGGTCCTTTGGACCGATCGTCTGTACAGGTCCCTGGAAAAACGACCCCATCTCGGTTCTGGCGCTCACTGCTGGCCGCCAGTTGTTGCTGGGCGGTGGTGGCCAGCGGCTGGATGGTCGTCACGAACTGCGCCGCGGACGCATCTGATCCTGACAATGTTCTGCTGGACTTCACGGCTTCTTGGTGTGGACCGTGCCAGGAAATGAGTCCTCTGGTTTCGAAGCTCGAACGAATGGGGTACCCCATTCGCCGAGTCGATGTTGACCGCGAACCAGAGCTGACGCGGCGTTTCAATGTTGAATCGATGCCGACGTTCCTGCTGGTCGTCAACGGCCGCGAACTGACGCGCATCACCGGCAAGACCGACGAAAAGAACCTGCGACATCTGTTGTCGTTGCTACCCAAGCAAGACTTGGATAACGGACTGCGAACCAAGCCGAAAACGGATGTGCGTCTTGCGAGTTCCACTCGCAGAGGGACTGCCGACGGCAAGCTGTTCCTGGGCCCGGCATCTCCTCTTGATGATGATCTAAGACTGACGCCGACGCGGCCTGGCGAAACGATGCGCGGTCAGAGTCCTGACTATGATCTGACGGCCGACGGTTTCGCCAAAGATCCGATGGCGTCCAGTTTGCGCATTCGCATCAAGGACGGCTCGCGAGTGCACTTCGGTTCGGGAACGGTCATCGACAGCAAGCCGGGGAAATCAATCGTGCTGACGTGTGGCCACATTTTCCGCGATCTACAAAAGGATGCGGTTGTTGAGGTCGACCTGTATCCCGATTCGAAAGCAAAGACGCAGACTTTGGTTGGCAAGATTCTGAAATTCGATCTGGAGGCCGATGTCGGTCTGTTGTCGATTCCCACTCAGCAACCGCTGCCCGTCTGCAAGCTGGGCCTGTCGAAGAACCCGGCCGACGACGACAAGGTGATGAGCATCGGATGTGGGGGAGGCGATCGCCCGACACGTGAACAGTGCAGCATCACGGGCATCAACTGCTACAACGGTCCGGACACAGTCGAATGCACCGGCCTGCCCAAGCAAGGTCGATCGGGCGGCGGCCTGTTTCAAGGTTCGGATCTGATCGGCGTCTGCATCTATGCCGAACCAAAGCGTAAACGCGGGATCTATTGTGGTTTGAAACCGATCGCTCAGTTATTGGAAAAAGCCAATCTGGCGCATCTGGTTCCCAAAACCACGCCTGCAGATCAACTTGTTCTGACCGATCCCTCGAAAGAACCGTCGCTCGGTGCCCCGAAGGCTCTCCTCGAAGATACGGCCATCGCATCCGAACTCGACTTGATCGACATGATCAACGGTGCCGCGCGTGACGCAAGCGCGACCATCGGTGCCGCCTCGGATTACTCTGGAGCCGAGATCGTTTGCATCGTCCGTCCGAAAATACCGGGCGCGGCCAGCCGCATTGTCATCGTCAACCAGGCGAGCACTCGGTTTGTTGATGATCTGCTGCATGAAACTAACGGCGGCAGCCGGATGGCTCCGAATGTGAAAACGACCGACAACAAGAGCGGCGCACCAAAATCACGCGCTCAGAAAGCCGCTGAAATGGCCAGACACAAGGCGCAGGTGAACGACGCGGGAATCAACGATCAGGACCTGCCGATCGAAACCTCGCTGGAACTGCAGCAGTATCGCCGCAAACGTGATTGAGACCAGATGTTGAACCGTCGTTGAAATCGTTCCAGACGATTTCCATTTTTGCCACACCAGAAGCCGCTGCGAGCCACTCGCAGCGGCTTCTTCGTTGGGATCAATCTGGAGGTTATGGTATTCTTCAAGCAAACAACGCCATTCTGTTATAGCCTAATGAGTCGGCGCGATGTTTGATTCATGACTGGAACGAACCCGCAAGCGATCTTAATGCGAAGCAGGCTCTTGAGTGCTTTGTCGACGCGGGTCAAGCGATACAAAATCAAAAATGGAAACGCGCGATCGAACTTTGCGCTGCAGCCGTGAATCTGGCGCCCGACAATGTGCTGTATCGCCAACTCCTTCGAGCCGTTGAACGCAGAATCTACAATAACAATAAGACGGGCTCCTGTTTCGCATTGCCCCGAATTGCGACGCTGCGTTCACGCATCAATGAGGCTCGCGAGTGCAGAAACTGGGTAGATTTGGATCGCGCCGCGGAAGAAGGGCTTCAACTGAATCCTTGGGACAGCCAATTCAACGCGGACCTGGGTGATGCCGCTCGTGAGTGCGCGTTTCTAAGCATAGCTCAGTTCGCTTACGAAACCGCTGTCAGTCCCGACGGGGCCCCTGACAATCAGGCGTTTCTGACGACATTCGCCTCGATTTACGAGGAAACGGCGAATGACTACGCGGCCATGAAAACGCTTCAAAAAGTGCTTCGTCAGGATCCGTTCAACCAGACCATCCAAGACAAGATTGAATCATTGCCTCTTTCGAGTATCGCCGAAAGCTGCCGTTACGACGAGCGGCGCGCAGCGCGCAGAAAAAGCATCCAGGAAGTTCACCCAATCGACAGAATGGAAGTCGCCCAGTTACAGCAGAAACTCTGCGAGGACCCAACGAACCTCGCTGATTGCCTGAGAATGGCCGAACACGATCGACGAGCGGGAATGCTTGAGGATGCCGTCAATGTCCTGAGGCAGGGATTTGATGTCACTGGTGAACTGAATGTTTACGAACGAATGGAAGACGTCGAACTCGAACAATTACGCCGCGATTTGATCCTGACGGCGGAGATTTTGGCCGAGGAATTTGCCACCCAGGACGACGATGGCAAGTCACGTGCGGCGTTCAACGAATCGACTCAAAAACTGCTGAATCAGGAAATCGAAGTCTTCGTTCGACGAGTCAAACGCTATCCCCACGATCTGAGATTGAAGGACGACTTGGGAACGCGTTTCATGCGCAAAAAGGAGTTCGGAAGGGCCATTCCACTGCTGCAATCTGCGTCCAAGGATATTCGTCTCGAAGTGCGAGCCTTGACCAGACTGGGGCATTGCTTCCTGGCACAAAAACAGAACAAGCTGGCTCAGCAACAGTTTGACAAGGCCCGTGAGAAATCGATTGACGACACCGATCCCAACGATTGGTTCCTGTCGAACAATTGAATCAACAATGCACAGAGCCTCCCTTCACGACGTCGAAATCTCGCCGAGATCGCGCTGGTGGACAAAATCGCGGTGATTCTTCATTGGGATCGACCTTGCCGATGTGGTAACCTTCAGACAGATTACTCCACTTCATTGGCCGTTCCCCTCAAGAGACTGCACGATGTCTGATGCTGGGCTCACTCCAGACGAACAACGCAAGCGCAAGCTGGCCAAGGATTGTTTTCAACGCGCGACACAGGCGATGGGCAAACAAAACTGGGAATACGCCGTCGAAATGTTCGTGACATGCGTAAAACTGGTGCCGGACAACCTGGTCTATCGACAGAACCTTCGGGTGACAGAGCGAAAAAAGTACAAGGACAATAAATCGGGCGCCAGCATGGCGTTTCTGAAAGTGTCCAGCCTGCGGTCGCGCGCCAAGAAGGCTCGCAAGGACAAAAACTGGATCGACCTGGATCTGGCTGCGGAAGAAGGTTTGCAGGTCAATCCCTGGGATGGTCAATTCAATGTCGATGTGGGCGATGCCGCTCGGGAACGTGGTTTCCTGGAAATCGCTCAATTCGCCTACGAGACCGCGGTTAGCCCAGACAGCGCGCCAGAGAATAAGGACTTTCTGATTGGCCTGGCGACGATCTACGAAGAACGTCGGAACTACAACTCCGCCATGGGAGCACTCGAACGGGTCATGAAACTGGATCCTCTGAATGGCGCGATCCGTTCCAAGATTCAGGCCTTGGGTGCCACCAGCGTCATAGATAGAGGGAAATACGACGAGGCCCAGTCCACTCAGGAAGTCCGACAGGATAATAAACCCAAGGTCGGCTACGAAGAGTCGGTGAAAGGTGACACCAAGACGACGAAAGAGGTGCTGACGCCCGGCGAATCGGAAGAAGCCGATCTGCTGCGGATGATTCGCAAGGAACCGACCAACCTCGCGTATTACCTGAAGCTGGCGGAACACTATAAACGCGAAGGAAAGCTGGATGATGCGGTCAAGACCTTCAAGCTGGGACTCGACGTCAGCGGCGATATCAATGTCCGTGAACAGATGGAAGACGTCGAACTGGATATGGCACGTCGCAATCTGTCATTCGCCAAGGAATCGGCGGCCAAGAACAACGATGACGCCTCCCGCGAGATCGTCGCAGAACTGGCAACTGAACTACTCAACCAGGAAATCGAAGTCTTCAGTCGACGCGTGGAACGCTATCCGAACGATTTGAAGCTGAAGCACGAACTGGCCAAACGGTTCATGCGCAGCAAGAAATATGACCTGGCGATTCCCCTCTTACAGCAGGCGTCCAAAGATATCCGGATTGAAGGCATCGTTCTGGCGAGCCTGGGGACGTGCTTCCTGGCAAGGAAACAGGGCAACCTGGCCAAGCGTCAGTTTGAAAAGGCGCTCGAAAAGCTGAACGCCAACGATCATCCGGCTCCGTTCAAGGAATGCCACTATTACCTGGGGCGTCTTGCCCAGGATGCCAAGGACGTTCCCACGGCGGAAAAGCATTACTCAGAAATCTTGGCCGTCGATTACAGCTACAAAGACGTCGCAGCTCGTCTGAACGAAATTCAGGGTGGAGGCGACGACGATCATTCGATCGATACCGGCGACGAATGAAAGATGAGCTGTCTCATTGTCTAATCTTAAACGCCGACCCATTGACTTAGTCTGCCTGCTGTGTGGAGTTTCCCTCGACGATGCTCGCCAAATTGACGACCTATTCGTTGTTGGGAATCGATGCTCTTCCGGTTGAAGTGGAAGTCGATATCTCGCCCGGTGCCTTGCCGAAGACGATCCTGGTAGGGCTGGCTGAAGCGGCGGTGCGCGAGAGTACTCATCGCGTTGAACGAGCGTTGGTCAATGGCGGGTATACTCGGCCACAAGACCGGATCGTCATCAATCTGTCGCCCGCCGACCTTCCCAAGGAAGCGGCATCATTCGATCTACCGATCGCACTGGGCATGCTTGTTGCCAGTGGCCAATTGGCGTCGGACGCGTTCACCGAATACGCCGCGATTGGTGAACTGGCATTAGACGGTACGATTCGCCCTGCGAAGGGCGCGCTCTCGATGGCGTTGTCGGCCAAGGAACAGGGGTTGAAGGGTCTGGTTGTGCCCGCGATGAACGCACAGGAAGCCGCGGTCGTCGAAGGGATCGAGATCATCCCTGTCGGTTCATTGACCGAGGCGGTCGGATTTTACAGCGGGCAACTCGACATCTCGCCGCAACCGTTCAGCTGGTCCGACGCGGTCGCCACGTTCGGCAAGTATTCGGTCGATTATGTCGATGTCCGCGGACAGGAATCGGCGAAGCGCGCCGTCACCGTCGCCGCCGCCGGAGCGCACCACCTGCTGATGTTGGGCAGCCCCGGGACAGGCAAAACGTTGCTCGCGTCGCGGCTGGGAACGATCCTGCCGGAACTGGCTCCCGAAGAAAGTTTGCAGACGACGCGGATCTACAGTGCGGTCGGTCGATTGCAGCCGGGTCAGCCTTTGATGCTGCAACGCCCGTTTCGCTCGCCGCATCACACGATCAGCGAGGCTGGCCTGGTCGGTGGTGGCAGCGTCCCGACACCGGGTGAGATCAGTCTGGCCCACAACGGCGTGCTGTTCCTGGATGAATTGCCCGAATTCAATCGCCGCACGCTGGAAGTCTTGCGTCAGCCGCTGGAAGACGGAAACGTGACGATCAGCCGCGCGATGGGCAGTTTGACATTTCCTGCCAATCTGATGCTGGTCTCTGCAATGAACCCTTGCCCTTGTGGCTATCACGGTGATCCCCGGCGGCAGTGCCACTGCAATCCATTGCAGATCGAACGGTACATGTCACGGATCAGCGGACCATTGCTGGACCGCTTGGATATCCACATCGAAGTGCCACCCGTTCCGTTCCGCGAACTGTCCACACAATCGGTTGGAACCAACAGCGAATCGATGAAAGCGCAAGTCGTCGCCGCTCGCGAAATCCAGCAGCGGCGCTTCGGCAAAGGCTCGTTGCGATTGAATGGCCGCATGCTGCCATCTCAGATCCGTACCTATTGCAAATTGGAAGCCGACGCCGAATCGCTGTTGAAGACCGCAATGGAAGAAATGGGCCTGTCAGCCCGAGCTCACGACAAGATCCTGCGCATCAGCCGCACGATCGCCGATCTCGACTTGAGCGAAAACATCACCGCGGTCCACCTTAGCGAAGCGATCAACTACCGGACGTTGGATCGTTCGTACTGGAAATAGTTGCCGTGTGGCTAACCGCTTCAGCAGTCACACCCTGTGTGACTCGAGCCTCGATCAGTAAAACATGTTCTCAATTGCTGTCGACGATTACACGCTGCGGTGCCACACAGGCCCGATATCGGAATTCTGTGTTGACTATGCGGAGCACGCTCGACTGGTGGATCAGTTTGATCGGGATGAGATTGATGGAGTGCCTTGTTTTTTCGCTGTCGCACGAGGAAATAACTGGCCATTCCTGGTTGTGACTCAACGAAGCAGACAGGAAGTTCTCTTCAAACCGAGCGCGTTAATCGTGCCTGAGACGGAGCGACTGTTTCTTGGCATCGACGAGCGCCTGGTCGCCTACGATCTCTCTGAACCGAGACGGTTATGGGAAGATTCGACTGATTGTGGCGTCCTGGGTTGGGCGAAACATGGCCAGTATGTGCTGATGTCAGCCGAATTAGAGCTCGCTGCGTGGGACGATCACGGGCAAAAGCAGTGGTCGACATTTGTTGAACCACCATGGACCTACTCAGTTTCCGAGAACGAGGTTCGACTCGATGTCATGGGAAACCAATCCGCATTCCCCATGGGATCGGGACCCCGAAAATAATCGCATAGACATGGGGATTGTCTGTCCAAGTCGAGAAGTCATCGCTGGAATTCCCCTTCTCTAATGGTCAGAATTACTCGTTGCCGGACTCCAAGTCCTCTGTTCGGTAAGAGTGATGGGCCATGGCTGTTCCACTCGAACAATTTCTGAAGCATCTGGAAGACAGTGGAATTCTGGCTGGCGATACGATCAAGGAATTCATTCCCCCTGTCGCCACCCCGAAAGACGCCGAAGAGTTGGCGCGCGAACTGGTTCGCAAGAAGAAGTTGACGAAGTTCCAGGCAGAAGAGGTCTATCGCGGCAAGGGGAAGTCGCTGGTCCTGGGCAACTACGTGCTGGTCGAGCGGATCGGGGCGGGCGGAATGGGGCAAGTCTTCAGGGCTTGCCATCGACGCATGGATCGCATGGTCGCCGTCAAACTGCTGCCGCCGGCAATGACCAAAGAAGCGTCGGCCATCGCTCGGTTCGAACGAGAAGTCCGCGCAGCGGCCAAGATCAACCATCCCACATTGTCGCGGCTCTCGACGCCGATTGTGCCAATGGATCTCATTTCCTGGTGATGGAACTGGTCGAAGGGTGCGACCTGTCGGCCCTCGTCAAAGCGCATGGTCCGATCGCGATCGAGCAGGCCGTGGATTATGTCATTCAAGCGGCACGCGGCCTGACCGCGGCGCACGCCGAAGGGATCGTGCATCGCGACATCAAGCCGGCCAATCTGCTGCTCGACAAGAAAGGCACCGTCAAGATTCTGGACATGGGACTGGCACGATTCAGTTCGGAAAGTGATCGGGCGCAAAGCGACCTGACGTCCACCGGGACGATCATGGGCACCGTCGACTATATGTCCCCCGAACAGGCTCTCGACACAAAAACCGCCGACGCGCGCGCCGACATCTATTCACTGGGTTGCACGTTGTTCTGGCTGCTGACTGGCCGCGCGACGTTTGAAGGCGACACGATCATGAAGAAGCTGCTGGCCCATCGTGAGCGGCCGGTTCCGTCGCTGGTCATATCGAGACCCGAGATCCCCGGCAACATCGATCGCGTCTTTCAAAAGATGCTGGCCAAGAAAGTCGAAGACCGTTACCAGACGATGTCAGCGGTCGTGGAAGACCTTGAGGCATGCCGTTCGGGACGTTCGCCGGTCGTTCAACCGGTGAGTGCGCCATCGGACGACTTCGAAGACGGTGGACTGACCAGTTTTTTGCAGGATATCTCGGCTGCTCCGAAATCGGTCCCACCACCGAAGGGACATCGCAAGACTGCTGCCAAGGCCAACATTCCCAAGGCGCCACTCAACGCCGATGCCAGGAAGTCTCTGTTGATTGGCGGTGGAGGACTGGCGGCCCTTTTGGTCCTTGCGGCAATCGTCGTGATGTTGCGAACCAACCACAGTACGATTGTCGTCACGGTCAATGAACCGGATGCCACGATCGACGTGCTGAACGAAGCAGGCAAGATCGAGATCACGCGAACTGGTAGCACAACTCCGCTGTCGATTTCGGTTAATCCGGGCAAACATCGACTCCGCGTCGCAAAGGACGGATTTGAGCCGTTCTCGCAAGAATTCGAACTCAGTTCAGGTGGAAAGGAATCGATCGCCGCCAAACTGGTTTCTCATGCGACGGATAAATCCGACAAGGGATCGACGGGAACGGCATCCGATTCAAATTCCGCTCCAGAGCCGGCCAGACCATCGGCCGACACGGAATCGCTGAAGTTCGTCAGTTTGTTCAATGATCGCGATCTATCAGGTTGGGTTGCTGACGGAGAAGCAGCGAATTGGTCGTGGGATAAGAAAAACCATCTGCTTGTCGACCATGGAAAGGGACGTGGCTGGCTCGTCTCTGATCGAGTCTACAAGGACTTTGTGCTGCAACTTGAGTTTCAGCCGGAACCCAATTCGAATAGTGGACTGGGCCTGCTGGCACTTTACGGCGAACAATCGATGGTCGAGATCCAAATAGGAAAAGCTCAAAACTGGACGACCGGTGGTCTGTGGTCAATGCCCCACAACTCCGTTCACGCGGGTTACATTCCTGTCACCACCCAGGTTGAAGAAAAGATCAACCAGTGGAACACACTTCAGATTGAATTACGATCGCGTCAACTGAAGACAAGGCTGAACGGCGTTGAGACTTCTCAATACGATCTGGCCAAACTGGCGCGACTTCCTGACGCCTTCTACTCACTGGCAAGAACGCAGGGGCGAATTGCGCTGCAATCACAATCGGGTGTCGTCCGCTATCGCAATGTGCGGATCGATGAGCTGAAGTAGCACATTGGTACTCAGTCCAGAAGTGCGGGACATGATGCCTCCAATGTTGCTGAGATGGTCAACTCAAAAAACGTTTTAAATGATCCGAGAAAGCGAATACTTTTCCAGTCAGAAATGAGCGTCGAAGTTGCGATCAATTGTAATCGTACGTTAATCAATTCGGCGATTGCATTCTTCGAACCCGTGGGCTTTCCAATGCGGGTTGATCGGATCGGCGTTACAGATATGTGACACCGGCCGCAAACTTCCCATCTGGTGAAAAATCGCCACCAGTCGACACGTGGGAAACAGCTTTTTATTCAGTTTCCACACCATTTTCGAGGTTATGACACATTCTGATGAGCGAATTCGATTTGGCATTTGATTCGCGTTGACCGACTTCCCAGATCGGACCGCCCTGCCAATGTGCAATGTCTGCATGATTCGGCTTTCCATTGGGGCGAAACATCGACTCTTTTGGGAGAGAGTATCATGAAGTCGGTAATGAGACTGGCGAGTTGCGGTTTGGCGTCGCTTGCTCTGGTTGCAATCGGGTTTGCTCAGCAAACGATTGGTCCCGATGCAGGAGCGAAAGCTCGTGGAGAAGTCGTATCCTCCCTGTCGCATCAGCACTATGCTCAACAGCAGGCGCGCGTGATGTATTACACGCAGCAGATTAATCCGACGGCTGCACCGGAAGTCGTCAAGAAACAAGCAGAGACCGTCAAGGTGGCCCTGGTGAAAGCGGATGAATCGCTGAAGCTAGTCAAAGAAGCTCACTCCAAAGATCAAGAAGTCGTGAAACTGGTCGACGATATTCTGAAGCATCATGCCGCGGCAACCGCGCATTGCAATATGGCCGGAGAATGTGCCGTGAAGGGTGAAGGTGGCATTGTGGTTGCGAACTGCTGCGTGGATATGCACGACGAATTGGAAGCAGCTAACAAGCAGCTCGTCGCGCTCAAGAAACACCTGAAGATCGAAGATCTTCCAGTCCCCAAAAAGTTGCCAAAGAAATAATTCGTGATCCCAATCGGCGGATCAGCGCTCGATCTGTCCGACGGTACCGCCGAGAAATGCCCCTCTAAGTTTGGGGCATTTTCCTTTTGGCCCCCATGTTCAAAACATCACCGAATCTCCGCTCAGTTCTCGAACGTTCCGGAGATCCTCCTCTACCCATTGCTCGGCAGAACCAATCGTTCGACACGTGAGACAAAACTGTTCATTCCCATCGCATGACTGGTCCGTAACAGATTTGGTATGGTGTTGAAATTCCAAGTTTTCCACACCGGCCGACGAGATCCAACTGTCGAGGATGGGGAGAGAATTTTGAGCCACCGAGCCCTAGCGAGCTTTAGTCTGTTGTTTCTGTTTGTCGCTTCATGTGGTCGAACAATAGTGTCCCCGCCTCCGCAGTCCGGCGCAAGTGTCGCTCAAAGCAATACAGAGAACTTGCATTCTCAACACGCCACAAATGCACATTCCCACGGTGATCAACACGCTACCCACCTCGCGTCAAACGATCGTGATCATTCGAGTGCTGGCAACGGACATGGCGAGCATCCGACTCACCAGCAACACCACTCTTCCGATCGTGCCACGGGACATGGTCACCAGGCTGATGATCGACAGGACGATTCCAATGCGGTAGCGAACTCAACAGATGAGTCGGCTTCGTCCTTGGAGATCTTCGAGAAACGAATTCTGCCGATCTTTCAGTCCGCGAAACCATCGAGTTGTGCGGAATGCCACCTCAGCGGTGTGGATTTGAAGGAATACATTCGTCCGACACAGGAGGCAACGTTTGGATCTTTGGTGAATGCGGGAATGATCGACATCCAAAATCCGGATGAATCCAAACTGTTGCAATTCATCAACCGACGGCCTGAGAAAACGAACCTTCTCACGGACAAGGTCCGTATGCAGGAATTCCTGGCATTTCGGGCTTGGATTCGAGCCGCGGCAAGCGATCCGACGGTACTTGCCAAGAAAGACCGCATGGAACCAATTGGTCCACAGTTGCCGGAAGCGGTGATTCGGCATGCCCGAACCGATCGAGTGTTGGCCTCGTTCATCGACACTGTTTGGATCGAGGTGGGACGGTGCGCCGCGTGCCATTCACCTGACCGCAATCAGCAGCAGGTCAAAAAGAATGGCGAGCAAGTCTCCTGGATCAAACTGCGCGACCCGCAAGCGACTTTGGACTACATGCTTAAAGCCAGACTGATCGATCCCGACAAGCCCGAACAGAGTTTGTTGCTCATGAAGCCCACCATGCAGGTTAAGCATGGCGGCGGTCAGAAGATGGTGGTCGGCGACCGGACCTACAAACAGTTCCGCCGTTTTATCGACGACTACGCCACGATCGTTCACGGCAAGTATCAGCAAACCGACCAGTTGCCAATGCCGGATTCGGAAGTCTCCGTGGTCAGCGACATCTGGTTGAAAATCGACGATGTACCAGCCGAATATGACAAGTTGCTGATGCAGATTGACGTCTATCGAAGCGGTGAACGCGGGTGGTCCGACGATCGAGTGGCAACGTCCGATCGTCAGGTGTTTGGTACGGGGAAACTCTGGCAGCACTCGCTTAGCTTGACGGCCCAGCGGACATCTGCAGCCACAGATGAGATTCGTACGGAACGGCTGCCGCCAGGCAAGTATTTGTTGAAATTGTACGTCGATCGATCTGGAAGACTGCAGAAGGACTTCACTGCCGTAATGAACGAGCAGGATTTTGTGGGCCAGATCGAAGTTCAAACCGATTGGCCATCGGGCTATGGCCAGATGACAGCGACCAAATTTCCCAGGAAGTAAGGCACGGCATTCTAAGCGTCCCATCCTGAGATTCTTGTGATCCACCACGGGCTGGTCATAACGAGTGATTCAGTTTGGCACCTCGCCCAAGGCTGCGATCGCGTCCTTTCGGGCTCCGCTGAAGCTTCGGTCCGCAAGGCCGACGCTGTAATGCCCCTGTCGCCCGACTGGTGCTGGCGGCATTCGCCTTAATCGGACACCTGTCGGTGACAACGTAACGTTTCTAACATGGGGG
>Ga0105238_10004473_pt1 | contig 13856 bp, 8 predicted proteins | sample KBSC34metaG_FD_81526 | JGI IMG/M metagenome (GOLD analysis project Ga0105238, IMG submission 81526) | Corn rhizosphere microbial communities from Kellogg Biological Station, Michigan, USA - KBS C3-4 metaG | ecosystem: Host-associated > Plants > Roots > Rhizosphere > Soil | place: Michigan, USA... | reverse complement strand
CGCGGTCGTAGAAGTCGCCGCCGCCGGCGTCCTTGGACTCTTCCATGCGCGCGTTGCGGCTGCGGTAGTAGGTGACGCCCGCGGCCCAGATCTCCTGGTTCTGCACGATGGGCAGCGGAGTGCCGGGGAGAGAGGAAACGCTTTCCGCGGAGGCCGCGCGCGAGAGCAGATCTTGGGGCGATGCGGCGGAGAGCAGTTCATCCAGGCCATCTGCGGCGAGGGGAGAGAAGCGATTGTTCTGCTCGACAAAAAAACCCTGAGTGGTGCGGTACAGCTTCATCCTGAGTTGCCTTTCCGGAGGTGGCCTGGTGGTTTTGAGTAGGTACGAAGGTGAGGCTTAGTTGGTTCGCCGCATTTCAGGGTATGAAACGGCAAGAGAAAAGACAAGTGAGCGGAAGAGATGGGCACGATATTTTCCGAAGATTCGGTTACGAAGACTGGAAACGCAGGGCAGCCGATTTGAGGATGCGGAGGCTGCGGCGGGCGAGTTCAGGAAGTGGGAGAGAGATTTCAAATAGCAAAATGTGTGGGTTTGCATGCTGCCGGTGCACGGCAAAGAGGCAGGTGGGCTGCGCAAAGGGACGCAGACGCGCTACTATTTCATGCCGAGCGAGATTAACGGTTTCTGGAGGATGAAGATGGACGCGAAGAAGATTTTGGCGATGTTTGGCATGCCGTTGATGGCTGTAGGAACGATGCTGGCGCAGCCGCCGGGGTTTGGAGCACAGGGGCCGCAGGACCTGGCGCACCGCATTGGGCACTATGATCCGGCACGGTTTCAGCACCAGAAGGGTGTGCATGCTGGCGCGGGTGGGATGAGCTTTGGCGCGCTGCTGGGCGCGAATGCCGTAGAACCGAACCTGATCTTCTTCCATCGCGGCGTCATCGACCCACACAGCGGCATTGGGCAGCACTTCCATAACCAGTGCGAAGAGATGTTCGTGATTCTGGATGGCGAGGCGCAGTTCACCATCGACGGGCGGACGGCGCTGCTGCAGGGGCCTGCGGGGGTTCCGGACCGCATGGGCCATGCGCACGGCATCTACAACGCGACCGACAAGCCGGTGCAGTGGCTGAACATCAACGTGGGCATGTCGAAGACGTATGACAACTTCGATCTGGGCGATACCCTGGAGCACCAGACGCTGGACGCGGTGCCGCAGTTCATCAACTTCCGGCTGGACAAGACGCTGCTGCGTCCGCAGGATGCGATGGACGGCGGCAAGGGGACGGTGCAGTACCGGCGCGCGCTGTCACCGACGGTGTTTACGACGACTTGGTCCTACATTGACCACCTGGTGATTCCGCCGGGAGCTTCGGTGGGGCCGCGTGCGCTGCCGAACCTGGCTGAGGTTTATTACGTGGTGAGTGGCCAGGGCAACGTGACGATTGGTACGGAGCAGGCGCCGATCAAGGACGGCGATGCGATTCCGGTGAAGCTGAACGAGAGCCGCGCGATTGAGAATACCGGTACGGCCCCTCTGGAGTTCCTGATTGTGGGCGTGGCAAAGGACATGGCCGCAAAGCAGGAGCTGATGGCTGCTCCTCCGATGCGCGGCGGCCCGCGGCGTCCTCCGGCCGGAGCACCACCTGCCCGCTAGCTAACGTGCGCGATCAACTGAGAGAGGAATGGGAGCTATGAATCGTCGATCACTGTTGAAGTTTGGAAGCCTGCTGGGCGTTGCGCCACTGGCGTCGAGCGCGGAGAAGCTTTTGGCGCAGGCGGTGGCGGAAGGGAAGCAGCCGATTGTGCTGTACTGCGATCTTTCGGTTGACCCGAACCGCGAGCAGGAGATGCTGGATGCGTATCACAACCACTTCCGGCCGGTTGCGGTGAAGTTTCCGGGATACATCGACCTGAAGATCGTGAAGATCCGCAAAGTGCTCTCCGGGCAGGCGCCGCCGGCGGGCGTGAACTATCGTTTCCAGCTGACCTACGAGAGTGAAGAGGCGCGGCAGAAGTGGATACACTCCGACGTGCACAAGGCGAACTGGCCGTTGATCGAGAACACGGTGCTGGACAAGAAATATCAGACGCTGCTGACGGATGCGGTTTAGCGGCGGCTTACCAAGATGAGGGAGATGAAGATGCGAATTGGTATGTGTGTGTTGATGGCGGCGGCACTTGCCCCGCTGGGATGCAAACAGGCGAGTGCGCCGGCGGACAGTGCGGCAACGCCGCAGGCTGCGGCTCCGGCTGATATGCGGGTGGACCGCATGGATGCGGGGCTGGATGCGGTGATTGCTCCGGATGCGAAGGTGGAGAAGGTCGCGGGCGGATTTGTGTTCAACGAAGGGCCGATGTGGCGACAGGGCAGGGTGTGGTTCTCTGACCTGATGGCCAACAAGATGTATGCGGTCTCGCCGGACGGCAAGACGGAGCTGCTGATCGACAAGTCAGGCGGCATGGACAATGCGGCCAAGGGCTTCTATCGCGGATCGAATGCGATGGCGACGGACAAGGATGGCACGGTGCTGATGTGCCAGCACAGCCTGCGGCGCATTGCGCGGGTAGACGACAAGATGAAGGTGACGAACTTCCTGGACAAGTGGGAGGGCAAGAAGTTCAACAGCCCGAACGACCTGGTGTTCGCTCCGGATGGATCGCTGTGGTTCACCGATCCGCCGTTTGGCCTGGACAAGAAGGCGGACGACCCGGCGAAGGAGATTCCGTTCAGCGGCGTGTTCCGCTATGCGAAGGGCAAGGTGACGGCGGTGATCAAGGATCTGCCGAACCCAAACGGCATTGGCTTCTCGCCCGATGGCAAGGTGCTGTATGTGTCGAACACGATTCCGCACCTGTTTGTGAACCGGTATGACGTGAAGGCCGATGGCACGCTGGGCAAGCCGACGGTCGTGATCTCGTATCCTGACACGCCGGCGACGGAGCCGCCGGATGGGCTGAAGGTGGATTCGGCGGGCAACCTGTGGACGACAGGCCCGGGTGGCATCCGCATCATCAATCCGCAGGGCAAGGTGCTGGGGCAGATCAAGCTGCCGGAGGTGGCGGCAAACCTGGCGTGGGGCGGAGATGACGGCAAGACGCTGTACATCACAGCGTCGACTGGCATCTATCGGGTGAATGCGCTGATTGCCGGCGAACTGCCGCTGTACAAGAAGTAGGGACTAGGTTCTAGAGACTAGGTACTAGGGAAGACCCACTCGGTAAGCGAGCGGGTCTTTCTTTTTTGCGTTCCGAAACCGTGATGGATCGACGCGCATCATATTTCATTATTTGAAATAAAAGTCCACATATTGATATTTTCGCCAAGAGCATTGACAAGGATTCGGCGGGTTGATGTATCTTGTAGTCGCTTTCGAGGCGGCGTTTAAGCCGGCGCGAAAAAATCTGACCACCTGCAAATTGAGGCAAGACGCAGTAGAGGGGCTACGGACTATGAAGCAGAATTCACGACGTTCATTTTTGAAGACCGCCGCAACATTGCCGGCGATGGGGGCTTTCAGCCTCCCGGCTCTTTCCCAGGGAGTGCAGACCAATACCACTCCGTACCAGAGGCCGAAGATCAAGATCACCGACGTGCGCACGGCGCAGGTGAACGTGCACGGGCCGCAGACCCACATCCGCATTTATACCGACCAGGGGCTGATCGGGCAGGGCGAATCGACCGACGCTGCTACTGGCACGGAGGCCCTGGTAAAGAGCTGGCGCCGGACGCTGGTCGGTCAGAATCCTTTGAACGTTGATGCCATCTGGGAAAGAATTCGGACCTCGGGAGTCTTTGCCGGAGCGCAGGGAGGCCAATACACCACAGCCCTTTCCGGCCTCGATATCGCTCTGTGGGACCTCGCCGGCAAGGCGCTTGGGCTTCCCGTGTACCAGCTGATGGGAGGCAAGTTCCGCGACAAAGTCCGGATCTACTGCGACTCCGACATGTTAGGCAACACGATTTCAGAGGCAAACGATAAGAAGCTCGAATGGATCAAGAGCAAGGGCTTCACCGCGATGAAGATCGACCTGGACGACGCCCGCGATCCTGCGCGATTCGACTCCGTGAACTGGACTGCCAGCAATGGCGAGGTCGACCGTATGGTGCGTGAGATTGACCATGTGCGTTCGAAGATTCCCAAGGAGATGGATCTCGCCTGCGATATGCATGGCCGCTACGACGCCGGCACTGGCAAGCGCGTGGCAAAGGCAGTGGAACCGTTCAGGCTGCTTTGGCTTGAGGAGCCGGTTCCGCCCGAGAACCTCGACGCGATGGCGGATATCCGTCGGGCAACTACGACACCAATTGCCTGTGGCGAAAACCAGTACATGCGGTGGGGATATAGGGATGTCTTCCAAAAGGAAGCAGTCGATATCATCCAGCCGGATTTTCAAAAGGTCGGCGGAATCAGCGAAGCCAGGAAAGTTGCCAATATGGCGCAGGCTTACGAAATCCCGGTCGCGCCGCACTGCGTGGTCTCGCCGATCGGGGTTATGGCGACTGCTCACGCATGTACGACGTACCCGAACTTCCTGGCATGCGAGTGGCACTGGATCAACCATACGAAGACATTTGGCGAGGGCGTCTGGGAGACCTTTGTGAAGGAAGGAGAGATCATCGTCAATGGTTACGTCACTCCGTCGGATAAGCCGGGTCTTGGGGTAGAGATGGACGAGGCTGTGGCCAAAACGAAGCAGATCCGGGGCACATCATGGTTTGAAGCGAGCGCGTAACGCGAGTTCTCTCAGGGCCGCCGGCCGGCGAAAAGCCGGACGGGGCCAAGGGGGCAATGGATGCGGAGTTTGGTTAGTTGAGTATTAAGAAGTGAGTTAGGAAACACAAACTGTAACTTGTAACTCTGGATAACTTAGGCAAGTTAAATTCGTCCAAACTGTTTTACTGCTTCCACAATTGAGTGGAGTTTCTCGATAAACGGGTAAGTTGAGTGTTCCTGGTTGTCGAGCTTCTGGGCAAGGATGAGCACGTCCGCAGCCTTCGCGCGCGGAATGACTACGACTCCATCGGCATCGGCGGTAACGATGTCGTTGGGTGATACGTCCACGCCATCGCAGACGATCGGCATATTCATCGCAACAAAGCGATAGTGTCCGACGACTGTGGACGGCACGGGGCCAAGCGCATAGACCGGGAAGCCGATCCTGGTGAGTTGAGGAAGATCGCGCACGCCACCACCGATGACTGCACCGGCGAATCCGCGCACGGACATGGCCGTACCCATGAGGCCACCCATGCCGGCTACGTCCGCGCCGTCCTCCAACTGCATCACGTAGACCGAGCCTGGACCGCCCTTGTCGATGGCCTCAAGCATGCCGCTGACAGCAGCAGAATCAGTGCCTTCCTGTTTGACGAGCTTGACCGTGAGTGCGGTGCCGGCGAATTTCGTTGGGAAGATGGAATGCATGTTGTGCGACATGAAGCGACGCTGGTGGAGGAGTTGCTCGGCGGCGTCGGAGACGGATGCAACCTCAACGTGGCGATAGGCCTCAATGAGGGCGGCGGGGTCTGAGTTATAGTCCGCGGCTGACTTAGCAGGTTGTTGGGCGAGCAGTGTGAAGACGGTAACGGCAACAGTAATCGGTGCGGTAACAAGCAGATAGGATCTGGATCGAGTACGAAATGACATAGGGCGCACCTCGGTGAGATATGGGTTGATGGATTTAAAAACGGGCACACATTTTTATAACAGGAAGTGAACTATAGTTATTGACCTTTCAATCACGGGCGGACTATAGTGCTTCGCTATTGAGGATTGACGGTAAGCGGTTACTTTTTTGAGGCAGGTGAAATGATGTTAAAGCTCTCTGGTATTCGTGGTGTTTCCGCGCGCATTTTTAACTGCTGCACCGGTTTGGCGCTGGGCGCAGTTGCTGTAGTGGCATTGTTGACCGGAGCGCCTGCGCTGATGGCGCAGACTGCGGGATCGATCGCCGGCCACCTGGCTGATCCGGCTGGTGCGAGTCTTCCCGATGCGGATGTGACACTGACCAATGTCGACACAAATGCGTCGCGTGCGACCAAGTCGACGGGTTCCGGCGACTACACGTTTCCCGATGTGCCGCCTGGCAACTACAAGGTGCAGGTGCAGCGGCAGGGCTTCAAGATGTCAGTGAGCGATACGTTTCCGGTGCAAGTGGCGCAGAGTGTGAAGCTGAATCTGACGCTGCAGATTGGCGCGGTTACTGAATCTGTGGACGTGAGTGCGGCCGGCGCGCTGCTGCAGGCGGAGAACCCGACTCTGGGCACCGTCATCCAGCATGAGGAGCTGGCCGAGCTTCCGATGCTGAACGGAAGAAATTATTTGAGCCTCGTGGCGCTGTCGTCGAACGTCAATACGCAGTCGGCCTTTTCAGGCCAGGCAAACAGCCGCCTAGGTGGTGATCGCTCGACGCAGTCGATTGCGGTAGGTGGACAGCGCATCATGTTCGACTACTACACGCTGGACGGCGTGGTGAATACCGATCCTGACTTCAACACATATGTCGCGCAGCCCTCGCCAGACGGCATTGGACAGATGAAGGTGCAGACCGGCGTCTATTCGGCGGAGTTCGGCCACGAGGCCTCGCAGATCAATGTGATGACCAAGAGTGGAACCAACACCTTCCACGGCGCCGCATACGAGTACATGCGCAATAACTATGTAGAGGCCCAAAATTATTTCTTCCCGGAGCGCGTTGCGCCCGGTACGCATGTACCGTACCAGCCCTTCAAATACAATGATTTTGGATTTGAGCTGGATGGCCCGGTTTGGATCCCGAAGGTCTATAACGGCAGAGACAAGTTCTTCTTTATGGTGGATACGGAGTGGTACCGCACACGTTCCACCAACTACAACGCGAGCGCTACGGTGCCTACACCGGCACAGCTAGGCGGCAATTTCCAGAACGATTTCTATCAGTATGAAGATGCGGGAGGGGTGGTACACAACGCCCCGATTGTGATCTATGACCCGGTCAACCACCAGCCGTTTGCAAACAACATCATTCCGTCCAACAGGATCGCGCCGCAGTCCACTGCACTGCTGCAATATCTTGGAACATTTCCGACAGCACCTACGTTCCTTTGTTCCAAGGCAAGCTCTAATTGCAGCACGATCGCCAACTATCATTACACAACGACGGGTGTCGACAACCGGTACATGATTACGACGCGCGGCGATTACAACATGTCGCAGAAAGCGCAGTTTGGCTTTCGCTACAGCTCCGGTAGCGAGATAAACGTGAACACCGGACTGTTAGGGGCAGGCAGCAAGCTGCTGACGAACTTCCATCAGTACATGGGGTCGAACACCTACACTTTCTCGCCTTCGGTGGTGAACGAAGCCCGGTTCGGCTACAGCTATCTCTACAACTCGCTGGCGCCGCTGCTTTCCTTCACGAAGAATGTGGTGGACTCGCTGGGCATTCCCGGTCTGGTCGGCGGCCCCCCTGCGCAGTGGGGCATCCCATCGATGGGGTTTGGTAATACTGTGGGCACTGTGGGCTTGGGAGTCGGAACAACCCCGAGCCGGTGGAGCGGTTTTGGCGATCAGGGCGGTGACACTCCGTACGTTACCTCCGACCCGATCTGGCAGATTGTTGACAACGTAACCTGGGTAAAGGGCAAGCACTCCCTGCGGCTGGGCTTTGAGTACAATCGGCAAAACTTCAATGAGTTCGGCAACCAGTTCCTGCGCGGCCAATTTACGGCCCAGGGGCTTTCCACAGCAGATCCCGTCACGAAGTCGGGCGGGGATCCTCTGGCTGACCTGCTGCTGGGGAACCTCCAGTCGTCAACAGTTGCTCTGGCCCCTGCCAGCGCAAACTACATTCGCAATGTAGAGGCCGCGTATGTGGATGACACATACCATCTGACCCCAAAGGTCACAATTTCTGCCGGACTGCGGTATGAACTGACTCCGCCGTGGACGGACACATACGGCGATCTCTTCAACACGATGGTCCCGACCTATCCGTCGGCGACAGCCATTGCCGGTTCCATCCCTACAAGCCAGTGGCCCTTCCCGATCCGGCAGGGCAACTGCTCACCGGCCAATGTATATGCAGGCCTTAGCTTCAACTGGACCACCAGCGGACCGGCGCCAACCTGCAACAACGGTCGGGTACCGAACGGCGCGTTGATGAATACGAACTACAAGAACTTCGCTCCCCGGTTCGGCATCTCGTATGCGCCGACGGCAAAGACAGTGATACGTGTCGGCTATGGCATCTTCTACACGCAGGACATTGGCAACGCCTACTTCGACATGGCGCGCAACATCGCAGGTCGTGTGAGCTATACGAATGCCAACGCAACCACTCCGGGCGGTGCCTCTAACCTCAATTGGCAGAATGTCTCACCGTTCTCCAGCCCGGGAACGATCTCCACGCTGCCTCTGGCGACGACATGGTACGCGAACGCCACGACGCACCATACCAGCTATACGGAGCAGATGCTGCTGAATGTCCAGCAGCAAATCGGAAAGAATTGGTCGGTTGAGGCTGGTTATCAGGGAGCCCTGAGCCGTCATCTGTATGGCTTCCTCAATGCCAACCAGGTAGTGCCGTACGGAATCCTTGGTTCGCCTGCCGGCTATTCAAGCACTGGAGTTAAGACATCCGTGTGTTCGAGGACGCCGTTCAACTGCTCGGGGACGGCCTCGCCGCAGGGCATACAGTTCGTACATGATGAAGGTACGGCGAACTATCACTCTGGCTCCATTAAGGTGACCCGCCGGTTCAGCAAAGGCTCGCTGCTGAACGCTTCCTACACGTTGGCCAAGTCGCTGGACGATTCGAGCGGAATCCGCAACCAGGGCAACGACAACCTGTATCCGCAGAACAGTCTGTGCATTCCCTGTGAGTACGGCCCGTCGGCCTTCGACGTGCGGAACCGTATCGTAATCTCCGGGATTTACAATCTTCCGATTGGAAAGGACAAGCTGATACCGATCAACAATGGCTTTTTGGATGCCGCGGTCGGCGGCTGGCAGCTGGCTGGAACTTTCCGGCATCAGACGGGTGCTGTTGCCACTCCGCTGATGGGCAGCGACAACTCGGGAATCGCATCTCCGTTCGGCGGCTTTGACCGACCGAATATTACAGGCATCAGTCCCTTCATGCCTTGCAATACAAATACTCGCAACAACTGCGCAAATCTGGCGGCTTATTCCAAGCCGGGCGTCATTGTGAACGGCAGCAACATTGGCGGGCTGTTCGGCAACGCACAGCGCGGCAGCTTCCATGGGGCGGGCTTCACCCAGGTGGATGCCTCACTGCACAAGGCCTTCAATATGCCATACAACGAGAAGCATCAGTTGGCCATCCGCTTCGACCTCACGAATGCTCTCAACCATCCGAACTGGGGCACTCCGACCATCACCTTCAACTCTCAGACCTTCGGGCAGGTGGGCGCGGGCAGTATGCGTCAGATGCAGCTCGGTGCGAAGTACCAGTTCTAACGGCAACGCGACAATAACGGGTGGCCTCGCTGCATGCAGCGGGGCCATTCATTTTGGTGTCGCGACTTTTTCGTGAGCGGGGCCGTACTCCAGTTATCGTTCTGGCGGTAAGCGGTTTCTGCTGTGAGAGAATGGTGCGGCTTAAAAAGCTTTGGATTTCCATAATAGAAATGAGGTCAGGATGAATCGATATCGTTTGCTGGCGGCGTTGCCGCTGCTGATGGCGCTGAGCGTTCCGGCGCAGGCGCAGGTGAAGACCGAGGTGCCGGACGTTGAGCCTACTGCGAAGCCATACACCGTGGAGCACATCAAGATCCATGGCGAGGCGCTGGAGGGAAATCTCGAAGGGGATACAGTGGATCGGGATGCGATCGTGTTCCTGCCGCCGAGCTATGCGAAGGACAAGAAGCGGCACTATCCGGTGATTTACGCGCTGCATGGGTACTCGATTGGCGCGGAGCAGTGGACGCATGAGATCCATGTGCCGCAGACGATTGAGGGCGCAGTGGCGAAGGGCGCGAAGGAAGTAATCGTGGTGCTACCGGACTCGAAGACGATCCATAACGGGTCGATGTATTCGAGCTCGGTGACGACAGGCGACTTTGAGAAGTACATCTACAAAGATGTCGTCGAGTACATGGATGCGCACTACCGCACGATTCCGAACCGCGAGAGCCGCGGGCTGGTGGGACATTCGATGGGCGGATATGGCGCGTCGCGGATTGGGATGAAGCATCCGGAGGTCTTTGGCGCGCTGTACATCATGAGCCCGTGCTGCATGTCAGCGCGGATTGGCGGTGGCGGTGGTGCAAGGCCCGCTGGAGCCGGAGCGCCGGGTGGTCAGCGTCCGGCGGGAGCAGGTGCGGCGCCTGGTGCGGCAGCCGCAGGAGCGCCCGGAGCAACTGCACCGGCGGCACCGGGAGCAGGTGCCCCCACGGGTGCACGGCCAGCAGGCGGACCGGGAGGATTTGGCGGTCCGGGCGCGATGGAAGCTGCAGTGGCTGCGGCGAAGACGCCTGAAGATGTAGCGAAGTTGCCGGCAGCGTTCCAGACGCAGCTGGCGACGGCTGCGGCGTGGGCGCCGAATCCTAAGAACCCACCGCTGTATGCGGACCTTCCGACCAAGGACGGTGTTCCTCAACCGGACGTGCAGGCGAAGATGGCAGCGAACGCGCCGCTGGCGTTTGTGGACCAGTACATCGGGAATCTGAAGCAGTACAAGGCGATCTCGATGGATGTGGGCGACCAGGATGGCCTGCGCTTCGACGCGACCAAGCTGCACGAGATACTGGACAGCTATGGCATCAAGAATGGCTTTGAGATCTACCACGGCACGCATACCAGCGCCGTGGCGGTCCGCTTCCAGAGCTACGTGATGCCGTTCTTCAGCCAGAACCTCTGCTTCGAGGCGCACTGCACGAAGTAAGTATTAGCGTTACAAAGAGACGCAAGAAGATTGGCCCTGCGGAAGTTCTCGCAGGGCCAGTTCTTTTGGGAGTTAGAGGCGGGGCTAATACTGGCGGGTGGATTCTGTCTCTACCTTCCAGTGGTCGGTGCGGAAGGGGGAGGCGGGCAGGCCTGCCCCGTTGAAGAGGGTGACGTTGGGGTAGGACTGCCAGGCGTAGCGGACCTCTTTGGGATTGGCGACGTCGGGCGAGGAGACGATGATGGTGTCGCCCTCGATGCGGGCGTCGGCCCAGTGGTACTGCTGGTCATCGCCGGCGAGGGCGAACTCGGTGAGCTTGCCGCCTTTGGCGACGAGGCCGCCATCGGCGTGGGAGAACTTGATGCGGATCTCACCCTTGCGGCGGTCGACTTTATCGACGGTGGGGCCGTCGGCGACGACTTTCTTGTCGCCGTAGGCGAGCTTGAGGGCGCAGCGGGCGATGCGGTCGCCGGCCGGCTCCTTATCCGTGGGGTGGATGTTGTTGGGATCACCGGTGTCGACGGTGACGGCGAGGCAGGTGTTGGGGACGGTCTGGGAGACGACGAGCTGCGACTCGCGCAGATTGGACCAGTCATCGTCGGTGGGCTTGTCGCTGTGCTGCATGTAAGCGGGCAGCTGGACCACGATGAAGGGCATGTTGGGGTTGTGGAAGGTGGTGCGCCAGTCGGCGATCATCCCGGAGAGCACGCGGCGATACTGGAAGCCGCGCGGGGAGTTCTCCTCGCCCTGATACCAGATGGCTCCGGTGATGGACATGGGGGCGATGGGCTGGAGCATGCCGTTGTAGAGGACGGCAGGCATCTGTGGCCAGTTCTGGTAGCGCAGCGGCATGGGCTGCGGCGGACGGCCATCAACGGCGAGCCTGGCCTTCCACTCGCCAGCGAGCGGGATGGTCTTGCCGCCGATCGTCATCTTCAGGTCCTGCGCCGGGGACTCGAAGCCGCCCTTGGGGATGGACTTGAGTACGCGGATGGTGATGACGTTCTTACCCTCGTGCAGCATGCCGGGGCGGATCATATATCGGCGCGGATTCTCGACCCAGGCGCTGCCGCCAATCTCCTGGCCGTTGATGTAGACGGTGTCCATCTTCTCGATGATGCCGAGCTGGACGGACCCGGCAGAGGCGAATCCACCGAAGCCGCCGCGCCCCCCGCGTCCGCCGCCGGCAGCTCCGGGAGCCGCCATCGGATTGCCTCCGGCAGCGGGCGGAGCGCCAGCAGGGGCTACGGGAGCAGCAGCAGGAGCGAGATCAGCGGCGGAGACGTCGAAGGTCTTGCGGAAGTAGACGAGGGCGGGAGTGTCCGGCACGCCGAGTTCGGCGAAGCCGCCGGGGATGGTTACGGTCTTCCAAGAGGAGTCGTCGAGGTCGGAGGAGGCCCAGTGCTCCTTCATGCCAAGGTCGTAGTCGTCATACCAGTGCTGGACGAAGTTGCCATACTCAGGGCCTTTGTTCTCGGCGACGATGCGGTTGTACTCGGCAACGACAGGCGCAAACTCGGGGAATTTTTCATTGGCGCCGATGCTCATGAAGGTCTCAGCGGGCACGCCGCCGACGGCGGAGATGACGAGGCCGATGGGGATGCCGGTCTTCTGCTGGACCTCGCGCGCGAAGTAGAAGGCGACGGCGGCGACGCGAGATGCGGTGTCGGGAGTGACGACGTTCCAGGAGCCGGAGACGTTGTCGATGGGGTGGTAAGGCGAGCGCTGGCCGACGGTGAAGAAGTGGATGTTGGGCAGGTCGGCTTTAGCGGCGTCTTCTGCGCCCGTCTTGGCCTGGCGCAGTGCGAACTGCATGTTGGATTGGCCGCTGCAGAACCAGACGTCGCCGACGAGGACGTTTTTAATGGCGGCGGACTGGTGCTGGCTGGTGATGTTGAGGGTGTAGGGGCCGCCGGCCGGGGGCGGATCGATCTTGACCTGCCAGCGGCGGTCGGGGCCGGCTGTTGCGGTGGCGGTCTTGCCGCCGATCTCGACCTTGATCTGGTCGCCGGGATCGGACCAGCCCCAGATGGCGTCGGGCGTATTGCGCTGGAGGACCATGTTGTCGCTGAAGATGGTGGCGATGAGCGGCGGCGGAGCATCGGGGGCGGGGCCGCGGCGCGGCGGCTGGGCGAGAGCTGCGGCGGGAATCAGAAGAGTTGCGACGGCGGAGACGAGGCGGGCGCGGATCATGGGCGAGAGTCCTTTTACGGATGGTGGTTGCGGGAGATGACGATGAATAGACGGCCTGGAATATGCGGGGGCCGCAGACGCCATCCGTTATACGCCAAAGATATTGCGGAGGGACAGGGGGGGATGGGCGGTTAGCGGCTTAATTGGAAAGACCCCACTCAGCGCGCAAAGGCCGCGCATGAATGGGGCACCCAAGTATGTTGTTCTTTGTTTAGAAGGCGAGTTTGTAGGTCTTGCCTTTGGTGAGGTGGAGATCGACGGTGCCGGAGTCTTCGTGTGCGGAAAGGGCGTGGCCGTCGGCGGTGACCGACTTCAGGTGCTGGCCCTCAGGCAGGCGGACGTGGAAGAGCTGGTCATGCTGCGGCGTCCAGGTGGCATCGGTGAGTTTATTGCCAGACCAGTGCATGGAGACGGCGGCGTCGCCGCGGACGTGCACGCCGGAGACAGAGCCGGTGGCCCACTCCTGCGGCAGGGCAGGGAGGAGGTCGACCTCAATGCGGTCGGCATACCAACGCGACTGGATGAGCGCTTCAAGCATGCCGTTGGCGGCGCCGAGGTTGCCGTCGATCTGGAAAAGCCCTGGCGGGTGGGTGTCCATGAGGTTGGGAAAGGTAGACTGGCGGAACATGACCTGCATGGAGTCATAGGCCTGCTTGGAATCGTGCAGGTGGTCCCAGTAGTTGATGACCCAGGCGCGCGACCAGCCGGTCTGTCCGCCGCCGTGATCGAGGCGGCCCTGCAGGGTGGTACGTGCGGCAGCGGCGAGGTCGGGGGTCTTGTCGAGCGAGATTTCGTTGCCGGGGAAGAGCGCCCAGAGGTGCGAGATGTGGCG
>Ga0105238_10004472_pt1 | contig 13857 bp, 7 predicted proteins | sample KBSC34metaG_FD_81526 | JGI IMG/M metagenome (GOLD analysis project Ga0105238, IMG submission 81526) | Corn rhizosphere microbial communities from Kellogg Biological Station, Michigan, USA - KBS C3-4 metaG | ecosystem: Host-associated > Plants > Roots > Rhizosphere > Soil | place: Michigan, USA... | reverse complement strand
TTACCTGTCAAGCAAGCACCTGCTCGACATCAGCGCGTTCGTGCCGAATCAGTCGCTGGCCAACGCGCTGATCTGGGGCGCGGCGCTGGTGCTGTCGCTGCCGTTCCTGATCGCCGCCTACCGCAAGCTCAAGGCGCTGGCGATGATGCTGGCCGAAGCCAGCGTGCGCGCGGGCCGGCACACGCTGCGCGTGCAGCGCATCGTGTCGGAGATCATTCCCGCGGTATCGACCGCCGCGATGCTGTTGCTGGTGTGCGCACTCAGCTCAAGCATCCTGCCGCCGAAAGAGTTGCTCGCCGCCGTGCTCGCCATGGGCGCGCTGATCCTTGCGCTGCTGTGGCGCACGCTGGTCAAGCTGCATTCGCGGCTGCAGATCGCCTTGCTCGACACGCTGCATTCGGAAAAAGACGCGCACTAGCACAGCACTTACGGCCAGACGGGTTCGTCGAGCAGGCGCTGGCCCTTGATCCGCGTCTCGCCGAATTCGCGTTCGAGTTCGACGGCGACGATACCGGCCGCATCCTCGAGATCGGCGACCAGCTTCGGCGCATGACTGATCACCCAGACCTGCGAGCGTGCCGAGGCGGCGACGATCTGTTTCGCCAAGGGGCGCAGCAGATCCGGGTGCAGGCTTTGCTCGGGCTCGTTGAGCACCAGCAGTTCCGGCGGCCGCGGACTCATCAGCGCAGCCAGCAGGCACAGATAGCGCAACGTGCCGTCGGACAGTTCCATCGCGGTCAATGGCCGCAGCAGGCCTTCGAGAAGCAGGCCGATCTGCAGCCGGGCATCACCGGCGTTGATGATTTCGAGCGTAGCTCCCTCAAACGCATCGGCAATCGCATTATCGAGCACGGCGCCTTCGCCGATCTCGCGAATCGTTTGCAGTGCCGCTGCGACATCGCGACCATCGTGCGCCAATGCATCAGTCTGAACACTCACGCGCGGATGGCGCAGGGCACTTTCGACGTCGGTGCGGAAGCCGTCGTAAAATCGCCAGCGGCGCATGCGCTCGCGCAACGCAAATACCTCTGGAAAACGTTCCGGTTCACCGAGGTCGGCGAGTATCGACCGATTCGCTGGCGCGCTATAAGCCAGTGTCACCCATTTGTCGTCACGATCGCGCAGCCCTACGCGACCGCCTTCGCGCTCCAACCACGTGTTGGAACGGCGGCGTGGCGGTTTTTGCCAGATGGCTTCCGCTTTGACTTCCGGATCGAGAGTAAACATCGAATTCTCTCGCGTCTCCTTGGTCTGGCCCGGCAGACCGAGCGCGATTTCGTATGCGAAATCATCGCTGCCAAATCCGAACGTCACGCGCAGCGGCGCGTTCCTACCACCGCCCTGGATTGCCACGCCACGCTTGGCCTGGCTGCGGATATCGGCGGGGCCCGCCCATTGCGCAGAGGCTATGCCGCCTTGCAATGCAAGCGCCTCCGCGAGGTCGCCGCGCGCGGCATGCTGCAGCAACTGCAGCGCGCGGTACAGATTGGATTTGCCGCTGCCGTTCGCGCCGGTGATGATGGTCAGCGGCGCGAGCGCGAGCTTGATGTCGCGCAGCGAGCGGTAGTTGGCGACGGCGAAGGTATGCAGCATCGCCGTCGGCAATTACGAAAAAGCCAAGATGGATCCCGGCTCAAGAAGCACATCCATGTACGGCCGGGATGATTTTCTCATTCGCACTGGATCCCGTGTCATCGGCCATCCATGGCCTGCACGGGATGACGACATCCCGTCGTCACTTGGCCGCCATCATTGCCAGCGTCATGTCGAGCATGCGGTTGGAGAAGCCCCACTCGTTGTCGTACCAGCTCAGCACCTTGACCAGCGTGCCGCCCATGACGCGCGTCTGCGTGGAATCGTAGATCGACGACAGCGGGTTGTGGTTGAAATCCACCGATACCAGCGGTTTCTTGTTGATGCCGAGAATGCCCTTGAGCTTGCCTTCGCTGGCTTCCTTGACCGCCGCGTCGATTTCCGCGTGCGTGGTTTCGCGTTTGGCCTGGAACACCAGATCGACGACGGAGACGTTGATCGTCGGCACGCGCATCGCGAAACCGTCGAGCTTGCCGTTCAATTCCGGCAGCACCAGTCCAACCGCCGCGGCGGCGCCGGTCTTGGTCGGAATCTGGCTCATGGTCGCCGATCGCGCGCGGCGCAGGTCCTTGTGGAACACATCGGTCAGCACCTGATCGTTCGTGTAGGCGTGGATCGTCGTCATCAGGCCGTGCACGATGCCGATCTTTTCATGCAGCACCTTGGCCAGCGGCGCCAGGCAATTCGTGGTGCATGAGGCATTCGAGATCACCTGGTGCTTGGCGGTCAATTCGTGATGATTGACGCCGTAGACAAAGGTACCGTCGATGTCCTTTTCGCCCGGCGAGGAGATGATCACTTTCTTCGCGCCGCCGGCGAGGTGCGCGGCGGTCTTGGCCTTCGAGGTAAACAAGCCGGTGCATTCGAGCACCACGTCGACGCCGAGCGAACCCCACGGCAGCTTGGCGGGATCGCGTTCGGCGAAGACCTTGACCTTGTCGCCCTTGATGACGAGGTCGCCGCCGTCCACGCTGACTTCGTGCGGGAACTTGCCGTGCGCGGTGTCGTACTGGGTCAGATGCGCATTGGTTTCCGCATCGCCGAGATCGTTTACCGCGACGATCTGGATTTCGTGATTGCGGTTGGCTTCGTACAGGGCCCGCAGCACGTTGCGGCCGATGCGGCCATACCCGTTGATCGCGACCTTTACCGCCATGACTGGAATCCTCGCTGTTGCGGATGAGACAGACCGCCATTGTAACGGCCGGGCCTCTTGCGCGCACGTGCGAGGTTTAGTTTGCGCCGGCGCCCTCCGCTCCGAAGCCGTTGCGGAAAATGACGGCCTGCGTCTGCAGCGACATGCTGTCGTTGGCTGGATTCGTATCGCCCGCGGTGATCGCCGAGGCGGTGTTCGTGACCAGTTCACCTGAAGGGTCGCCGACCACTTTGGCCGAGACGACGAAAGTGACGCTGCTTCCGGTCGGAATGCTGGCATGCGCTCCGTTCGGAGCGCCGCTGCCGCTAGCGTCGCAACTGGCGGTCGGCGCGGCAATGCAGACCCAGTGCGCACTGCTCATGTCGAGCAGCGGCGACAGCACGTCCGAGAACTGCACATCGCTCGCATTCGCCGGGCCGCTCGCGGTGACGACAATTACATAGTCCAGGGTGTGGCCATATTGGATGTAGCCAGAACCATTCGTGGTCATCGTCACACCGACGTCGACGTTCGACAGGCCTTGTGCTGTAAACGTCACGGGGCTGCCCGCCAGCGTGCCGGAGGTTGCCTGCACCGTATTGGTGCCCGGAGTCGAATCCAGCGTCCAGCTGCCCAGCGTCGCCACGCCGTCGACGCCGGTAATGGGACCGTCACCGGTGATGCTGCCGCTGTTCGTGCCCGTGGTGGCGAAAGCAACCTGCACACCCTGCACCGGATTGCCGTCAACGTCGGTCACGATCACGGCGGGCGGCGTCGCCAGCGGCGAGCCGGCGCTGCCGTTGAAGCTTGGCCCGTTGTGCGCGGCCAGGATTGCGGCCGGACCGCGCAAGTTGGTGAGCACGAACGGAAGCGACGTGGCGGCGCCTGCTTTTGCGGTGACGTTGTATTGTCCGGCTACGCTGCCCGCAGTTGCCGTGATCGACGCCATGCCGGTCGGGTCGGTCAGTACGGAGGCGGCGCTCAACGTCGCGCTGGCGCCGCTCGTGGGCGCCGTGAACGTCACCACCGTGTTATTGAGCAGGTTGCCGTCGCTGTCCTGCACTTTCACTTTCAGCGGTTGCGGGAATGCCGTATGAATGAGAGTGCTCTGCGGGTTGACGCCGACGATCGAGACGAGTGCTGGCGGACCAGGGAAATTCAGCATGAACACATAGTTCGATTGCATCGCGTTGGGCGCGCCGTACAGGCGAAACGCACCGGCGATGGAGTTGGCTGTGACGGTGACCGACACGCGACCCGCGTCGTCGCTGATTCCGCCAGGCACCGAAAGCGTGCCGCTGGCACCGTTGCTGCCGGGCGCGACGCTGAAACTTATCGGTGCGCCGGCGATCGTGTTGTCGTTGGCATCGGTGGCCACGGCGAGCATCGACGGAGCAAACGGATCGTCCACCTGCGTGCCCGTGCCGCCGCTGAAACGCACGCGCGACGCGGGTCCCAGCGCGAATGTGCGAATGCGGCTCGGAACGCCGCCGACGTACAGCGTGGCTCGGTAAAGGCCGAGTGGAAGTCCGGACAATATCGAGGTGCGCAGGCTGGTGTCGGTCCATGGCGTTGAAGGATCGGGCGCAACGAACCACCCCTGCGCGTTGTCCATGCGTTCGATGTACAACAGCGGAACGTTCGAGGCTGAACCCTGATTGCTGCCGCTGCCGCCCTCGCTGCCGACCAGGGCACTCAGCGCATCCTGGCGCAGCGTGCCGCGAAGTCCGGCGCCGCCGATCGCCAGCGACGTCGGCGGCGACGGCGCACTCAAGGCGATGCTCGCCAGCACGGGGCGTTTGGCTTCGTTGAAGCCGATGCCTGGATCGTAAAGTTCCGAGCTGTGGATGTACGTCTGCGGACTGTCGATGAAGCCACCCGCGATCAACACACGGCCGTCGTCGAGAAGATTGGCCGTATGCTGTTCGCGTGGCACGGACAAGTTGCCGCCGGCGCTGAACGCGCCCGTGGCCGGATCGTAGATCTCGGTGTCGCCCAGCGTGACATCGGCAACGTCGTTGTGTCCTCCGGCAACCAGCACCTTTCCGCTAGGCAGCAGGGTCGCCGTTGCCATCGTGCGCGGCGTGGCGAGGTGATTGGCGGCCAGGTTGAACGTCCCGCTCGCCGGATCGTAGATTTCGACGGAGTAGCCTCCACCGCCGCTACCGCCGGCAACCAGTACGTTGCCGTCGCGCAGCAGGGTGGCCGTCGCCGAATAGCGGCCCAAGTTCAGCGACCCGGTTGCGCTGAATGTACCGGTGACGGGATCGTAAAGTTCCGCAGACGTGGTCCCCGTGTACGACAGATGTTCGCCACCGGCGATCAGGACCTTGCCGTTCGGCAACAGCGTCGCAGTCGCGTGGTCGCGTGTGGTCGACATCGAACCCGTTGCGTGAAACGTATCGGTGGCTGGATCGAAAAGCTCCGCGCTGGCAAGCAGCGGAAAACCGGTGGCTGTGTAATCGATTCCCCCCGCGACCAGGACGCGACCGTCGGCAAGCAACGTGGCTGTCGCGTAATAGCGCGGCGCGACCGTGGTGGTGGTTTTCGAAAACGCGCCATCCTGCGAACTGAACAAATCCACGGTGCTGCGCGTGACCGTGCTGTTGGTGCTGAACACGCCGCCGACCACCAGCACGCGGCCGTCGGCGAGCATGGTGGATGTCGAACCGCCCTGATGGAAAGCGAAGGAATACACGGGCCCGGTAAAGGCACCGGTCGCCGGCGTGTAGAGTTCCGACAACGCATCGATGAACAGCACCCGCCCGTCCGCCAGGTTTACAGCGGTGTTCTGGTCGTGCAGCTGCTGCAGCGAACCGGACGGTGTGAAGGTCGGTGATCCCGGATCGTAGCGCTCGATGGAAGCGGTCGATCCCGACGACGTGTTGCCGCCGGCGATCAGCACCTGACCGCCGGGCACGACCACCGCCGCGGCCTGGCTGCGCGGATGGGCAAGCACGCCGGCGACCGAGAAGGTTCCGCTCGCCGGATCGTAGATTTCATTGGTCGACACGAACGTACTCGGACTGGCCGCGCCGCTGATGATCAGCACCTTGCCGTTCGGCAACAGGGCGGCAGATGCCGTATCGCGCGTGGCCGACAGCGAACCGGTAAAAGTCCACGTGTTTGCCGCTGGATCGTAAAGCTCGGCAGTGCGCAGATCGCCATGGTCCGAACCGCCAGCGGCGACCAATACCTTGCCGCTCGGCAACAAGGTCGCGGTGGCGAAGCCGCGCGCGGCATTGAGGTTCGCCGCACTCGTGAACGCTCCGCTTGAAGGATCGTAGATTTCGGCACTGGCCAGATAGTGGTTGCCGGCCGAATCGTAGCCGCCGGCGACGAGCACGCGGCCGTCGGCGAGCAGGGACGCCGTCGTGCGACGGCGTCCAGCCGCCAGTCCACCGGTCGCACTGAACTGGCCCGTCACGGGATCGTAAAGCTCGGCGCTCGCGAGCACGCCGCTCGCATCGTAGCCGCCGACGATCAGCACGCGGCCGTCGAGCAGCAACGTTGCGACAGCCGCCTGGCGCGGCGTCGCCATCGATCCCGTCGCGGCGAAGATGCCGCTGGACGGATCGTAGAGTTCGGCGGTGCCGAGCGGCGCCACGCCTGCGGAGCTGCCGCCCGCCACCAGCACCTTGCCGTTGCGCAGCAGTGTTGCCGTATGCAGCTGACGCGGCCCTGCCATCGAGCCGGTCGTTCGCGAGCTGCCCGCGACCGGGTCGTAGGTTTCGGCAGTCGCCACGGTGCTTGCGCCGATCGCTCCGCCAGCAATCAGAACGCGGCCATTCGGCAACACCGTGGCGGACTGGTTGAGGCGTGGAAAAATCTGCGACCCGCCACTGCTCCATCCCGCCGCATGCGCCAGCGTGCTGCAGGCGAAAGCAAGCACAACCAGCGCGCACAGCGCATCGCGCCATCGAGGTTTCCGCAGAATACCCATGAGCATCGCCCTAGCCGACTGCCGTTGCAGTCCTGTAGCGAACAACGCCGTCTGCCGCGCAACTGCGTCATTGAGCCCGGCCTGCGCTGTGTTTTGCGTTGGCAAATCAGAGACAATGCCCACTTCGCTGCCGGTACCGGTGATCCATGACCGCGAGCGTCCAGTCCTTTCCGCATGCACCGACCGGCACGTTGTCGCATCTGGTCAGCGATCCGGCCACGCGTTGTGCGGCGATCATCGACCCGGCGCTCGATTTCGATCCGGCGAGCGGCCGCGTCTGGACAGAAGCGGCGCAGCAGCTGCTCGCCTGCGTGCGCGAGCGCGGACTGCGTGTCGCCTGGATCCTCGAGACGCACGCACATGCCGATCATCTGACGGCGGCGGACTGGCTCAAACGCACTCTGGCTGCCGACGGCGCGCCGCCGCAAGTCGGCATCGGCGCGGGCATCGTCGCGGTGCAGCGGCATTTCAAGGCAGTGTTCGCCTTCGGCGACGAGTTCGCAGCGGATGGCTCGCAGTTCGATCGCCTGTTCGAAGACGGCGACGTGTTCGCCTTAGGTGAAATCGAGGTCCGCGTGATCGCCACACCCGGTCACACCAGCGATGGCGTGAGCTATCTGATCGGCGACGCAGTCTTTGTCGGCGACACGCTGTTTGCGCCGCAAGCCGGCACCGGGCGCTGCGATTTTCCAGGCGCGGATGCAGCGCTACAGTACCGCTCGATCCAGCGCCTTTACGCCTTGCCCGACGCGACGCGCGTGTTTCTGTGTCACGACTATCCCGCCGCCGGCGCGGAAGCGCGCGCCGAGACGACAATCGGCGACGAGAAGTCCGCGAACGTGCAGTTGAACGGCGCGACGACGGAAAGCGACTACATCGCCTTTCGAAACAAGCGCGACGCCACGCTCGCGGCACCGCGGCTTTTGTATCCTTCGCTACAAGTGAACATTTGCGCAGGGCGATTGCCGGCGGCCGGCGACGCGGGCAGGCGCTTCCTGCGCCTGCCTGTAAGTGGAGATTTTCCCGGCTAGCTGTCGTCGTCGCTCAACTCGAAGTCGATCGGCACTTCGATATGGCCGGCGTGCGGCTTGCCGTCCTTGATGCCGGGATTGAAGTGCCATTTCCTGATCGCGTCGATCGATGCCTGCGCGAACAGCGCTGCCGCCTCCGGTGGATCGCTGTTCGCCACCGTCACCGACTGCGGCTCGCCGTGCGCGTCGACCAGCACGTTGAACTTCATGCGCGCCGATTGCTTGGCCTTGATCGCGGCAGGCGGATAGTTCGGCGGAAACATCAGCCGGTAGCTGACGTCTTCCGACGGCGGCGTCTCGCCGGCGACAGGTTGCTCCGGCGCAACGCCGATCGGCTCGAGCGCGGTGTGCTCGACGCGCGGTGCTTCGCCCTTAGGATCCAGCGAGAATGCCACTGCCACGATCTCGTCGCTGGCGATGTCGACACCGCCCTTGCGCGCCGGGTCGAACGTCCAGCTCTTGACGCCGGCGACAGCCGCGTCGGCGAGCGTGCGCGCGTCGGCCGGATCGATGTGATCGACGCGCGCACTCGTCACCTTGCCGTCGGCGCCGACATGCGCGGCGACGTAGACGACACCCTGTTGCCGCGCCGCCAGTGCCGCCGGCGGATAGGCGACGGGCTTGAGCGCGCGATAGCCGGCGCCGCGATCTCCGCTTTGCGCCACGGGCGCTGACTTCACGCCCGCCGCGGCGATGCGCGTGATGACCAGTTGCGCTTCGTAACGTTCGGCAGCGCCGTTGTCGACAAGGATGCTGGCCGCCTCGCCTGCCTGCGCGATCAGACGCGGCCGGCTGAGCACCTTGCCACCGTGCGTAACGACCAGGTCGGTGACAAAGCTGCCGTCGTCCTGCGTCGTGGTGGTGCCTTGCAGTTCCCAGTGTGCGGCATCCTTGGCGTCAATAACCGTGTACGGCTCACCGGCTGAGCTGTGCACGTCGACATGTTGCGCCGGGCCGTCGCCGATGCGGAACGTGATATCGGCATCGAGCATTTCTTGCGTGGCGGCGGCTTTCACCGCAGCGGGCTGCGCGGCCCAGGCCGTGTAGCAACCGCCGACGACGAGCGCGGCGGCAATGCCGAACCCAAGCGCGCTGCGCGCCCGTCCCGGTAATGGATGTTTGAGCATGGCAATTCTCTCTCTCAAGGGATGGCTGGACTGCCAATGGCAGCCGACCGGCAGTCCAAGGACGGCCAGCTGCGTTTTCAGCATCGCGTCGGCGTAACGCCGCCGCGCTTCCGGAAAGCGTGAGATCACGACCGCATCGCAGGCCAGTTCCTGGTCGAAGCGGAAGCGCGATGCGGCAAAATATACAAGTGGATTGAACCAGAAGACGCAGCGTAGCAGCGCGGCCAGTGCGTTGATCTGCGCGTCGCCGCGCGCGCGATGGGTGCGCTCGTGAGCGAGAATGAGCTCGCGTTCCACGCGGTCGTAGCGCTGCTCGAAGTCGGCGGGAAGCACGATGCGCGGCTGGATCGCGCCGACCAGCGCCGGGCAACCCGAGATCGATTCCGCGCGCAGCACGTCGCTGCTGCTCAGATTGGAACCCATTGCGCCCGCATCGATGGCGGAAAGGCGGCCAAGCGCGCGCATGAAATTGCGCTGCTGCTGCAACAGGCCGAGCAGCGCGAGCAATGCGCCGAGCATCCATGCTGCGAGCAGCCAAGGCAGCGGATCGAACGTGAATGGGGTCGCTGCGACCGGTATAGCCGAAATGGCCGGCAAGGCATTGTTCAGCGCGAGTATCGGCAGCGCCTTGATCACGGTCGGCGGCGGTACGAGGGCAACGGCAGACGCGATCGGCACCAGCGCCCAGGTAGCGTAGGCCACGCGCGCACCGAAGCGCACGCGCAACCAGCCACGCAGTGCGAGCATGACGATCATCGCGGCACTCGACGCGAACACCGACATGACCAGCACGCGAATCAGCTCAGTGCTCATCGTCGAGCTCCTTGATCAGCCGCTTGAGTTCGTCGAGATCCTTGCGCGTCAGCTTGCGGCGTTCGGAAAAATGCGCGACCAGTGGCGCGACGCGTCCTTCGAACAGGCGGTCGAGCAGACTCTTGCTCTCGGCGTGGACGTAGTCGGTACGTTCCAGCAACGGGCGATACAGATAGCGCCGGCCGTCGCGATCGGCGGCGATCGCGCGCTTCTTGAGCAGGCGGTTGAGCAGCGTCTTGACGGTGGGTTCCTGCCAGTCCGTCGTCTCGGCCAGTGCCTCGACCACTTCCTCGGCGCTGAGCGGATGTTCGCGCCAGAGCACTTCCATCACCACGCTTTCTGCATCGCTGATTGCCATCATGCTTTCCAATTACATGCGTAATTGAAATGTATGATTACGCCTGTAAACGAAAATGTCAAGCGGTGACCCGGGCAAGCAAGCCCGAGTCAACCGGGGGCAGGAAGTTTGGAACCTTTCAGCGCAGCGATTTGGCCGCAGCGACCACGGCGTCGACCGTAAATCCGAAGTACTTGTACAGCGCTTCGGCCGGCGCCGACGCACCGAAACGGTCGATGCCGACGACATGACCGTCGAGGCCGACGTACTTGCGCCAGAAATCGGTGACGCCCGCTTCGATCGCCACGCGCTTGCGTATCGCAGGCGGCAGCACGCCATCGCGATAGGTCTGCGGCTGACGATCGAACAGATTCGTGCACGGCATCGACACTACGCGCGCAGCGATACCTTGCGCAGCCAGCGCGGCGTTCGCCTGCATTGCCAGATCCAGCTCGGAGCCGGTGCCGATGAGGATCACGTCGAATTTGCCGTCGACAGGATCGCTGAGCACGTAGCCACCGGTCTCGATCAGCGCAAGTTGTTGCGGCGTGCGCGGCTGGTGCGCGAGATTCTGGCGCGAGAAGATCAGGCACGATGGTCCGTCCTTGCGCTCGATCGCGGCTTTCCAGGCGACCGCACTCTCGACCGCGTCGCAAGGACGCCAGACGTGGTTGTGCGGGATGTAGCGCAGGCTCGCCAGATGCTCGATCGGCTGGTGCGTCGGACCGTCTTCGCCCAGCCCGATCGAATCGTGCGTGTAGACGTGGATCGCGTGCGCGGGAATCAGCGCCGACATGCGCACCGCGTTGCGCGCGTAGTCGGAGAAAACCAGGAAGGTCGCGTCATACGGAATGAATCCGCCATGCAGCGCGAGGCCGTTGCTGATCGCGCTCATGCCGAATTCGCGCACGCCGTAGTACACGTAATTCGCACTGGCGTCGGATGAATTGACGTCCTTGGAGCCTTTCCAGATGGTCAGGTTGGAGCCGGCCAGATCCGCCGAACCGCCGATCAGTTCCGGCAGCAGTGGACCGAATGCGTCGAGCGCCATCTGCGATGCCTTGCGCGATGCGACTACGGGTCCTTCCGCCTGCAGCTTCGCCGCGTAGGCGGCGGCCTTGGTGCTGAAGTCGGCCGGCAGGTTGCCGGCGATGCGGCGCTCGAATTCTGCCGCCGCTTCAGGATGCGACGTTTTATACTTTGCAAACAATGCATCCCAGGCGGCTTCGCGCTCGGCGCCTTTGGCGCGCGCGTTCCAGCCCGCATAGATGTCTTGCGGAACCTCGAATGGCGCATGCGTCCAGCCAAGCTGCGCGCGCGCGGCGGCCACTTCGTCCTTGCCCAACGCCGCGCCGTGACACGCTTCCTTGCCCTGCTTGTTCGGCGCGCCGAAACCGATGATGGTCTTGCAGCAGATCAGGGTCGGCTTGTCCGGATCGATGGCCGCGGAAACCAGCGCCGCCTTGACCGCTTCGCTGTTGTGGCCGTCGACGTCGCGCAGCACTTCCCATCCATACGCCTCGAAACGCTTGGCGGTGTCGTCGGTGAACCAGCCATGCACTTCGCCGTCGATGGAAATGCCGTTGTCGTCGTACAGCACGATCAGCTTGCCGAGCTTGAGCGTGCCGGCCAGCGAAGCGACTTCGTGCGAGATGCCTTCCATCAGGCAACCGTCGCCGATGAGCACGAAGGTGTTGTGGTCGACGATGGCGAAGTCCGGGCGATTGAAGCGCGCGGCGAGCACTTTCTCGGCCAGCGCCATGCCGACCGCGTTGGCCAGGCCCTGACCGAGCGGCCCGGTGGTGGTCTCAATGCCTGGAAATTCGCTGGCTTCCGGATGGCCCGCGGTTTTCGAATGCAGTTGCCGGAAGCGCTTGAGCTCATCGATCGGCAGATCGTAGCCGGTCAAATGCAGCAGCGAGTACAGCAGCATCGAACCGTGTCCGTTCGACAGCACGAAGCGATCGCGATTGAACCATTTCGGATTGGCCGGGTTGTGGCTGAGGAAATCGTTCCACAACACCTCGGCAATATCGGCCATGCCCATCGGCATGCCTGGATGGCCGGATTTCGCGGCCTCGACCGCATCCATGGAAAGCGCACGAATGGCGTTGGCGAGTTCTCTGCGGCTCGGCATGAATCTGCTCTCGAACTGGAATCGGATCGCGGACTTCGAACGAGCCCGCAGGGCGCGCATTGTCGCCGAATCGCGGCGCGTTGTCCCGAAAAAAAAGCTCCGGCGCGTTGCGCGCGCCGGAGCCGGATGCTGCTTCTAACGGCGTGCTGTTACTGGGCGCAGATCGCGATCGCCGAGACGGTGATCGTACCGTTGCCCACGTTGGTGCCGTTGATCGTCCATGCGTTGGTGGCGCTCGGATAGCTCTGCGACATATGCAAGTTGCCTGCGGTTGCCCCGCCGGTTGCCGTTGCTACCTTCAGACCACCGCCCGTGACGACGAGCGAACCGCTGCAGGTGACCGTGACGGTGCAGCTCGCACCCGCGCCGCAACTACCCGTTGCCGCACTTTGCGAGATGGAACCAGTCCCGGCCACCGTACCCGTGGCGCCGGTAGCACCGGTTGCGCCGGCTGGTCCAGTCGCGCCGGTTGCACCCGTGGAGCCGGTATTGCCGGTTGCACCCGCCGCACCGGTCGCACCCGTCGCCCCAGCTGCGCCAGTCGCGCCAGCGGCTCCTGTTGCACCAGCGGAACCGGTTGCACCCGTCGCGCCGATCGGACCACTGAACGACACTGCTGCGCTAGTCGACATGGTATTGCCGGCGGCACCCGCCACGATCACCAGCGTCTTGATCGTTACCTGCGTGCCGCTGTTGACGACCGTGACCTGGCCGATGATGGTGCGCGTGCCGTCAGACACGATGCAGTACTCGTTGAGCGGGAACGCCGTCGAATCCGCGACGTTCACGACCTGCGTGGAGTTGACTGCGGCGATGGTGAACGTCGCCGACGTGGTGGTGGAACCATGGCCATTTGCGCCCGTGGCACCAGCCGCACCCGTAGCGCCTGCTGCGCCGGTATTGCCCGTTGCGCCCTGCGCTCCCGTTGCTCCCGCCACGCCCGTGTTACCCGTGGCACCTTGCGCACCGGTTGCACCCGCAGCGCCGGTGGCACCCGTTGCACCTGCAGCACCGGTGTTACCCGTGGCACCTTGCGCGCCCGTTGCACCCGCGGCGCCAGTGGCACCCGTCGCACCGGTGTTACCCGTGCTGCCCGTCGCACCTTGCGCGCCCGTTGCACCCGCGGCGCCGGTGGCACCCGTCGCACCGGTGTTACCCGTGTTGCCCGTCGCACCTTGCGCGCCCGTTGCACCCGCGGCGCCAGTGGCACCCGTTGCACCGGTGTTGCCCGTGTTGCCCGTCGCACCTTGCGCGCCCGTTGCACCCGCGGCGCCAGTCGCTCCGATCGCTCCGCTGAAAGACATAGCCGCGTTGGTCGACATCGTGTTGCCCGCTGCGCCCGCGACGATCTGCAGTGTCTTCACGGTGACTTGCGTGCCGCTGTTGACGATCGTGATCTGGCCGATGATCGAGCGCGTGCCGTCGGAGATGAGGCAGTACTCGTTCAACGGGAATGCTGTCGAGTCCGCAACGTTGACGACTTGCGTGGCGCTGACCGCCGCGATCGTGAAGGTCGCGCTAGTCGTGGTGGAGCCATGACCGTTCGAACCCGCCGCACCGGTGGCACCGGTGTTGCCGGTCGCACCTTGTGCACCCGTCGCACCGGTATTGCCGGTGTTGCCCGTTTCGCCTTGCGCACCAGTGGCACCTGCGGCGCCAGTCGCGCCCGTATTGCCGGTGTTACCCGTGGCGCCTTGCGCGCCGGTAGCACCCGTATTGCCCGTTGCACCCTGCGCACCCG
>Ga0105238_10004470_pt1 | contig 13858 bp, 13 predicted proteins | sample KBSC34metaG_FD_81526 | JGI IMG/M metagenome (GOLD analysis project Ga0105238, IMG submission 81526) | Corn rhizosphere microbial communities from Kellogg Biological Station, Michigan, USA - KBS C3-4 metaG | ecosystem: Host-associated > Plants > Roots > Rhizosphere > Soil | place: Michigan, USA... | reverse complement strand
TGATCGGTCACGCAAAGCAGGCTGTTGGCATCCGCCGGCAGGTAGACGCGCACCACGTCCGCCTTCTTGTTCAGCGCCACGTCGATGAAGCCTGGATCCTGATGGCTGAAACCATTGTGCTCCTGCTGCCAGACATGGCTGGATAACAGATAGTTCAGCGAAGCGATGGGACGCCGCCAGGCGAGCTTGCGGCACGCATCCAGCCATTTCGCATGCTGGTTGAACATGGAATCGACAATGTGCGTGAAGGCTTCGTAGCAGGAGAAGAAGCCGTGGCGCCCGGTAAGCAGGTAGCCTTCCAGCCAACCCTGACAGGTATGCTCGGATAGAATTTCCAGAACCCTGCCTTCCCGCGCCAGGTGGACATCCTCGGGCAGGATCTCTTCCATCCAGGCGCGCTCCGTCACCTCGAAGACGTCCTGCAAGCGGTTCGAAGCCGTCTCGTCGGGCCCAACGATGCGGAAATTCCTGGCGCTTCGGTTCAACGTCATTACGTCTCGCAGGAAACTGCCCACTACGCGGGTCGACTCCGCCTTGACGCCCCCGGGCCGCTCGACCGGGACGGCATGCTCATGCAGGCCAGGCAATTCCAGAGACCGGCGCAGCAGGCCGCCATTGGCATGTGGGTTGGCGCTCATGCGCCTGTCGCCTTCCGGCGCGGTGGCGCGGATCGTGGCCACAGGCGCGCCGGCGGCATCGAAGAGCTCTTCGGGCCGGTAGCTTCTCATCCACTCCTCGAGCATCCTCAGATGCGCGGGGTTTTCCGCCAGACCCGAGAGCGGGACCTGGTGGGCGCGCCAGAATCCCTCGGTCTTCAGGCCGTCCACTTCCTTGGGACCGGTCCAGCCCTTCGGGCTCCGCAACACGATCATCGGCCATTTCGGCCGCGACTGCGTGGTCTTTGCGCCGCTGCGAGCCGTATCTTGAATCGCCTTGATGCGGTCGAGCGCATCGTCGAGCACGACCGCCATCCGCTCATGCATCAAGGCTGGATCATCACCCTCGACGAACAGCGGCTCGTAGCCGTAGCCGATGAACAGTGCACGGAGCTCCTCCTCAGGGATGCGGGCCAGAATGGTGGGATTGGCGATCTTGTAGCCGTTGAGGTGGAGGATCGGCAGCACCGCACCGTCAAGCACAGGGTTGAGGAACTTGTTGGAGTGCCAGGAGGCAGCGAGCGGTCCGGTTTCCGCCTCGCCGTCGCCAACGACGCAGGCGACGATCAGGTCCGGGTTGTCGAAGGCTGCGCCATAGGCATGCGAGAGCGCGTAGCCGAGCTCGCCGCCTTCATGGATCGAGCCGGGCACATCGGGCGCAGCATGGCTGGGAATACCGCCCGGAAAGGAGAATTGCCGGAAGAGTTTCTTCATCCCGGCCTCGCCCGGCGCGACATCCGGGTTGATCTCGCTGTAGGTGCCTTCGAGGTAGGTGTTGGCAACCATCGCAGGTCCGCCATGGCCGGGACCGCAGACATAGATGACATTGGCATCGCGCTGCCTGATGGCGCGGTTGAGATGCGCATAGATGAAGCTGAGACCCGGCGAGGTTCCCCAATGGCCGAGCAGCCTTGGCTTGACATGCTCCAGCCGAAGGGGCTCGCGAAGCAGCGGATTGTCGAGCAGGTAAATCTGCCCGATGGTCAGGTAGTTGGCGGCACGCCAGTAGGCATCGATGTCGTGCAGTTCCTGTGCAGACAAGCGATTGGTGCTGGGATGCTCGGTCATTTCCGACTCCTTCGCTGGGTTAAGCCGATCCGGCTGAAGCACAACGCTTCGACGCTGCCACCGGTTCATGACCGGCCGGTGTCAAGACCGGACGCCATCGATCTATCCGGCGAAGACGCGTCGAGCTTTGATCCATCGCAAATGTCACGGCGAGCCGATTGCAGCTCAAAACCGCATCGCGAAGCCAGGACTCGCCGGACAAGACAGCGCCGTCTTTGCTTCAGAGCAACGAACGTCCTGACAAGGCCCGGCAGGATAGTTGTTTGCAAGATGCGGACAAGCAACATGAACCGCAAATTGAATGCCGATGCGACCATGGACGGGATCATGCGCGAGGCGCCGGCGACAATTCGTGTCGTCCTCCAGCACGGAATGCTGTGCGTCGGCTGCCCGATCGCTTCCTTTCACACCGTTTTCGACGCGGCGCGCGAGCATGACCTGGACGAGGATCAGCTTCGCCACGATCTGGAGGCGGCCATCGAAAGTGACGTGGACTAGCTCTTTGCCGCGCGACCTTCAGCGATGACGAGGAGACGATGCGGCTCGATCACGACTACCCTCTGCCGCCCGCTCTTGACGAGCCCTTGGTCCTCCCAGGCGGAAAGCAGCCGGCTGACCGTATGAAGCGTGGTGCCCGTCATTTCCGCAATGTCCTGGCGTGAAATCGGGAAGTCGATCAGAATTCCCTCCTCGGTCTTTTTCCCCGACTGCTTGATCAGCTTCAGCAAGGCATGCGCGACGCGCTGCTCCACCTGCTCGGTGGACATCTCGATGACGCGCGCATGCGCATCCTGCAGCCTGGTTCCAACCGCCCTGTAGGTATTGGCGCTGAAACTCGGGAAGCTCGCCGCGAATGTGGGCCAGAGCCGGCTTGGCCAGGCAAGCACCACGCAATCGACAGCCGCGACGGCGTTTGCCGGATACGTCGTCCGGCCCAGCGCACTGGCGATCCCCATCAATTCGCCCGGGCTTATGTAGCGCACGGTCACCTCGTGCCCATCCGGAGTCGATTTCACCACGCGCACATGGCCGTCGAGCAGCAGGAAGAACGAATGGGCCTCCTGCTCCTGTTCGAACACCGGCTGATCCTTGGCGACCCGGATGGACCTTGCCTGACTGACTATGCGGTCGAGGTCCGCGGAAGCGATCCCCTCGAATACGGACAGTCCGGCAATCAGTGATCGATCAAGGCTTGCCAAACGCCTTCCTCCCCAACTTCAACAGTGCAACGCGCTCAGGCCCCTGCCCGACTGTGTCACGGACGACCGCCCCTCGACAAGCGAAGCCTCCCTCAGCGGCCGCCTGCCGATCACTCGCTTGTTTGCGCTGGGGCAAATTCCATCCTTCGCGACCGAGATAGAAGAGCCCAAACGGGCGCCCTGCCTGGTTTTCAATGAGGCATGTCATGGCAATTCCACGGACGCGGCCAAGCGCCTATCCGGCAATTCTCTCTTACGGGTTCCGGCCCTTCTTTCTTCTAGGCTCCCTGCAAGCCGCTGCCGCGATGCTTTTGTGGCTGCCCCTCTATTACGGCAAGCTCGAGACCTTCAGCGCCTTCCTGCCCGTGGACTGGCATATTCATGAATTGCTTTTCGGCTACCTGCCGGCAGTCGTGACCGGCTTCCTGCTGACTGCAATTCCGAATTGGACCGGTCGGCTTCCCGTCCAGGGTTTTCGCCTGCTGGTGCTGGTGCTGCTCTGGGTCGCGGGCCGGGCGGCCGTGTTCCTTTCTGCGGAAACGGGATGGCTCCCGAGCGCGGTCATGGACTGCTCCTTTCTTCTTGCGGTGGTGGCCGCCGCCGCAACGGAAATCATTGCCGGGCGAAACTGGCGGAACCTCAAGGTGCTGCTGCCCGTCACGATCCTCTTTGCGGCAAACGTCATGTTTCATCTGGAGGCGCATTATCAGGGTATCTCCGATATGAGCCGGCGTCTCGGTCTTGGAGCGGTTGTCGTCCTCATCATGATTGTCGGTGGGCGGATAATCCCAAGCTTCACCCGTAACTGGCTGGTTCGCGAGAACCCCGGCCGGCTCCCGGCATCATTTGGCAAGTTCGATATCGCAACGATCGCGCTGTCTGCCGTCGGCCTCGCCGCGTGGACCTTCTTTCCCGACAATGTTGCAACCGGAGTATTGCTGATCGCCGGAGCGGCCTTCAACGCAGTTCGGCTTGCCCGCTGGGCGGGCGACCGGACGCCGGCCGACCCTTTGGTCCTGATCCTGCACGTTGCGTTCGCCTTCGTGCCTCTGGGCCTGGCGCTTGCCGGACTGGCCGTATTCGCGCCGGGGGCAGTTCCTGGGGTGGCCGGCATTCATGCATTGGCTGTGGGAGCGGTGGCATGCATGACGCTTGCCGTCATGACCCGTGCCTCCCTCGGCCATACCGGCCGCGAACTGACGGCAAGCGCCGGCACACGTGCGATTTTCGCTGCGATCGTCATGGCCGCGATTCTGCGCGTAGCGGCCGCCATGGCTCCCGCTACAGCAATTCTCCTGCATATCTCGGCGGCGTTCTGGGTTGCCGCTTTCGTCGGCTACGCCGTGCTCTTTGGCGGAATGCTCATGCGGCCACGCCGGCAAGCGCGCAGCAAGAGCGCCGCATGAAAGGTGGCAGGCGACATCCCGCCAGTTTCCTGCCAGTCCCGCGCCAATCATTTTCATCGAAACAATTTGCGCCAGCGCAAATCGCCAGGTCGTCCAACGGCCTACAAGGGCGCAACGGTTGATGCCGTGGTGACCAAAGAAAGGACTATTCCAATGAAACTGCCCCTCATCGCCGCGGCGATCGCGTTGCTCTCAATCACCGGCGCGGCAAATGCCGAGGAACATGTCGTCCAGATGCTGAACAAGGGTGACAAGGGTTCGATGGTCTTCCAGCCCGACTTCGTCCGGGCAGCGCCCGGCGACACCATCAAGTTCGTGCCGACCGACAAGACCCACAATGCCGAGATCATCAAGGGAATGATTCCGGACGGCGCCGAGCCCTTCAAGGGCAAGGCGAGCGAGGAGATCACGGTCACCCTCACCAAGGAAGGTGTCTATGGCGTGAAGTGCGCCCCCCACTATGGCATGGGCATGGTGGCGCTGATCGTCGTCGGCAAGCCGGTCAACCTGGACGCGGCGGAAGCCGTCAAGCAGATCGGCAAGGCAAAGCCGGTCTTTGCCGAGCTGTTCGCCGAGGCGACCAAAGCTGCTTCGAACTGATCAGACTTCATCTGAGACTGCCTCCGGCAATGGCGAGCCGGAAGCACTGGCCGGGCGGACCTGGGGAGAGGTCCGACCCGGCCATTTTCATTTTTCCGTTTGGCACGCCGCTGTGACCAGCGTCATCGCAAAGACATGCTTCGGCAACTACCCCCAAGTCAAAATTCATTTGGCTCAGATTTGCGCAAACGCAAAGACGTGCTGCGGCAAGACACTATCCTGGCTTCATCGAAACCGTTGAAGTCGAGGAGATGAAAATGCTTACGAGACGCGAAGCTTTGCTGGGTTCTGTTCTTACCGCCGCTGCCATTGCCACCATCGGCCCGGTGCCGGCAATGGCGACCGCGAAGGATGTGGCCGGACTGCCGCGCGAAAAAGTGACCCTTGTCGCGCCGCCTTTCGTGCACGCTCACGACCAGGTCGCCAAGGGTGGCCCCAAGGTTGTCGAGTTCACCATGAAGATCGAGGAGAAGCCGACAGTCATCGACGCCGACGGCACGCAGCTCAATGCCATGACCTATAATGGCTCCATTCCGGGCCCGCTCATGGTCGTGCACGAAGGCGACTATCTCGAGCTCACGCTGATCAATCCCGACACCAATACGCTCGCCCACAATATCGACTTCCATGCGGCGACCGGCGGGCTCGGCGGCGGTGCGCTGACACTGATCAACCCGGGAGAGCAAGTAACGCTGCGCTTCAAGGCGACCCGGTCCGGCACATTCGTCTACCATTGCGCGCCCGGCGGCGCGATGATCCCATGGCATGTCGTGTCGGGGATGAGTGGGGCGGTGATGGTCCTGCCGCGCGACGGCCTGAAGGACGAAAAAGGCAAGCCCGTCCGCTACGACCGCATCTACTATATCGGCGAGAACGATTTCTACATCCCGCGCGACGAGCAGGGAAAATTCAAGAAGTACGACTCGGCCGGCGACAATTACGACGACACGGTGAAGGTGATGCGCGGCCTGATCCCGACGCATGTCGTCTTCAACGGCAAGGCTGGATCGCTGACCGGCGAAAACGCCATGAAGGCCAAGGTCGGAGAAACGGTGCTGATCGTCCATTCCCAGGCCAATCGCGACACGCGCCCGCACCTGATCGGCGGCCACGGCGACTTTGTGTGGGAAGGCGGCAAGTTCGCAAATCCGCCCGCCAAGGACATGGAAACCTGGTTCATCCGCGGCGGGTCGGCGGGCGCTGCGCTCTATACGTTCCGGCAGCCGGGCGTTTATGCCTATGTCAATCACAACCTGATCGAGGCCGTTGAACTCGGCGCCACCGCGCACTTCACGGTCGATGGAACCTGGGACGACGATCTGATGATGCAGGTCGAAGCTCCCAAGGCGATTACCTCGTAGAAGGCCGATCGCTCCCACGGCCCGCCGGCACAGCCGGCGGGCCGTGGGAGCGGGCGGAGTTTGGACATGTCCTTCGATCCTGTCTTCACATTCGGAACAATCGCGGCTGCCGCCCTCATCGGTCTTGGCGTCAGCCACGCGATCGACGGCATGCCCTCGCAGCCTCGGGGCCCAGTCATATTGACCGACATGGTGACCCTGGCGCCCAGCTCCTTCGATCACCCGCAACCAGGCGAATTCCTCAAGGATGACCATTCCGCGCCTGCGCCCGTCTTGAAGGAGACCATCGACGCACCGTTGGAAATCATGAAGTTCCAAGTGACAGCATCGGACTATGACCGTTGCGTCCTGGATGGCGCCTGCAAGCCGGCTGACTCGCGCCTCGCGGGCAACGTTCCGGCGACCGGCGTCAGCTTCATCGATGCACAGGCCTATGCGGACTGGCTGTCCGAGAAGACGGGTGAAGCGTGGCGGCTGCCCACCGACGTGGAATGGGCCTATGCCGCGGGCGAACGATTTCGAGCCGACATAGAAGGCAGTGCTGACGATCCGGCCGATCCGGCGAGGCGATGGCTCACCCAATATCGCAATGAGGCGGCGCTCGGTCGCAAACCGGATCCTGAGCCCCGGCCTCTTGGGGCATTTGGGACCAATTCAAACGGCGTTGCGGACGTTGCCGGCAATGTGTGGGAGTGGACGGCGACCTGCTATGCCCATGCGACGATGTCCAGCGACGGCGCGCGTATCGCCAGTTCGATCACCAATTGCGGTGTGCATGTTGTGGAGGGTTTCCACCGCACTTACATGTCGAACTTCATCCGCGACGGCAAAAGCGGCGGTTGCGCGGTCGGCACGCCGCCCGACAATCTCGGTTTCCGCCTTGTCCATGATCCCGGTGGCTTCCTGCAGGAAGCCCGTCGCCGACTGGGCCTCACCTGATTGCTCGACAAAAAAGGAACGTAGATGCCTTCGAAGCCGGTCCCGCTCGACAGAATTCGTCCTGTCGCCGAACAGGCCTTGGCGCGCCCTGGCGTCGACCGGACCTCCATAGGAGTGCTGGTTCGCAAATTCTATTCCAGGGTGAGAAAGGATGAGCGGCTCGGACCCGTCTTCGCCCGAGAAATCGTTGGCGATTGGGAGCTCCATCTGGAGAAGATGACGGACTTCTGGTGCTCCGTCATATTGAAAAGCGGCGAGTATCATGGCCGGCCGGTGCCGGCTCATCTGAAGCTCAAGAATGTCACCGAAGCCGACTTCGAGATTTGGCTGGCTCTCTTCCGCGAGACGGCGTCCGAGCTCTTCACCCCCGACATCGCGGCGGTGTTCGTGGAGCGGGCGGAAAGGATAGCGACGAGCTTGAAGCTCGCCATGTTCTTCCACCTCGGTCCCGCCATCAAGGCGCCCGGCGATTAAATTCCACCGGCGCGGTGGAATTTACTGAGCTGACATCCGGTTTGATCATGCGCAAGGACTGTGGCCGTCGGGGCCCGTAACTTCCGCCGATGATCCTTAATCTTCTCGTCGGCACGATCGTCATCAGCCTGACAGTACTGATCCACACTTTCGGCCTCATCGCCATCACTCACGCGATGGCACGGCTCGTTGCGCTCTTTCGCATGCACGGGCGGCGCAGCCGGGTCCTGGCCATGATCAGCGTGGTCATGGGGCTTTTCGCTGTCATGACGGCGGAAGTCTGGCTATGGGCCGGAATCTATCGGCTGCTCGGAATCCTGAGCGACTTCGAGACCGCGCTTTACTTCTCGACCATCACCTTTTCGACGGTCGGCTATGGAGATGTGGTGCCCGCTCATGGCTGGCGCGTGCTGGCGGCCCTTGAGGGCATCAATGGCTTTCTACTGATTGGCTGGTCGACCGCCTATCTGATCGCCGCCGGTACCCGCGTCGGCCCCTTCAGGGCAGGCGAGCATTTTTGATCCGCTCCCGAACCCTCGCTCAAACCGCTAACGAGTGCCTGCCGGTTCCGTTGCTAAGATATTTGTCGAATTTCGCCGCTACCGTCCTGACGAGAGGACGGCTTTCCTGCGGCACGACGAAGTTTTCACCGTCGAGCCGAAGAAGCTGGCCGGCGCAGCTGATGGCGAGCCGGCTCGCCTCGCAGAGCAGCGTCTGACCGACCGCTCCAAAGCGTTCGACAAGGTCTACCGCCGAGAACATGAAGTTGCACATCAGACGCTCGATGATCCAGCCCCGCGCCAGATCATCGACACTGAACTCAATGCCGCGCGCTATTGCCAGCTGTCCGGAATCCACGGCCTTTTCGTACTCGCCGGTGGCAACGATGTTTTGTGCATGACCCTGGCGATACCGGCTGATCGACGAAGGACCGAGACCGATCAGGGTTTCGCACTGGTCCTCGGTGTAGCCCTGGAAATTGCGGCGGATCCTGCCGGCACGGGCGGCAACCGCCAGCGTGTCCTCCGGCTTTGCGAAATGGTCCAATCCCAATGCCTCGTAGCCGGCGTCGACAATCAGTTGCGCGGCAAGCTGAGACTGTGCCAGACGTGCGGCGGAATCGGGCAGCCAGGCTTCATCGATCATCGTCTGGTGCTTCTTGAACCATGGCACATGGGCGTAGCCGAACAGGGCAAGCCTGTCTGGCGCCAGCGTCAGCGCCTGGGCGACGGTCGCCGCCACACTCTCGCGGGTCTGGTGCGGCAGACCGTAGAGCAGATCCAGGTTGACGGAATTGACGCCCCGTGCGCGCACCGCATCGACAATGCTTTTGGTCAGCGCGAAACCCTGCTCGCGATTGATCGCCTTCTGCACCTTCGGATCGAAATCCTGCACGCCGAGGCTCGCTCTTGTCATGCCGATCGCAGCGAAGGCATCAAGCCGACCCTCATCCATGTCGTTCGGGTCGATCTCGACGCTGAAGCTGGCATCGTCGAGGAAGTCGAATTGATCCCGCAACGCTCTTCCGAGCATGAGGATGTCGTCGGGCTTGAGCATCGTCGGGGAACCGCCGCCGAAATGGACGGCGCGGACCCTGCCTCGGCCACTCACAAGGTCGCCGACCGTTTCGATCTCCTTGTGGAGTGAGCGCAGGAAGGTGGCCACGGGCGCATAGTGACGCGTCTGCTTGGTATGGCAGGCGCAGAACCAGCACAGCCGGTCGCAATAGGGGATATGCAGATACAGCGATATCTCGTCATCGCCTTCGAGCGCGTCCATCCACCCGCGAACCGTGACCGCGTCGACGCCTGGGTGAAAGTGCGGCGCCGTCGGATAGCTCGTGTAACGAGGTACGGTGTCGCCAAGACCCACGGTCGGGGTTGGGCGCGGGGGGTGGATGGTCGCGGCGGGAGAGGTCATGACCGTCAAACTGCCTGAACAACGCCTGCAAAACCTTGATTTCGATCAAGGCGACTCAGGTCACAACGGGCGCAAATTGCCGTCCCTATTGATCACGGGCGTTGCAATGGCCGCCAGACAGGATGCTCAGCAAGCTGACGTTCCCGCAATTTGCAAATCCTGCGAAGCGCGGCAGGGCGGATTATGCGGCGCGCTCAACGCCCGCCACCTTGCCGAGCTGGCCAAAGCCTCGTCCAGGCATGAGGTTTTGGCAGGGACGCAACTGCCCGACGGCGGAACCTACTCGAACCTGTTGTCCGGCGTGGTCAAGCTCACGAGAGATCTTTCGGATGGTCGCCAGCAGATTGTCGGGTTCCATTTCGCGCCCGATTTTCTGGGCAGGCCGTTCGAGGCGAAAAGGCCGATCAAGGCCGAAGCCTTGACGAATGTGGCGCTATGCTCGTTTCCAAGAACGATCATCGATCGAATGACCGACGAGGTGCCGGAACTTGGACGCCTGCTGCTGAAGCGCGCGCTGAACGAACTAGACGAAGCGCGCGACTGGATGGCGGCACTGGGGCGCAAGACCGCCTCCGAAAAGGTCGCAAGCTTCCTTCTTATGTTCGCCAGAAGCATCGACCCGTCTAAACATCCAGCAGACCCTATCAGCTTCGATCTGCCGCTGACACGCGGGGAGATCGCCGATTTTCTTGGCCTGACGATCGAGACGGTCAGTCGAGAATTCTCCAGGTTGCGAGTGGACGGCGCGATCCGGATCGTAAACAAGCGGCACATCAGCCTCGCAAGCATAGCTCAGCTCGAGGAACGCTGCGGCGACTAACCCGCTGTCGAACCGTCGTCTGGCCTTGACCTCCCAGAGTCACCGACGTCGACCCTGCAGGTCGTTTCATCGGCGCTTCCTGCCTGGTCATGTCACTGCCAGAGCTACGTTCCCGCGGTCGCTGCAACCCTCCCAAACAAAAGCTCTCTGCGTTTGACTTGGATCAAGGCCCGGGAACGGAAAATCCCGAAATGGTGCCGCGAGCGGGCATTTCCGCCGGAACTTTCGAGACGAGATCGGGGACTTGCGATGAAATTTGGCACGGAGATCGTCCTTTTAAGCCTGTTTGCTTTTGGCGCACTTGTGGCCGCCGGCTTCGGCGCGGATGAACCTTTTCGCCAGCACATGTGGGTTTTGTTCTTCGCCGTGGCTGGCTTCACTGCGATCATGCTGCGCAATTCGGATTTCAAGCCCGCTGCACCGATCGACCCCTCCGCCTACATGGATGGTCCGATCCGCTACGGGGCCATCGCAACGGTGTTCTGGGGTGTCGTTGGCATGCTGGTCGGCGTGATCATCGCGCTACAGCTTGCATACCCTCACCTCAACATCGAGCCTTGGTTCAATTTCGGTCGGTTGCGGCCAGTCCACACCTCCGGCGTGGTCTTTGCCTTTGGCGGCAACGCGCTGATTTGCACCTCGCTTTACGTCGTCCAACGCACCTGCCGGGCACGCCTTTTCGGCGGCAATCTCGCCTGGTTCGTCTTCTGGGGATATCAGCTTTTCATCGTCATGGCCGCGACCGGCTATCTGCTCGGCATCACCGAAAGCCGCGAATATGCCGAGCCGGAATGGTATGTCGACATCTGGCTGACGATCGTGTGGGTCGCCTACCTGATCCTGTTCCTTGGCACCATCTTGAAGCGCAAGGAACCGCACATCTACGTCGCCAACTGGTTCTATCTCTCCTTCATCGTCACCATCGCGATGCTCCACGTCGTCAACAATCTGTCTATGCCGGCATCATTCCTGGGATCGAAGAGCTACTCGGCCTTCTCCGGCGTTCAGGACGCACTTACCCAGTGGTGGTATGGCCACAACGCGGTCGGCTTCTTCCTCACCGCCGGTTTCCTGGGCATGATGTATTACTTCGTGCCCAAGCAGGTTAATCGGCCGGTCTATTCCTACCGCCTTTCGATCATCCACTTCTGGGCGCTGATCTTCCTGTACATCTGGGCGGGCCCGCATCACCTCCATTACACCGCCCTGCCCGATTGGGCGCAGACGCTGGGCATGGTGTTCTCGATCATGCTGTGGATGCCTTCCTGGGGCGGCATGATCAACGGCCTCATGACCCTCTCAGGGGCCTGGGACAAGATCCGCACGGACCCGATCGTCCGCATGATGGTCGCAGCCATCGCCTTCTACGGCATGTCGACCTTCGAAGGCCCGATGATGTCGATCAAGACCGTCAACTCGCTTTCGCATTACACGGATTGGACCATCGGCCACGTCCATTCGGGTGCGCTCGGCTGGGTTGGCCTGATCACCTTCGGCGCGATCTACTACATGGTGCCCAAGCTCTGGAACCGCGAGCGGCTCTATTCGCTGCGGCTCGTCACCTGGCACTTCTGGCTGGCGACGCTCGGCATCGTTGTCTACGCGGCAGTGATGTGGGTCTCAGGCATCATGCAGGGGCTCATGTGGCGCGAATACGACGAGCAGGGATTCCTCGTCTACTCCTTCGCCGAGACCGTCGCCGCCATGCATCCCTACTACGTCATGCGCGCCGCGGGCGGCGCCATGTACCTCGCCGGCATGCTGATCATGGCCTGGAACGTCACCATGACCATTCGTGGCTACCAGCGCGAAGAGCAGCCTTTGCCCGGTTCCGCCCCCGCCCTCCAGCCTGCCGAATAAGGAGCCAGATATGGGCCTGATGGATAAACACGCGCTGATCGAGAAGAACGCCACGCTGCTTCTTGTCGGATCCCTGCTGGTTGTGACCGTCGGCGGTATCGTCGAGATCGCGCCTCTGTTCTATCTCGACAATACGATCGAGAAGGTCGATGGCATGCGACCCTACTCGCCGCTCGAACTCGCGGGCCGCAACATCTATGTGCGCGAGGGATGCTACCTCTGCCACAGCCAGATGATCAGGCCGTTCCGGGACGAGGTGGAACGCTACGGCCATTACAGCCTGGCGGCAGAGTCGATGTACGATCACCCGTTTCAATGGGGGTCCAAGCGAACCGGACCCGATCTCGCTCGCGTCGGCGACCGCTACTCCAACAGCTGGCACGTCCAGCATCTTACGGACCCGCGTTCCGTCGTGCCCGAGTCGATCATGCCTAGCTATGCGTTCCTGAAGGACACGCCGATCGAGGTGAAGGATTTCTCGACCCATCTGATAGCGAACAGGCGCGTCGGAGTGCCCTACTCCGACGACATGATCTCCCATGCGAACGCCGACCTGATGGCGCAGGCCGATCCCAACGCCGACACATCCGGACTGGAGAGCCGCTATCCGAAAGCCAAGGTCGGCGACTTCGACGGCAACCCCCAGCAGGTCACCGAGATGGATGCCCTGGTGGCCTATCTGCAGATGCTCGGCACCTTGGTCGATTTCAAGAACTACGACGAAGCAGCCGGCTACCGCTGAGGAGAGCAACCGATGGAATACAATTTGATGCGGGAGTTTGCCGACAGTTGGGGTCTGCTTGCCATGGCCCTGTTCTTTGTAGGCTGCATTGCTTTCGCGCTTCGTCCGGGTGGCAAAGCGCATGCCGACCACGCCGCGCAGATTCCTCTTAAGGACGATTGATCATGAGCAGCGAGCATGTCGACGAAATCTCGGGCGTGACGACGACCGGCCACGAATGGGACGGGATCAGGGAGCTCAACAATCCCTTGCCCCGCTGGTGGGTGATCACCTTCTACGTCACCATCGCCTGGGCGCTAGCCTACACGATTGCCTATCCCGCCTGGCCGATGCTGAGCTCCGCCACCAAGGGTGTTCTGGGCTTTTCCAGCCGCAATGATGTCAAGAACGAAATGGTTGCGGCTGAAGCCGGCAAGGCCAAATACGTCGCGGCAATACAGTCTAAAACCGTTTCAGAGATTGCCGCGGACGACGCGTTGCGCGAGTTCGCCGTCGCGGCCGGCGGCGCGGCATTCAAGGTCAACTGCGTGCAGTGCCACGGCTCCGGCGCGCAAGGGTCGACAGGGTTTCCGAACCTCAACGATGACGATTGGCTCTGGGGCGGCAAGGCGGAGCAGATCCAGCAGACGATCACGCACGGCATCCGTTTCGCCGCGGACGCCGACACCCGTCAGTCGGAGATGCCCGCCTTTGTCGATGTGCTCAAGCCTGAGCAGATCGCTCAGGTCAGCGCTTTCGTGGCCAGCCTTTCCGGGCCCGTACGGGACAAAACCCTGATCGAGCCCGGCGCCAAGGTTTTCGCGGACAATTGTG
>Ga0105238_10004469_pt1 | contig 13858 bp, 11 predicted proteins | sample KBSC34metaG_FD_81526 | JGI IMG/M metagenome (GOLD analysis project Ga0105238, IMG submission 81526) | Corn rhizosphere microbial communities from Kellogg Biological Station, Michigan, USA - KBS C3-4 metaG | ecosystem: Host-associated > Plants > Roots > Rhizosphere > Soil | place: Michigan, USA... | reverse complement strand
CCACAGCTCAGGAACTTGGCTACCGCCCCAACGCGTCGGCAAAATCCATGCGCACCGGACGCTTCGGGTGCATTGCTCTGCTCAGCAGCATCAGCCGCCAACGGAGTAACCTGCCAAGCAGCCTTTACGAGGGTATCGACGACGCCCTTACCGAGCACAATCTGCATCTGACTCTCGCTCGCTTGCCTGATGAAAAGCTGAAATCTGAGGAAGCGGTTCCCAAAATCCTCCGCGAGTGGATGGCCGACGGCCTGCTGGTGAATTACAACTCATTCATCCCGCAGCCACTTCTGCAAACAATCCGCGATCCGCGCATCCCATCCGTGTGGATCAACACAAAACAGGATTGGAACGCTGTTTGGCCGGACGACTTCAACGCCGGCCGCGCAGCGACCGAAGACTTGATTGCTCGGGGCCATCGCCGGATCGCCTATGCCGTTCAGGAGGGAGCAGATTCACACTACAGCGCCCTGGACCGCTATGAAGGCTACGCAGCCGCCATGCAAGATGCCGGACTTACCGTGCAAAGACTGCTGTTGCCCGAACCCAAGGTTCGCCAGGGACTGACCAGCCTGCTGCCCCCCGCAGGTTGGAAAGATAACGCTGCAATGTGGCAACCCGGCTCCCCGGCAGCACAGCAGCGCCCCACGGCAGTCGTCACGTACATGAGCAACGTTGCCCATTTCCTCCTGTTTCTGGTGGCCTCTCATGGTTTGCAGGTTCCGCGGGACCTTTCCATTGTTACATTTGAGGAAGACGTTTTGGAATCCGCGGGATTGCTGGTTACCACCTGGCGCATCCCGGCATATCGGATGGGACAGGAAGCGGTTCGGATGCTGTTGGCGCGTCTGGCTGATCCGGCGCACGAAAACCGGTCGCCGGCCATCATACCTTTTGCGGTTCCCGAAGGCGGCGGTACTGTAGGCCCCCCTCCCGGCGAATAGTCCATCCGTTAAAAGAAATCTGCGTAGAGCGGTTCGCAGGCAAAACATGTTGTTACCAACTATTGTTTAAGAGGAGAAAGAAAAATGCAGTCATCTCAAAATCGGCATCATCAAGGGTTTACTCTTATTGAATTACTCGTTGTTATAGCTATAATAGCTATTCTTGCGGCAATACTATTCCCTGTCTTTGCAAAAGTGAGGGACAAGGCGCGCCAGGTGGTTTGCGTCAACAATCAGAAGCAGGTTTCGATGGGCTTCCAGATGTATGCCCAGGACTATGAAGAGACCCTGCCCTACGCAAGAAATTACTGCACGGGAACTCCTGCCAACGACTACACGCAGCTGCTTTCGGGCTACGTTATGAAGACATACGGAGCCGATGCCCAACGCCAGGCAATCCTCTGGTCATGCCCGAACGACCACACTCCACGCAATTCCTTCAGCGGATCGAACACACCGAATACCTACGCGGCTGCTTTCGGTTGGGACCTGAACACAGATAAGTCAAAGGCATGGACATGGGATCAGCCCTGCGACGGCGGTAAGTTTTTCCCAGGACGAGCGCTTGCCGAATTCCCTGCGCCGGCAGGAACGATCCTGCTGGCCGAAAAGCCTGCCAGGACCAATGTTATCGGGCAGAACACATCCTATGTATTCCGTCCTCACGGCAACCTCGGACAGGACTGCACCAGTTCTGACGACTGGTCAAACTGTGCGGCGTCTGAGACAATCAAGCCTCTGCACAGCGAAGGCTGGAACTATCTCTTCGCCGACGGTCATGTGAAGTGGTTCCGACCGGAAGCGACCGTCGGCACCGGCACGGTGGATGATCCCAACGGCATGTGGACTTTGAAAGCGGACGATTAAGAGGGCGCAACAAAATCGCGCCAGCGATACGTGGCCGGTAACGTCGATTGTCGGCCACATATCGCTGAGTCTGCGTAACCGATTTAACCTCCAATGGAGACAACCATGAAACCACGAAAGCCGGCATGGAAAAATGCCGGCCCCGCCGCCGTCCTGCTCATCGCAATAAGCGTATTACCCGTGAGCACTGGATGCGGCAGCAACAACAAGAAAACAGCAGCCGAAGCCGCTTCGACACCAACCGGTTTAACCAGCCAGAACCTGCAAAAACTAACGCCGCAGCAAGTCGATCAGCGTATCCAGGAAGTTCAGGCCAACACCTCCATTCCCGAATCCGCGAAACCGAACATCATCGACTCTATCCGCGCGCAAGGCCAGCCATAATTCGATATATAACTTTGAAAACTCTCACAGCAACTTCCAGCGTATTCGTATTTGCCTGCCTTGCAGCCCTGCTCATCGGAGATACAGGGTGCGCCAGATCCGAGCCGTCGCTGCCGATTACGGTCACCGTAGCTCCAGGTGACCGTCAGACATTCGACGGCTTCGGCGCAAGCCTGGGCAATTGGTCCAAAACGTATCAGAAGCTGCCCGCCGAAGACCGCGCCCTGTTGTCCCGATCCCTATGGCGCGATCTCAAGTTCAATACGCTCCGCCTCTGGTTCAACACGGACAAGTACGCCCCCACGCCCGGCGCAAGGGACATAAGCGAGTTCCTCGGCTGCTACGTCGACTCCGGCATTATCGCGGATGCTCGCAAGTACGGCGTGACAACTCTCCTGCTCGCCCCCGATGCCGTGCCGCCTTACATGGCAGAGAAACGAACCGACGGAACTGGCAGCGATCAGACCGGCATGGCTCTGAGGGAGTCGGAGACAGACAACTACGCAATCTTGCTGGCGAACTTCATTCAGCAGCTCAAGCAGAAAACCGGCATCACGCTCAACGTTACCGGCATCCAGAATGAGCCGAACAACCTTGAACGATTTTCGCCGTCGCAGATCGTCCGGGTCACCAAGCGCCTGCGGGCAGAACTCGACGCCCGAGGGCTGCGTCATGTCCGCATCATCTCCCCCGAAGGCGGCAATGTCGACGGCATCTTTTACGAAACCGTCGACGCCCTCAAGGCCGATCCCGCGGCATGGAAGGCGCTGAGTGGTGTGGCGTCGCACTCCTACAACAACTCTACGACAAAGACAAGCTCAGACCAGGTAGCAGGAACCGGCAAGGAATACTGGATGACGGAGGCAAGCGACAACGGTCCCGAAGAACCCGGCAATGCCGTTCGCGCCGCCTCCCTCGCATCCCGTTTCCTCAATGACATGAACCATCGCACGACTCACTGGATTCATTTCCTCGGCTTCGAAGTGGATGATCCGAACGACAATGCGACACGCATCTTCGCCTACACCGCCACCCCATTTAAGCTGACGCGATTCCAGAAGCAATCATATTACGAACAATTGTCGCAAACGTTCTTGCCCGGCGCTGTCTTCCGCCTGAGCACGAGCGATCGTGAAGGCGACATGACCTACACCTATGGGAAGAAGCCGAGGATCACGGCCGCAGCCGCCCGCAACAAGGACGGCTCATGGGGCATTGGAGTATCAAATTTCACATCTCCCACCTTCAGCGACACCGACGATCCCAAGAACTTCGACTTACACAACAGCGGTTTCGCCGCGCAAACATTCACAGTTACGATACGCGTCCCAGAGTTGGCGTCCCAAAAAGACGTTCCCTTCACCGTTCACCGAAGCAACAGCAATGTAAATAACGCCTCAGCCGGTACCATTGTCATGCATGACGGCGCGATCACCGTCCAAAATGTCCAGCCCCTCGACCTAATCACCCTGCGATCTATCGCCAGGTAGATACTATGAAGAGATACGTAAGGATGCCACCCTCATGGGAAGCCGCTTGCCATTGCCACTGTCAATATTACTCGCGATGTCGGTTCTCCCAATGAACCCGGCAAGCGCTCTGACGCTTTACGTCTCCCCCGGCGGCAGTGACGGCTGGTCGGGCCACCTCCGAACATCGAATAAGACACATAGCGACGGCCCCTTCGCAACACTTGAGCGGGCGCGCGATGAGATCCGCGCGCTCAAGCAACGCAGCAAAATCCTGAACGGTCCTATTATCATCGAACTGGCAGGCGGCTCGTACGAACTGGCGCAGACCTTCACGCTTGATGCCCGGGACACCGGCACATCTCAGGCGCCGATCGAGTATCGGGCACACCGCGACGAGGAAGTCCGGCTGATCGGTGGCAAGCGGGTGACAGGCTGGAAGCCGGTAACCGATCCCGCCATGCTCAACCGTCTTGATCCGGCGGCGCGCGGCGCAATCCGGCAGGTCGACCTGCGGAGCCAGGGTCTGAGCGGTCTGCCTGGCCCGCAAGGCAGCCCGAACTGGGGTCAATCGAAGCCCGGCGCCGAGCTATTCTTCGAAGATAAGCCGATGACACTGGCGCGCTGGCCCAATGCCGGCACGGTGCGGATTGCCGGCGTCATCAATGGCAAGCCAGTCGACGACCACGGTACGCAGAGCGCCACAGAGGGCAAGTTCATCTATGACGGCGATCGCCCCTCGCGCTGGGCAGGAGAAAACGACGCCTGGCTTCACGGCTACTGGTCCTTAGATTGGGCGGATCAGCGGCAGAAGATCGCATCGATCGATGCGGCAAAGCATGTGATCACGCTCGCCAAACCCGATCACACCTGGGGCTACCGCACAAACCAGTGGTATTACGCCTTCAATATCCTGGCAGAACTGGACCAGCCCGGCGAATGGTATCTGGATCACGCAGGCGAAATCCTATATTTCTGGCCCACTACCTCGCTGGACAAAAATCAACCGGTATTGTCGATCATCCCGACTTTGGTCGCGATGAAAGATGTCTCGCATGTGACATTGCATGGTCTCACACTTGAGGCGTCGCAAGCGACCGCTGTGACCGTGGAAGGTGGCGATGACGTCAGCATCAAGGGTTGCGTCATCAGGAACACTGGCAGTTGGGGAGTGCGCATCACCGGCGCAAAGAACAGCAGAGTAGTAGATTCGGATATCTACTACACCGGAGATGGCGGTATCGACCTGGACGGCGGCGACCGCAAGACACTGACGTCCGGCGGCCTTTATGCCGAGAACAACCACATCCACCACTACAGCCGCTGGAACCCCGTCTACAATGCCGGTGTGCGGTTGAACGGAGTCGCAAACAGGGCACGCCACAACCTCATCCACGATGCTCCCCACATGGCGATCGGTCTGATCGGCAACGACCATCTGATCGAGTTCAATGAGATCCATAACGTCTGCGGCGAGAGCAACGACGCCGGAGTCATCTACGCCGGGCAGGACTGGAGCATGCGCGGCAACATAATCCGGTACAACTACCTGCACAATGTCTACGGCCGGAACGGCCACGGCTGCATGGGCATCTACCTCGACGACAACTTCTCGTCCGCCACAATCTACGGCAACGTATTCTATCAGGTGCCCCGCACAGTCTTCCTCGGCGGCGGCCGCGACAACATCGTAGATAACAACATATTCGTCGAATGCGCCCCCGCCGTAAATGTGGATGCCCGCGGCCTTGGCTGGCGCGCCAACGGCAAGGACGACCTGACCAAGCGGCTGGAAGAAATGCCCTATCGCACCGAGCCATGGCGCAGTCGCTATCCCCAGCTAATGGCACTGCTGACGGATGATCCTATGGCCCCAAAAGGCGTATCGATCACCCGCAATATCTGCGTCAACGGCCAGTGGTCCAACATCGAGACGTCAGCATCCCCCTACGTAACGCTCAAAGACAACATAGTCGAAGGCGATCTCCATCTCATGGACTCGCCCATAGGCAAGTTCGCTCTCGCCAAAGACTCGCCGGCCCTGAAACTTGGCTTCAAGCCGATCCCCTTGAAACAGATTGGCCTTCAGCAAAGTCCCGATCGCCCCACCTGGCCTGTCGCCCACCCCGCTCTTCCAAAGCCGCTGGCGCCATAAGGCAGCTCATCTGAGTGCTGCAAAGTACATCTCCAAGGTATACTACAAAAGTAGTCAAACCCTTGGAGGCCTTGATGCATTCGTTAGCCGCCACTCTGAAGCACATTGCTTTCTGGTATATCATGCTCCTATCAACGAGCGTGGAGGCAACGTACGCCAGGCAATCACACCAGGCGAAACAGCAAGTGTCTGGCGCTGCGTACATGCGATGCGAAGGCGGCATTCTGTGCTTCATGCTGGCTCCAGACGGCAGCCTGAAACATAATCGCTTCATTCCCATGAAGGACGCCTCCATCCTCACCCTCGTAGCGGACGGACGAAGGCTGTACATCGTCAAGAAACGCTTCCATCAACACTTCAACCAGCATGTGTTTCACACGGTCACAGATGTAAGGTCCACGATCCTGGCACTCAATATCGGAAGGGATGGTTCACTTTCCCCTTCGGCTTCGGAGAAGATCGAGCTTAAGCGTAACGTCGGGCAGCTGGTGGCAGATCCCAAAGGCCGATATCTCTTCGCCTATACAAATAGCGGTCAGGTAATATCCTATGGCATCGGCCGTCAGGGCAAACTCCGTCGCCTCAGGACAAACACCATCGAAGGCGGCACTTTCGATGAAGTCCTCGACTTTGACGGACTCGAAATGACCGGAGCAAGCAACGACGGCTCAATGTCAATCGATCCGTCCGGTCAATACGCCTTCCTAACTCACACAAACGGTTTCGTGGATCACTCAGAAACCACAACGATCGCATATGTAATTGGAGACAGAGGCAGCCTGAAGCAATCAAAATGCGTACAGCAGGATCGCACTTCCGCGCCAATGCGCTTCGCCTTGCCGGAAACCTCCACCCTTATGAAGCTGCGCCGCCGCGCCGACTTCGCCCATGAACACATCGGTCCCTGGTTCGCCTTCGACAAGCCATCCTCATCGACCGACATTGAACAAGTAGCCTGGATCGACGGCTATCGCCGGCTCGTCTACTCGTTTGTTGAAACATCCACCATGGACAAACGCTTCAGCATCCCAATGCCGCACAACTCCATCAATCTCGTAGTGCGTCACGCTGGCGAAAAAGGAAAGCTCGCCGTCTGCTGTCAGATCGGAGACATAAAGTCAAAGCGGCAGCCCGAGATGTTCCTCTCGACCCATGGAGACTACCTTTACGGCATTACAACCGACAAAACATCAACGATCCATACCTTTTATGTGGGAAAGAATGGAACGCTGCATTATCGGTCGAGCCTTGTGCTGGATAAATTAGTCGAAGATGTGGTGGTTTGTACGATCGGAAGGCAAAGATGACATCTCAAAGTATCCCTTGCTTGCGCCGAACGGTAATCGAACAACACCCGTTTTCTCGGTAATGGAAACGCTCTCGCATCAAACCGGCAGCCGTCCGCCATTTCGCAGCCAGGTCAGTCGAAGCATCACTGAGCTTTCAAGCCACCACTCTCCGAACCTTCTGGTCCAGACATCGCGCACTTTCCCGTCTTCATGGAAGTTCTCTATGACTCCCTGCTCTGAGTTCCAGGTGCTGTTCTGCATCGTGTAGTCGTGCTTAAACGTAGTCACCACAGTCGCCGTGTTGCCAGCGACCTTGATATTTACAATCTTGGATGTGTCGTGGAACTTGTTGCCGTGGAAGAGCATTCCATCCAGACCGCCGTTTTGAAGTTCTGAGACGTTGCTGACAGTGCCGTGAATATCGGTTTGCGTACCACGCAAGTCGACATGATAGAAGATCGCGTCACGATCCTTCGATGCCCAACCAGCATCTTGATGATCGTAAATCTTTTGAATTGCACCCTGCGCCACGGCAGGCTGCTGCGGCACCAGCATCCACATAACCCCGCCGGCCAGCAAACCAACGGAGATCGTAACGATAAAAGGAAGAGCTTTCATAGCGAGGGGATTACCTGGTAGTCGAATCTTTGGCTGTCTGCTGTAAAAGTGATCGACAGAGTGACGCCACTCACGCAGCAGCCTCCGAATGATAGCGACTCTCAATATCTTTGAGATAGCGTACGGCCAATACGCGCGGCGTCAGGACTTCTGTGTCACTAAGCCGGTATTGGTACAGGATCGTGGTGAATAGAGTCCATGAACATGGATCGCCAAGCTCGTCGACGGCTCCTGCGATACGACGATAACTGGCCTCGAACTCCATGTCGTTGGTAGATCCCGCAAGAGCGCGGGTTAGAATATCCCGAAGTCTCACAGTATCATCTTCGTTGCCGGCTAGGCCATAAATCTCTCGAAGAGCTCGCTTCCCATGGCCGTCGCCAAGAAGGGGGAAGGTTGCGGCGGCGCTTCGGAAAATCAATATCATAATCACTGCGCTACTAACTAATAAAACAGCATCCATTACGATAATCGTGATAACCTTGCTGCCCACTAAGGCCGCAAGGATCCTTTCTTTAACAGTTATGACAAATCGCCGCACATAAAGTTGCTCTCCAACGAGACTTAGCATTACATTTTAACCACTTTCTAAATTCTTCTATATCTTTCCGGTAAAATCATCAACACGGTCAGGCAACCAGCCTGCCAGCGCATCATCGCGAACCAGGAAGCACCGTGAAACTTATCTACATATTCGTTGCTGTAATTGCAACCTTACCTATGATGTCCGCGGCTGCCGCGCCGCAGCGACAGATCAAATCGTCCGTAGCCACTATAGAAGGTCAGCCGGTCATACCTGACGATGCCCTCTTGACTCAGCCGGTTGGCGGGCTGGGTAACACGGACGCATCCACGGAAATCGTCCCTGTCATCGGCGCATCTTTCACGAAGGCCCTCCATGTGGCGATCCGCAAGACGAGCGCTGACACGAACGTTACTCAACTCACCATCCCGATCACCACGGCCGTGGCAAAAGGCGATACCCTCCTGGCAACCTTCTCCATTCGCGGCGAGGCGACGGACGGCAAGCGGCCGGGGCAGGTTCAGTTCCTCTTTGAGAAGACTATCGATCCCTGGACCAATTCCGCCAGGCAGGACGCATCCACACGCAAAGATCCCAAACAGTGGAAGGTCGTAACCGCCATTTTCACATCGGCGGAGGACTACAACCCCGGTGAGGCGATGGCGTCGCTACGGCTTGCATTTGGTCCGCAGACCGTCGAAATCGGTGGATTATCTGTGGTGGATTTCGGCAAGTCTGTATCGATGGACGCCATGCTCAACCAGGCCGCAGCCATGACGTCCCTCGGCATGGTTCATGTCTCCGTAAACCGCGCCGACGTGCGGCAAACCATCGCCGGGTTTGGCGGCAACTTCTGCCAGCCGAGATATGGCTCCAAAGAGGCAATGGATGCCGTCGGCCGATACAACCTCGCCCATCTGAATGTCGTACAGGCCCGCATCGGCATCCCTCTCAACAACTGGGTTCCCGCCAGAGGCGATTACCATGACGATGCCCAGGCGCATGCCTGCTTCCTGCAGATGCAGGAGATGTCTCGGCGCAAGATCCCGATCATAGGCACAGTTTGGGAAGGGCCAGGTTGGATGCTGGGAGGTCAGCCCGAACAGTCAGGACGCGTCCTCCCTCCTGAGAAGTATTCTGACTGCATCGATGCCGTCGCTCAGTTCCTTGTTACTGCCCGCGACAAGTACGGGGTAACTGTCGACTACTTCTCGTTCAACGAGCCGGACTGGGGAGTCAACTTCAAGTTCACGCCATCGACAATGGCCGATTTCATTCGCCAGGCTGGCCCGCGTTTCGCAGCGCTCGGCCTCAAGACAAAATTTCTGGTCGGCGATACCACCGGCGGTCAGCCTTTCGTTGATTATGCCCGTCCCCTGCTCGCGGATCGCACTATTGCGCCGTATCTCGGCCCCCTCGCCTTCCACGCCTGGGACGCCCTCGGTACATCTGATGCTCGTTACGCCGAGATCGCCTCATTCGCAAAGTCATCTCATAAGGCCTTATGGTGCACCGAGGCCGGGCACAACTCCGCCCTCTGGCAGCAGCCCGATCCGTGGGGCACATGGGACAACGCCTTACGAACTGCCGAAGCCTACATCAAAACGCTGCGTTTCACAGGCGCGAACACCATGGACTACTGGACCTACCAGGATAACTATCCCATCGTCACACGCGACGGCACACATCCCTATCCTGTCTTCGATGTCATCAAGGACCTCAGCGATGCCCTCCAGCCTGGCTCAAAAGTCGTCGCAACAACCGCCGACAGTGATGACCTCTATGTCCTCGCCGCAACTGGTCCAAAGCACAGCCAGTTCTCCCTGATACTCGCCAATCAATCCGGCAGCGGCCAGGGCAACCTAACCGGACTGCCGCCCCACGCAAAGGTTACAATATCCACGCGCACCGCAGCCGGCAAAACGACATCAAAGGCCATAATAACACCAGCAGGGACGCTAAATGTTACGCTCCCACCGCGCTCGATTACAACAATTGCGGGATCACCAATATGACCAACAAATCCCCATCGCTCGCAAGCATTTACGAAGGCTGGGACGGATACCAGCGCAGCCTGCTGCATGCAGTGGAGCCTCTCTCATCCGACCAGCTCGCGTTCCGTCCCGCGCCAGACCAGCGCTCGGTGGCCGAGCTTGTCCGGCACATCGCCTGTGGCCGCCTTGGCTGGTTCCTCCGTATGAATGCCCCCGGCAGCGCCGAACTGGCGTCTCAAGTCTCTGAGTGGGTGCAGGATAATGACGGCAACCGCCACATCGTCGAAGGATCAATCTCGATCCAGCCTGAAGACCTCATTCGCTGGCTCGAAGCGACATGGGGCATGGTCGAGGCAACTCTTACACAGTGGACCGTCGATGACCTGCAGAAGACCTATCGCCACACCTTCTGGGGCAAAACCTACGCAGTTTCCCGCCAATGGACCATCTGGCGCATCCTCTCACACGACATCCACCACGGCGGCCAACTTTCGCTCATGCTCTACATGCAGGGCATCGACATCCCCGAACTCGGCAGCCTGGGCGGCCATCTTACAGAACCACCAGGGATAGAAGAAGCCAGCCAGTAACCTTCAAGCAAATAGGCGAGTTCAGTAGATGACTGCATCAAAAAAAAACTTTGCAGCCGGAATCGCAGCCGTCATATCGGTGGCAGCCCTGGCGCTTCCCATCGCAATACTGCGCACTAGATTGCGGAGCGAATTAGGGCCGGGACTGCATGGCGCAAGTCAATCGATCGAGACGCCCGTCCTCTCAATCAGGTATGGGCAGAAACCCACGGCGATAGGCTGGCTCAAGAACGGCGATCTGTGGCTTCTCGACGCAGGTATGGCATTTCGCACAGCAGTCTCCCCATACACAAATTTCAGTAATGACGCAAACTCTCCAATCCTGAAGAATGCAGGCGGATACCGAGGAGTAACGCTGTCGCCGGACGGCAAGTGGGCCGCCTCCACAGTAACTACGACAAGAGGCGATGCTCTGATATGGCCGATCGGGGGCGGCAAAAAAGCAATATGGACTTCGCCGTTGGAAACTCATAGCTGGTGGAAGCAGGATAGCTCCGGTGTCTATTCGTTGGCGACCGACGGAGCCTCGATTTATCGCTTAATATTTACGCCCATTCCAGGCTCTGCGGGTAAACCCAAAACGATCGACCTTGCAAATATGTTAAGCGCCTACGGCGATATCTTATCCACCGCTGATACGCCTCAAGTAAGTGAGTTCCCCGACGGTAAGCTGTACTTCTACTATGGTGGTCCTGATATTAATACATGGGTCGTCGATCCAACGCAAAAGACCAGTATACAGAAGTTGCATTGGACGCCTTTTAACTACCAGAGATCAAACATCGCTGATCCGACAACCTGCCGTTGGGTTGAGGTGGCGCTTTCTCCTGACGGCAAACACCTTGCATGGATCTGCCATACCGAGAAGTATTCACGGTTCAGCACTTTCGCTTACTTTAAGCTTAAAATAGGTCAGATGCCCAAGCCAAGCATCACCAGTGAAGTGCATGTCACCGACCTCAACGGGAACAATGATGTCCGGCTTGCTTGGGCTGCAGGTGACTCAAAGCAAATGTACGAACCGATCACGTATCTGCAATGGCTACCCGACGGCCGTCATGTCAGCGTCTACTTCAACAATAAGATTTACCTCATTGCCTTCAAGAGCCCATAATTGCCGGGACACCCCGATATCGACGAGACTGACATATGCTATCAGGTATACTGAGGCGTTTGATTTATTGACAAGGGAACGTCTATGAGCAACATTCTGCAGTCTCTCCCGATCGGCGAAAAGGTCGGGATCGCTTTTTCGGGTGGCCTCGACACCAGCGCCGCGATTTACTGGATGCGTGAGAAGGGGGCGATCCCTTATTGCTACACGGCCAATCTGGGCCAGCCCGACGAAACCGACTACGACTCAATTCCACGTAAGGCGCTGGAGTACGGCGCGGAGAAAGCGCGGCTGATCGACTGCCGTCCACAGCTCGTACGTGAGGGCCTCGCCGCCCTGCAGTGTGGGGCGTTCCACATCACCACCGCGGGCGTCCCCTACTTCAACACGACTCCCATCGGCCGAGCCGTTACCGGCACCATGCTCGTAGGCGCAATGAAGGAAGACGACGTCGACATCTGGGGCGACGGCAGCACCTACAAAGGCAACGATATCGAGCGCTTCTACCGCGACGGCCTCATGGTGAATCCCGATCTACGCATCTACAAGCCCTGGCTCGACCAGACCTTTATCGACGAACTTGGCGGCCGCAAAGAGATGTCCGAGCTCCTTGAGAAGGCCGGCCTCTCGTTCCATATGAGCAAGGAGAAGGCGTACTCCACCGACTCCAACATCTGGGGCGCAACCCACGAAGCCAAGGACCTGGAGTTCCTCAACAGCGGCCTGCGGATCGTCGAGCCGATCATGGGCGTCGCGCACTGGCGCGAAGACGTCACCGTTAAGCCTGAAGAAGTCACGGTCACGTTTGAGGAAGGCATGCCCGTCGCCTTGAACGGTCAGACCTTCGCCAGCGATGTCGACCTCGTTCTAGAAGCCAACAAAATCGGTGGACGCCATGGGCTGGGCATGTCCGACCAGATCGAGAACCGCATCATCGAAGCCAAGAGCCGAGGCATCTATGAAGCCCCTGCAATGGCCCTGTTCTTCATTGCATATGAGCGTCTCGTCACCGGCATCCACAACGAAGGCACGATGGAGCAGTATCGCGACATGGGTCGCCGCCTCGGCCGCCTGCTCTACGAAGGCCGCTGGTTCGACCCGCAGTCAATGATGCTCCGAGAGACCCTGCAGCGCTGGGTGGCAAAGGCCGTCACCGGCTCGGTCACCCTGGAACTTCGCCGCGGCAACGACTACAGCATCCTGAACACCGAGAGCCCCAACCTCACCTACGCTCCCGAGCGGCTCACCATGGAGAAGAACGAAAGCGGATCCTTCAGCCCACAGGACCGCCTCGGCCAGCTCACCATGCGCAACCTGGATATCAGCGACAGCCGCGCAAAGCTCTTCGTATACGCCAAAGTCGGCCTCCTCTCCTCACAGTCCATGGAAGGCCTCCGCCTCCTGGACGCGCCCGGAACCGACGAAGAAGCAAACGAGATTTAAGTTCGATACACATTGACCTTTGTAAATACGCCTCCGCAAATTTGCGGAGGCGTATTCGTTTTCGCTCTTATGCTTCATGTAGCAGCCACAGGAACTACCCCGGCGCAGGCAAACAATACGGGCATAGAGCTCACACCGGCTATAATAATTTATCAGGCTATCAAGCCGCCGTTTCCACCGAGGCCGCAGTAGACCAAATGCTCATCCGAAATCTATCTCTCGAAAATATTCTTTCCTATAGCAGTCCAGCTACAGCGATCGATCTCGCCTCCTTGAACGTCCTGATTGGTCCCAACGCGTCCGGTAAATCCAATATAATCGAATGTCTCCGTCTCTTACGCGCAACTACGACTGATCTGTCAATTGCAATCTCGTCTGCAGGCGGAATCGAGGAAGTGCTCAATAAGCAAAGCAAAATAGCAGAGGCTTGGCTTCAAATCTATCTAGAATTTCCACAAAATGAGATTG
>Ga0105238_10004468_pt1 | contig 13861 bp, 11 predicted proteins | sample KBSC34metaG_FD_81526 | JGI IMG/M metagenome (GOLD analysis project Ga0105238, IMG submission 81526) | Corn rhizosphere microbial communities from Kellogg Biological Station, Michigan, USA - KBS C3-4 metaG | ecosystem: Host-associated > Plants > Roots > Rhizosphere > Soil | place: Michigan, USA... | reverse complement strand
GGCGATGCCTCCGCCAGATCCGCGAGGAGGGAGCGCAGCTCGGCGGAGGCGGAGGTCTGATCCAGCGCCGCCGCGAGCACCACCTCGCGCTTCAGCAGCGCCAGGTAGGTTTTGACCTGAGCTTTGAGCTCGGCGTCCAGCATGGGAGTCAGATCCTTCCCACCAGGTCCAGGCCCGGCTTCAGCGTCTTTTCACCTTCGGTCCACTTGGCCGGGCACACCTCGCCCGGGTGCGAGGCGACGTACTGGGCCGCCTTCACCTTGCGCAGCAGCTCCTTGGCGTCGCGCCCGATCCCGTTGTCGTGGATCTCGCACAGCTTGATCTCACCCTGCGGATTCACCACGAACGTGCCGCGCAGCGCGAGGCCGGCGTCATCGCCCTCGGTGATGAGCACGTCGAAGTTGCGGGACAGGACCGCCGCGGGGTCACCCACCAGCGGGTACTTCACCTTCTTGATGGCGGCCGACACGTCCTGCCACGCCTTGTGGGCGAAGTGCGTATCGGTCGACACGCCGTAGATCTCGACGCCGAGCTTCTTGAACTCCTCGTAGTTGTCGGCCAGGTCCTCCAGCTCCGTCGGGCAGACAAAGGTGAAGTCGGCCGGGTAGAAGACGAACACGCTCCACTTGCCGAGCACGCTCTCGTGCGTGACATCCACGAACTTGCCGTTGTGGTAAGCGGTCGCCTTGAAGGGCTTGATGGCGGTGTTGATGAGCGACATGGAAGGACTCCTCGTTGACGGGCTGTGAATGGTTTTTCCTGGCGGCGCGGCCCGGTGACCGCCCGAACCTCAAGATAGGGCGCGGGTCGTCATCCATCCAATCGAACGTTTCGTAGATTCGTTCATAAAAAGTGATAAATAGACGAGGGCATGGATCTCGCCCAGGTGACCCTCACGCAGATGCGCTACGCCGTGGAGATCGAGCGGGCCGGCAGCTTCCGGCTGGCCGCCGCCGCCAGCCGCGTCTCGCAATCCGGGCTCAGCATGCAGATCCAGAAGCTGGAGGACATGCTCGGCGCGGTCCTCTTCGACCGCAGCAAGAAGCCGGTCCTCGTGACCCCGACCGGCGCCGCCGCGCTGGCCCAGATGCGGGCCATCCTGCGCGAGACCGAGCGCCTCGGGCAGATCGTCGAGGAGGGCGGCGAGCCCGCCGGCCGCTACCGGCTCGGCGTGATCCCGACGCTGTCACCCACCGTGATCCCGCTGTTTCTCGGCCCGTTCACCCGCGCCCACCCGCGCATCCAGCTGGTCATCGAAGAGCTGAAAACCGACGACATCGTCGAACGCCTGAACGCCGACACGCTGGACGCCGGCTTGCTGGCGACGCCGCTCGGCCTGGCGGGCCTCGCCGAGAGGGTCCTGGGCCTCGAAGGCATGGTCGCCTATTTGCCGCCCGGCGATCCGCTGGCGAAGCACGGCGAGATCGCACAGGCGCAGCTGGCCACGAGGGCGCTGTGGGTCATGCCGGAGGGGCACTGCTTCCGCAGCCAGGTCCTCTCGTATTGCCGCCCCCGCCACCGCGAGGATCCGGCCCGCGTGCACTTCGAGAGCGGCAGCTTTCAGACCCTCATCAAGCTGGTCGACGACGGCCTCGGCGCGACCGTCTTGCCCGCGCTGGTCGCGCGCGAGCTGCCCCCCGCCCGAAGCAAGGCCCAGGCGCGCCCCCTCGTCTCCCCCACGCCCGTCCGCGAGATCGGGCTCGTCACCGCCCGCTCCGACCTGAGGCGCACCGTGACGGACGTGCTCGAGGCCAGCATCCGGGCCGCCCTGGCGGAGGTCCTCACCCCCGCCCCGAAGCGCGCCAAGCACCTCGACCCGATGAGCCCCGGGTGAGGGGAACCTGAGGCGCGCCCTTTAGCCCGTGAAGTACAGGTAGCCGAAGGCCACCACCGCCAGCACGACCACGCTGGCGGTGACCTCCTTCCAGCCCCAGCTGACCTGCGAGTCGGCCCGGTGCTTGTCGGACCGGGTGGCGAAGGTCAGATCCTTCAGCGCCTCGTAGTCGGGCGCCGGGGTCAGGTAGCTGACGCCCACCATGACGATGGCCGAGACCGCCGTGATCAGGATGCTGAAGTACTGGAAGTTGATGTTGTTGATGACCCAGAAGAAGGAGCCGACCTCATAGCCGTCGGGCTTGATGCCGAGGGTCACCGGCGTGTCGACCAGCATCCGGAACAGGCCCATCGAGAAGCCGACCACCATGGCCCAGAAGCAGCCCTGCGAGTTGAGGCGCTTCCAGAAGACGCCGAAGAAGAAGACCACGGCGATGGGGGGCGCCAGGTAGCCCTGGACCGACTGCAGATAGTTGTAAAGGCCGTGGGCGCCCTTGACGACGGGGATCCAGGCCATGGAGATCAGCACGAGGACGATGGTCGCGTTGCGGCCCATCCTCACGAGGCTCTTCTGATCGGCGTTGGGGCGGATCTTCTGGTAGATGTCGACCGTGAACAGCGTCGAGCAGGCGTTGAAGACGCCGGCCAGCGACCCCATCAGGGCCGACAGCAGGCCGGCCACCACGATGCCGCGGAGGCCCGTCGGCAACAGGTGCCGCACGAGCAGCGGGAACGCGGCCTGAGACTGGGCGGTCGCCTTGCCGGTGGCGGGATCGTACACGACCTCGAGCCCCGGGACCTTGCCGCTCTTGGCGAGGGCGAAGCAGATGAGGCCCGGGATGATGAACAGGTAAACGGGGAACAGCTTCAGGACAGCGGCGAAGATGGCGCCGCGCCGGCCTTCCTTCTCGTTCGGCGCGCCGAGGACCCGCTGGACGATGTACTGGTCGGTGCACCAGTACCACAGGCCGATGACCGGGGCGCAGATGGCCATGCCCAGCCAGGGGAAGGCGGAGTTGAAGTACCAGGCCTGCTTGGTGAGCACGCCGGCGGCGTTGCGCTCGAGGACGGGGGCCCAGGTGCTCTCGACCCCGGCCGGGGTCAGCGGCTTCCACAGGTTCAACATGTCGGGGCCGCAGATCTCTTTCAGCGCGCCCCAGCCGCCCAGCTTGCTGAGACCATAGATGGTCAGCATGGCTGACCCGCCGATGAGGATGGTGACCTGGATGGCGTCGTTGTAGGCGACGGCGCGCATCCCGCCGATCGCGGTGTACAGGCCGGTGAGCGCGATGACCAGGACCGAGCCGATCCAGAAGCTGTCGATGACCGTCCCACCCAGAGTGATGCTGACCTCCGGCATGAGGGCCGCGAAGACCACGCCGCCTGCGAAGATGCCGACGGCGATCTTCGACACCACGAAGGTGATGAGCGAGACGATCGAAAGCACGTAGCGCGAGCGCTCGGAGAAACGCTTCTCCAGGAACTCGGGCATCGTGTAGATGAGCGACCGCGCGTAGAACGGCACGAACACCCACGCGAGCACGAGCAAGCACCAGGCGTGGAACTCGTAGTGAGCCAGCGCGACGCCGTCCCGGGCGCCCGAGCCGGCCAGGCCCACGATGTGCTCGGAGCCGATGTTGGAGGCGAAGATCGAGGCCCCGATGATCCACCAGCTGAGGTTGCGGCCGGCCAGGAAGTAGTCGGCGGCCTCCTCCTTCCCCGACTTGACGACCCACCAGACCACGCCGCCCAGGATGCAGAAGTACAAGGCGATTGCGATCCAATCCAACGTCTGTAGCGCGCCCATGGGCCGGCTCCTGTCTCCTCGCTGGGATGATGTGAGTCGAACTGTCCGTTCGTCTCGGGCGGTGACGGGGGGTAACGATCGACGGTGACCGTCCGCCCGAACGGCCCCGACTTGTACCGCAACACCTCCGGTTAGGAAAAGGGGTATCCGATGGCGCAGGCGGTCGGGAGCCTAGACAGTCGTGCCGGCCGGTGCGTCGTGGGGCCTCAACGGGCCGCGCGGGTGGCGGCGCGCTCGTAGTCGGCGGCGTTGAGGCGGATCTGATCGACGTCGGCCAGCGCGCGGCGGCGGCGGTCCTCGGCGTCCTCGGCCAGCGCCGAGTAGCCCCACGTCGCCTTGGGGCCGAGCAGCAGCGGCGCGCGCGCGCCAGAGGCGGCGACGATGGCAGCGTGGTGGTCGTCGGGCCCGCGCTCCAGCTGCGCGCCCGGGGCGCACACCTCCCGCAACCGGGCCTCGCCGAGCGCGGCCCGCCCGGCCTCCTCGGCGAACAGCGCGCGCCCGCTGCCGAGGGTCGCGCCGCGCTCGAACCGGCGCAGCTCCCGGTCGCGTTCGGTGCCCTCGGGGTAGTTGCTGAGGATGATGTCGTAGGCCTCGCGGTGCGACTTCTGCACGGTCATCCAATCCCAGCGCGTCTGGGTGTCGAGGGCCTCGAACAGGGCGGCGGGATCGCCCGCCGCGACGGCCTGGCACAGCCGGTCCTGCGCCTGCTCGGGCGTCTTGGCCTTGTTGCACGCGCCGGCGCCGAGTGCGGCACCGAGGGCCATCGCGCCGGCGAGATTCCGTCGCCTCACGGGGAGTGCTCTTAGCGGAACAACGGGGGGTGGGCAAGGCGGGCCGCCCTTGGAACTTGCCTTTGTCCGTCAACATTTTTCGAACCTGCAAAGCATCCAGGACAGGAGCAAACCCCCGGAAACCAATGTGCTAGTCTCGCCGGGCTTTTCGCGTTCCATGGACGATCCGGCCCAGACAAACCCGAGGCCCCCGACCCCCGCTCCCGTTGGCGACGGACCGGAGGACGAGTTCGCCGACATTCCGTCACCGCGCACCCGGCACCCGGTGCTGGCGCTGGCGGCCGGCGTGCTGGCGCTGTTCCTGGTCGTCAAGATGCGCGGGGACCTGTCGTTCTTCTTCGCGCCGCGCACGCCGGCCGACCTGGGTGACGCGCGCGCGTTGATGGCCAACCCGAACGGCAAGCGCGTTCTGGAGGAAGGCGTGAACCGCCTGGTCCGCGTCACCGGTACGCCCGACCGCGAGAGCGCGCTGCAGGTCGACACCAAGGGCTCGTGGACGTTCACGCAATTCTTCCGCCTGTTCGGCACGCAGAGCCGCCTGTTCGTGCACCGGCGCGAGGACCCGCTGCCCGCCTTCCGGGCCGAGAGCGACGTCTTCGAGGGCCGCCTGGTCCGGTTCTCGGACCTGCCGTTCGAGGAGGCCATCCGCAGCTACTTCGCGAACCACGTCGGCGCGACGCACTTCTTCCGTCCGGACGACGTGCGGCGTGTGGTGGCGGCCGGGGTGACGCCGACGGTATCGCTGACCGACCTGGCCGGGGACGTGGTGGTGCTAGGCCCCAACGATCTGCTGGCGTTCGAGGTGAAGCACGCCGGCCAGGTCGAGGTGCGCCTGCCCTTGGCGCGTTTCCCCAAGCACGACGCCGCGTGGGAGGCCATCGACAAGCGGGGCGGGCGCGTGATGGGCCCGGGCCGCGCGGTGCCCGATCGGCAGACCTTCATCATCGAGGTGACCGACGCCGAGCGCGACCGCGTCCTGAACGACGTCGCGGCGGTCGACTACCAGTCCGAGCTGCGGGACGTTCGCGAGACGATCAAGGGCCGCCTGGGCGACCTGGCCATCGAGGGTGGTGGGCCGGGGGGGCAACTGATCATCAAGGCTGGCGTGACGGAGCCCGGGGCGCCGAACGCTCCCCCAGGCCCGAGCGGTCCGCGCGCGCTGACCGGCGTCGTGTCCGTGCGGACCCTGGCCACGGTCCAGATCCCGCCCGACGCATACCTGATCGTCGAGGCCGAGAGCCCGCGCGACCACCTTTCCGACGCGGCCATCGCGGCGGTGCTGGTCGCGTTCGCGGGCGTGAACCTGGCCGGCCTGGCGAAGGCCCTCGCGGCGCGCCGGGCCCTCGGCCGCTCGTCTCAGAGGAAAGCATGAGCCTGCGAATCCACGACACGCGCGAGAAGAAGAAGGTCGACTTCGTCCCGCTGACCCCCGGTAAGGTCGGCCTCTACGCCTGCGGCATCACGGTCTACGACATGTGCCACGTGGGCCACGCCCGCATGCTGGTCGCGTTCGACGTGATCGTGCGACACCTGCGCGCATCCGGGTTCCAGGTCCGGTTCGTCCGCAATGTCACCGACATCGACGACAAGATCATCCGCCGGGCGGCCGCCGAGGGGCTCACCGCCGAGGCCCTCGCGCAGAAGTACACGGCCGCCATGGCCGAGGACCAGGCGGCGCTCGGCATCGCCTCACCCGACGACGAGCCGCACGCGACGGCGCACGTCGGAGAGATCATCGCGCTCATCGAGCGCCTCGTCGCGCGCGGGCTGGCCTACGCGGCCGAGGGCGACGTCTACTTCTCGGTGCCGGACTTTCCGTCCTACGGGGCGCTGTCGGGGCAGAGCCCGGACGATCTGAAGTCCGGCGCGCGCATCGAGATCGGCGAGCACAAGCGCAGCCCGCTCGACTTCGCTTTGTGGAAAGGCGCCAAGCCGGGTGAGCCCCAGTGGCCGAGCCCGTGGGGGCCGGGGCGGCCGGGCTGGCACATCGAGTGCTCGGCGATGGCGCAGACGTTTCTGGGCGAGACCTTCGACATTCACGGCGGCGGGGCCGACCTGATCTTTCCGCACCACGAGAACGAGCGCGCCCAGTCGGAGGGCGCGCTCGGCACGGGCACGTTCGCTCGACACTGGCTGCACTCGGGGATGGTGAACTTCGGCGGCGAGAAGATGTCGAAGTCGCTCGGCAACGTCGTGGGAATCCGGCGCGTGGCCGAGACGCACGACCTCGAGGCGTTGCGGCTCCTGTTCGTGAGCACGCACTACCGCAGCCCGGTCTCCTTCGAGGTGGCGAAGACCGAGACGAACAGTGAGACCAAGACCGGGGGCACCGCGTTTCCCGATCTCGACGAGGCCGAGGAGCGGCTCGACTACTTCTACCGGACGCTCGAGCGCATCGACGCGGCGGGCTTGCCGCCGGGCCCGCCCACGCCCGGGCCGGTCGTGTCCCCGGCCGATCGGACGGCCGCGGCGTTCCGCGAGGCCATGGATGACGACTTCAATACCGCCGCGGCGGTGGGCCACCTGTACGAGTCGTTCGTGCTGGCGAACAAGCTGCTCGACGAGCCGAAGTCCGCGCCCAAGGACGTGCGCCTGCGGACGCTCGCCCGCCTTCGCGACGATCTGCGGGCGTGCGGCGCCACCCTGGGGATCTTCCGCCGCGTGCCCGCCGAGTTCTTGCTGGCGCGGCGCGGCCGCCTGTGCGCGCGCCGCGGGATCGATCCCGCCGGCATCGAGGCGCGCATTGCCGAGCGGGCCCAGGCCCGCGCGGCGAAGGACTTCAAGCGCGCCGACGAGCTCCGCGCCACCCTGAAAGCCGAGGGGATCGAGCTGATGGACGGGCCGACCGGGACGGCCTGGCGGGTCGCCTGATCCATTAGCGGATCGGAGGCGGGCTTTGCCCGCCGGAGATAGGGCGATTCAACGGATCCGGGCCGGCTCCAATCCGGGGAGGGCTCGTGGGAGGGGCGAAGCCCCTTCCACGCTGCCTTAGCCGGCGCTGGCGTTGCCGCCGGGATTTCCGGAGCCGGTGTTGCCGGTGGGGCCGGGGTTGGCGGGGGAGGCCGGTGGCGTGGTCGCGGCGGGCGCGCCGTTTTCGGGGCGGCCTTCGTTCACGCGCTCGCGTAGCTCCTTGCCGACCTTGAAGAAGGCGAGGCGTTTCGGTTTGACGTGAACCGTCTCTCCCGTGCGCGGGTTACGCCCCTCGTATTCCTTGTATTCGCGGATCGAGAAGCTTCCGAAGCCGCGGATCTCGATCCCATCACCCCGGCGCAGCGCCTCGACCATGCTGTCGAACACCTGCGCGACCAGCAGCTCGGCGCGGCCCCTCGGAAGCTTGAGCTTCTCGGCAACCGTGTCGATCAGATCCGCCTTCGTCATGTTGTTCGAGGCCCGAATGTATCAAACCGCGTTGCAAGATGAAAGGTTACGGGCGCTTAGGCCTGGCCCGGCCCGTTCGACCTTCAGCCGAGGACCTCGGCCCCGCCCAGATAAGGGCGCAGCGCGGCCGGCACGTCGATTCGCCCATCGGCGCGCTGGTACGTCTCGAGCACGCCGATCAGCGTCCGCGGCAGTGCCAGGCCGGAGCCGTTCAGGGTGTGGACGAAGCGGTTCTTGCCCTTGTCGCCCCCTTCCTTGAAGCGGATGCGCGCGCGCCGCGCCTGGAAGTCCCCGAAATTCGAGCAAGAGCTGACCTCGAGCCATTCGTTCTGCCCTGGCGCCCACAGCTCGAGGTCGAACTTCGCCATGGCCGAGAACGACAGATCCCCCGTGCACATCTGAACCACTCGATAGGGAAGGCCCAGGCCCTTCAAGACGTCCTCGGCATCGGCGAGCAGCTTGGGCAGCTCGTCCATCGAGGTGTCCGGGTGCACGAACTTCACGAGCTCGACCTTGTCGAACTGGTGGCCCCGTTTGATGCCGCGGGTGTCGCGCCCCGCCGCCATCTGCTCGCGACGGAAGCACGCGGTGAACGCCACGTGGCGGATGGGCAGCGAGGCCTCCGGCACGATCTCGTCGCGGTACAGGTTCGTCACCGGGACCTCGGCGGTGGGCACCCACCAGAAGTCTTCCTCGGCGTCGTGGTACAGGTTCTCGCCGAATTTCGGCAGGTTGCCGGTGCCGACCAGGCATTCGCGCTTGACCATGTAGGGCGGGTAAATCTCGGTGTAGCCGTGCTTCTGCGTGTGCAGGTCCAGCATGTACGTGATGAGCGCGCGCTGCAGGCGGGCGCCCCAGCCCTTCAGCACGTAGAAGCGCGAGCCCGAGATCTTCACGCCCCGCTCGAAGTCGATGATCCCGAGCTTGGTCCCGAGGTCCCAGTGCGGCTGCGGCGCGAAGTCGAAGGCGCGACGGGTCCCTTCCTCACGGATCACGCGGTTCTCGCTGTCGTCCTTGCCGGTCGGGACCGACGGGTGCGGGAGGTTGGGCAGCTCGAGGAGGCGATCGTCGAGCGCCGCTTCGGCCGCGGCCAGGTCGGCGGCCATCGCGTCGATCTTGCTCTTCAGGGCCGCGCTCTGGGCCTTCGCCTGCTCGCGCGCTTCGCCCGGCGCGGCGCGGCCGATCTCCTTGGACATGCGGTTCTGTTCGGCCTGCAACGACTGCGAGTCGTTCTTCAGGTCGCGAACGCGCGTGTCGAGGGTCAGGACGGCGTCGAAGTCGACCACCGCGCCGAGGCGCTGGAAGCCGGCCCGCACTTCGTCGGGCTTTTCGCGGATGAGGCGGATGTCGATCACGGCGGCAGTGTACGACGCCGAGCGCTGGTTTCCCATGCCTCAACCCGTCCTCGGGGTCGACCCGAACACTCTCTCGGTCGCATTTTCGGCGACCGCGCTCGCCGGGCGGCGTGAACATGCTACCTTTTGCGGACTCGTGAATCTCCGGCGGTGGGTCGTTCCGTTTTGCTGCATGCTGGCGCTGTTCATCGCGCTCGGCGGGCAGCTGCGAGCGGCCGATCTCTCGGGGCCGGTCGACGCGGACGACATCGCGTTCGACGCGGACGGCAACCCCGTCACCCTTCACGAGGAGATCGCGCTCGAGCCCCCGAAGGCCTCCTTGTACGCCGTTCCGGTGGCGCCCGCGCCGGCCCATGGCCGCCGGGCGACGGCCGAGCTGTTCCGGCCCCCCAAAGCGGTCGGCGCGCCTGTCGGCGCCCTGGCCTAGCCCGTAGCCGGCGGCGCCGGCGGGTTCGTTCGCGAGATCTCGGGGTGAAGGACCCCGTCCCCCGTGGCACCCCGGCGTGACCACGCGACTGATTCGTAACCCTCGCGGGCACGAACGGTCGGCGCCGGCGCTGATTCCGGGCGTGCACGCCCAGCGGTGTTCATCGGTGCACGCGGCGGCGGTCCGCCTGTGGCGCCGGGCCCGCCGCCCGATCTTTTCGGACGCAGCTCAGCATTCGTACCCATGTTTCGTCCCCTGACGGGACAGAGAAGAGACCATGACTTACCGTCGGATCCGAACGACCCTGTTCCTGCTCGGCCTCGTCGCCGCCGTCCCTCCAGCCCGTGGCTGGGCCGCCAATCCTGCGCCCGAGGCGGCGATGCCCGCCGCCGCGTCACCCCTGAGCCTCGACGAGGCGCTGGCCCGCGCTGAATCCGAGAACGGCTTGTTGCGGCGGGCGCGCGCCGAGCGCGCGACAGTGGCGGCGCGCGCCGTGGGGGCGAAGCTGCTGCTGCCGGCCAACCCGATCGCGGCGTTCTCGGCCGGCCCGCGCCACGAGGACGCGATGGGCATGCGGAGCGAAGGGGTGAGCTACGCCGGGCACCTCGAGCAAGCCATCGAGATCGCGGGCCAGCGCGGCACCCGGCGCCAGGAGGTCAGCCGCCAGGTCGACGTGGCGGTCGCGCGCGAGGCGGTGGTGCTGGCGGAGGTGCGGGCGCGCGTCCGGGCCGCCTACGTGGGCGCCCAGATCGCCGAGATGCAAGTTCGCGCCGCCGGCAAGCGCGTGGCCCTGGTCCAGCAGCTGGTGGCGGGGGTCCGTGCACGGGTCGAAGGTGGTGCCGCCTCCGACGTGGACCTGGAGCTGGCGCGCGTGGAGGAAGGGCGCGCCACGCGCGAGCGGATCCAGGCCGAGCTGCTGCGGTCGCTGGCGCTCGCCGATCTGCGGGTGCTGCTGGGCCTGGCGCCGGAACAACCGCTGGCCCTGCCGGCCGAGATCCCGCGGCCGCGGGCCAGCGACCCGCTGGCGGGGTTGCTGGGGCGCGCGCGCCGCCAGCGCAGCGAGCTGAAGGTGCTGGCGGCCAGCCACGAGGCGCTCGATGCCAGCGTGGTGCGGCTGCGGCGCGAAGCCATCCCCAGCCCCTCGCTGTTTGTCGATCTGCAGCGCGATTTGCCGGGCCAGCTCTACTTGGGCGCGGGCATCGCGCTGCCGCTGCCGGTGTGGCGCCGCAACCAGGGCGAGCTGGCCGTCGCGCGCGCCGAGCGCGAGCGGCTGGATGTCGAGGCCGCCGCGGTCGAACGCGAGATCGACGCCGAGGTCGCGCGCGCGTACGCGGCGGTGGTCGCCAATCGCCAGGTCGTGGACACCGTCGAACGCCAGGTGTTGCCCGCCGCCGAATCGGCCGTCTCCCTCATCACCGAGGGATGGCGCGCCGGCAAGTTCGATCTGTTTCGCGTCATTGCCGCCTCACGCGAGGCGGGCGATGCGCGTCGTCATCAACTCGAGAGCCTGGGGGTGTTGTGGGAAGCCGCGATCGCCCTCGACCGTGCCACAGGAGCGCCCTGAAAATGACCACCGACAGCGCCGTCAGCAAGCCCGTGGATCGGGCGACCGAGAGCTCTCTGCAACCCGTCACGACGGAGGTGCCGCCCCCCGGGCGGTCCCGCCGTCGCCGCATCGAGGCGGCCATCGCCGCCGCCGTGACGCTGGCGGGCGGCGTGGGCATTTTCCTGGCCACCCGCCGCGGTGGCGAGCGGGAAGCGGGAGCCACCATGTCTGCGGCGTCCGCGGCGCCGGCGACCCGCAGCGGAGCGGAGGCCCAGAGGGAGACCGGGACCGGTCCGGCGGGAAAGGCGGGCCGGAAGCCGGGGGAGGTCGCGCTGGCGCCCGGCGTGACCGCGCACAACAAGATCGAGGTGGTGCCGGTGCGACGGGCGGCGCTGGCCGGCGACATCCACGTGATCGGCAACGTGTCGTTCAACGCCGATCACGTCGCGATCGTGGGCCCGCTGGTGGCCGGGCGCATCGCGCGGCTGGGCGCGGGCATCGGCTCGCGCGTCGAGCGCGGTCAGGTGATCGCCGAGGTCGAGAGCGCTGACGTGGGCGACGCGCGCGCGGCCCTGATCGCCGCCAGCGCGCGCCTGGTCGCCGCCGACGCCAACCTGCGGCGAGAGCGGGAGCTGGCCGACAAGCAGATCTCGTCGGTGCGCGAGCGGGAGATGGCCGAGGCGCAGTCGCTCACCGAGCGCGCCGCCATGCGCGCCGCCGAGCAGCGCCTGCGAGCCATCGGGTTGACCAGCGCCGACATCAAGGCCGTCGACGAGCGCGACGACGGGGGGCGCGTCCCCATCCGGGCCCCCATCTCGGGGACCGTCATCGAGCGGCTGGTCACGCTGGGCGAGGCGGTCGAGCGCGCGACGGACGCGTTCAAGATCGCCGACCTGTCGAAGGTGTGGGTGCTCCTCGATCTTTACGAGAAGGACCTGGCCCGGGTGCGCCCCGGGCTGGACGTGGAGCTGCGCACCGACTCCATGCCCGGCGAGGTGTTTCGCGGGCGCGTCGCCTACGTGGCTCCCGTGATCGATCAGGCGACCCGCGCCGCCAAGGTGCGCGTCGAGATCGACAACAGCCCGGGCAAGCTGCACATCGGGCAGCTGGTCACGGCGACGTTGATCGGCAGCTCGACCAGCACGGCCGCGCCGGTGCTGGTCGTCCCGACCGTCGCGCTCCAGCGCATCGAGGGCAAGCCCACCGTGTTCGTGAAGACGGAGCACGGGTTCGAGCGGCGGGTCGTCGAGCTCGGGATCTCGGGCGGTGACCAGGTCGAGGTGCGCTCGGGCCTGGCCGAGAACGAGTCGGTGGCGGGCAAGGGGGCGTTCCTCCTGAAGAGCGAGCTCCTGCGATGATCCTCGGGCGCATCGTCGAGCTGTCGGTCCAGCGCCGCGGCCTGGTCCTGGTCGGATGGGCCGCGATCTTGGGCATCGCGCTCCTCGCCATCCCGAAGCTTTCGGTGGACGCGGTTCCCGACGTCACGAACGTGCAGGTCTCGGTGCTGACCAGCGCCCCGGGGCTCGCGCCGCTCGAGGTCGAGCAGTACCTGACGTTCCCCGTCGAGACGGCCATGAACGGCTTGCCGGGCGTGGACGAGATCCGTTCGATCAGCCGCACGGCGGTGTCGGCCGTGACGGTGGTGTTCAAGGACGGGACCGATCCGTGGTTCGCGCGGCAGCTGGTCAACGAGCGCCTGAAGCTGGCCGAGACTGACATTCCGCCGGGCTACGGGCGGCCCGAGCTGGGCCCGGTCTCGACGGGGCTGGGCGAGATCTACGAGTTCTACCTGGTGTCGAAGAAGCACACGCCCATGGAGCTGCGGACGCTGCTCGACTGGGTGGTGGCGTACAAGCTGCGCGCCGTCCCCGGCGTCATCGAGGTGAACGGGATGGGGGGGGAGGCCAAGCAGTACCAGGTCGTGATCGACCCCAAGCGCCTGGCCGCCTATCGCCTGTCGCTGGGGCAAATCCACGACATCCTCGAGAGGAACAACGCCGCCATCGGCGGTGGGTACCTCGAGAAGAATGGCGAGTCGTTCGTGATCCGCGGCGCCGCCCAGTTTCGCGGCGTCGAGGACATCGAGAACACGGTGGTCACGTCCGACGACGACGGCACCCCCGTCTTGATGAAGCACCTGGGCCGCGTGCAGATCGGGCCGGCCCTGCGCTTCGGGACGGTGACCAAGCACGGCGAGGGCGAGATCGTCGCCGGCACGGTCATGATGCTGACCGGCGCCAACTCGCGCGACGTGGTCCACGCGGTGAAGGCGAAGCTGGCGCAGATCCAGGCCGAGCTTCCGGCGGGCGTCGAGATCCGGTCGTACTACGACCGCGCCGAGTTCATCGGCCGCATGCTGAAGACGGTGTTCGTGAACCTGGCCGAGGGCGCCGGGCTGGTCGTGGTGGTGCTGTTCCTGACGCTCGGGAACTTCCGCGGCGCGCTGATCGCGGCGCTGGCGATCCCGCTGGCGATGGGGATCGCTGTCATCGGGATGGTCCGGCTGCACGTGACGGCGAACCTGATGTCGCTGGGGGCCATCGACTTCGGGCTGCTGGTCGACGGAGCCATCGTCATGCTGGAAGCGGCGCTGGTTCAGCTGGCCGCGCGGCGGCCCGTCGAGCGGCTGGACGTGGCGAGCGCCGTGGCGGAGGCCATGCGCAAGGTGGCTCGGCCCGTGTCGTTCGCGCTGGCGATCATCCTCCTCGTGTACCTGCCGCTCAT
>Ga0105238_10004463_pt1 | contig 13870 bp, 10 predicted proteins | sample KBSC34metaG_FD_81526 | JGI IMG/M metagenome (GOLD analysis project Ga0105238, IMG submission 81526) | Corn rhizosphere microbial communities from Kellogg Biological Station, Michigan, USA - KBS C3-4 metaG | ecosystem: Host-associated > Plants > Roots > Rhizosphere > Soil | place: Michigan, USA... | reverse complement strand
CCAGGACGGCGCAGACCGCGGGGCTGTTCATCGCCAGCTACTATGTCCCGGCCGCCTTTGCCGGCTATACGCTGGCGCAGCTCAAGGAAGTATCGAACTGGACGACGGCCGGGGTTCTGCAGACGTCGGGCTTCGCGCTGATCGCCACGATCCTGGTCATTGTTGCGGGCACGACACGCAAGGCTGAACTGTCGCCGGTTGGCACATAAGCGGAATGCGCCGAACCGAACTCCCGCTCCGGCGTCAATCCGACGTCGCCCTGGATCGCAAAACAAAAACAAGCTCTCACAGGAGATCCGAAAATGGCCAAGAATGACAACGCGGCGTCCTCGAACTTCGCCGACGCCGAGAAATTCAGCGTCATGCCCGGCGGCGGCCTCGTGCCGCTACGGCTGCCCGCCGGCGCCTTGAGCTATCTCGACCGCAATCAGTACATCTCCAACATGGAGGTCATCTCTTATTTCCCAGGCGGCGGTCTGAACATCTTCGGGGATGAACATTCCTGCATGTGGGCGAAGGGCAAGCGCCGCATGATCGCCACTCAGGGCGACTGGATGGATATCACCGATCCCACCAAGGCGACGGTCATCAGCGAGGCCGGTCTCGGTACGTTTCAGAGCTGCGTGTACAACAAGCAGCTGAAGAAGTGGATTCGGGTCGTCTCGTACCAGATGCCGCTGACACCGGGGACGCAGCAATATCCGCGCGGCAAATATCACGAGGAATACCGGCAGAAGTCGATCAACGATCCAGGCTTTCGCGGCATCAAGACCTACGACGTGACAAATCCCGAGAAAGCCGAACTCCTGAACGAGTTCGAGACGGGCAAGACCGGCTTTGGCGTCCATTGTCCCTTCTACGATGGCGGCCAATACGGCTATCTCGCCTGCGGCTGGGACGACCAGTTGCGCATGGAGAGCACGGAGCGCGTTTACAGCAACGGCCTGATGATCGTCGACATGTCCGATCCCGCCAAGGTGAAGGAGGTGTCGAAATGGTGGGTTCCCGGCCAGCGGCTGGACGAAGAAGAGCTCTATCGCGCGACCTATCCTTTCGCCGGCGATCAATGTTCATGGACCGGCAATCGGACGCCCTGCATCGTGCCGGTCAGGGTCGAGGATGGCGGCACCGTCGGTTATGGCGGCTACGGACATTTCGGGATGTATGTCCACGATCTGTCCGACATCCGAAATCCCAAGGTCTACGGCAAGGTGACGCATCCGCTCGAGGCGATCGGCGCCATTCCCTATCACCACGTCGTCCCTGTGAACGCCGACCCTGCGCGCTTTCCGCGGCTTCAGGATCTCGTCATCGCGATCCCTGAGTCGCTTGAAGCCGACTGCCGCGAGCCGTGGCACACGAGCTACGTCGTTGACGTGAAGGACCGAGCCAACCCGCGCATCATCGGACTGTTCCCGCGGCCGATGCCTCATCCGGATGCGCCTTACAAGGACTTTGCGATGGCGCGCGGCCGCTTCAGCTCGCGCGTCATGCAGCACTGGATTGCGCCCGGAAAAGCGCGGCCGAATATTGTCGCAATGTCCTATCTCAACGCCGGCCTCCGCCTCTTCGACATTTCGGACCCGACGGAGCCGAAGGAGGTTGCATACTTCGTTCCGCCGCGTGACGGCGACATCGACAATTACATGAGCTGGCGACGCGGCACGAGCGAGGCCGTCTTCATCGAATGGGACCGAAACCTGATCTGGCTATCCACGCATGCGGGCCTCTATTGTCTATCGGCGCCGTTCCTCGGTCCGCCGGTGCTGCAGCCGATGGCGGTCGCTCAGTGGTCCGTGCCGCATGTGAATGTTGGCTGGGAAGGATGAACCGGGCATGAGGCCGCGCGCTTGCGAGCACTGAAGGGGGCTCGCCGGTACCGTTGGACTGAAAAACGGCTTGTGCATCAACGAGGATTGACGGACGCTCTCTTCCGCCATTGGCATTGTGGTGGCGAATAGAGATCTGGCGGGACCGAAATGGAACGTCGGCGGCGACTGCTCTTCCATGGAATTGCGCTGTTCTTGATTGGGCTTCTCACTGGCCTCGCAGAGCAGCATTTTGCCAACGTGCGGATGGGGCTGGCTGCTCACCTGGAAGGAGTGCTGAACGGAATTTTTCTGCTTGCGGTCGGCGCCATCTGGAATGACGTCAGGTTGCCGCCATCCGCGGGCAAGATAGCTTATTGGGCGCTGCTCGGCGGCGCCTACGGCAATTGGGCCGTGACAACCACGGCCGCCATTCTGGGCACGGCGGCGATGTCTCCGATCACTGCAGCGGGGCACAGTGCCGCACCGGCCCAGGAAGTTCTTGTCGCGACCGGATTCGTCCTGATCAGCCTTGCCGTTCTCGTGGCATCCTCGCTGCTGTTATGGGGGTTGCGAGGCACCGCGAAACGAGAATAGGCGAACGACTCATGCCGCCTTCGCGCTTGCCTCGTGTGCATGCTTGTCGATGGCGTCGATGATCTGCGGCCATATTGCCATGGGAAGCGCGTGACCCATGCCTTCAATCATCTTCAGCTTCGCGCCCGGAATGGAAGTCGCGGTGTCCTGAGCGGCTTTCGGATCGACCAGTGGATCGGCGGTGCCATGGATCACGAGCGTCGGCGCCCTGACGTTGTGCAGCCGCTCCTTGCGGCTTCCCGATGCAAGGACGGCACGGAGTTGCCTGCCGACGCCAGCCGGATTGATCCCGCGATCGAAGACACGTTCTGCCCGCGCGCGGTCGAGGGCTTCATCCTCGGGAAAGCGACCTGCCCGCAGCACTTTCGCGTTTCGCTCGAAGCGCGCGATGAATTCGGCGCGGTCCTTGGGTTGCGGTCCTGTCAGTATGGAGACGGCCTGGTCGCTTGGCTCCGGCAAGTCGGGATTGCCGGTGGTCGACATGATCGAGATCAATGAACGCACGCGATCGGGGAAGGTGATCGCGACTTCCTGCGCGATCATGCCGCCCATGGAAGCGCCGACCATATGCGCCGAGCGGATGCCGAGCACGTCCATGAGGGCGATCGTGTCCTGGGCCATGTCGCGCAGCGTATAGGGCGCGGCCGGCGGGATGTTCAGAAAGCGCATCTTGAGCATTTCCCACCGCGTCAGGCGCCCGCCGCCGGTGAGCCTGGAGGAACGGCCGACGTCACGGTTGTCGAACCGGACGACACGAAATCCGCGGGCGGCGACCTGCTCGCAGAAAGCGTCGTCCCACAGCACCATCTGGCCGGCAAGCCCCATGATCAGCATCAGCGGCTCGGCGCTGGCGTCCCCGAAAATGTCGTAACAAATATCGATGCCGTTCGCGTGGGCGATCCGCGGCGGCTTGTGGGTGACTGTCTGGGCAGAGCTTTCTTGAATGGGTCGCAACTCCATCGATACGGAAAGGGCGAGAGAACCACCCGATCATCGGGCATATCTCTAACGTCGAAAAGTCCTTAAAGTTCATGTTGGCCAGGCGCCGCCGGTCTTTCTGCCGCGCCGCCGTCGAGTGCGACCTTGTCTGCGACATGCGCGCCTTCGAGACGTCGCGCAGTCAACAAAAAAGACCACTTCCGAAAGAAGTGGTCTTTTTTGTCAATTGCTCAGCGCTGTTGATCAGACATCACCTTTGCGCGGCGGTTGAGCCAATGGCAAAACGCCGAGGGCTTCAACTGATCCTTCCTTTCGACGAAAATCTGCCTCACCTCGGTCAGCTTCAACTGCGGCTTCTCGCGCGGTCAAAGCTGCTGGTTGGGACGTCACGTTTGAAGCGGTACGGGCTGCGTTCCTGGACATGTGTTCAAACAACTCGTCCCAACCCTTTCTCCTCAAAGCTCGCTTTCTGCGCTCCGCGCGCCCGCGACGCCAATCCCGTGCTGCCTTCATCTCGTGAAGCTTGCAGACGACTTTGGTCGCGATATCGCCGAATCTCATCAGGACCTCCGGTTGGCGCCCCGCTTACCGAGAGGCCTATCTCGGTCGCTAACGGAGCTTGGCCTCAGGCTAGTCGCCTGGGCCGCGAGTCGCAAATCCGCATGACGCGCTTGAATGGTGGTCTTGGCGGAATCGTGATGTCGTCATCAAGCCGGCGCAAACCCGGACGGCGACAGCTGTGACCTTGCTCACACCGAGGGCGGTCGAGCCTACTGTATAAGCTTGCTGTATGAACGTTGCGGACTTACGATTATCGCAGGAGCAGGACCTTAAGTCGATGAACGACAAGTGGTCAATTCCAGCTCTGCTTCGTGAATTATTGCATGCAGCGACAAGACGCGCGTCAACGCGTCATCATCATCTTCTATTGGGAGAAATTATCAAGGCAGAAGGTCATCGCGGGACCCGCGACCTTTTGACTGCCCTATGAGTAAACCTTTTCATGGTCTGGTGCAGCAATGCGATTGGTAGTCATAGATAACTACGACTCGTTCACTTATAATCTCGTTCATTATCTTGCCGAAATTTGCCAGGAGACACCGCTCGTTGTGAAGAACGACGAGATGTCCTGGGATGAGCTCAAGCAGAAGCAATTCGATGGAATTGTGATTTCGCCGGGCCCAGGGAATCCAGAGCGGCCGGATGATTTCGGTCTCTGCAAGGACGCCATCGAACAAGCCACAGTACCGCTGCTTGGTGTGTGCCTCGGCCATCAGGGCATCGCTGCGCTATCGGGAGGCCGGGTGATCCGAGCGCCCGCGCCCATGCACGGACGGATTTCACGAGTTCATCATAGCGACAGTGGAATCTTCAGTGGAATTGCTTCTCCCTTCCAGGCGGCTCGCTACCATTCGCTGGTCGTGCAGCAGCCTGTCCCTTCATGCCTGGAGGTGACGGCCTGGACCGAGGATGGCTTGATCATGGGGCTCGCCCACCGCAATCGGCGGCAATGGGGTGTTCAGTTTCACCCGGAGTCCATCATTACCGAGCACGGCATGAAACTGCTGCAGAATTTCTGTCGGGAGATCGATCCGTCGATCGGTCGCTCACCCAGCAAAAGCAAGTGGTCGAACGGCGCCGCTCGCAGGAAGCCGATGAAGGCATCTCGGAAACGCGCGTTCTGGAGAGAAATTCCTCGCGAGATCGATATGGAGGAAACATTCTCGTCGTTGTTTTCGGGATCGCCGCACGCCTATTGGCTTGATAGCAGTCTCGTGGAGCAAGGCCGGGCTCGTTGGTCCTATGCCGGCGATGCGTCCGGGCCAAACGCGGCCGGGCTTTCCTATCGATGCTCGGATCAACGGCTCGACATATCCGACCATGCCGGTACCCGCACCAGGCGCACCGGAATTTTCGAGTATCTCGAGCAGATGGAGCCCACCCGTCCGGAGCCGGCTCCTCCCTGTCCGTTCGCGGGCGGATATGTCGGCTGGTTCGGTTACGAGCTTCAGAACGACTGCGGCTCAGCGACGGGCCGAAGTGCGACGACGCCGGATGCGATGTTCATCTACTCCGATCGGTTTATCGCGGTCGATCACGTCGAAAAGAAAACCTATATTGTCGCTGTCGACGAACCGTCACATGCGGAGCGGGCGAGAAAATGGATCGATCGCACGATAACCGCGATCGAACGTACTGGCCCCGCGGCGAAGCCCGAGGTTCGGAACATACCGAACGAACCTATCAAGTTCTTCCTGGACCGGGACAAAGAGACCTATCTGTCCGACATCCGTCGATGCCTGGATTTGATCGGGCAAGGCGAGACATATCAGGTCTGTCTGACGAACGAGTTGCATTGCACGTCCGATGTGGACGCGTTGACGCTCTATCGAACCATGAGGAAGGTCAACCCTGCCCCTCATGCTGCGTTTATCAAGTGGCCCGAAGGTGCCGTCCTCAGTGCCTCGCCCGAGCGCTTCCTCTCGATCGACGCGAACGGGAAGGTCGAGACGAAGCCGATCAAGGGCACGATCAAACGCGATCAGGATCCGCTCAAGGACGATCAACTCGCCGAGCAACTGAGGACGAGCGAGAAGGATCGTGCAGAGAACGTCATGATCGTCGATCTCCTGCGAAACGATCTCTCGCGAAGCTGTCTGCCCGGCAGCGTTCGTGTCCCGAAATTATGGGACGTGGAGTCATTTCGTACGGTCCATCAATTGGTCAGCACCGTGACCGGTACGTTGGCGCCATCGCAGGGCCCAATCCAACTGATCCGGAATTCGTTCCCCGGCGGTTCGATGACCGGAGCGCCGAAGACCCGTACGCTGCAATTCATCGATGAGCTGGAAAAACGCGCCAGAGGCGTATACTCGGGTGCCTTGGGCTGGCTGGGCGACGATGGAGCGGTCGACCTCAGTATCGTGATAAGAACCATCGTTGCCAGCAGGGGCCGTCTGTCCATGGGCGTCGGCGGTGGCGTCGTGGCCGCTTCGACGCCTGAGGGAGAATTCGACGAAATGCTCCTGAAGGCGGCGGCCTCGATCAAATCCGTCGTCATGGCGGTCACGGGTGAGTTTAGCTCGGATCGATACGAGCTTGTGGGTGCAGACAGCCCGCCGAAGGCGCCGAACTGACAGTTTGCGAGATTTTTGGATGGCCGCTGTCTGGCTTAATGGAAGTATTGTCGATCAAGATGAGGCTCGTGTCCTTGTAGCAGATCGAGGTTTTACTTTATCGGACGGCATTTTCGAGACGATCAAGGCCGTAGGCACGACGCCATTTTGGCTGTCTGAGCATTTCGAGAGACTGAAGGCTGGCGCGGCCGAGATCGGTCTGACCATCCCCTTCAGCGAGAGCCGCATTTGCGACGCGGTTGATCGATTGCTGGCGGGCGCAGCCGAAGATGCGCAGAGCGCAATCCGGCTGACGGTCACGCGAGGACCAGTGGCGGCACGAGGGCTCTGGCCGAAAGAAACGGGGGCTTCACAGCCGACTTGCGTTTTGACAGTAGCCTCCAGCCACGCCACGCCTCCCCAGGATTTCATCGTTTGCCGGTCGACGCGTCGAAACGAGCACTCTCCGCTCTCGCGCATCAAGTCGTTGGGCTATGGAGACAATATCGTGGCCCGGAGGGAGGCAATCGAGCGCGGCGCTGATGATGCCATCATGCTGAATACGGAGGGGCATGTGGCCTGCGCAACCGTCGGCAACGTCTTCTTCAGGATAGAAGGAGATTGGGTCACGCCGCCGAAAGCGGACGGAATACTGCCTGGATTGGCGCGCAGGCGCTTCATTGCGGAACTCGGGGCCGTCGAATCATCCTTGACCGGCGACCTGCTTCAAAAGTCGGATGCAGGCTTCGTCTGCAACAGTCTGGGATTTACGCTGATAAAGAGTATAGAGGGGCGCGGTTTGCCCGGAGATCTGAGCGAAATCCCGATCCGGGCCGTCTATTCGCCGTAGCGGCGGCGGTTCGCTCCGCCGACGGACATATTGACCGGCAATATATTCGAAGGAGCAAAAGAGTGATTTCTCGAGCACCTCCCTTCTTCGTCAATTTTCTTGGGCTGATGATGGCGGCCTTTCTGGTCGTCGCTGGTATTGCGTTGACGCCAGCTGCCGCGCAGACGATCGATATCGCGGCTGCGCAGAAACGTTTCCAGGAGCTCTATGCAGCCGGCAACTTTTCCGGCGCTTTTACCCAGGCGCAGTCGACCGAGGCCGCGGCCAGGCGCGCCGGCACGAACAACCTCACTTACATCCTGGCACTGAACGACCTTGCGCGTGCCCATCAGGAGTTGGGTCACTACGCCGACGCAGTCTCGATGTTCAAGCGGGTGCTCGATGCCCTGCAAAAGAACGTCCCGCCGGCTGACCCTCGCATCGCGCAGGCTCTCGCCAATCTTGCCACGGCAACATTGCTGCAAGGCAATGGCAGCGAGGCCGAGAAGCTGTACAAGCAGGCTCTCGATATCGCGACAAAATCGCTCGGTCCGAATGATCCCGCGGTGGTGAGGTTGATCGGCAATCTCGGCGACGCCTACACCAACCAGGCACGTTACGCGGAGGCGGAGGCGCAGTACCAGCGGGCGCTCGCCATGGCGGAGAAGAACAACGGGCCCAACAGCCTCCAGGTGGCGCTCGTCCTCAACAATCTCACCAAGATCTATGAAGAGCAAAGCCGCTTCGCCGAGGTCGAGACAGCGACCAAGCGGGCACTTGCGATTCGCGAGCAGGCGCTCGGTCCGCACCATCCCGACGTGGCCGCAAGTCTCAACAACCTGGCACATGTCTACGAGCGGGTGGGCCGCTATGCCGAGGCGGACAGCCTTTATCAGCGCACCATCGAGATCTGGGAGAAGGCGCTGGGTCCGAACCATCCCCGCCTCGCCACCTCGCTGCTCAACCTTGCAAGCGTGTACGCCGACGAGGGCCGGAACGACGAGGCCGAAGCACTTTACATGCGCTCTCTCGCCATCCGCGAGACGGCGTTCGGTCTCGACAGCATTCAAGTGGCCACCATCGTCAACAATCTCGCTGCGATCTATGAATCCGAGGAGCGCTATAACGACGTCGAAAAATTCGCCAAGAAAGCGCTCGAGATCGCCGAGAAGACCATCGGCCCGGAAAATCCCGACACCGCGAAAGTGCGCCGCAAGCTCGGTGTCGCCTACGACGCGCAGGGCCGCTATGCTGAGGCGGAAGCGCAGTTCAAACGCGCGCTCGACATCTTCACGAAGGCATTGGGGCCGAACCACCGTTACGTTGCCACGGTCCTGATCAGCGAAGGCCATCTGTTCGAACATCAGGGCCGCTATGACGAGGCCGAACAGGCGTACAAGCGCGCCCTCGCGATCAACGAGAAATCGCGCGGCGTGAACCATCCGGAGGTTGCCAGAGGACTCAACGATCTCGCTTTGCTGAGCATCGCGCGAAACAATCCCGCCGATGCGATCGCCTATTCTCGCAAGGCAACCGCAGCCGTCCTGGCGCAGGCTGATGGCGATGTGTCGGCGGGAAAGAGCGACGGCTCTGACGGCGCGATCGAGCAACGCAGCAACATTTTCGTAACGCATGTGGGCGGCCTTGCGGCTGCTGCGCGCACCGGGAGCGGTGATGTCAAAGCACTCGGCAAGGAGGCGTTCGAGATGGCGCAGTGGGCCATTCAGTCGTCGGCTGGCGCTGCCCTTCAGCAACTCGGTCCCCGATTTGCCGCGGGCAATGACGCGCTTGCCGCGCTCGTGCGCACGAACCAGGATCTGTCCGCCTATTTGCGTGATCGCAACAAGGCGCTTGTCACGGCATTGTCGAACCCGGATGGGCAGTCGAACACGACGCGGATCAACGAGATCCGCAAGAATATCGCCGATGCCGAAAGCAAGCTGGCTGACAATTCAGCGCAGCTGCAACAGCAATTTCCCGAATACGCGAAGCTCGCCACCCCCAAGCCCTTGCAGATCGATGACGCACAGAAGTTGCTGGGGCCCGACGAGGCGATGGTTCTGCTGCTGAGCGGTGACAAGGAGAGCTACGTCTTCGCCCTGACCGCCAGCGATTTCGACTGGCATGCGATCCCTATCGGGGGAGGCGACCTTACCGGCGAGATCGAAAAGTTCCGCGAGGGACTCGACGTCGACAAACTTCAGCCATTCGATCTCAATCTCGCATACCAAATGTTTGGGCAGCTGATTGGTCCGGTCGACGGTCTCTTCAAGACCAAGCGCAATCTGCTTGTCGTATCATCGGGGGCGCTGACGGCCCTGCCGTTTCACCTGCTGGTGACGGAAACGCCAACGAAGCCAACACTCGAGCTCAATGGCAAAGCACCCGAACAGGATCCCACCTCGTATCGCGACGCTGCGTGGCTGATCAAGCGCCAGGCAGTCGCCGTTCTGCCCTCGGTCGCAAGCTTGCGGACGTTGCGGTCCTTTGCTCGCAGAGATCTGAACCAGAAGCCGATGATCGGATTTGGCGACCCGGTGTTCAGCCAGGAGCGCGAGCCGGGGGACAACAGGGCCGCCGTCCACACGAGAGGAGCCGCCAGATCCTATACCGACTATTGGCGGGGCGCAGGTCTCGACCGCTCGGCGCTTGCGACCGCGCCAAGTCTTCCCGACACTGCAGATGAACTGAAGGCGGTGGCCCGTGATCTTGGTGCGGATGCCTCCGACATCCATCTCGGTCGCGACGCGAGCGTCACGACCGTGAAGCACGCGCCGCTTCAGGATTATCGCATCGTCTATTTCGCGACGCATGGTCTCGTCGCCGGCGATATCAAGGGTCTGGCCGAACCGGCGTTGCTTTTCAGCCTACCCGACCACCCGACGCCGGAGGACAATGGATTGCTGACGGCGAGTGAGGCAGCGCAACTCAAGCTCAATGCCGACTGGGTTGTGCTATCGGCATGCAATACGGCGGCGGGCGACAAGCCAGGCGCCCAGGCGCTGTCCGGCCTCGCCCGGGCCTTCTTCTATGCAGGAGCGCGTGCCCTTCTGGTGTCGCATTGGCCCGTCGCCTCCGAAGCGGCAACGCGATTGACCATATCGACGTTTGATGCGCTCAAGGCCGACCCGACGCTCGGGCGCGCCGAAGCCCTGCGGCGCGCCATGCTTGCCTATCTTGCTGATCAGTCGGCGCCGACAAATGCCCACCCGGCGATCTGGGGGCCGTTCTCGCTGGTTGGAGAGGGCGCCAAGCGGTAGGGCGCAAAAACGCAAACGGCTCTCACGCAATGAACGTGAGAGCCGTTTGGCAGAGCCTCGGTGGGCCCTGGTTTAGAAGTCGTAGCCCACGCCCACTCGAACCGTGTGGAAGGATTCGCGCAGATCGATCGTCGCACGGCTGGAAGGGGCACTGCAGCCGGTGTTGACGAGACAAACGGTGTTCACAGCGACGGACTGGGTATAGCGGCCATAGTCCGTGTAGCGGTATTCCACCCTCGCCTTCCATCCGCCCCAAATCGCGGTCTCGACGCCGACACCGGCCGTTCCACCGACCCTGATGTCGGACCAGTTACCCATGGCCGTTGCGAAGCTTCCGGTAGAATCGACAACCGGGACTGTCGCAAAGTTCGGGGTATGAAGCACGCCAAGGTACGTGAACGAACCGCTGATTTGCCCGAACGCCACGCCGGCGGTGCCGTAGAGCAGCGTATCGGGAGTCACGAGCCATCCGTAACGAAGACGGAGCGAGCTGTCCCACGTTTGCTTGACCGTGCCGTACTTCGAGTCGAAGCGATAGTTGGCGCAGCCAGGATCGAAGCAGACGAAAGGCAAAGTAACCTGCGAAGAGGTTTGTCCCTTCTTCCATGACCAGTCGCCTTCAACGCCGAACACGGTGTTGCCGAACTGCCAGCGGTATCCGAGGAAGGGGCCGATCGTGTAGCTCAGCGGGTGACCGCTAAACGAGAACGGAGATTCGAAGCAGCTCACGCCGAACGGGAAAGCGGTCGGGCAAACATAAGCACCCGGCTCGACGAAGTTGTTATTGACCGAGCTGGCGCCATTCGACCCGCCGAGTTGTCCGCCGGACCATTTGGATTTTTGCTGCGTTTGCTGCCGCTCCGATCTCTTCTCTTTTACGGGCATATCCGCCGCAAAGGCCGGCGTGATTGCCGCGATCGCGAATGCGGCGAGGATTCCTGAGAGCAAATGCTGACGCATGGTTTGGCCTCAAAGAGTCGTTCATTAAATATTGAACCGACCTTAAGCCCGAACCTCGATAACCGGTACGACAGAGAGCGCGGAACCGTACTCAGAAGGCCCTTTTCCAAGGGAGTGTTTCCCTCGAGCCACACCGACTGCGACGAGGTGGCGCAGCTTGAATAAGACGACGGCCAGCGGATACCGCGGCTATGTCCCGGATTGCTCGGCAGGCTCTGAAGACGGAGTGGGCGAAGCCTGCCCAATGTCACGAAGGGGCGACGTCGCGCCAACCTCCAAGGATTTTCTTCTCAGATCCGGCGCGGCTCGCTCTTCCTAAAAGCCGAATTTCTTGCGCATTGCGGGCATTTCCTTGAGGAAGTCGTCGACGTCGCTCTTCGAGAAATTCTTGCCCAATGCATCCATCGGATTGTCAGGGCTGGAGGACTTGGATGGTTGCGGAGTGGGTGCCGCCGGGGGCGGGGCCGCGGCAGGCGGGGCGATGGCCACCGTTGGTGTTGGAGCGGGAGCCACGGGGGTCGTGCGTGAGTAATCCGCCGTTGGTGTTGGAGCGGGGGCCACCGGGGTCGTGCGCGAGTAATCCGCCGTCGGCGCCGGAGGCGCGGTCGGGGTGGTCCTGCCAGTCCCTGCAGCATGCCATCTTCCGGCGGCGCCCTTGGCCCGATCGATTTCTTCCGAGCTCATCCGCTTTCCGATGAGGGTCATGAGCTGGTTGGAGACGTCGCGGAACTCATCGACCCGGGAGGCGCCATTGACGATGAAGGCCCATTTGTAGGCCTCGACGTTGTTCTTCTCGACACCGCGCCCGGTGGCATAGAAGCCCGCGACCAGCAGCATCGCATGGGAATGGCCCTGATCGGCGGCGCGGCTGAACCAGCGAAACGCTTCCTGATCGGACCGCGGTACGCCGACGCCTGCCGCATAAAGCGCACCGAGATAAAATTGGGCCTCGTCGTCACCTGACTGCGCCGCCCGCAGATAACGGCTCGCCATGTCCTGGTCGAAAACTGGATCCGCGTGGGCTGAATGCGCAACTGCCAGCAGGAAGGCACAGCAGAAGATCGCTAGTAAGGCTCGCTTCATGGCTGATGCCCCAGAAAAACCGACGCTTCAAAAAGCGTCTCAACATCAAACGCCGAGTTTCGTCGCGTCGGCCGGCTGCAATTGCGATGATTATACTTGCGTCGGGGCGAAGGGTTCAAGGATCGGTTCACAGGCAAGTTGCCTTGGCACCGGAAGGAACCGTCACCGCAGTCGCAATCAGGCCATGCGCGACGACAAAACGGCCGCGAAATTCGAAAAGTGGTGGGCCTCCGTCAGATCGGGCGCCATCGACGAGCAGCTGTGCAGCGAACGTGCCTGCCGGGTCGATCACAAGACGTGCATCTTCGAAACCGAGCCTGCGGCCAGTGAGCGGATACCAGGCCTTGTAGACGGACTCCTTCGCGCTGAATAACAGCCGACCCCACTGCGTCGCCGGAAACGCGCGTGACAACGCGGCCAGCATCTCGCGCTCTCCCTGGACGGTGATCGTCTCCTCGACACCATCGGGCAGCCCATCGTTCCGTTCGGTATCGATACCGATGCTCGCGAGCACGCTTTTGGAAGCGACTGCGGCAGCCCGAAACCCGGTGGTGTGAGTGATGCTGCCCACCACTCCGGCCGGCCACAGCGGTTCGCGTTTCGGGCCGGCGCCGATTGGAGCGGGTGCGTATCCAAGCTGGCCGAGTGCTTCGCGGGCGCAGTGTCGCGCTGTGATGAACTCGCGGCGACGGGTTTCGACGGCGTTCGCAATCAGGGATTCCTCTCCCGGAAAACTCGGCTGCCCCGGCACATCCTCGAACGTCTCGACCGCCACCACGCCGTGGGGCAGCAGCTTTTCGATCATATCGGGAGGACCTTCCTCGGTATCGGCGGCTTGCTGCGTTTACTCCACTCGCGAGGATAGCCGATCGAGACTTCCTCGAACCGGACCCCATCATAGTAGGTTGTCCGCGGGATGTGCAGGTGACCATAGACAACGACCTCGGCGCGAAAGCGGATGTGCCAATCGGCGGTCCGGGTCGTGCCGCACCATTGTGCGAATTCCGGAAATCGTAAGGCGTCGGTCGGCTGGCGCACGAGTGGCCAGTGACCAACCAGGACCGTCTTCACATCGGGCCCGAGGACGATCAGCCGATCTTCGGCTTCCTTCAACCTCGCGCTGCACCACGACTCGCGGTCTGGATAAGGGTTGGGATGCAGCAACATCTCATCGGCGCAGACGACCCCCGTGCCATACGCGTATTCGAGAGATTCCTTCTTGTTGGTCGTGCCGGGCGCCAGCCAGGAGTGGTCGTAGAGCAGGAACAGCGGCGCAAT
>Ga0105238_10004461_pt1 | contig 13874 bp, 11 predicted proteins | sample KBSC34metaG_FD_81526 | JGI IMG/M metagenome (GOLD analysis project Ga0105238, IMG submission 81526) | Corn rhizosphere microbial communities from Kellogg Biological Station, Michigan, USA - KBS C3-4 metaG | ecosystem: Host-associated > Plants > Roots > Rhizosphere > Soil | place: Michigan, USA... | reverse complement strand
GCCGATGCTACCACCCGAACGCCACCGAACCGACTTCGAGCTACCGTAACGGGTAACGCCGCAGCGACTGCCGATCTCTACGCGGGTCCTTCGCAGAACGTGCTCCGCGCCAGGCAGCAGCTCGCTGCCGACAACCGGTGTGCCCCCGCTCCGGTTCTCGCCTAGCCGCTTGCAACTCGTTTGCTTCGGCTTACCGGCATCGGCTCAGAGCGCAAAGGAGCGGCGAGTTCAGGTGCGGGCCGTCAGGGCTCGGGATAGACAATCTCCATCGGGAGGGCGTTGCTCTCGATCGAGCGTCCGAACGTGGTGGCGCTTTGCCCCATCGACACCACGGCGTAGACGCGGAACGCATGTGCTCCCCGCCGAGACAGCCGCTCGTCGCGATGGTTGATCGTGTTGCATACGCCGCCGCCACGGAGAACGACACGCTCCTCCGGTACGAGTGTCCGCATGGTGAACGGGTCGGACGGATTGCCGTATAACGCGTCTCCACCGTCAACGGCTTCTGGAACGTCCGGACGCCACAGGCGCAGCGCAAGCCTCATGATCGGAAAGGTCAGAGGCGAATCGGAACGGCCCTGATTCGCCGGGTCGAGCGACCAGGGCAGCATTACGGTCTCGCGGCTGACATTCTGAAGCTCCACGTCGAACACGATCGGATCACCGGCCTCGCACTTCGGTGGCGCGTGTAGAAGTCGGATCCGCAACAGCGCCGGAGCATTTTGATGCGAAGACCGCCCCCCCCCCACGGAGATAGTGCGCTCGTTGTCGCCGGCCGTCTCGGCTGCAGGAATCGGACGCGCGGCCGTCGTGAGATCGAGGTCGACCTTCTGCGCTGTCGTCGTCGCCGTGCCAAGCGTTGCGGCGATGGCCAAGGCCAATGCGTATCGAGCCATATGAATATTGTCCTCGGATCTCATCGTTAGGGGTGACACGCGGTGTAAGGCGTGTAGTTGATTGCGCCCTGGAACTCGTTGTTTTCGGTGTAATTCGGCCCCAGAGGTTCCTGCCCCCAAAGTCTGTAGACCTCATCTCGAATCGTGGTCAAGGTATTGCCCACTTTCGACGTGAAAGTCGAGGCTTCCCCTCTCCCACTGACCATGCTCTCGACTTCGGTGCCGACATTGAGCCCCGGCTGTGACACCGCGGCCACGTACTGGCTGTAGTGACTCTGAGTGGGCCCGTGCTCGTGCCTGTCAACGTTTGTCAGCAGGTGTTCGCCGCTGATCAGCCCGCTGGGATTCGCCGCGCTATAGGTGCCGAGCTGTTGGGTATAGAACTGACACGTGCTGTCTTTCAGATCAGGGTTGACTATCCATTGGTACGTCGACGTATCAGTGATTGTCTCCACGTACCGTGCCCCTTCGTTTGGGCCTCCCGGAATGAGCGCGCTGGTCGTGACGGAGATGTTCTGAGACAGGCAGTTTCTGCCCATGACGCCATCACCCGGGACGATTGGAACTGGCAGGAACTGGGGGATGTTGTTACACAAGTAGCCCTGCTCCACCGGGGTCGCCGCTGCCGCGGTTGTTCGGAAGTTGTCTCTCGGCGCGATGGTTACCCCGAGGGACAGAGGGTACGTTTGCCCCCCCTTGACGACCGTCACCTTGACGGTGCCACCCACCACGAGCCGTCCTAGCCAGGTGGCAGCGCTTCGGTCCGTGGTTCGAATGAATTCAGGGAAGCCCGCCGCTTCGTAACGCCAGTTCGAGATTCGCGCGCCGGTCGCGTTGATGACCCGCAGCCCCACTGTCGTACCGCGCAGCGCGGCCGAGTGCGTCGTGATGAGCGCCGGTGGTAGTGCGGGCTCGTTTCCGCCCACTCCTCCTTGACTGGGTGGGTACACGCACAATTGCACGAACTGGACGGGAAAGTCGGTGCGGTCGATGCGGACGATCGGGATCGAGATGCAGATGCGTCCACTCGACGTCGGCGTGAAGCTCGTGGGAAGCGCTCCGATCTCCAGTGCCGACGCTGTCGATGGCGCCCACGCCGCTGAAAGAGAATACGGTACGCTGCCGGGGCCCATCCCGCTGCTTTGCGAAAGCGAGACGTCGGGACTCAGCGATTGGGCGGTCCACGGACAATTCGCGGGGCCGTTCAATTCGAACGCACCGGTTGCGCCCGTGTCCGAATGTGCCGAGAGCAACACGGCACATTGCTCTGGGTCGGCCAAGTCACCATCCTGCGTCACGGCGACGTCGATGCCGCCGATGCGTACGGTCCCAGCGCGGGCTTCAGGTGAAGGATTCGTCTCCAATCCAACCACTACGGCGCCGGACCCCGTCCCGGGGGAGCCGCTCAGGATGCTCAGGAAGGAGTCGCCCGTGTCTGCGCTCCAATCACAGTCTGGCGGTGCGCTGACGTCGATGGGCACTGAGTCGGTTCCAAACTCGGCGAGGACGGCCAAGTGCGACACGGCCGTCACGCAGGTGACCACAAGCTTGGTACTTGTCCCGCGCCGCTCGTATCCCCCCGCCGTGAAGAATCGGAATTCGTACTGGCCGTTGTCCGCGGGTAACACGAAGTTCATCGTCGCCGTAGGCAAGCCGGTGGCCGGGGGCGTCAGAAGGCCGTTCAAATACGCCCAGGTCAGACGACCGGTAACGTTGTCGGTGCCCACTCGGTAGATGCCTACCCAGTCGAGCCGGTCGGCAGGTCCGTTCGAAACATGTACGCCGACCGTGGCTCCAGGCCGCGTGACCTGCACACTTGGCGGCCCCGCACCATCGACGAGCAGGGAGACCAGGTCGCCTTCGGGTGCGCTCTCACTCGTAACGAAACCGCTCACCGCATCGAACGTGAGACAGTAGGTGTTCGCGTTGTCTGGAGTGTGTGTCAGCCACAGGTTGAACGAGTGGCCTACGGCGAATGATCCGCCGAGGCGGAACCCGTCCTCCGCATACAAGTCCATTCCCACGAACAGGGGCGAGCCTGTTTCGTTAGGCCGTGAAACGGTTAGTTGGCAGCTGATATTACCGTTGACGTCCGTCCCCACAGTCGGCGGCGCGAGCGTCTTCGAAATGTAGGAAGGCGCGCCGATGGTACCCTTCTGCAGGAGGCCGATGGGCAGTCCATTCACCGTGGCGGACGCGGTTCGTGCCGTCGTGGAATTGTTGGCGGACGCGGTGAGCGTGACCGAGCCGTTGCCAACACCCTCGTAAGTGCTTTGCGAAATCCAGCTGGCGGGAGCTGAAATGGTCCATTCGCACGTGGCAGCGGCCGTGACGTTCAGCGTCAGCGCCTGGCCCGCCTGATTGAACGTCATCGTTCGGGCGGACACCGTCGGCTGGCATCGAGTGTCGTCCCAGCTGCCGATGAACATCCACGTGTTGCTGTCCAAACCGTTGATGGAGACGTTGACAGGGCCTCGCACCACGCCGTCCGGCACGGTGAACTGGATTGATGTGTTTGTCCAGGAGGACGGCGTGACGGTCTGCCGGCCGAGCGAGACCGTTCCGGCGCTCGACACGGTGCCGAAGTTGGCGCCGCTGATCGTAACCACCGTACCCTCCGCACCAAGCTGAGGGCTGATATTGGTGATTCTGGGGTTGGCCGGAACGGTCATGACGAAGCGCGAGTCGTAGTTGCCGTTCGCGGTGCCCTCCATCGCGAACTCAGCCGACACCCCCTTCTTACCAGGCCCCGTCGCTACGTAAAAGCCGGTCCAGAGCGTCAATCTGTCGGTGGACAACGTGCGGATCGCCTGTGCAGTCTTGCACGTCAGGGTGTACGCGCCAGCGTCGTCGTCAACTGCACGAGGCCGCGCCCGCTGCACAGGAACTGGCTGGGGAAGTCTGGGCTGAAGTTGATCGACAGCGCCACGTCCGGAAAGAGCACGCCCCCCGCTGCGCTTTTTCGCATCCAAAGCGTGAACGTGAACTGTGTACCGCGCGGAATGACGCCTCCTAAGTTAGGCGCATTCGGCGTCAGGCTCCACACGCTGGAGTTGACGACTTGCCCCACGTTGGAGTCCGTAATCGACGTGCTCCGCGTGAGCGCGGCCGCGTCGGGGTTTGCCGCCTTCAGGGCAAAGAGTGCGGACGTGTAGTCGGACGATTCTCGATGGACGTGATACGTGAAGGATGTCTGCGCGATTGTTGGTGTGGCGGTGGTGGCAACTGCAAGTACGACGAGGGCGAGTAATTGGCGACGATTAAGCTGAATCACGCTCAGGCAACTCCTTGTGCCCGCGCTTCGAGCAGCCCGCGCTGGTGAGCAGCATACGTGCACTATGCGTGGACAACAGCGCGGGCGGGTCGACACAACCAAATGTTGTGTGCAAGCGATCTACGCTGTGCCACGTTCGCACACCGGGTCGATCCTCCGTAACGTCAGGCAACGACCGTGAGCTAATCGCGACGCCTGACACACGCGGACACTGCCGACCCTTCGCCCTATTCGCGCTGGGAGCTGGCGTTGTCAGTACATCGCCGCCGTCGGGGTCGTGGACGGAAATGATAGGTCGCGAAAGTGTCGGCGAATCAGAGACGAATGAGTCTCGCTCGTTTGGTGGACGCACTCACCAGCAGTCAGGGCACGAGCGAACACGCGCACGCGCGCCATCACCGGCCGCGGCAATCGTCGTGGCTCTCCTCCGAAATCACGCCGACGCCCCCTCGCCACTGTGAATTCGCGCCCACATCGTGACATACGATGTTGCGCATGAAGACAGACGGCATCGCGGCAGACACGCGAGACGCATTCCGCGCACTCCGACGCAGCCCTGGTCCGACAAGCGTTGCCATTCTGACGCTGGCGCTCGGTGTAGGCGTGAACGCGACAGTTTTCAGCGTGATCGAATCGGTCCTTGTCAACCCGCTTCCCTATGCCGACGCGCAACGTCTCGTATCCATCGCGCAGACTGGTGCGACGCGCAATGGACGCGTCAGCGCATGGATGGCGCACCAGTGGATGGTGCAGTCCACGTCGATTGCGACGATCGGTCTCTACACTGATGGTGGGCTCGTCCTCACAGGCGACGGTGCGGCCGATCTGTTTCGGGGCCAGCGGGTAAACGCGACGTTCTTCCAGACGCTCGGCGTGCGTCCGCTTCTCGGACGCCTGTTCACCGCGGACGACGACCGCAGCCCCCGTGCCGACGTCGTCGTTCTGAGCCACGAGCTGTGGACCTCGAGATTCGGTGCCGATCCCTCCGTCGTTGGGCGTGTCTACACCATGGACGGTACACCGCATCGCGTCGTCGGCGTCCTCGGAAGCGACTTCCATCCGTTCCGCATGTCGAACCCGGCCGAGGAATCACGCATCTACGCACCGCTCGGTTACGACGCCGCCGATGCCGCGAGCTGCCGCGGCTGCGCGTCTCTGAGTGCGATTGGACGACTCGCAGACGGCGCGTCGGTCGTTGACGCTCGGAACGAGCTCACGGCGTCGATGGTTCGATTCCGCGATGAGCATCCCACGGACTTTCCCCGCGAGTCGGTCGTGACTGTGGAGCCGCTGAAGCAGCACCTCACGAGCGCTCTCGGACCGGCGCTATGGGTCGCGCTGGGCGCCGCAGCCTGCGTGCTACTCATTGCCTGCGCGAATCTCGCGGGCGTGCAGCTCGCCCGCAGCAGTGCCCGGGCGAGCGAGTTCGCGCTGCGCGGGGCGCTCGGGGCGAGCCGCGTTCGAGTCGTGCGACAAGTGCTGTTGGAGGCCGCGGTCCTCGGCGCCACCGGATGCGCGGCAGGCATTGTTTTGGGCCGCGTTGGTCTGGGCGCTCTAACTGCTTGGGCGCCGCCCGAACTGCCGCGGTTGGTTGAGATCACGATGGACGCGCGCGTGATCGCATTCGCGGCGTTTGCAGGACTCCTGACCGCGGTAGTGGCGGGCCTGGCGCCTGCGCGCGACGCCGCCCGGGCCGACCTCCACGACGCACTGAAGCATCGCGGACATGCTGGCGCGCCAGGCATTCATCGCGGCCGTACCGCGTTAGTCGTTTCCGAGGTCGCGCTCGCATTCGTGCTCGTCATGGCGACCGGATTGTTGATACGAACTGTGTCGCGACTGCTGTCGGTCGATGCCGGATTCGAGTCCGATCACGTCTTCACACTGACACCTGTCGTGACCGAAACACCCGCGATGGGCGCCGCGGCAATGCTCAGTGAGAAACAGCGGATGGTGGATGCCGTGAGCGCGCTGCCGGGCGTAACGGCTGCCGGCCTGGTCAACGACGTGCCGCTCAGCAACACGACGATGCTCGCGTTGGAAATCGAAGGTCGCCCCGCGCCTGCCGGTCAGCCGCCGTCGAGGGCCGCCGTGTTCTGGGTCGAGGGGAACTACTTTTCGGCGCTGCGCATTCGTCTACGCCGTGGACGGCTGCTGACGCGCCACGACGGCGCCGACGCGCCACCGGCGGTCGTCGTCAACGAATCGTTTGCGCGTCGAGAGTTTCCCAATGGCGACGCCATCGGGCACCGCATTCGCCTCGATGCGGCGCCGGGCAGTGAGGCCTGGCTCACTATCGTCGGTGTGGTCGCGGACGTCAAGAACGTCGGGCTCGATAATCCTGCTGATGTGGCGGTGTATCAGCCGCTCGTAATGAATCCCTTCCACTACGTCCGAATCGTCGCGCGGACGGATGGCGATCCGAGATCGATTGCGGTGCCGATCCGTGCGGCGCTGCAGCAGATTGATCCGCTCGTTCCCGTGTTCCATGAACAACCCATGGCCGACTATGTCGCCTCTTCGATGGTGCAGCGGCGTTTCGCGCTGGGCCTCATGACCCTGTTCAGCGGACTCGCGCTGGCGCTGGCTGTGATCGGCTTGTACGGCCTGCTCGCGCATCAGGTCGTACTCAGAACGACGGAACTCGGTATCCGTGCCGCACTCGGTGCGACGAATCTGGATCTGCTCTCTTTGATCGCGTCACGCGGGCTGGCGTTGACGGCCGCGGGTGTGGCGGTGGGCGCGACGCTCGCCATCGGGGCGACGCGCGCGCTCGGCTCACTGCTGTTCGGCGTCAGTCCGCTCGACCGAGCGACCTTCGCCGCGACGGCGATCCTTCTGGCCGCGGCGGGTGCGACCGCGTGCTGCGTGCCCGCGCTGCGTGCCGGCCGCGTGGACGCGATGAGGGCGATGCGAGAGCACGTGTCGTGAGGTAGGTGTTCGAAGCCACAATATTTTGCGTACTGCTCGTCGGACTGCATCTCTCGGCGGTTCTGCCGAGACATCCCGACCAGAAGCTAACGAGGTTGACGGGGTCATGATGCTCCTCCGAGAACCTTCGCGCGTGGGACGCCTTGAGCGGCGGAAGCTCCGATTGGTAACGATAAACGCCGCAGCGACTTCCGATCCCTACGCGTGTTCGTCGGAAGCCACTTGGCGACTAGTCAGAACTAATTTCGTCCGGCCGCGACATACTTACGGCCCCCGTGGGCCGCTATGTGGGTCGGCATCGAAGTCTCGAGCGCTTTTAGATCGTCGCTCGAATGTGGACCCGTCTACTTCGACACACGACCGGCCCCACCTTAGTCGCCTGCGTACAGTGCGACGGCGCGAGTTCCTGAACCGTACTAGCTCAAGTATCCCCCGATCCGTAGGGGTCAGATGTCGAGCTGCTTGACTGCGATGGGCTGTCCCGATTTCCGGTTTGTATCTGATAGGGTTGCACGTCGCAAATGTGCCGGGCCTCTCGTTTGCGGCGATTGCGCCCGTCCGCTTCGATCGCAGACATAGCGCACCTCGCCTTCCGCCCAAGGGTCACCAGAAGGAGCACTGTCATGTTCAGGTCAGCTTTCATGTGCGCAGCCACGATGCTGCTGTCATTGCCGGCGTTCGCAGGGACGCTGTGCGTCAATCCAGCCGGTACTCACGGTTGCAAGAAGACTATCCAGTCGGCGGTCGAAGCAGCCGCGCCCGGAGACACCATCAACGTGGCGCCTGGGACGTACGCGGAAGACGTCGTCGTCGACCGCGCGATCGCCCTGATGGGCGCCGACCCGGACAGCACCGTCATCGACGCGACCGGCTTGTCGAACGGCATCAACGTAGACGGCTACGATCACCCGGGGTTGAGCCACGTGATCATTCGTGGTTTCACCGTCCGGAACGCAAACCACCAAGGCATCGTGGTCACGAACGCATCGCAGGTGACGATCCTGGGCAACCACGTGACCAGGAATGACCGCGCGCTTCAGGTGAATACAGGTGGTCCTCCGTCCTGCCCAGGTCTGCCGCCGTATCTCGTCGCGTTTCAAGGTTTCGATTGCGGTGAAGGCATCCAGCTGAGTGGCGTGACCTATTCCACCGTGTCGGACAACCTCGTCGACCACAACTCGGGCGGCATTTTGGTAAGCGACGATACCGCGCCCAACCACGACAACTTCATCACGGGCAATGTGGTTCGCGATAACCCCTACGATTGCAGCATTACGCTCGCGACACACGACTTGAACCCCGTGCAAGGCCTGCCGGCGAAGGGCGTGTATCGCATCACCGTGAAGGGGAACATCGTGACGCGCAATGGTCTGGCGAGCGGCGAAGGCGCCGGCGTCGGTATCTTCGCCCCGACGCCCGGCTCGCGGAATTTCGGCAACGTGATTGTGGACAACACGCTGGCCAACAACGGCCTTCCTGGCGTGACCCTTCACTCCCATGCACCTGGCCAGAATGTCAACGATCACTTGATCGCGAACAACACGATCTACGGCAATGGGCCGGACGAGGAATCTGGCAGCAGCGAGAAGGCCGGAATCGCGATCACCGCGGACCCGGGCGCCGGTCCGATCACAGGAATTAGAATCATCGGCAACCGCATATACGCCGAGGGTGTAGACGTCGTCTTCAGCGCTCCGGGCGAATTGGCGGCGCATCAAAACGACTTCCTCGACAAGATTGGCGTCGCCAATCTTGGTTCAGGCTCCGTTGACGCCACCTTGAACTGGTGGAAGTGTTCCCGCGGTCCCGGCAAACCCGGCTGCGCCTCGACTGAAGGCGCGAACATTCAGGTGATGCCGTGGCTCGAGCGACCGAACGTCGACGACGACGATCGCGATCACTGAGATAGCGAGTGCGTGAGATCGACTGGTGCCCATCCCGCGACCGGGTAGTGCGTCAGTCGATCTCATGACATTCAGCCCTCGAGCGGGTCACATTCGCCGACGAGTTGCTGCGGCAAACTCTCAGGAAAGCGCTTCCGGCTTTGACATAACCCAACGCTAGGTTTACGATTGTACCGTGACTTGGGCCGAGGTGATCCGCAAGCTGAAGGCTGCGGGATTCGTCGAGGTTCGGTCGGGGAAAGGCAGCCACTTGCTGTTGAAGCAGCCCACGTCCGGCAAGGAAGTCTGGATGGCCGTTCACACCAAGAAGGACGCTGGACGGTTGGGTAATCGCATCCTGCGCGAGGCCGGTGTCGAATGACGCTTCTTTATCCGATTGTTCTCGAAACCGAAACCGGCGGTGCCGTAAGCGCGTACGTGCCGGGTCTGCCTGTCTATGCCGCCGCCGAGACCCATGCGAAGGCGGAACGTGCGATTCGTACGGTATTGACTGCGTACCTCGACGCGCACCCGGACAGCCGGCCGGATGCACGTGTGCGCGTGGCCCGCGTCTCTGCCACTCCACGAACAGAAGTTGATATCGTCGGCCCCGCGGCTCTCGTGGGCGCGCATCGGAGTTCGACGAAGGCGCGCGCCTCGCGAGCCAACGGCCGGCTCGGCGGTCGTCCTGCAAAGAACGCAACAGCACGAACGGGTCGGCCGAAGGCATCCCGCTGACGCGTCGTCGGAGCGACGTTCCTTCCGAGCATCACGCGGCCTGGCGCAACCTGTCGAACCGCCTCAGCCAAGCGTCCAGCTGGTTCGAACTCGCTAAATTTAGGCCTCACCAGTAGTCTTCCTCGTGTTCACAACGTCTCGCGGCCGGTCGCATGGCCGACCCCAAACGTGAATCGAACCAGATTAATTACCTCGCCTGGAACGGAGTCTCGACCTCGACGTAACTGCCCAAGGCGTCGCGGATGCAACGGCAGGGTGATGCGATCGACATGCTGCAAGACCAAGCGTCCCATGGTGGTGCCCGTCAGGAGGACCAAGGCGATGCGACCGACACCGAGGTTCTGCTGATGACGGATGCGCCGGTCGGTGGTGAGCAACAGGTCGAAGCGCCACTCTGGACTGCGCCGTGTGCACCGTGTGAACGAACGGCGCTCGCCCCAGCCCCTTCGGCGTGCCTGTGGTCAAAGAGAAGGAGCACCGGTGGAACGTCGGAGCGCCGATTGTCGGCCACGAACTCGAGAACAGCCGCGATTTGTTCGCGCGTCACGTCGAACTGTTCGCGCCCGATGGCCTCGCAGGGCCGCCCAGCGAACTCGAGCGCTGCTATCAGCGCCGTCAACGCGGCACCCCGGACGTAGATCATCTCCTTCGAGATCCCCGCACCCGCACGGTGCAGATGTATTCTCCGTGCTCGAGGACGCGAACGAGGAGCGCCGGACATCGCTCCGCGACGTCGAGGGCCAGAAACAGCAAATGCTTGATCTCGTGCGCCCTGAGGCGTAGAACTGCGGAGCGTCCAAGGAGACACTTCATGCCCAAGGTCAACGCGAGCGGCGTCACGATCAATTATGAGCGGCAAGGCTCAGGCGAACCTCTCGTACTGATTCCCTATCTTGCCGCCGACAACGCGTGCTATGCGTTCCAGGTCGCCGATTACGCGAAGCACTTCACGTGCTTCTCGCTCGATCTCCGCGGCACCGGTGCGAGCGACAACCCCGACGGCGTCTACTGCACCGAACTCTTCGCCGACGATGTCGCCGCGTTCATGCAAGTCGTAGGTATTACCAGAGCGCACGTCGCGGGGCTCTCGCTTGGCGCGGCGATCGCGATGTGGCTCGGCGTTAAGCGTCCAGAAAGGGTGCTGTCGCTGTCGCTGCACGGTGGCTGGACGAAGTCCGATCCGTTCCTGAAGACGGTCGTGGAAAGCTGGCAGGTGATGGCGACCGCACTCAGCAGCGTTCCCGAGACGACGATTCGGGGTATTTTCCCGTGGTGCTTCACACCGGAGCTGTACGCGGCGAAGCCCGAGTACATCCAATCGCTCGCCGATTTCGTCCGCAGCCGGCCGGCGCAACCGGTGAGCGCGTTCCTGCAGCATTCGAATGCGGTCGCGGCGCACGACATTGACGGGATCGATCGGATCACGGCGCCGACCTTGATCACATGCGGCCGCCGCGACGCACTCACCTCGACGCGGTTCGCGGAGCCGATGAAGGCACAGATTCGCAACGCCGAGTTGCTGGTCTTCGAGAACTGCTCGCACGCACCGCTGTACGAGAATGTCGAAGCGTTCAACGAGCAGACGCTGCGGTTCTTGCAACGTCAGTCGGGCGCCGGCGTCGCATGAGCTCGCAGCGCGATTCTCCAGTTTGAGCCAGAGGCGGGCGGCGACGCGCACGAAAGAGAGGCTGATGGCGGCGGGCCCAACGAAACCACCGTGAGAAGGTATTGTAGGGAACTGCCGACTGTTTGCTCAGATGTGACTTGACGCGATCGGCGACGAGCGCGTCCAGCTTGGCGGCAGCGATCCGCAGGCCGCACCACTTACGGCGCGAACCACGCGGACCGGCTGGGAGACCGACTGCCGTCCACACAGACGCGTGCCACGCCTCGTTGCGCAGGGAAAAATGGAGAGCCCGTTCTGTCCTCTACTCACGAAGCGGTCACGACCACCGCGCTGCACGACCGGCCGCCCCTGCGGCGGTAAGCGTGCGGGACCGTCGCGTCGAAATAGATGGAGTCGCCCGCCTGCAGAACGTGTTCCTCGGCGCCCATGTGCACGCTGAGTGTGCCCTGGATGACGTAGATGAATTCGACGCCCGAATGCTCGTGCGGCCGTAGCTTCTCGATCGCCGCTGGCAGGAACTCGGCGTAGTAGCAGTTGAAACGGCGCTCGGTGGCCTGGTAATCGAGCGCCGCGAAGCGATACGTCCCGTCGCTGGCGCCCGCGCGTTCTGGCAGTTCGACGCGTTCCGCCTTTCTCGTCAGGGCCACGAGCGGCTTGTCGCGCGCGCCCGCAAAGAAGTAGTCCAGCCCCACTCCGAAGACGAGCGCGATGCGCAGCAGTGTGGGCAGCGTGGGGAAGAGACGTCCGCGCTCGATCTTCGAGAGGAGCGCCGGCGACAGTCCGGTGTGCTTGCCAAGATCGACGAGGCCGATCTTCTTCTTCAGCCGAAGGGCGCGAACCTTGGCCCCGATCCCGTAGTCGTTCAGTCCGTCCTGCAGGGTTTTCGACAGCATCGACATCTCGCCTATTTGACGGTGGCTCACATTTCGCGCCGATCGTGTCTCCACGTTCACACGACTTTGCGCGAGGGGGTCGATTTGACTTTAAAGAAATCCAATTTGCAATACAGTCAAAGAGACCACTGATGCAGACATACAAGGAGCGATACATGAAGACCCTGCTGACCGTCACTTCGTTCGCGCTCGTCGGGTTGCTGGCTACGACGCCGGCGCGTGCGGAACAAACCAAAGACATCGTTGACACGGCGATCGCGGCCGGCTCTTTTACGACCCTAGCCAAGGCGCTCGCCGCCGCCGATCTCGTCGCTACCCTCAAAGGGCCGGGCAAGTTCACGGTGTTTGCGCCAACGGACGCGGCATTCGCCAAGCTGCCGGCCGGCACGCTGGAGAACCTGCTGAAGCCCGAGAACAAGGACAAACTGCGCCGCGTCCTCACGTATCACGTCGTGGCCGGCGAGGTGCGCGCGGCCGACGTGGTGAAGCTCCAGTCCGCGAAGGCCGTGAGCGGCGACACCATCACGGTGGCGGTCGAGAACGCCACGGTGCACGTGGGTGGCGCCAACGTGATCAAGACGGACATTCAGTCGAGTAATGGCGTCATCCACGTCATCGACGCCGTCATTCTCCCGACCGGCCTGTGACCGTCTCGGAACTGGAGGACAGCATGAAGAAAATCATGTCGTTCGGTCTGCCGATGGTCGCGCTTGTGGCGCTTTCGGCTGTAGACGTTCGCGCACAGTCGAATCCGTGGTCGGTGTCGTTCGACGCGGGCAGCCACATCGCGCTGAGCGGCGACGTCCACGGCAGCGGCTCGGGTACCGTGCTCAATCTTCCCACCCAGGTGCAGGCACGTTCGTACAAGGAGGTGTACGGCAACGGGTTCTATTGGGCCGCGGGCCTCGGCTACCGCGTCGGCATGCGCGGCGAAATCCGCGTCCAGGGCAGCTACACCGCCAATCCAGCCGACCGTCTGCAGGTTGGTACGGTCGCGGGCTTGCCGCTGTTCGCCCTGTTCGACGACTACCAGGCGTTCGGCATGGACTTCGGCTACCGCCAGTATGTGGGCGGCGCGAAGGCGCGCCCCTTCGCCGGCGTGAGCGGCGGCTTCGTGCGGGTCAACAAGATCCAGAGCGAATTCAGTGTCCCCGCGGCGGCGGTGGTGCTGCCGAACGTGAACATGTACGACACGTCGATCGTTCCGAGCTTTGGCGTCGGCGGCGGCGTGCAGATCGCTCTGTCGGAGCGGTTCGCCGTGCAGGGCGGCGTCGAGTTCAAGTGGCAGGGCGATGCCGACGATCTCGACGGCCTGGCCGGCACCGGCCTGGAGTCGATCAACGACAAGAGCCGGCGGTGGTCGATGCCGATCACGGGCGGCGTCACCCTCAGGTTCTAGCCGACGCACGTGACGACCATTCTTCTCACGGGTGCCACCGGATACATCGGCAGCCGCCTGCTTCGCGTGCTCGAGGCAGGCGGTTGCTCGGTGCGGTGCCTGGCGCGTGACCCTGCGCGGGTGGCGTCCATCCTGCCGACCACCCAGGTCGTGATTGGCGACTGCATGGACGCCGAGTCGCTCGATGCGGCGATGACCGGAGTGGACCAGGCGTTCTATCTCGTGCACTCGAT
>Ga0105238_10004458_pt1 | contig 13882 bp, 8 predicted proteins | sample KBSC34metaG_FD_81526 | JGI IMG/M metagenome (GOLD analysis project Ga0105238, IMG submission 81526) | Corn rhizosphere microbial communities from Kellogg Biological Station, Michigan, USA - KBS C3-4 metaG | ecosystem: Host-associated > Plants > Roots > Rhizosphere > Soil | place: Michigan, USA... | reverse complement strand
TCCCCAATCGCTTTTCAGCGGCGAAATAGATGTGAATCTGGAATCCGATCCGCTCGCCGTTTCGGCGGGATCTCTGGTGATCTGTGGTGGAGGTGTTCTGCCACCGAAATCGATCGATCGATTCGTGGAACTCGGCGGCGGGCCAAAAGCACGAATTGTAGTCGTGAGTTCGGCGAGTGTTTTCGCGGATCAGGACATTCATGTTCGTTTGTCAGGCTGGTACGACCGGCTGGCAGATGGAGGCATCACCTCGATTGATGTACTGCACACCCGCACACGTGAAGAAGCCGACGCCCCGCATTTCTCGAAGATGCTCGAAACGGCGACCGCCGTGTGGTTTCTGGGAGGCAACCAAAATTGGTTGTCGCAGGTTTATCTGGGCACAATGACCGAAGAACGCATGCACGGCGTCTTGAAACGAGGCGGTGTCATCGGCGGAACGTCGGCAGGTGCCGCGATCATGTCGCGCTGCATGATTGCCGGCGGTAAGAATGAGGCAATGCTTTCGACTGGTTTGGGATTTCTGCCAGGCACGATCGTCGATCAGCATTTTCTCAAACGAAACCGAATGGATCGGCTGATGCACGCACTTCAGTTGCGTCCCGGTATGGTCGGTATCGGCATTGACGAGGCGACAGCGCTGGTTGTGCGTGGACGAACCTTGGAAGTCATTGGCGATTCGGATGCCTTGGTCTGTTTGTCTCCATCACAACACCGGCCTGCTCGAATTGAGAAGCTGGGTGCCGGTCATCAGGCAGATCTGGTGACTCTACGCCGCGCAGCGGTTGCGAGAGCCGAGTCGGCCTCCATCGCGACAACCAAATCGTCTGTCCCCGCTGTTCAGAACGGAACCCTCATCATCGTTGGTGGCGGGCGAACTCCGCCGGAAGTCGTTGATAGCTTTCTGACGGCCGCCGGAGGTAAAGAGGCTCCGATTATCGTTGTTTCGAACGCACTCAGCGATACACCACCCGAATTGACCTCAGTCGGTGACTGGTTGAAGGCAGCAGGAGCCAGCAATGTTCATCTACTGCACGCCACATCTAAAGAAGAACTGTCTAATCCCGGACTGGTCTCATTGTTGAAGGAAGCACGAGGCGTGTGGTTCACGGGTGGTGGGCAATGGCGACTGGTCGATGCCTATCTGGGGACGAAAGTTGAAGAATTGTTTCATGACGTACTGCGGCGTGGCGGCGTGATCGGTGGAACCTCAGCGGGAGCAACGATTCAAGGTGAATATCTGGTCCGCGGAAATCCGCTGGGTAAAGAGGAAATGATCACGGAAGGATACGAACGCGGGTTCGGATTCTTGCCAGGAGTGGCCATCGATCAACATTTCACTCAACGCTCTCGCCAAAGTGACATGGCCCAACTGAAGAAGGCACATCCCGAGTTGGTTGGATTGGGTATCGACGAAGCAACGGCCATGATCGTGCGGGGCTCGACTATGCGCGTCATCGGCCAGCACGAAGTGACCGTCTTCGATCGCCCATCGAACGCTTCGGCAGAAACGCCGGAATTCGCCGTGTTGAAATCGGGGGAAGCGTATGACTTTCGTGAGCATCGACGCATGGAACTCGCTTCCTCTGACGGTGACGCACCGACGAAATAGCTCAACCAGGGATGCCATCGAGGTTGGCTGAGGCGGACGACTCACCTATTCTGTTCCCGTCATACGACGCGCATCGACCGCTGGTGGCGGACACTCCTATTCGATCCATTGATCCGGATCACCACCCGCAAGACAAATGGGTGATAAGCACTTACAATGCGCGAGGCCCGGTTCGTAGAGTCGGTGCGAGTTGAGTTTCGGTGACGGTCGTTCGCAACCATCGATCCTGAGGTTGCAGCGGCAGAGAAGGAGAGTCGAGTGTTCCCGTGGGACGGCTATGCGAATGAGCGGCGGTTTCGGGCCGCATGGGATGCGGTCAAGATCGTTCGCGAAGTACGATACTCGTTATTCACGTTCGGTGAGACCGACTTGCCCTACTACCTGATCCTGTCCGGTGCCAAAGAGGATCAGGCAGTCAGTATTACTCAAGGCGACGTGAAGGTGACGCGTCCGATGATTATCACGCCGGACAGCGCACAGCCTGAATTCCAAGACTTCTTCGAAGATTCGGATGACGAGAATCTGGCTCAATTCGTGATGGCGCGAACCGCATCGTTCTCGAACCTTAAACTGCGGAATCAAGCCGGGGCGCCGCGTGTGGTAACGGATAGCGTCGAGGAAGCGATCGCCAAGTTATCCCGAAAGCTCGACGACGAAGATGAAGACCGCATGGCAATCCTGACCGCTCCCGCGCCGCTTGCCGGGTTTGCCGTCCTGAAGTATGCCTCTGAACGGATCATGCAGAGCGCACCCGAGAATATTCAGGAACTGCGCGAGAAGGGCTTCCTGCCTTGGAACTGATCTGATCCGGCCGCGGGTCAGCGGGGTTCGCGATTGAGTCGGGTTCAGAATTGCGATACGGCTCGCGCGTTGCGTGTGAGTTCCTATTGTCGCTCAGTTGAATTGCATCCGCAGACACAGGTCTTTGACCGCTGTCATGGGAATATCATCCAGTTCGGCATCACGGCGCGAACTAATCAAGACCGGCCCCTCGCGAGCCTCTTTGCCAGGGGTTGGCAACCGACCGTGACTGCCTTTGATTAGTGATGCATCCAGTCCGATCACGTCCATGTAGTAACGAAAGCCCAGGAACTTCTGCGCCAGCCGCCTTGCCATGCGCAGTTTGGGAAACGTGATCTTCGGATCGACGAACAATTCCATCGGGTCGTATCCGGGCTTGCGGTGAATGTCGATCGTCCGCGCGTAATCCGGAGCGACGCTGTCATCTTCCCAGAAGTAATAAGTGAACCAGGAATCTGGGTCCGCGATCGCGACCAGATCACCCGACCGTTCATGGTCGAGACCAAACTGACGTTGTTCGCCACGGTCCAGTACGACGTCGACACCGTCGGTTTGATTCAACAGCAGTTTCACGGCTCGAAGATCGTCGGCCTGGCTGACGTAGACGTGAGCCACCTGGTGATCGGCAACGGCGAAGGCTCGCGAGGCACCGCAGTCGAGCGTTTCCCAGCCGAGCGGTTCGGGTCGAATGCGTGTGTATCCATGTCGCCGAAGGATTCGATTCAGGTGTACTGGGCGAGAGACGGGTGTAATCGCATATTCCGATACGACCACGATGTCGGCACCAATTTTCCTTGCCGCATCAATACACTTTCCAGCTTCCGCATCCACCAGTTGCAGTTCCTGTGCGATCTGCGGGTCGTGGGGCCCTAGTCGCTGCATGCAGTAATCCAGGTGCGGAAGATAGACCAGCGTCAGACTGGGCCGATTTCGCAGCATGACATCGACCGAAGCGTTGGCAATCCAACTCGAACTGACAATGTCGGCGGCAGGTCCCCAAAACCGTTGCAGAGGGAACACTCCCAACCGCGACTGCAGTTCATCGCGAAGGTCAGGCGGCTGGCTGTAGGAATCAAACACCTTTCTGCCATCGGCCGGATAACTGGGACGCGGCGTCATTGACCAGTTGACATTCGCGTACATGTTGTACCACCAGAACATTTTGGCGGTGGTGTAGGATGGATCTCGTCTCTTTGCGGCGTCGTAGATGCGTTCACCCGAAACCAACCGGTTCGACTGTCGCCAGAACATGACTTCGGCCAGGTCCCGAAAATACCAGCCGTTGGCCACGATTCCGTGCTCTCGCGGCAACGTCCCTGTCAGGATCGTCGATTGAGCGGAGCAAGTGACGGCTGGCAGAACTGTCCCCAGCGGCCGGGCAAAACCGTCGTCAGCCAGCCTTTTCAGAGCGGGCGTGTTTTCGCCCAGCATCTCATGCGTCAGTCCAACAACATTTAAGATCAACAATGGGCGATGCATCAACGGCCGACAGTCATCTGAAATTCAGGAAATCGTCAGAACACGGTGCAGGGATCACATGTCGTGTCCGCGCTTAACCGCGCAGTTGGAACGATTAAAGTTAAATCTTCGTTAGTGGATCTGCAACCAGAACGAAGCGTACCTGGAGCCAACCGATAGTCGGAATATGACGACTGGGTCGGTGTGCGGCGATGATCACTGGTGTCCCAGTTCAAATGGACCTCTAGATTTTTGGGAGACCTCAACTGTGTCATCGATTTCGAGTGTGTCGTCTGGAGTGAACCCCTACCAGAACAACCCGTCGAACGGATTTTCTGCGATCCGCAAGGATCTGAATGCGTTGGGTTCAGCATTGCAGTCAGGCGATCTGTCTGGAGCCCAGACGGCTTTTAGCTCGCTGCAAACCGACTTTCAAAACCGGCCTCAGCCACCGTCGGCCTCAGGGGCCACAGGATCAACAGGTTCCGCGTCGTCGACAAACCCGATTCAAAAGGACCTGCAGGCCGTACAGACCGCCTTGCAATCAGGCGATGTTGACGGGGCCAAAACCGCGTTTGACAAGTTGAAGACCGACCTGCAGCAGGTACGAGGTCATCACGGCCACCACCATGGTGGTGGCAAGCCGCCAGTTTCGAGCGATTCGCCAGACTCGGCCCAGAGCGGCAGCAGTTCAACCAGTACGACTTCATCCACCTCAAGCAGTACTACCGATTCCTTGCTGAGCACCTTGCAGACAACGGTCGCCAGCGTCATCAATCAGTTGGCATGACGGACTCTTCTGATCGATTGACCGGTTGAGGATTCGAAAAAGTTTCTGAGCCAAAAAATGGCTCAGAAACTTGCGCATGGTGTTGGAGATCAGGTACCAGCACGCACCCAAATTGAGTGTGGCATTTCGCGATGCCTGAGTTCATAGCGTCTAACCCATGTTTCAACGCGACACGTCAGTGCAACACGCACTAGCCTGCCGAAGTGGCCAAGCGGATCGTCAGCAACCGATCATTCCTAACAACAGTCAGTTCGAGCGACGATTCGACGGGAGTTCGTGTCAGAAATCTGTGCAGGTCGTCAACGCTTTCGACGATGCGATCATTGATCGAGACAATCAAATCACCGCCCCGAATGCCGCTGCGATAGGCCATGCCGTGACTGTCCACATCAACGGCCTGCACGGCAAAGTTTGAAACGAGGTCCAATTCGACGACCACTGCGCGCGGGATCTGAACGACGGCCCCAGTGATCCCCAATTGCCGGCGCCGTACGCGACCATGTTTCAAGAATTCGCCGGTGACCCACTGCACGGTGTTGCTGGGGACGGCGAAACCGATTCCTTGCGCGAAGGCAATGATCGCTGTATTGACGCCAACGACTCGTCCACGCGAATCGACCAGTGGACCACCAGAATTGCCAGGATTGATCGGCGCGGCATGTTGAATCGCGTTATCAATCAAACGTCCATCGGCCGCACGCATGCTGCGCCCGACACTGCTGACAACCCCTGTCGAGACGGTTGATTGCAGGCCCAGCGGACTGCCCAGCGCAATCACCAGTTGGCCGACTCGCAACTGGTGAGAATCACCCAGCCGCACATACGGCAGGTCACGACCCGACAGCCGCAATAGTGCCAGGTCGGTCGAAGGATCGTTGCCAATGACATCGCAGCTCATTCGATCGCCGTCGGTCGTCAATGCGGACAGCGTGCTTCGACCGGCGACGACGTGACTGTTTGTAATTGCCAATCCATCGGGAGTGATGAGAAAGCCTGAACCTTGACCACCATCTCGTTCACCTGCCGCTCCACTGACCGAGATCACAGCGGTTGCAACGGTATCAACCACATTGATGACGGCACGCGAGTAGGCGTCTAACAGATCCGTGTCTTCCGTCGCCGGCTGAGTTTGAGGCCCCTGCGAACGGGCCGATGAATCTGGGTTGTCGTCAGCGCTGATCCGAAGGAAATCGTCAGATTGTTCGAACATGATGGCAAGCTCCGATCGCGTCAACGGACCATTGTCTACGCATCGAGAATGCTTGGACGGGCTGGTCCAATGGCGGCGGGATTGAATTGGCGTGGTTTGGACTGACAGGCAGGGAGTCACCCGTTGACCAGGACTTGGTCGAATCATCAACGGGTCACAGATGGAGTATATGCGAGTCCAGCGAATCGTCCACTTTTTCGACTTCGCAACACGATCGAGACTTTTCAATACGGTGGTTTCGTCGCCTAACCGAAGGATCTACCATACGCATTCGTGCGAGAGGACACGCGGGCCACCGAATCTGGTAAAAGTGCGGCCCGTTGTTTTCGCAGGTGCTCGGAAGTCTTCAATCGTTGTGAAGCTGCGTTATTTTGTCGACGAAATCCAGGAGATCACTTTGGACTTGATTTACCGTTACGACCCCCTGGCGCCGTCAAAGTGGCAACCTCCAACCGATGCGGACGAGGCGTTGCAACTGCTTCACGACGGTCATCGCCGATTTGTGGATTTCGTGGGTAACATGCAGCAACGCTCACAGGTTGGCGGGGCCGATGAACCGCTGATCATGCACCTGGACCCCGCCTCGCTCGGCTTGCCGCTCTGGCACGCCGGCTCGACCATCCAGATGCCCTTCGCACTTGTCTTGGGGTGCTCGGACGCCCGCGTACCGGTGGAACGCGTGTTTGACCAGGCATTCAACAACCTCTTCGTAGTACGAATCGCCGGCAACGTGCTGGGAACCGAATGTCTGGGTAGTTTCGACTACGCCGTGCGCCGTTTGGCGGGCAGCTTGAAACTGGTGGTGGTGCTGGGGCATACCACCTGCGGCGCGGTCACAGCAGCGGTCGATATGTATCTCGACCCTCGAGATTACGAACAGATCGCTTGTACGCACGGCATGCGTTCCCTAGTCGATCGGATCATGATCTCAGTTCGGGCTGCCGCGAAGTCGCTTGAACGGGCCTACGGAGCCGAGATCAAACAGCATCCCAATTACCGGACGGCGTTGATCGAGGCGGCCGTGTATCTCAATTCTGCGATCACAGCGTTTGATCTGCGACGCGAGCTGGAACTGATGAAGACGGAAACGGCTCGCGTGGTCTTTGGCGTGTACGATCTGGAGACCTTCGACGTACGCGGCATACCTGAGGCAGACCGTGCACAATCGGACAGCGCGAAGAGTTTGTCGCTGGTTCCGGCGCCAGATTCCGCCGACGACTTCACTCGCCTCGCGGCTGCAATCGCGAAGGCATTGTGCAAGAGATACCTGCAAAAACCACCGGCCTGAATGGTTCGTACCTCGTTAAAGCGCCTTCCCGATCAAGATCCATCCGTCCCCGGGTGATTGTGGGGTACAAAACAGAGCGAGCCCCAGCATCGCGCCGAGGCCGCTCGGATTCGAGATGGTACTTACGACAAACACGTCAAGATTCTTTGATATGTCCGTTCTGATACGCCGAGTTCTGGGCTACAATACCAATACCTCACTGTCACGGACTGCAGCGGAATCGAAATGCTTTTCAATGCACTGAATATCAAAACCCCGGTTGACCGAAGGGTTCGGCGTGTCTGGCTGGCTGGCTTCGTGATCCTTGCGACGAGTTCCATCACGGGGGCCGCCGAACCACGCAAAGTCAGCTTCGTCAACGATGTCGTCCAAGTGCTGACCAAGGCGGGTTGTAATGCCGGCGCCTGCCACGCCAAAGCCGGAAACGGGCAGAACGGATTTCAACTGTCACTGCTGGGCTTTGAACCTCAAGAGGATTACGAGCACCTGGTGAAAGAAGGACGCGGTCGTCGTGTGTTCGCGGTTGCACCAGAGCAAAGTCTATTGCTGAAGAAAGCGTCAGCGCAACTGCCTCATGGCGGGGGCATGCGATTAGACACCGCTTCGCCGGGATATGCCATTCTGCGCGACTGGATCAATCAGGGGGCGTTGTTCGATCAACCGGATGATCCGAAATTGGTCTCGTTTGAAGTTCAGCCTCAGCGAAACACATTGAGAACACACGGCGAGCAGCAACTTGTTGCAGTTGCAAACTACTCGAATGGTGAAACCCGCGATGTGACCAGGCTGGCGATTTACGAATCGAATGATCGTGCGATGGCCGATGTGACAGAACGGGGATTGGTCAAGGTTCACGACATCTCGGGCAGCGTGGCGATTATGGTCCGTTACCAGGGACAGGTCGCGGTATTCAGCGGTCTGATTCCGCGGGGGGCCTCCGTCGATTATTTACCGCCTTCAAAAAACTTCATCGACGATTTTGTCTTTTCCAATCTGAAGGAAATCGGCATTCCGCCGTCGCCGCTCTGCGACGATTCGACCTTCATTCGCCGAGTCACGCTGGACGTCGCAGGACGATTGCCCACCGCTGAGGAAGTCAATGTCTTCCTTGCCAGTCAGGATGAGAACAAGCGAGATCAGGTGATCGACGCGTTGCTGCAAACTTCGGACTATGCCGACTTCTTTGCCAACAAGTGGACCGCGCTGCTCAAAAACCGGCGTGATGATACGAGCGACATTATCTCGAACTTCGCGTTCCATGCCTGGGTTCGGGATAGCCTGCTCGCCAATAAACCGTACGATCAATTCGTTCGTGAGCTGCTGGGTGCCACCGGGACTGTCATCGGAAATCCCCCAGTCGCCTGGTACAAGCGAGTCAAAGATCCCAAGCAGCAGATCGAAGACGTCGCTCAACTATTCCTTGGCGTCCGCATGCAGTGCGCCCAATGTCATCATCACCCCTTCGAACGATGGAGCCAGGATGACTACTACTCCCTGTCTGCCTTCTTTAGCCAGGTGGGGCGCAAGCCATCCTCGACACGTGGCGAAGACATGATTTTCCATAAGCGAGGAGCTGCGGCCGCAACGAATGTCAAAACAGGTGTTTCCCTCAAACCAGCGGCACTGGGTGATAAACTCCCCGAGATCGTGCCCGATGAGGACCCACGTCTGCGGCTGGCTGACTGGATGAGTTCCCCGAACAACCCGTTCTTTGCCAAAGCACTCGTCAATCGCTATTGGAAGCATTTTTTCAGTCGAGGGCTGATTGAGCCAGAAGATGATATTCGGGACACGAATCCGCCCACGAATCCTGCATTGCTCGCGGCACTCGAAAAGCACTTCATCACGAGTGGCTTCGATCTGAAAGGCCTGGTTCGGACGATCACCCGTTCACAGACGTATCAACTGAGCGAAGTACCAAATAAAGACAATCTCAATGATCGCCAGAATTACTCTCGGTACTATCCGCACCGCCTGCAGGCCGAAGTTCTTCTCGATGCGATCGATCGGTTGACGGGAAGTCCCACCGATTTCGCCAACTTGCCGCCGGGGACGCGGGCGGTCGCCTTGCCTGACAATAGTTACAACCGATCGTCGCTGTTCCTCCGTGTTTTCGGGCGGCCCGAGGGTGAAAGCGTCTGCGAATGTGAACGCGTCCAGTCCTCCAGTTTGGCTCAAAGCCTGCACCTGATTAATTCGGGAGAGATGAAATCCAAACTGGCCAATCCGAGCGGTCGGGCCGAGCGGCTTGCGAAGGACGAGGGATCTCCAGCAGCAAAAATCCGCGAGCTTTATCTCGAAGCCTTTTCGCGGACACCGCGTCCAGAAGAATTGAGCACTGCGATGGCGTTTTTGACGGAACCTGGTGTCAGTGTGAATGGACAACCGGTCGACCCTCAAAAGGCGGCTCGTGAGAACTATCAGGATCTGATCTGGGCTCTGATCAACACCAAAGAATTCCTCTTCAACCACTAGAAGGACGTTTCATAGCCGGTTTTCAGGGAGGGCGAAGCTCCTGCTGAGCCGCAACGGAGGTACCAGTGACGATCAGCAACCAAGTTATGAAACATGCTCTACTAATCATCAGGCGAATGATGCGGAATATTTCGAAATCCTCAATGCGATGGCTTTGGCTGTGGTCGATCTGCCTTGCCTCTGCATGCATTTCATCTGACCTGTGGGCACAATCGGTCTGTCTGCCAGCTCCTCGTCTTCTGACGATGATGCCAATGGGGGGAGCCGTCGGCTCGTCGATCGAAGTCGTCATCAGCGGCGAAAACCTGGACGATGCTGACCAGTTGATGTTCTCCGATCCACGGCTGACCGCCACACCGAAACTGGACTCCGCCGGTCAGCGCGAAAAGGACAAATATGTCGTGACGATCCCAGCGGATCTTCCTCAGGGTCTGTACGAAGCCCGCGTGATGACCCGACTGGGAATCTCTTCTTCGCGAATTTTCTCCATCGGCTCTCTACCTGAGGTCGTTCGAACGACACCCAACACCAGTCTTGGCACCGCCATGGAATTGAAACTCAATTCTCTGTGCAACGCCGTGATGTCTAACCGAGCCGCTGATTACTACTCATTCGGCGCACAGCAAGGACAGCGAATCGTCGTCGATTGTGCCTCACGCGGAATCGATTCGAAACTCGACGCAGTTCTGATCATCGCCAACGCGGCCGGGAATGATCTGGTTGTAGAACGGCGAAACGGGGTCATCGACTTCCTGGTTCCCCAGGATGGAAAGTATGTCATCAAAGTCCATGAAATGACGTTTGGAGGCGGTCCAGCGCACTTCTATCGACTCGCGTTGCGCGAACTGCCAGTCGGTGCCCCGATTATCCGCCAGCCTTCGACACGCTCCGTCAATTCCTATTCCTGGCCACCGGTCGGACTTCCCGAAGCCGCTGCCATGGCAGAAGTCGAACCAAACAATAATCGCCTGAAGGCACAAAAGATTTCGCTACCCTGCGACATCTCGGGCAGCTTCTTCCCGGCAGCCGATGTGGATGTCTTCGAATTCGAAGCAAAGAAAGGAGACGTCTGGTGGGTGGAAATCGCGTCCGAGCGATTGGGACGCCCGACGGATCCTGCCGGTCTGGTTCAGTATGTGGCCGTGACCGGTGATCAAGAACAAGTGACGGATCTGGCCGAATTCACCGATATCCCCAGCCCCGTCAAGGTCTCGAGCAATGGTTATGCCTACGACGGACCGCCCTACGATGCAGGCACGTCGGACTTCCTGGGCCGGCTGGAAATCAAGAATGACGGGATTCATCGCCTGCAGCTATCCGACCTGTTCGGAGGCACGCGCAACGATCCCCAGAATGTTTACCGACTAGTGATCCGCAAAGCCGAGCCCGATTTTGCCGTCGTCGGCTGGGCGCTCCATATGGAACTTCGTAACGGTGATCGCAACGCCGTCTCAAAACCGATTGCATTACGCGGCGGTTCCACCATGGCCATCGAAGTCGTTGTTCTGCGACGTGATGGTTTCGATGGCGATATCGACCTGGAACTGACCGGGCTGCCTGAAGGTGTCACCGCCAAAGGGCTGAAAATTCCCTCCGGTAAGTCCCGTGGAATCATGTTGATCTCCGCTCATCAGAACGCCCCCCGCGGCTATGCCACTGCCCAATTCACCGGCAGCGCCACGATCACCGGCACACGCGTCACGCGTAATGGAAGAATGGCATCAATGGCCTGGCCGATCCCGGATGCGTGGAACGAAATCCCCAGTCCACGTCTGCTGATGGATATCCCTGTTTCGGTGAGTGGTTTTGAGTTTGCACCGCTGACCTTGTCGCCCTCGGGTGGCAACGTGTTTGAAGTGACTGCCGGTGAGAAGCTCACGATCCCCCTGGTTCAGACTCGTCGATGTGATTTTTCCGGCGACACGCTGCAGTTGAAAGCCTTTGGATCAGGGTTTGAGCATCTTCCCGCCTTCAATGTTCCCCTCACTGCAGACTTCTCCCAGGCGACGATTGACCTGGGAGCACTGAAAACCGCGCCGGGCGATTACCTGATCGCCCTGTACGGCAGCGCGGTTGCCAAATACCGTCGTCAACCGGAGGCCGTTGTTGCGGCACAGGAAGCCCATCAAAAGGCCGAACAGGAACGAGTCGAAGCCGAAAACGCCGCAACAAAACTGACGGAAGAAGCGAAGGCGGCGCCCGCGGACAAAAAGGCCGAAGCCGACCAGGCTGCCGAAGCCGCCCTCGCAAAACAGAAAGCCGCAGTGGCCGCTGTCGCGGCCGCTGCCGATCGATTGAAAAAGGCGAATGAAGTCGCCGCACCCGTCGATCTGGTCGATATCGTGGTGTCTGAACCCATCGCCATTCGCGTGAAGCCAGCGGAGAAAAAATGAGTCACCCCCACCCGAACAATGCTCACTCAAACGATATCTGCACGGGCCCGCTCGGCTTGCTACGCGGCAGCCGCCGACATTTTCTGCAGGCAGGACTGGCCGGCTTTGCGACGCTCAGCCTGCCACAGATCCTGAGACTGCAGTCCCACGGCACCGCGTCGGCCAGCGAAAGGTCCGGTCAAGAAAAGTCCGGTCGCGAAAAGACTGCTGTCATCATGGTCTGGCAGCCAGGCGGATTGTCCCACCTCGACTCGTTCGATCCCAAGCCCCACGTCGCGGCCGAGTATCGCGGTCCGTTCGGCACGATCCCGACAAAAGTTCCGGGCCTGCAGTTCACGGAACTGTTTCCCCGACACGCTGCCATCGCGGATAAGTTCACGGTGCTGCGGTCGATGTATCAGACGGCCGGGGGACACCCCGCCGGTTCCATGCAACTGCTCTCGGGTGATCCTGACACACGCGACAAGCCGAAGCCTCGCTTTCCTGACTGGATGACGGTGGCGAACTACCTTCGCTCCAAATCCGGTGCGCGTGACAATCCGCTGCCCGCCTACGTCGGCGTGAATCCCCCGCTGGAATACAATGGGCCGGCCTACCTGGGCGACGCCTACTCGCCGTTCACGGTCCACGGCGATCCCAACTCCCCCAGTTTTTCCGTTCCCAATATCGGCCTGAGCGACACCAACGAAGCCACCCGGCTGGGACGTCGATCTGGCCTTCGCCGCAATCTCGACACGCTGGAACGAGCGTTCGATCAGCGCGGCGAACTGGCGGCACTCGACGAATTCGAGTCGCAAGCAATGACTCTCCTGACAAACCCGAAGACCAGAGAGGCATTCGACCTCAGCCAGGAAGATCCGAAAACGCGAGACCGCTACGGACGAAATTCCTGGGGCCAGCAGTTACTGCTGTCGCGACGACTGGTCGAAGCCGGCGTGGAAGTGATGACAACCAGCTTGAGTGGTCCTCTGTGCGGTCGTGTCCACAATTGGGACGACCACGCGGTGAATCACAATATTTTTGAAGCCATGCGATTCCGTTCGGCGGCCTATGACCAGGCGGTGTCCGCCTTGATCGAGGACATTTACGACCGGGGACTCGATAAACGCGTCCTGGTCGTGGTCACAGGTGAATTCGGCCGAACTCCCAAGATCGAGTATTCACCCAGCACCGGAGCCGGCGACGCGAGCGCCGCTGCGGGGACGGTCCAACCCGGCCGAGACCACTGGCCACGCGCCTTCTCCAACATCTGGGCCGGCGGAGGCATCCAGACCGGACGAGTGATCGGAGCCACCGATAAACGAGGCGAGGACGTCGTCGAAAGACGCTGCGGCCCCGGCGATTTCCTCGCCACGATCTACCACCACCTCGGCATCGACACCGCGAGTACCACAATCGCAGACTTCAACGGCCGCCCAACCCCCATCGTCGATCACGGACGTCCCATCCCCGAATTGATGGGTTGAAGAGCGAGCCTTCGTTTACCTACTTCCGCACACAGGTTGAACGAAGACGGCTAATCTGATGTGTCACCCAACGCGATTTGTGGGTCAGCACTCGGCCAGCCATGCACGCGCGATTAGTAGGTCGGTGGAATGTGTCAGGATCGAATTTGCCGGTTGCCCTCAGCACTCCGGGAGATCGGCGACCGAAACATTGGCTACTGACGCGTTTTCGTCCCCGCGATGAGCACCTCTGATGAACGGGCTCAGGCTGGTGTTTCCGGATCATTCTCCGGTGTGACTTCCGCTTGCCTTGAAGATTTCGGGCCCAGGAAATTGATTCTAAATCCGTCGGAGAATTTACCGATCCCTCCGGGCATAAAGATACCGGGACCAACGACCGCTGGATTTAC
>Ga0105238_10004457_pt1 | contig 13884 bp, 10 predicted proteins | sample KBSC34metaG_FD_81526 | JGI IMG/M metagenome (GOLD analysis project Ga0105238, IMG submission 81526) | Corn rhizosphere microbial communities from Kellogg Biological Station, Michigan, USA - KBS C3-4 metaG | ecosystem: Host-associated > Plants > Roots > Rhizosphere > Soil | place: Michigan, USA... | reverse complement strand
TCCCAGATGCCCGACGGGCTGGAGAAGAAGAACGGGTCGATGATGTTGTAGTCGGCGCAGAGTTCCCACAGGCCGAGGAAAACCACCAGGATGGCAAGGCGCAGGCCGATGACCAGGGCGTGGCGCTTGCGCAGCCGGGCCTTCGCCTGCGCCTCGGCGGCGACGATCGAGGTGGCGCGCGCGGCGGCCTGGTCGGTCGGAGAGATGGCGGTCATGACAAGTCTCCCCTCAATGGCCGGTCTGGAGGCCGCGGCTCTGGCCGAGCTGCACTTCCTCGCGCAGATCATTCCAAATCACCTTGGCGATCTCGATGAATTTCGGATCGTAACGGATGTCGGCCATGACACGCGGACGCGGCAGGTCGATGCGGTAGACGCTCTTCACCGTGCCCGGGCCGGCGGTGAGCACATAGACCTTGTCGGCCAGCGCCACCGCTTCCTCGAGATCGTGCGTGACGAAGACGACCGAGGATTTGAGGCCCGACCAGAGGCCGAGCAGCTCGTCCTGCATGGCGGTGCGGGTCTGCATGTCGAGCGCGCTGAACGGCTCGTCCATCAGCAGGATCTTGGGCTGGTTGATGAAGGTCTGAGCAAGGGCCACGCGCTTGCGCATGCCGCCCGAAAGCTGATGCGGATAGTGCTTCTCGAAACGCGAAAGGCCGACGCGGCCGATCCAGTCGCGCGCCTTCTCATAGGCTTCCTTCTTCGGCGTGCCACGGAAGAGCGGGCCGGCGGCGACATTGTCGATGACGCTGCGCCAGGGAAACAGCGCGTCGGCCTGGAAGACGAAGCCGATGTCGCGGCTGATGTCGGTGACCGGATTGCCCATGACGCGGACATTGCCGGTGGTGGGTCTGAGCAGGCCGGTGACGAGGTTGAGCGTCGTCGACTTGCCGCAGCCGGTCGGCCCGACGACACAGGCGAACTCGCCGCGCGCCACCGTCATGGTGAAATCGCGGATCGCCGTCATCATGTGGCCATCCGGGGTGACGAAGCGCAGCGTCACATCATCGATGGCGATCGCGGCATCGGCCGGCGGCGCGGCCGGAGACAATTTCTCCGCCGCCATGGTCTGCAATTGCATGGCACACTCCTGTCGTGGTGGCGCGTTGATGCCCGGGCTCAAGCCCGTAGGCCCGCCGCGCGTCGGCATCCGGAAAGGCGCCGCTGCCGAATTGATTCAGGCAGCCGGCGCAAGTCGTTGTTCCATAAGAGCGGACTGAATAGCCCGCCCTCGCCCGCCGACGCTTACTTCGCCGCGTCGACGAATTCGGTCGTGTAGGTCTTCGACAGGTCGATCTGCTTGCCTTGCAGGCTCTTGGAGAAGGTTGACAGAACCTTCAGCACCGTCTGCGGGCCATCGGCGGGCATGCGGCCGTCCGGCGTGAACATCGCCTTGCCGCCGGCAAGGCCCTGCACGTAGAGGTCCTTGTTGCCGGCGTAATAGTCCTTCGGCATCTTGTCGGCGATCTCTTCGGCCGAATGGCTGGCGATGAACTTCATCGTCTTGACGAAGGCGTTGGCAAGCTTCTGCGCCTCTTCCTTATGGCCTTCGATCCAAGAGGACTGGACGTAGAACGAGGCCGCGGGATAGTCGCCGCCCAGCGCTGCCTTGGTCTTTTCGGGCGTGCGCATATCGACCAGGACGCTCGCCTCGCCAGTCTGCAGCAGCTTCGCGATGGTCGGCTCGGTGGTCATGCCGGCCTGGATCTGGTCCTGCTTGACGGCGGCGATGAAGGTGTTGCCGGCGCCGACCGGAAGCAGCGTGTAGTCGCCAGGCTTCAGGCCGCTGCGAACCGCGAGATACTGCGTCAGGAAATCGGTGGAGGAGCCGAGGCCGGTGACGCCAAGCGTGGCGCCCTTGAAATCGGCCGGCGACTTGATCTCCGGGTGCTTGGCCGAAACCAGCTCGACCTCGCCCGGCGCCTGGCTGAACTGCACGATCGACTGGATGTATTTGCCCTTCGACTGCAGGTCGACGGTGTGGTCGTAGAAGCCGACGACGCCCTGCACGGCGCCGGCCAGCAATTCGTTCTCGGCCTCGACGCCGGCGCGCGAATTGACCAGCTCGACATCGAGCCCCTCATCCTTGAAGTAGCCAAGCTGCTGGGTGAGCACGGCCGGCAGATAGATCTGCTTTTCCATGCCGCCGACGATGATGGTGATCTTGTCGGCCGCCGATGCCGTCGTTGCGCTAGCGGCAACCGTGGCAAGCGTCAGCAGCGCGGAACGCAGGGCGCGTCTAGAGATGAAACCGGTCACGTAACTTCCTCCACGTGGGCGACGCGCCGGGCAAGCTGCGCCGCATTCCTCCTTGCCGGCCCCTCCTGGACCGATCACGGCAAACGCCGCGACGCTGTCATGGCATGCCCAAGCTTTCAGCTGGCTTTCAGCCTTTTTAGCGATCGTCAAAGACCCAGCACATCGCGCATGTCGTATTCGCCCGGCGCGCGTCCGGCGACCCACAGCGCCGCCGCGATGGCGCCGCGCGCGAACATCGAGCGGTCGCCGGCGGCATGCGAGAGCGTGAGTGTCTCGCCTTCGGTGAAGAAGCCCACGCTGTGCTCGCCGACGATGCCGCCGCCACGCAGCACGGCGAAGCCGATCTCTCCGGCATGGCGTGGACCAACGAGGCCGTCGCGGACGCGCTTGGCCACATCGTCCAGCCTGACGCCGCGCCCATGCGCCGCCGCTTCGCCCAGCATCAGCGCCGTGCCCGACGGTGCGTCGACCTTCATGCGGTGATGCGCCTCCAAAATTTCGATGTCGCAGTCGTCTCCGCCCAACGCCCGCGCCGCCTGCTCGACCAGGCCGGTCAACATGTTGAGCCCGAGCGAGTAGCTGCCGGAGCGCACGATGGCGATTTTCTTCGCGGCGTCGGCGACTGCGGTCAACTCCGGTGCGCTGAAGCCGGTCGAGCCGATCACCAGCGCGGGGCCACCGCGGGCCGAGCAGGCTTTCGCCAGTTCGACTGACGCCGCCGGCGAGGTGAAATCGATGACGACGTCGGCAAGCGCCAGCGCCTCATCGCGCTCGACCAGCCCCTCGCCAGGGCTGCCGGGCCGGTGGAAGCGGGCAATGAGTTCCAGCCGCGGATCGGCAAGGATTGTCTCCGTCATTTGCCGGCCCATGCGGCCGAGCGCGCCGGCGATGGCGATCTTGAGCGGTTGGGGCATCGTGATCCTTTCGAAAGACGAGTCGGAACAATCCTCTAGCACGCCGCCTTGGCAAATTGATTCAGCCGGCGATGTTGGTCTTCAGCATCATGTCGGAGCTGGCGGGCGCAACCTGAGGCGCTTGGGCCGGATCGCAAAGCGTGGCGCAGTCGCAGGCAAAACCGAGTGCGAATGTGAAGCGCCACACTCATCATCACCGGTGCGATGTGCTAATTTTGCGCCCGTGTGTCCGGCTGCACCCGGACCGTGTCCGAGGGGGGACGCCCATGCTGCGGCCAGTGCATGCCCTGGTTCTTTCCTGCCTCGCTGTCCTTTGTTGCATCCCTATGGCGCCGTTTGCCGGTGCGGCCTTCGCGGCCCAGGCGTCTTCTGACAAACCCGACGATGCGGCGAAGAAGGCCGCGCTCGCAGAAGCGATCAGCGTCTGCGACCGGGGCGCTTCCGTGCCGCTCGACCCTCAAGCCAAGGCGCCGCCTGTCCAGTATGGCGAGCTCTTCCCGCAGGATTTCGACCTGAGCAAGCTCAAGGGCCTGGCCGACAAATGCCAGGCGGCGATGCTCGGCGCGCCGCTGGAAAAGCGGCTGACGCTGCAATGGCTGCGGGTCCAGGTCGCGCTCAACCAGGCGGGGCTGCCTTTTCTGCTCCCACAGATCAAGCTGCTCGCCGACGGCGGCAGTCCCGAGGCGAATTATCTCCTCTACGAGTTCTATTCGGTGCATCGGCACGATGGCGCCGATGCCGGTCCGCCGCCGGTCCCGCGCGACATGGCGCTCGATGCCTTGCAGAAGGCAGGCGCTGCCGGCCATCTCACGGCCCTTGTGACGCTGCTCCAGCAATATACCCAGGGGCCTCTGCTGCGCCGCGACGCGCACAAGCTGGTCGAGACCGCGCAGCGCATCATCGACGCGCCGGTTCAAGGCCCGTCGCCCGGCGAATGGGACAGCCAGGTCCGCAAGGCCATGCCGCAGTTGATCGCGCAGACAACCCTGGAGAAGGACGGCTTCAACAACGAGGAGCAGCAGAAGGCCTTTCACGCCGTGGAAGCGGATTCCAAGGCCGGGACCGGCGGGCCCGAACCGTCCGTGCTTGCCTATATCAAGGCGCTGCGGCTGGGCCGCGGCACACAGCAGGATGCGGCAAAGGCCAGGCAGTTGCTGGAGGCGCGCGTCGGCAACGATCAGTATGCCGTACCGATGCTGGCCGACATGCTGGCCAAGGGTGAAGGCGGTCCGGCGGACGGCAAACGGGCGATTGCCATGCTGCGCGCGGCCACCAAGAGTGTCACCGGCGCCGGGTCGCTGCTGGCCGGCCTTTTGCTGGACGGCAAGTTCGTCGGCCGCCAGCCGCGTGAAGCGATCCGGCTGCTCAACGCCTCCTGGGACCTCGACGCGGGCATCAGGCTTGCGAATTTGCTTCCCGGCTATGACGGCTTTCAGATCGACAATCCGGAGCAGCTTATCGAGCGCCTGAGCGACGGCGCAGAGGCAGGCGAGCCCGGCGCGGCGCTGGCGCTGGCGCGGCTGCAGCTGTCGGACGACCAACAGTTCAAGAACGAGGATGTGGCGCGCGCCTTGCTGAAGCCGCTGGCCGACGCGGGCGACCGCGACGCGCTCTGGCTCTACGCTTCGACGCAATATGCCAATCTGGATTCGACCAGCTATCGACCGTCGCGCCGCGACGACGGTCTCAGCGACGATCAACTGAAAGCCCTGATCGACGAAGGCGAGGCCAAGAAGGAGCAGCAGGCTTATCTGCTGCAGGCGAAGCTGTTGCGCAAAGGCGTGGTCTATCCGCAGGACGACGCGAAGGCGACCGCGATGCTGATCAACGCCGCCAATCTCGGCAGCGTCGAGGCCATGGTGCTGCTCGGCGATGCCTATGACGACGGTCTCGGCATCGACAAGAACCCGCGCGAGCGGCTGCATGCCTGGCGCGAGGCGGCGCGGCTCGGTTCGCTCAAGGCGAAGGACAAGCTTGCGAGCGCCTTCACCTTCGACAGTTTCGACCATTTGATGACCTTGCGCGAAGGCATCACCGACCGCATCGCGCTTTACAATGACGGCATCGGAAGGATGGGCGTCGGCGTGTTCGGCAACGACGCCAGCATGGAATTCAGCGGCCTCTTTTCCGGACCTGCCTCCAGCGCCGGAACCGCGGCGATCGCGGCCGCGGTGATGGACGCTTTTCGCGAAGCGCCGGCAGGGCTCGATGACGAGAACCTGGTCGGGATCGGCAAGGCGCTGCCCGACGAGATCCGCGTTGCCATCGAGACGACGCTGAAGAGCGAGGGTTTTTATGCGGGCGAGCCGAAGGGCTATTTCGGCCCCGACATGCGCAAGGCGCTGGCTGCCTGGGTCGACGCGAAAGGCCCGCTCGCGGATGTTCCCAGCACACAGACCGCAGCTACGCAGCAGGCTGCACCGACTGCAGGCCTGCTTGCGGGCGAGATCATTGACCGCGTCGGCAAGAAGGTGTTCGCCCAGGCGCAGGCCGCCAAGACCGACAAGCAGAAGCTCGCCGCCATCAAGCAGCTCGATTTGCTCGCCCGCTATGGCGACCTCCCCTCGCGCTGGGCGCTGGTGCGCAACTACCACCAGGCAAAGGTCGTGCGCGCGGTGGTCACGCCCGAGGAAGTCACCCGCTACGCGCTCGACATCCTGGTGTCGAAACCCACCGGCGTCGACAAGGCGGAGTTCGAGTTCATCTTCGACCTGACGCAGATCGCGCAGGACCGGAAATCCAAAGCAATCGGCACCGCCACGCTGCAGGCGATCCGCGACGATCCGCGCCTGCAGGACCCGCTGACGCTCGGCGCCATAATGGGCCAGTTCGCCTTCGCGCCGGATGCCTGCGACTCGGTGCTTGCCGCCGCCCGCAAAGCCGGCATCGACGGAGTTGGGTCGGACGGGTGCGACGAGGAAACGCGCACGGCCCTCATCGCCTTCGCCAGGGACAAGGGCGCATCAGGTGTCGACGCCGCGGCGCGCAAGACAGCCGCCGACGGGATCAAGGTGCTGGACGCCCAGGCCGCGAAGTAACAGGGTCGTGGACTCATGGCGCCCTGCGGCCTGGGAGAAGCTTATTGTTCGTTCTCAACGCGCTGCAGGATCGCGCGGTAACGGCGGCACACGGCGGGATCCTGGTAGAAATCCACTTCCGTATCGATGATTTGGTCGAGGCTAAGCCCGCGATAATGCGCCTTGACCGTTGCCAGGACGTCTTGCGCCTGCCTGATTTCGCCGAGTTCGGAATGGCAGATGATAAGACGAATGAGCGACCACGGTGTTACAGTCGCCATCTTCGCGTAGCAGGCGGCCGCCTCGCGATATCGCCCAGCCGTCGTCAGCAGGACGCCACGAAAGTCGCCATACCATCCCACGGCGTATGGGTCACGGCGCTGGGCTTCGTTTATTTCAACAAGCCCTTGCTCCGGCCTGTCCGTGTGATTGAGGAAAATAGCGGATACTCAGAATGAACGGATCGTTGGGATTGAGGGCAACCGCCCGATCAAGGCTGATTTCAGCTTGCCTGAATTGGCGCAAGTACAAGTGAGCGAAGCCGGTGGCGAGATGCCCATAGGCTTCGTCGGGATCAAGGCCCAATGCTGTTCTTGCGATCTCCAGTCCGGAATGCAAATGACCGGGATTGTTGTAGTCCCAATAGTACTTGATGGACTCCACGAAGCTCAGCATGGCGTGGGCGGCGGCAAACTGCGGATCGAGCTTTACCGCCTGGCGCAGAAATGGTTCCGCTTCGAGCGCCGTGTCATAGACGGCTGCCAGTTGCAGCGCCCGCAGGTAAAACTCATAGGCCGACATGTTGTTGGTCGGCCGGGCCCTGGCGCGCGACGCAATCGCGGTTCTGGCCTGCCGGGCCAGACGCGCCGCAATCATCCTGGTGATTTCGTCCTGGATGGCGAAAATGTCGTCGAGTTCCCGGTCGTAGTGTTCGCCCCAGATATGAGCCATCGACGACACATCGGTCAGCTGTACGGCGATCCGCACCCTGTTGCCGATCTTGCGCACGCTGCCTTCGACGACATATTGGACGCCAAGCTTTCCTGCCACCTCCGCCGGGTCATGCGCCTTGCCGCGGAACTGGAAGGAGGAGTTCCGCGCAATGACCAGAAACTCCTTATATTTGCCGAGCTCGGCAATGATGTCTTCGGTAATCCCGTCGCTGAAATAGTCTTGCTCCGGGTCGCCGCTCATGTTGTCGAAGGGAAGTATGGCGATGGACGGTCTGGACGGCGCCGCAGCATCTGGCGCAGCCGCGAAGGGCCTGGGGCCCGCATACTTATAGCCGCGACCATGCACGGTTGCGATCATCTCGGCCGACAGCTGCTTTCGCAGCGCCGAAATGTGGACCTGCAGCGTGTTCTCCTCCACCACCACGCCGGGCCAGACCGCATCGAAAAGTTCGGTCTTGCCGATCACCTCATCGGGCCTGTCGAGCAACATGGCGAGGATGTCGAAGGAACGAGCCGAAAGTTCCACCGGACCCTTCGGCCCCTGCAACTGCCGTTCGGCGCGTTTCAAACGATAGTTCCCAAACTCCAAGTCCATCGGTCAAGAACCCGTCCCTCGCGGGCAGGATAATCCAAGATGAACCTGAAGGCGAACTTCAGGACTATTCAGAACACTTAACTTCAGGGCTATTCAGGACTCTTAAGGTCTGAGCCAAGGACCTGAGCGAGAAGCGGTGTCACTCTTCCGGCCATAGGAGGACATCATGACTGACATCCTCACCACAGCCCCGACTACCGGCCGACGCCTCAACTTGCCACGGCCAAGCTTTCCGAGGCTTGCAATCGGCGCCTCGCTCAACGCCATATCCGGTTTGATCGGCGATGCGTGCAGAATGACCTATGTGGACCCCTACGCCAGTCTTCGTCGCCGCCCGCCGATCGTTCCGGACGATGGTCTCGAAGGCCGAGATCCGAACTGGTGACCCGCGAGCTCTCATCGGGTGGTTCAGCGCAAGACCGCGAAGTGGTCAAAGCGCCCTGAGCCAGACCTTGTTGTCGTGGACGGCGGCGCCGCCATAAGGCGCCGGGGCGTCGGCGCCGGTCAGCACGTTGATGCCTTCGCCGCGTTCATGCGCGCTGTTCGGCCAGATGCCTTCGGCTATCACCACGCCACGCTTCACGCCGTCGAACAACCTGGCGTGCAGCACCACGTCGCCTCGGCGGTTGCCGACCTCGACGCGGCTGCCATCCTCGATGCCGAGCGCCGCCGCATCTTGGCGGTGGACAAGCAGCTCCGGCCTGCCTTCCTTGGCCTTCGACACCGGCGTCTCGGCAAAGCTGGAATTGAGGAAGTTTCGCGCCGGCGAGGTCGCCAGCCGGAACGGATGCTCCTCGTCCGCGACCTCGATCAGTTCGACATGGTCGGGGAATTCCGGCAGCCGTTCGACCGGTCCGAACAGGCCCATGCTTTTCGGCGGCCGGTTGGGCGCCGACTGCCCGGTCCAGTTGGGCCGGAAGTGGAATTTCCTGTCGGCATGGCCGAAGCCGTTGATGAAATGCGCGTCGTCGAAGTCGGGCTGCAGGTCGACCCACTTCTGTTCCTTCAAACTGTCGAAGCTGCCGATCCCGCGCTTGCCGAGGATGATGTCGATATGCTCGCGCTCGGTCAGGCCGAAGCCCGGCCGGTCGCCGACACCCAGCCGCTTGCCGAGTTCCTCATTGACATAGTGGTTGGTGCGCGGACCTTCCGGCGGCTCGATCAGCTTGGGGCCGAGCGTGATGTGCTGGTTGCCGCCGCCCTTGTAGATGTCGTCATGCTCCAGAAACATCGTCGCCGGCAGCACGACGTCGGCGAGCTTGGCCGTATCGGTCATGAACTGCTCGTGCACGCAAGTGAACAGGTCCTCGCGCAGAAAGCCCTGCTTCACCAGCCGCTGCTCGGGCGCGACATTGGCCGGATTGGTGTTCTGGATCAGCATCGCCGTCACCGGCGGGCCGCCGTAAAGCGCGTCGGCAGCGCCAGTCAGCACCGGGCCGATGCGCGAATGGTCGAGATAGCGGATGTTCGGGTCGCGCATCGCGGTGCCTTCCAGAACATCCTGGTTCAGCTTGAAGATGCCGGAGTTGGAGTGGAAGGCGCCGCCGCCCTCATACTGCCAGGCGCCGGTGACAGCAGCAATGCAGGAGGCGGCATGCATGTTGACCGAGCCGTTGCGCTGGCGCGCGAAACCATAGCCAAGGCGGAAATAGGTTTTCTTCGTGCTGCCGACGAGCCGGGCGAAAGCCTCGATCTCGGCAACGCTCAAGCCCGTGATGGCAGCCGCCCATTCGGGCGTGCGCGTCTTCAGATGCTCTTCCAGCCCGCGCGGATCGTCGGTGTATTTTTCGAGATAGGCGCGATCGGCAAGCCCATCGCGGAACAGCACATGCATGACCGCGCAGGCGAGCGCGCCGTCGGTACCGGGCCGCAAGACAAGGCCGAGATCGGCCTGCTTCATGGTGGCGTTGTCGTAGATGTCGACCACGACGATCTTCGCCCCGCGTTCCTTCCGCGCCCTGGTCGCATGGGTCATGACATTGACCTGGGTGACCACGGCGTTGGTGCCCCAGATCACCACGCAATCGGATTTCGCCATCTCGCGCGGATCGGGACCGCGCAAGGCGCCCGCTCCCATCATCCAGCCGGTCCAGGCGAGATTGGTGCAGATCGAGCCGAAGAAGCCTGAATATTTCTTCGCGTGGCGCAGCCGCTCGATGCCGTCGCGCTGCACCAGCCCCATCGTGCCGGCATAGAAATAGGGCCAGACGGTCTCCGAGCCGTATTTCGCTTCGGCGGCAATGAACTTTTCCGCCACGAGGTCGAGCGCCACTTCCCAGCTCGCTTCCTTCCAGGTCCCCTCGCCCTTGCCGCCCGCGCGCACCAGCGGCTTCAGCAGCCGGTCGGGATGGTGCACCCGGTCGGCATAGCGCGCGACCTTGGCGCAGACGACGCCGGCCGTGTAGCTGTTCGCCTTGGCGCCGTGCACGCGGCCGATGCGGTTAACATCGAGCAGCTCGACCTCGAGCGCACAGGTGGAGGGGCAGTCATGAGGGCAGGCCGAATGGCCGATCCTGAGCTTGGCGTGCTGGTTCATGCGAAGGTGTCTAGCGGGTTTCGCGGGCGGCGTGTAGGGCCAGTTGCACGCCGCCAGTGCGCTTGAAACGCGCACTGTCCTTCGTGGTATCGATCACAACCCAACGGCAATCTCCTGGATAAAATCCAGGAATGCCCTGACTTTGGCCGGCGGCAGATGGCGTGAGGGGTGGTAGGCGTAGAGTGGATAAAGCTCCTCCGACCACTCCGGCAGGATCGGCACGAGGTCTCCCCGCGCCAGGAACGGCGCCAGGCCGATGGCAAGGCTTTGGAAAATGCCCTGGCCCGCCACGCAAGCCATTACCGCGACGGAAGGATCATCCAGCACCAGACGGCTTGGGACCTTGACCTCGACGATCTCCGCGCCTCGGTGAAACTCCCATGGAAAAGGAAGGCCGGTCTGAGGATCACGGAAGAGAAGCGCCTCGTGATGGACGAGGTCGTGCGGCGATCGCGGCTCGCCGTACCGTTCGAGATAGGCCGGCGCCGCGACCGTCAGGATCCGGGCTTCCAGGAGCTTGCGCACGATAAGGGACGATGCATCGGGCGGCCCGAAGCGTATCGCCACGTCCACGCCGCTCATCATCTCCTCGCGATAATTGCTGGTTGATAGATCCAGCATGAGCAGCGGATAGCGGGCAAGGAACCGCTGCAGCCCGCCTGCGAGCACCGTGCGTGCAAACCACGGGTCCACCGATACACGCAGCCGGCCGCGCACGACCGCCGCCGCGCCCGCGGCCTCGGCCGCCGCCTCATCCAGGCCTGCGAGAAGCGGCATCACCTGCGCATGAAAGCGCCGGCCTTCCTCGGTCAGGCTGACCTCGCGTGGATTGCGATCGAAAAGGCGTACGCCGACCCTGGCCTCCAGGCGCGCGACGGCCCGGCTCACCCCCGATGGCGTCAGGCCGAGCATTTCCGCGGCACGGGCGAAGTTCCCGGCTTCGGTGACCGCTGCCAGGACCCCGACGCCGGTCAGAAGCCGTGTGTCGAATACCATTCGATCTCCCTTCGCCTCCCCGGCCGCTTGCGCCTCGATAAACAGGGAACGGTGAGTTTTGATCATCATAGCACTGATCTTAATGCGCGTGAATCACTCGGTGGTGGGACGTACAAGCACAGCGTCCCGGCAGCGCCGCCCGAAGGAGGCCGAGCAAATCGGATTTCTTCGACCCAGAAAGGAGTGAGCCATGAACCACCTCACACGCAGAACGATGCTTCAGCGCGGGGGAATGCTGGGAGCCATCCTGGCTCTCGATACGGTCAGCCCCGCTCTGGCCAAGACAACGCCAGCTGGTTCGTCGGAGCGGTTCAAGGCGATCGACGCCGCCCTGCGTGAAGGCGTCTCGAAGAACGACGTGGCCGGTGTCATTGCCGTCGCGGCGACGCCGAAAGGCGTGCTCTACGAGGGCGCATTCGGCAAGGCGAACGCTGCAACGGGCGCGCCGATGACGCTCGACACAGTGTTCTGGCTGCTGTCGATGACCAAGGCCTTCACGGCAACCGCCTGCATGCAGCTGATCGAGCAGGGCCGCGTCAATCTGGATGACGACGCGGCAAAATACCTGCCAGAACTGGCCTCGCCGCAGGTTCTCGTCGGCTTTGCCGAGGATGGAACGCCGCAACTGCGGCCGGCCAGGCGCGCGATCAAGGTGCACCATCTGCTGACGCATACCTCTGGCTACACCTATTCGATCTGGAGCGAGGCTCTGACCCGATACGAGAAGATTACGGGTATGCCCGACATCGCGACATGCAAGAATGCCGCCTTCACCGCTCCGCTCGAATTCGAGCCTGGCGAGCGGTGGGAATACGGCATCAGCATGGACTGGGTCGGCAAGCTGGTCGAAGCGGTGTCCGATCAGTCGCTCGAAATCTACTTCCGCGAGAACATCTTCGCGCCGCTGGGCATGAAGGATTCAGGCTTTCTGATCGGCACCGGGCAGAAGCGGCGTGTCGCCAGCTTCCACAGCCGCCGCGCCGACGGCGGGCTGGAGGCTGCGCCGTTCGAGATGCCGCAGCGGCCGGAGTTCTTCATGGGCGGCGGCGGCGCCTTCTCGACGCCGCGGGACTACATGGCCTTCCTGCAGGCGCTGCTGAACGGCGGGACCCTGCATGGCGCACGAATCCTGCGTCCGGAGACGGTCGCCATGATGATGCAGAACCAGATCGGCGAGCTGACGGTCCAGGAGATGCGCTCGGCGCAACCATCCTATTCCCGCAGCTTCGACCAGTTCCCGCAGCAACCGCACAAATGGGGCCTGTCGTTCGACATCAACACGCAGCCGGGACCGAATGGGCGCTCCGCCGGCAGCATCTCCTGGGCGGGTCTGCTCAACTGCTACTTCTGGCTCGACCCGGTGAAACACGTCACCGGTGCGCTCTTCACCCAGGTCCTGCCCTTCTACGACGAGCGGGTGGTCGCGCTCTACGGCGCGTTCGAGCGCGGGCTTTATGCCGGGATCGCCTGAGCCCCGGCGATCGACATCAATCCTTGGAGAACCACGATGTATGCAATTACCGGAGTAACCGGCAAGGTCGGCAGCGCGCTTGCGCGCAGCCTTCTCGCCAAAGCACTGCCCGTCCGCGCCGTCCTGCGCGACGCCGCCAAGGCGGCGGCGTGGAGAGGTCGCGGCTGCGAGGTCGCCATGGCCGAGATGGAAGATGCGGCAAGCCTGACTTCAGCCTTCAGGGGCGCCGCGGGCGTCTTCATCCTGCCACCCTCCGAGTTCGATCCGGAGCCCGGCTTTCCCGAGGCCAGGCGCGTTATCGCGGCCGTCACCGCTGCCCTGGCCGCCGCGCGTCCCGGCAAGGTGGTTTGCCTGTCGACCATCGGCGCGGATGCGCCGCACGAGAACCTGCTGACCCAGCGCACGCTGATGGAACAGTCGCTGGCAAAGATCGGCCTTCCGGTCGCCTTCCTGAGGCCCGGCTGGTTCATGGAGAATGCGCTCTGGGACATTCCCTCGGCACGCGATGAAGGCCTGCTGCGCAGCTTCCTGCAGCCAGCCGACAAGCCGTTGCCGATGGTCGCGACGCAAGATGTCGGCCGCCTGGCCGCCGCGCTGCTCCAGGAGAACTGGATGGGGACGCGGGTCGTCGAACTGGAGGGGCCCGTGCGCGTCTCACCCGACGATCTCGCCCGCGCCTTCGCTGCGGCGCTGGAGCGCCCGGTCAAGGTCGAGGCGGTGCCGCGCGAGAGCTGGGAGCAGATCTTCCGTTCCCAGGGCTCGCAAAATCCGTTGCCTCGGATCCGGATGCTTGACGGCTTCAACGAGGGCTGGATCGAGTTCAGCGACCACGGCCGGTCGGCAATCAAAGGTATGTCGACGCTCGACAGCGTTGTCGCCAACCTCGTCGAGGCGAGCAGGACAGCCCCTGATACGATCATCACCTAGTGCGTTTCACCGTTTCACGGAAACGGCGAACCGCCCTATCTCTTTGATTTGACGCAATTCCGGACGGAAGGTTACGGCGAAGACGCCGAACTTAACCGATCACACTTTTCCTGGAATTGCTCTAGGGAGACCAGCATGGAATCAATCATCACGCAGGGTGTTGCCATCCCACGCCTTGGCTTCGGCACGTTCCGCATGCCAGGCGACGACGCCC
>Ga0105238_10004455_pt1 | contig 13884 bp, 12 predicted proteins | sample KBSC34metaG_FD_81526 | JGI IMG/M metagenome (GOLD analysis project Ga0105238, IMG submission 81526) | Corn rhizosphere microbial communities from Kellogg Biological Station, Michigan, USA - KBS C3-4 metaG | ecosystem: Host-associated > Plants > Roots > Rhizosphere > Soil | place: Michigan, USA... | reverse complement strand
TGCGCCGAGAGCTCGTGCGGCTCGAACTCCGAGAAGTCGTGCAGGTACAGCTGCAGGAGATTGGCGATGACGGGTTTGTCGGTGGCGCTCACTGCGTGGAGATCCACCTGAGCAGGAAGGTCCCGCATCGGCCCTCGGCTAACCATTCCCGTTCCGCTCCGGCAGGTACGGCTCCAGCGAGTGCGCGAGGTTCGGCAGGGGCATCGACTGCAGCCAGATCTGGCCGGGGCCGGTGAGGGCCACCAGGAACAGGCCGTCGCCGCCGAAGACCTTGTTGCGGACGCCGGGGACCGTGGTCATCGTGAACTGGACGGAGGCCTCGAACATGCCGATGTGGCCGGGGTGGACCAGCATCTGCTGGCCGGGGCCGAGGTGATAGGTCGACAGCTCGCCGGAGAGCTCGATCCAGGCTCGGCCCTGGCCGTCCAGGTGCTGTAGGACGAAGCCCTCGCCGCCGAACAGGGAGCGGGTGAACGTCTTCTGGAAGGCGACTTTCATGGTGATGCCTGGTGTGGAGGCGATCCAGCCGTGGCGGTGCACGATCAGCGGGGCGTGCGGCTGGACGTCCACCGGCATGATGTGGCCCGGCACCTTGGAGGCGAAGGCCAGCAGCGCGGTGCCGTTGCCGGTGGCGTCGTAGCGGGTCATGAACAGGCCGCCGCCGCCCGCCACGCGCTTGAGGCCGGCCATCACGCCTCGCGCGCCGCCGGAGTTCGTGGTCTGCGACATCCTCACGTTCGGCGACATCCAGGACAGCTCGCCGTGCGGCGAGATGATCGATTCGCCCGGGCTGAGCAGGAACTCCAGCACCGGCATCGTGGTGCCCTTGATGTTGGCTTGCATCAGCCGTCTCCCCCTGCCCGAGTTGTCATGGGGATTCACCTCGCACGCCAGTGCGCCTCCCCGTGCACACCTTAGCGACCGGCAGCCCCCGGCAGCAGCAGCCGAGACTCCGTGATACCGCCGTGTAGCCACCGTGAATCCAGCCGCGCCTAGCGTCCTCTCCGAAGCCACAAGCGAAGGAGTACGACGATGGCGACAGCCGGCAAAGCCGTGGAGGCGATCGGGCTGCGGAAGGACTTCGGGAAGTTCCGGGCGGTGGACGGGATCGACCTGGAGGTGCGGCAGGGCGAGATCTTCGGCGTGCTCGGGCCGAACGGGGCGGGGAAGACGACAGCGTTGCGGATGCTGGCCACGCTCCTGCCGATCGACGGTGGCCGGGCCGAGGTGTTCGGCGTCGATGTGGCCACAGAGCCGCATCGGATCCGGCAGTTGATCGGCATCACCGGGCAGTACGCGTCGGTCGACGAGGACATGACCGCGACCGAGAACCTGTGGATGTTCGGACGCCTGCAGGGCCTGCGCTCCGCCGATGCCCGCGCCACCGCGCGGCGGCTGCTCGCGCAGTTCAGCTTGGAGGAGGCCGCCGACCGGCCGATCGCCCAGTTCTCCGGCGGCATGCGGCGGCGCCTCGACCTCGCCGCGAGCCTGATCACGCGGCCGCCGCTGATCTTCCTCGACGAGCCGACGACCGGCCTGGACCCGCGCACCGCGGCGAGATGTGGGACACGATCCGCGGCCTGGTCGACGAGGGCTGCACCGTGCTCCTCACCACGCAGTACCTCGACGAGGCCGACCAGTTGGCCGGGCGCATCGCCGTGCTGGACCGGGGGCGCAAGGTCGCCGAGGGGACACCGGAGCAGCTGAAGGCCTCGGTCGGCAACTCAACCCTCCAGCTGCACCTGGCCCCCGGCGCCGACACCGAGCAGGCACGCCAGGTCGTGCTGCGCGTCGCGGGCGCGGAGCCGGTGCTCACTCCGGAGTCCGGCCGCATGAACGTGCCGCTGGACACCGCCGACCTCGCCGCCGACGTCCTCATCGGGCTGCGCCAGGCCGACGTCTCGATCGTGTCGGTCAGCGTGTCCCAGCCGACGCTCGACGAAGTCTTCCTCGCCCTCACCGGCCACGGCGCCGAATCCGGTGAAGACGCTTCCCACGGCGGCGCCCCCGCCGACTCCGCCACCACCACCCTGGAGCTCCTGTGAACCTCACCTCCCCGCCCGCGCCCACGACGACGGCCCAGGCCCACGACCAGACCCACGACCAGCCCCTCCCCCACCGCGTCGACCCCGCCGCCGCGGTGGCCGCCGCCCGGCCGCACGGCACCCCGGCCGAGGTCCTCGGCCAGACGCTGGTCATGGCCTGGCGCGCATTGAAGAAGATGCGCCGCAACCCCGAGCAGTTCTTCGACGTGACCGTCCAGCCGCTGCTGTTCACCGCGATGTTCGCCTACATCTTCGGCGGCGCGATCTCCGGCGGCGTGAAGGCCTACCTGCCGGTCCTCATCCCCGGCATCGTGGCCCAGACCGTGCTCACGACCTGCATGGCCACCGGCGTGCAGCTGCGCGAGGACATGGAGAAGGGCGTCTTCGACCGCTTCAAGTCCCTGCCGATGGCCCGCATCGCCCCGCTGGCCGGCCCGATGATCGCCGACTTGGTCCGCTACCTGATCGCGGCCGGCTTGACCTTCGTCGCGGGCCTGCTCATCGGCTACCGCCCCGGCGGCGGCGCGCTCGGCGTCCTCGGCGCGATGCTGCTGGCGATCATCACCGGCTGGTCCCTGGCCTGGATCTTCACCTGGCTGGGCACCATCTCCAAGAGCGCCAAGTCCGTCCAGGGCTTCTCGATGCTGATCCTGTTCCCGCTGACCTTCCTGTCCAACGCCTTCGTGCCGGTCCAGACGCTGCCCGGCTGGCTCGCGGACTTCGTCAAGGTCAACCCGGTCTCGCACCTGGTCTCCGGAACCCGCGCGCTGTCCAACAACGGCACCATCAGCGGCGAGGTCGGCTGGACGCTCCTCGCCTGCGCCGTGGTGGTCCTCGTCTTCGCACCGTTGTCCACCCGCAGCTACCGCAAGCACCTGTAGAAGAGGCCGAGCCGCACGAGGGCATCAGTCTCCTGATACACCTGTTCCATCAGCCAGCCGCAACGCCGCCTTTCGCGCCTCGGCCAGCAAGTCGGTCGGCCGCCGGTCGGCGTATGCGGCCCGCAGCTCGTCCAGTCCCCCGGGCAGCGCCTTCTCAGCGGCGTCCGCGACCCGCTCCCACGCCGTCGTCGGCAGCATCCGGTTGTACGCGAAGCGGTCGGCGAGCGCGAGCAGCCGCAGCGCGTCCGGCACCGGAGCGGCCTCACGCAGCAGGCCCCACGTCCCCATCGCGAGCAGCAGCAGACCGGCGGCCGGGTAGTCCAGGCCGGCGTTGCCCGCGGTGAGCACCCGGACCGCGTTGGCCCGGCAGTCCGCGAACAGCGCACGGCCACACGCCTCGTCGGCCTCCGCCGCCGCGAACCAGGCATGTGCGTTCAGGGCCAACGCGTCGCCGAAGAAGGTCCACAGCTCGGCCCCGCTCCATTGGACCTCGGAATGCTCAGGGCTGCGCAGCCGGGCCGAGCACTCCCGATACAGACGCAGCCCGTCTTCGGCGTCCCCGGAGGCGAGCAGCAGCTCCGCGCGGCAGATGTGCCGCATGACATCCGCGCTGAGCAACGTCACGCGCATCTGGATGCCGTCGATCCGGGTCAGATGCTCCCGCGCCTGGTCGAGCCGTCCTTCGCCGATGTCGCAGAGCACGAGCAGGGCGCGCAGTTGGGTCTCGTCCTCCTTTGCGCCGAGCCGCTCCATCACCGGCAGCGCCGCCAACGCATGGGTGACGCCCGCGGCACGGTCACCGAGCTGCATGGCCAGCTCCGCCAGCATCGCGTGCGGCATCGCCGTCGCCCACGGCCCGGCGTCCGTGCCGGCCAGGCCGAGCGCGCGCTCAGCGGAGGTCCGGGCCCCGACGGGATCGCCCTCGTTCTCGCAGTGGCGGCTGAGCCAGAGATTGGCGACGATCGCCGTGTGCCGGTCCTCCCCCGCGGCGAGTTCGGCGAGCCGGGCGGGAAAGGCCTCATCGACGTCGGGAGCGCAGGTGAGCAGCACCTCGACCAAAGCCGCGACGTAGGGATCGGTGCCGGTCGCCGGGCCCAGCCGGCGCAGCAGGCCGAACAGGTCCGGCTCCGGTTCGCCGGTGACCGCCAGCGCGTTGTTCACCGCGATGGCCACGGCGGCCCGCGCGGTGTCGGCGAGCTCCGGCGGCGGCGTCCAGTCGCGCAGCGTGTCGCGGGCCGCCCGGCTGAGAACCAGCACCCTGATGTGCTCGCCGCGCATCGTCCACAGGGTGCCGAGCGCGGCGAGCAAGTGCACCACAGAGGCTTCGTCGCCGTCGGCGATCGCCCCGCGCAACTCGTCGGCCAGGTTGGTCTCCTCGGCGCCGAGGGCGTCGATCGCCGCGAACTGCCCGTCGGCGCCGGCGAAGCGCGGCCGCTGGTCGGACACGTACTCGACGGCCCAGCGGCGCAGCGCCGCCTGAGCCCCGGCCTGCTCGCCGGCGTCGGTCAGCCGCATGCGGCCGAACTCGCGCACCGTCTCCAGCATCCGGTAGCGGACGCCGGCCGGGCTTTCCCGGACCGTCAGCAGGGACTGGTCGACCAGTCCTTGCACGGCGTCGACGACGGCGGGTCCGAGCACCGATCCGGTCCCTGATCCGAACCCTGATCCGGGCCCCGATCCGAGCACCGGCCCGAGCACCGACTCGGCAGCGTGCAACGTGAAGCCGTCGTGGAACAGCGCCAGCCGGCGCAGGGCCTGCTTCTCGGCCTCGTCGAGGAGGTTCCACGACCATTCGATCACCGTCAGCAGCGCCTGATGCCGGTCCGGCGCGCTGCGGTCGCCGCCGCGCAACAGCGCGAACCGGTCCTGCAACCGCCGGTCGATCTCCTCGACCGCCATGACCCGGACCTTGGCGGCGGCGAGCTCGATGGCCAGCGGCAGGCCGTCGAGCCTGCCGACGATGCCCTCGACGACCTCCTCGTCCAGCCGCGCGTCGGGGCGGGCGGCCAGCGCACGCTCGCCGAACAGGCGCACCGCGTCGGCCGAGCCCAGCTCGCCGAGCGGATAGACGCGCTCGGCCGCGATCGTCAGCGGCGCCCGGCTCGTCGTCAGCACCCTGAGATCGGGGGTCGCCGCGACGAGGAACGCCACCAGGTCGGCGACGGCGGCGACCAGGTGCTCGCAGTTGTCCAGGACGAGCAGACTGGGCACCTGGCCGAGGTGCTGAGCGATGCGCGCCCTGGAATCAGCGCGCTGCCGCGCTGTCAGGATCCTGCGACCGCTGACCGAATCGCGCACCCCCAGCACGGATCCGACCTCCACCGGGAGGTCCTCGGCGGAGGTGACGCCGGCGAGCTCGACGAAGTAGACCGCCGCCTGCTCCGCCTCCCGCGCCATGACCTGCGCCAGCCGTGTCTTGCCCAGACCGCCGGCGCCGATGACGGACACCACGCGCGAGCCGGCCAGCGCGGCCCGCAGCCGGGTCACGTCGCCGTCGCGGCCGATCAGCTCGGTGGCGTCATAACGCAGACCGAGGCGTACCGGGCGGTCCAGGGCCAGCAGCGCACGCTGCACGCGCTGGAGCGGCTCGCCGGGGTCGGTGCCGAACCTGTCGCGCAGGTCGCGGCGGTGGCGCTCGAAGCGGTCCAGTGCCGCGGCCGGGCCCCGGACGGCGGCCTCGCTGCGCAGGAGGTCGGCCAGGAGCGACTCGTCATGCGGGGACTCGGCGTGGGCCGCCTCCAGCGGCGGGAGGGCCTGCGCGTGGGCACCGGTCCGGCTGGCGGCACGGGCCACGACGACGCGCGCCGCCGCAGCGTCGGCGGCCGCGGCTCGGCGGATCCCGGCGAGGGGGCCGGGGTCCTCGTCACCGGCCGCTTCGATGCCTGTGGCCAGGCCTCCCGTGGCCAGACTCCCTGCGGCCAGCCCTCCTCCGGCCAGGGCCAGAGCCTGCTGCGCGAGGTCAGCCGCGCGCGCAGCGTCGCTGTCGAGCACGGAGGCCGCAGCACGAACCAGGCCGGCGAGCCTTGCACTGTCGACCTCCTCCGGCGCGACGCCGAGCCGGTAGCCGACGCCGTCGCGCACGATGACGTCCGGCCCACAGGCGCTGCGCGTCCGCGACACCAGCACCTGCAGGCTCTTCACGCTGTTCGCGGGCGCCGCTTCGCCCCAGACCAGCTCGACCAGCTCCGTGGCCCCGACCGGGCGGCTGCCCCGCAGGGCCAGGGCCGCCAGCAACGCCTGCGGGCGCTCCCCCACGACGGGGACACCGTGCCAGCGCACGTCTTCCAGGAGGGTCAGCGCGATGGTCACCGGCCAAGTCTAGAAGCGCGGCGCCACGCGGGTCCGGCGATGGTTCCCGCGACGGCGCCGGCTCGAACTGGCCGGCGGTCTGGAGTGGTCTGGAGTGGTCTCGGCGGTCTCAGTGGTGGTAGGTGAAGTTGTACGTGGCGCTGTTCAGGTTCCCGGGCCCGACCTTGCCCCCGAAGCTGACGTCCACGTCGTACACCGGCGTGGACTTGCCCTGCAGCGTGGCGCCGTAGTTCTGGTTGGGGGTGCCGTTGAAGCCGTTCTCGATCTGCTCCGGCGCCAGGCCCAAGGCCGGGGCGTCGGCCAGCAGGTCCGCCTTGAGCTGGTCCATCGTCGTGGCGGTGGTGGTGAAGCTGGTGCGCTGGGGCTGGCCGACGCCGCGGGGGTCGGAGACGGTCTTGCTCTCCGAGGTCGACGTCACCTCGGTGACCTGGCGTTCGATGACGCCGCCGGGCAGCTTCAGGCGGATCGCCAGGGTCTTGCCGGGCTCGGGGTTCAGGTCCGTGCTCGTATACGTCGGGAGCATCGCCAGGTCCTCGCGCGAGGGCGCGCGGGTCAGGTCGATCGAGACCACGCCGTCGTGCTCGATGCGGTCTCGGACCGGGTTGTGGTAGATCCCGAAGTTGAAGGCGTACTGGACGTCGACGTGGCCGTCGGCGGCCGGGGGCTGCATCGTCACCGACAACGACAGCCAGTCGCGGACCACGCTGTAGTCGGTCCCGACCTGGTAGGAGCTGCTCGGGGCGACCGGGATGCCCAGGACCGCGGCGTCGGCGGCGATGGCGTCCCGCGCGTCGGCGAGCTTGCCGAAGGTGCGGTTGACGACCAGGTCCACCGGCGGGCGCCGGTGGTCCGGGTCGTCGTTGATCAGCGGGTTTCCGCCGTCGGCGCTGACGATGTACGCCGGGATGCGCACCGTGCCGGTGGACAGGATCAGAGTCGTGTCGATCGGCTGGCCGTCGGCTGTGGCGAAGCCGCTCTGGTAGGCCACGAAGTTCTGGTTCGCCGGATAGCCGAGCTCGGCGCGCGAGGGCGCGTGCCGCAGGTCGATGGTCAGCTTGCCGTCGTGGACCGCGGTGCCCGGCGCGTGGGAGCCCCCGGCGGTCGGCGGGGACTCGGCGCCGGAGGCGCCCGAGGACGTGCTCATGCTTTTACAGCCTCCCAAGGCCAGGATGACGCACAACAAGAGTGCTGCGGGACGTGCGGTCACAGGTTTCACGGTAACCGCCATCGCTACCAGGGGACGTCAAGACCGGGGGTGAAATGATGGTCGAGCTTGATGCCCCAGTCCTTGTACAGCAGGTCCTCGGTGATGGTCGGCAGGCGCGCCGACAGGCGCTGCTGATCGATCCGGTCCTGGACCGGCGTGGCGACGATCTGGCGGGCCAACTCCGGGTTCTGTTGCAGGAGCTTCTGGTAGGCCGGGAGCGTGTCGTGCGTAACGTAGTCCCAGCGGTCCTGGGCGTTGGTGATGTTGAAGTCCGGCAGCGGGGTGACCACATGCACGCCGACGGTCTCCTTGCCGACGACCACCGGGATGTTGACGTCGCCCCCGAAGGTGAGCGGCCGGTACTCGCCGGGCGTGTGGGTGCCGGGGATGGACGCCGCGCCGACCGTGGTCATCATGTAGGTGAAGACCTTGCCGACCGGTCCGTCGTGGTTGTACATCTGGTTGTACTGGTCCTTGATCACGACGTTCTGCTCGCGGTAGAGCAGGGTGCCGTTCGCGTCCATGATCTGCTGCGGCGTGCTGTGCGGGTTGGCGATGACGTGCCAGGCGTTGGCGGTCTTGTCCGGCGGCACGTCGCCGGGGAACAGGCCGGCCTTCTGCATCTCGTCGATGTAGGCCGTCTTGTTGTTCGGCGGCCCGGCCAGGTACGCCTCGTGCGCGGCGGCCTGGTCGAAGAAGATGTGCTTCTGCATCCCCAGGAATTTGCTCTCGAAGAACTGCAGCTCGTTGGCGGTCAGCTGGCCGCCGGCCGAGGCGAGCATCTGCAGCTCCGGCGGGAGCGACTGGCGCACCTCCGCGGGCAGGCCGTTGAGCTTGGTGGCGAAGTCCTGGGCGAACTTGCGGAACATGTCGATGTCCATGAACCCGCCGGCGAAGGAGGGCCCGATCATGTTCGCCATACCGGCCCACTGGAGCTCGGGGTGGTCCAGGAACAGCTTGCCGTAGTAGGTGTAGACGGCCTTGATGTTGACCATGTTCGGCTCGGTGCCGGCCTGCGGGTCCCACTCGTTCAGGTCGATGCCGGCGTGCTGCGCGGCGGTGGCGACCCAGTACTGGTCGAGCAGGGTCCGGTACTGCTTCGGGTCCACGCCCTTGGCCCGCAAATCGTCCAGGACGGCCTGCAGGACGCCCGGATCGATCGGCAGCTCGGGGTTGACGCCGCCGTTCTGCTCGCCGTTGCCGTTGGTCAGCGGCAGGTTCAGGACCGCGGACTCCACGGTGGCGGGGTTGGTCAGCTGCGACAGGAAGCTGCGCTGCTGGGCGTCCAGGTCCGTCCAGTGCTGGTTGGACACGCCGTCGCCCTCGGCCACGGTCTTGATCTTGCGGGCGGCGGTGGAGGCGCTGGTGTCGTGCAGCTGGGCGGCCTCGTTGACCTTCTTGACCGCCGCCTCCCACTCCTGGGCCGCGCTCTGGTACTTGCTCCAGTTCGGGTCCGTCGGCGACATCGGCTTGGGGCTGGGCGTGGTCGGCGCGAAGGGGACCATGGCCCCGCTGAAGGGCGCCCCGACGGCCCCGGCCGGGTTGTAGGTGTAGCCGATGGCGGCGAAGTCGTCCTGCGCGGTCTCGCTCTGGCTCAGCGCGCTGGTCGCGTTGGCCTGCGCGTGCTCGAGGTCGGGGATGTAGGCCTTCAGCGCGTCGGCGGCGGTCTGGTAGCGCGAGACGATCTTGGCGAGCTCGGCGGCGAGGTTGTCGCAGCGGACCTTGAACGCGGTGCCGGAGTCGGAGTCCCAGAACTCGTCGATGCACAGGCCGGTCAGGGTCTTCGACACCGACGCGGCCTGCGAGGCTATCTTGCTGTACGCGGCCACGTGCGCGGACAGCGCGCCGGAGTCGCCCTTGGCCGGATCACCGTTCGGGCACAGCGGGAACCACTTGTCGCCGCCGCCGCCCGGCCCGGCCCTCATCGCGGCATCATCCGGCCGTGAGGCGGCGGGGGCGGAGTCTCCGCCGTGGTCAGCGCACCGGTCGCGGCCTTGGCCAGGTCGGTGTCGGTCGAGCTCAGGGTGGCGGCGACCGCCTCGGCGACCCGGCCCAGATCGAACAGATCGCTCAAGAGATTCGCCTGCCGGATCGTCCAGTTGTCGGAGAACTCGGTGAGGGCTCCGGCCAGGTCGGCGGCACCGGCCTCGGCGGTGAAGTCCCCGACCGGGTAGTTGAAGGCCTCATTGAGCTGTTGTGCCAAGCCGTGGAGCGTTCCCGTCAGATCCTGGATCGCTTTCAGATCGGCTCTGAGATGGCTTCCCATCATTCACCCCGTGTGATCAAGCTTATATAGATCAGACCCCTGAGCCCGGGAGATTAGCAGTGTTTCGGCTCTGGCGTAACAGGTTCGATGGCGTACCCTGCCCAGGGTGATCCTCGAAGCCGTCTACCTGCTGCCGGCCGCGATCTGGACCGGCTCCATGACGTACAGCCTGGCGGTCGTGCAGCCGCGCAGCGCACGGTTCTTCCACGACGACGACCAGCTGGAGGAGTTCCTCACGGTGCTCGCGCACGGCAACCGCTGGCGGGTGCTGGCGATGGCGGCGACGCTGATCGTCAGCGCGGCGGCGATCATCGCGGTGTGCCCGTGGGACGGGGCGCGGGTGGTGTACGGGATCGCGCTGGCTTTGGACGCGGCGGCGACTGGTGTCTTCGTGCACGTCTCGTGGCGGCATTGGCCGGCGCGGGTGTTCGCGCTGCCGGAGGAGCGGCCGGAGTTCCGGCGCAAGCTGCGGCTGAGCGCTCGGGCGATCCTGGGGCTGGTCGGGACGGGGTTCGTGCTGGCGCTGGTGGCGGGCGTGGTGCGCGGCTAGTGCGGGTGGTTGTCGCGGGGTCGAGCGGGCTGATCGGGGGCGGGCTCCGGGCCGCGTATCGGCGGGACGGGCACGAGGTGGTGCGGCTGGTCCGGCGCGCGGCTCAGGGTGCTGACGAGGTGCGGTGGGATCCGGGGCGGCCTGATCCGCGGCTGGTGGAGGGCGCCGACGCGGTGATCAACCTGGCTGGCGCTCCGCTCGGAGATCGGCGGTGGAACGCCGCCTATCGCGAGGTGATCGAGTCCAGTCGGGTGGGTACGGCGGCGGCTCTGGCCGGGATGGTGGCGCGGGCTGCCGCGGGGCCCTCGGTGCTGGTGTCGATGTCGGGGATCCGGTACTACGGCGTCGACCGCGGCGACGAGGAGCTCACCGAGGCGAGCGGCGCCGGGAGCGACGGCTTCCTGCCGCTGGTCACGGCCCGGTGGGAGGCTTCCACGCGCGCGGCCGAGGAGGCCGGGGTGCGCGTCGTGCATCTGCGGACGGCGCTGGTGCTGTCGGCGAGCGGCGGTCTGCTGCCGCGGCTGCTGACCCCGTTCCGCTTCGGGCTCGGCGCGACGCTGGGGTCGGGGCGGGCGTATTGGAGCTTCCTGACGTTGCACGACGCTGTCGCGGCGATTCGGTTCCTGGCGGAGCGGCCGGAGGCTTCGGGCGCGTACAACCTGTCGGCGCCGACGCCGGTACACGCGAGCGAGTTCACTCGGGCGCTGGCGACGGCGGTCGGCAGGCCGGCGTGGCTACGGCTGCCGGTGTGGGCGCTGCGCGTGGGCGTCGGGCAGATGGGCCCGGAGGTGCTGGGCAGCTTGCGCGTGCTGCCGGAGCGGCTCACTGCGGCCGGGTTCCGGTTCCGGGACGGGGATGTGGAGACGGCGGTGCGGATGGCTTTGCGGGACGAGCGTTAGGCCGATGTCGGCCTCCATCCGCAAGATCTTCTGAGGCGCCTACGCGACGGGCCAGCCGCGTTCCGCCATCGCGGCGACGGCGCCCCTCCCACCGAACGTGACGTGGTCCAGGCGGCCAGAGGCCGTCTCGAAGCGCAGCCAGGACGCGCCGCGGCCTGTGTCGATGCGGACGACCTCGTCGCGGGAGACGTGGATCGGATGCAGCAGCGGGAAGCGGATCTCGGCTGAGGACTCGTCGAAGCTCAGGGCGACGAGTGGCCACGTCGCAGACAGCCAGCCGATGCGTGCGCCTCCACGCACGACTGTCATCGAGCTTCCGGTACCTGCCGATGCCGCCACCCGGGGCCTGGGAGCGCTTATGCCGGAACGACGCTGCCAGCGCCGAACCCTCCAGATGAGCGCCGTCCAGCCACCGACGATGAAGAGGGCTGGGATCAACGCTGCGCCCACAGGCGCCAAGGATCCGCTCACCGTTGGCATGTCCGCCTCCCCGTTCCGCGTAGATCAGGATCCTACGAACCCCGGGCGACCGCTAGGGGCGGGCTTGTCAGGAGAGCTTCTTCAGCGCCGTCGGTCCCAGCGAGGTCAGGATGCCAGCGTTGTGCTCTGTGGTCGGCAAAGCCTCCAACAACAGGATCGTGGAGCCAGTGCGCACGATCAGAGCGTCCGAGACGGACTTGCCCAGGATGCCGAGGGACGTGCTGGCGCGGACGACCAGGGTCTCGTCGCCGAGCTTCGGTGCGGTGGCGAGGCTGAAGGTCACCGTCATGTCCGGGCTGCTGCCCATGTCGTGCGGGCAGGCGGCGACGGATTCGCGGACTCTGGTCATCACCTGGTGCGCGTCGCTGCCGGCGTAGGAGTAGAGCGACTCAGTGGCCTGTATCTCCGGAGGGTCGATGTCGCCCGTCGACGTGACGGCGCCCGCGCGGCCGTCGATGGATGCCGACGCGGAAGCCGTGGGCTGGCCGGCGCCGTCGAGGAAGGTGAGGCCGTCTACCATCGCGGAGCAGTCGAACGTCGGCGAGGCCGTGGTGCTCGGCGCGCTGGAAGGGGGTGCGGCCGGATCAGAGTTCGGCATCGACTCGGAGGAGTCCGTCACGTGCCACGCGGCGCTGTCCAGATCGGCGTCCGTCAGCAGGCGAGAGCCCAGCTGGGCCGGCGTCGTGGGCACCGACTGAGCGGCGATGTGCCCGCTCCCCGCCGGCGCCCCCACCCGACCCGACGAGCACGCCGCGGTGACGAGCACGACCGACACCACAGCCAGCCGCCGACGGCCGAACACGCCGAACACGCCGAAGCGACGCGAGGAAAGAGAAGGCACCGAGAACTCCGAAAACTAGTGATCAAGAGTTTGGACCTCACCAGAGCGCCCCGGGCGACTGCAAGACCGACCAATCGGCCCGAAAGGGTGCACAGGGTAGGTGTCGCATCGCGGTGCCGGGTTCGGTCGTCGAATTGTTATCTAGCACTTGATAAAAGAGGTGCAGATGGTGTGCATGAGTCGAACAGTCACGCAGCCGCTATGACCGGCTACGTTCTGCAGGGGGCGGATGCCGCGGTTGTTGGCGGACCTGGGGATGGATCGGATGGCGGTGATACTGGTCGGCGACAGTGTGCGCACCTCCGCTATCAGCGTCCTGATATTCACGGCGTGCGCGGTGGACCGGCGGCCGGCAGCAGCTCACGCCACAGGAATCGACTGCTCGTGGTGGAAGACGTCCGTCGGATCCCAGCGGCGCTTCACCGCGACGAGGTTCCGCTTGTTCTTGCGGAAGTTGTCGAGGAAGTACAGCCACAGCGCGTCGTCCGCGTTGCCCTTGGAGTGGGTGCCGAGCACGTTGTCCGGATAGTTGTAGTACGCGCCGGCAACCGTCCCGGTCGTGTCCTTGGCCGGGTTGGGGGTCCCGCCGTACTCGGCGTAGACCTCTCGATAGAAGTCGTTGATCCAGCGCAGATGCGCGTCGGTCTGGACGTTGTAGGGCGGCCGGTCTGCCTCGCCGGGACGTGAGGAGTTCAGCCAGTAGGTCTGGTACTGCAGCTTCATGATCGCGTCGCGTTGAGGAACCGCGGTCGCGTCGGAAGCCACCCGGTTGACGGCCCCACCGTAACTGTCGACCTGCAACAGGCTCTGGCTCATGTCCGCCGGGTCGACGCCGTCCGGGGTCGTGTGGAGCCAGCGGTAGATCGCAGCAGCCTGGTTCGGCGGGAAGCCCTTGTTCATGTAAGCGGACTTGTACTTGCCGAACTGGTTGGGGCCGGAGCTGTTCATCGTCTGCAGCGCTTCGAGGTAGGTGACGTGTTGCGCGCCGTCGTTGCCCACGCGCGCCGTCATCCAGCCCGGATGGCCACCGAGTGGGCTCCGCAACGGCGCGAGTTCGGCGACCGCCGCGAACTGGCTCTGCGCCTGCGCATACCGCCGCTCGGCCTCGGCGCGGTGATCGAGGAGACTGGCCCCTTCGGGGGACACCACCTGGACGGTCATGCCGATCTGCCCGGCCGACACGTGCGTGAGCTTCAGCAGACTGAACTCGGTCTCGGGCATGTTGATCACGTATTCGCCGTAGATGGCGAGCAAGTCCGTGAAGGAATCCGGAGTGAACGATTTCCAGTCCCAGGACAGGGTGTAGATCGAGGCGAATTCCGGGGCGTCGGGCGGCGTGTTGAAGTAGTACCGAAGGATGACGCCGAAATTGCCGCATCCGGCGCCCCGCAGCGCCCAGAAGAGGT
>Ga0105238_10004454_pt1 | contig 13886 bp, 25 predicted proteins | sample KBSC34metaG_FD_81526 | JGI IMG/M metagenome (GOLD analysis project Ga0105238, IMG submission 81526) | Corn rhizosphere microbial communities from Kellogg Biological Station, Michigan, USA - KBS C3-4 metaG | ecosystem: Host-associated > Plants > Roots > Rhizosphere > Soil | place: Michigan, USA... | reverse complement strand
GCCAATGCTGGGGGCACCAGCACGACGGGTGGCTTCGTCTATACCGTCTACAAGAACAATGTCGCGACTTCCATGACTTGCACGATCGCGTTCAACGCGTCACCCGTTAAGTGCAACGACACGACAGCCGGTCATGCGGTATCTGTCTCAATCGGCGATCTAGTCAGCATTCAGGCCCAAATGACTGCTGACGGCACGGGTTCATGGAAGACCTCCACGGCTGCGATGGAGTTCGACGCATCATGATCCGGAAGGCTTTTCTCCTACTGTCTCTCGCGGTCCTGATCCCGCTCAACTTCCCATCCCATGGGCTGGCGGTGATCCTGCGCGGTGGCGCCTCGAATATCGATCCAAACTGCACGACATCCATGAATTTCGCCCAGGTCTGTAACTCAGCTTACGTGGTGCTTCTATGAAAAGACCGTTGATCTGGGCGCTGGTCGCCGTCTGCTTCGGCGGCATCGCTATTGCTGCCGACAACATCGGCGTCACGGCAGGATCTGGCAAAAATATCGCCTGCAAGGAGCAGACGATCGGAGGGCAGACGGTCTGCATCGTCTATCATATCCTGATGAGCTCTAGTGGCGTCGAGGCTGGTACGGTCACAAATCCGATTGCCGTGCAAAGCAACCTGTGGAGCGTCAAGCCCACAATCTCATCCTACACGGCAACGACCTATACCTCTGGCCAGACCATCGGCGCCGTTGGGACATTCACCATCCCGACCGTTGGCTCTGGCGGTGCTGTCCTGATCACCTTTGCCGACATGAAGGACATGAACGGTACGGTTGCCCAGCCGATCAATGCCAATGTCGATCTGATCCTGTTCGACGCCAATCCCACAGGATCAACATTCACCAATGCCGCAAGCTACGCCATCGTCGCAGCCGATGCTCCGAAGGTGATCGGACGCATCACGCTCCAGTGCGGCGTCATCGGCGTGGCTGGCTTTGCCGTGAATGCGACGGGCATCGGGGAGTGCGCAGCGGCGAATCTGTCCAATCCGATCGCGCTCACCTCCGGGCAGACGGTCTATTGGGTGCTGATCTCTGACGGTCAGCGTGTCCAGGTCAGCACCTCCGATCTCTTTCTCTATATCGCTGGTACCCTATGATCCGTACGCTTGTCCTTCTGTTTCTGCTTGCGGCAGCGCCTGCATTCGGGCGGGCAACAACGCGTGCTGTGATCAACGCCAACGGATCGAGCTCGGCTGCGAGCAACTGCAATTTCCCTCTGGCTCCGCTCACCAAATACGATTTCGTCTGGGGCACCTGTTTCCAGGGCTCTGCCATCGACATGACGCACTTCTACGAGGGGAATGTGCCGGGCTCCAACTCGTCAGGGCGTGAGGTGGTCGATCAGGACCATGTGCGCAATGGCGAGTTCGACGAGCAGATGGGGGTGTGCTCCTTTGACAATACGAACCCCTATTGCGTCGGGCGCCTTGTCTCGGTCATGCCGATCCGGGACGGACAGTATTGCGAGTTCGTGCAGAAGAATTCTTATCTCACAGGATTCGGAAACTCGACTTTTTTCGAGGGCGAGTATGAGGGAAGCCTGAACTATCCAGGCCGCACCGATTTCCCGACTGGATTCCGCAATGAAATGGACGTGATGCAGTCGCGAGGGAACATCAACCTTATCGATACGCTGACAATCACTAGCGCGCCAACAGCGGCCAGCTACATAATGCTATCTGGTTCCCCGATCAACGGCAGCAATCCGTCAGGCTGTACAGTCGCCTCGGCGACTTCGGCTTGCGCTGTTCAGTTCGTGAATGATGCCGTCGTGACGGCGTGCGGGGCATCTGCGACAGGGACCGGGAATAATCAGAACAGCGTCGATATCTCTTCCGGCAATACGACGACGATCGCGACGAAGCTTGCTGCCTGTATGAACACGCGGACGACGGGTGACTTCACAAGTTTCAATTCCACCGCATCAACCAATACGATTGCCGTTGATCCCACGAACATCTCGACATCGTATTTCAGCTACAGTGGGGCTAGCGGAACGATCAATTCCGTTCAAACCTACAATCCTGATTATCCGGCTGGTGTCGATCTGATCTATTGGACAGGCCCGAACAATGGTTCTGCCTATGCCGGTGGCCATTATCCCTGGAACTTCATCCATTGGCCTGCGGGCTGGATGACGATGACACACCAGCCTCGCAACGATGGGACCGAGCATCTGCTGTTCAAGACGGATGTTGGCGCTGGTTCATCGGTGGACGTTCAGTTCGGCGTCACGGTTGCGGTGGGCGCAACCATCGGCGAAACGATGGACAATCTTAATGGCTACATGCAGGGCCAGTTAACCGGACCAGCCCATAGTTATAATTGGGCGCATATCATCGGCAGCAACTCGATCGCTGTTCAGACAAAGAATGTAACGACATTCTATATGCTCAACTACACGACGCCAGGAACGACCCCAGCTGCTGATATGTATCAAACCGAGTGGGATCGAACGCAATCGATCCATACCTACGGGTTTGAACCAACGGAAGGCGGCGTTGGCAGTGCTTTCGGGCAGCCGCAAAATGGCGGTTGGAATCTCTATATCGACGGAAGGCTATGGGTAGGATTGCCATTTCCTGCGGCGGGCGTTCCGGCTGATGGACAATCAGCCAACTGGCCGCATGGCAACATCTCCGTCAAGATCAGCGGAACGGCCAAGGATACGGGGCTGCTCTACACCTGGTGGAATCCGAATCCGACGCGGATCTATCGCTATGGCTGCTATATCAAGGACTACTATATTCACACATCGCCGTCAGCTCTGCTCAACTATCAGGTGATGGACGGCACGTTCACGAGCGTCACGCAGGCCTCGGTCAATACGCCGCTTGCCGTCAGTACGACCTCAAACACGATCGGCACCGGTAGCAAGACATTCACCGTTGCGACGGGCACCAACTATAGCACCGGCACCTGGGCGCTGATCTCCGATGCCAGCGGGGCTGGAAACTGGATGGCGGGCATCATAACGGCTGAGACGGCCACGAGCCTGACGATCAACGCCACCAAGACCAACGGTTCCGGCACGATCTCGTCATGGGTGATCGAGAGCGGTGGGGGTGAGGAGCCGTTCACCCCGGCTGGTCACTATTCCGAGACGGCGGGCGTCTGGCGCAACACTTATGCGCCGCTGCTTGGCTATTCCGGGACGATCTATTGGAACGACACGAACACGCAAAACTACTCGACGGCTTCGATCGTGCTTGCCAGCAACCCAACCGACACGGACACGCTGACATGGCCTGGAACCGGGGGCAGCGTCTTCACCTTCAAATCCTCGGGCGGTGTCTGTGACGGCTCCACGTTCAATGTCGCCATCCAGGGTACCGCAGCGGGCACAACGGCGTGTCTCCTGAAGGCTCTGCAGGTGAAGCAGGGTGGCGGCTTGCTCTATCACACGCCCTCTGATGCACTGACCACGATCATCCCAGTCAGCAAGGGCGGCGGCTACGTCACGCAGGCAGGTACATTCACTTCCGGAGTCACCCCTCCGACCGTCAATCTGGGCAACAGCCTCGCCCAGCCAGGCCGGGCGTGCATGGCCGCATCTGCCGGGGCTTCCGGCTGCGTTGCGTGCTTCATCCCCTCGATCGTCAAGGCGGCGACCTATGACGTGCAGATCTGGCAGGACTACGCCACGGGCCTGAATTCCAGTGCTGGCGTGACAATCACTGATCATACCGGGGCTCATGCGCAGACAGCGATCAACCAGACATCCGGAACATCAGGCTGGATCGATTACGGGAATTTCAGCTTCGATCCGCAGAAGGCGACGGCAGGCTCATGCTCTGGCCAGGGCATTCAGTTCAGCGGCAACATCGCAAATGGAACGCTGGTCACGAACTTCGTCAAGATCGTTCAGCAATAGGTTGGGGTAGACCATGCCGACAAGCACACTCACCCTGACAGGCGTTGGCTCCACGCCGCCAGTGATGATCCTGGAAGCGCCAAGGGGCCTGCCCAACATTCAGACGCTCTATCCCGGCATCATCGTCAATCTCTCGACGGGTGCCAGTCTCACATACACGGTTGAGGTCACGGGTGATCCGGCACCGAGCACATCGGGCATCTGGAATGCATTTGACGGCTTGTCAGCGCTCACAGCCTCGGCCAACGGCAGCTTGCTTGGTCGGGTGTCGGCGATCCGCTGCACGATCTCGGCCTATACGAGTGGGACGCTCAAGTTCCAGGTCATCCAATGACCATCAACCCGATCAACACCGGCGTGGGCTATCCGGCGATCGGGGTTGCCTATATCGGCTCGGCCTCGATCTCACCCTCGCCGCCGCCCCCACCGCCTCCCCCGCCCCCGCCCCCCGGCGCGGATTCGTTCTTCCCGTCCGGGTACTTTGCGACCGGGTACTTTCCTAAGGGCTATTTCCCGTGAGCTATCGGCTGAAGAAGAGTGCGCCGCTCGCGAGCGTAATGAGCACGGATAGGCCTGCCCAAAGCAGCAGGAAGACATCGGCAAGATGGTTCAGGAAAATGTTCATGTGTGAGTCTATCGCGCATAAGTTGTCAGATTCCAGTAAAATAATGATTAATTTCCGAGGCGTGTCTTGAGCAATTATTCCGCCGATGTGCTCTCGCTGCCAGCCCAGCAACCAACGTTGCTCGCCTATTGGCGGTTCACGGACGCGGCTGGGGCGACGACCTATGTCGACTCTTCAGTGGGCGGTAATTCCCTCGTCAAGAACGGCACGATCACGACCGGTTCAACATCACTGGTCACGGGATCGGCAGACACGTCGGCGCTGTTCAACGGATCGACTGGCTATGCCCAGACGGGCGCTTCGATCTCCGCACTGAACTTTGCCCGTACCGCGCCATGGGCGGTCGAGTGCATCATCAAAATGACCAACACGACCGGTGAGCAAATCATCGTCGGCAATATCGATGCGAGCGGCGCATTCACCGGCTGGGAGGTATCGGTCACAGGGGGCCAGCTTCAGTTCATCCTGTCGAGTGCCTTTCCGTCCGCTGTGATCCAGGTTCTCAGTTCATCCGCCGTGATCTCAGCCGGGAACGTCTATCACGTCGTGTTCCAATATAGCGGCACTTCTGCTGCCTCTGGCGTATCGATGTACGTCAATGGCGCCTTCGTTTCGGCGACGGTATTGCATGACACGCTCTCGGCAGGATCGACCACGACCACGCAAAAGGTGACGGTTGGATCGCGATCGAGCTCGGCGCCGTCCAGCCAGTTCGCCGGAAACATCCAGGAACTTGCGGTCTATAATGGCCAATTCTTCAATCAGTATGGCCTGAACCAAGGGGTTATCCCGCGCCATTACGGGCTGATGCTGGGCCATCTGCCGCTTGCCAATACGGCGCGGGGCATCATTACGGGCGGCGTTCTGCCGAACGTCTGGGCCAACGTCAACATGGTCTATGATTGTGATGATTCCGGCGAACTGAACTGGCTCGCCACGATGCACAAGAACGGAGAGATTAACCTTCTGTGCAATGTGACGGGCGAGGTCGAGACCTATGCTTGCACGGCATCCAGAATCGTCACGAACCTGTATTTTGGGCTGAACATCCCGACTGGTCCGTCTCAGCGCACGGACTACGCGCCTAATCCGACGACGACCTTCAACGGGCCTCCCGGCATCGCCGGGGCGTCCCTCCAGGCACGTTTCGCTGCCTCAGATACTGGACGCGGTAATGCCACGCTCTATCCGTTGGATGATGTGGGCCAATCGCGCGCCAGCCTGAATGCCTGCGCAGATGGCATGGTCATCGGAATCTCGAATTCGCCGCTCATGTCCTGGAATGACTTCCTGAACTCGGCCTCGAATGCTGGTGGAGACGGCATCCTCAAGACTGGCATTCAGTTGATGAACCAGAAGGTTGCCCGGATCTACTACCTCGGCGGCAACTGGCCTTCTTCGTCGGCGCATGTCGATTTCAACTTCGACCCGGCCAGCACAACGGCAAGCGGAATCGCAAGCCAGGCGGCGCATGATTTCTTCGCGACGATGGCTGCATCATGTCCAGGTGTCGAAATCGTGATCGTCGGCCCTGAGATCATATATGGCACGGATGGTTCACAGTCGAATGTTGTGACTGGACCGCCGAACGCCCATCCGCCCGCGAGCGGTGATCCGCTCGTAAACCCGGTCAAATATGCCTATGACCTGTTCGGTTATTCGACAGGGCGGCAGAGCTTCGCCACGATCCTCGTGATCTGTGCGGTTCGCGGCATCTCTCCGTTTTTCGAAGTCGCTGGTTTGCGCGGTGCGGCAGTGATCAACGCATCGACCGGAAACAATTCCTTCGATGGCGCAACAAATAGCAATGTCAGCTATGTGCGCCCGCTCTACACGAATACGCAGTTCGTGACGATTGCCAATGAAATCTATCTCGACGCGCCCGCTGGCTTGGCAAAGCCCAGCGTTCCGCAACTAAGCGGCTTGGGCGGTCTCCGCACCAATCGAATTCAATGAGGTCTTGATATGGATGTGGTGCTCAATAAGACTTCGTTCCTGAAGGATATCTTCATTCAGGATTCGACAAAGACAGACGGCTCTGGTCTTGCGGGCCTGACTAACTCGAGCGGCGGCTTGCAGATGTTCTATCATCGCCAAGCCGATAGCGCAGGAACTCAGGTGGGATCGACTGGTTCTCTGGCCGCTCTTACGGTTGGAACCTTCACCAGCGGCGGCTTTGCAGCGATCACTGGAGTGAGGCCTGGCTGGTATCAAATCGGCATTCCGAATGCCTGCTTTACCGCCCTTGGTCCGGTGACGCTCTCCCTTGGGGGAGCTACCAACATGATGGACGTGGCGATCGAACTTCAGGTTGTCGCCTACGATCCGAACGACGCTGTATCACTTGGACTTTCGCGGATTGATGCGGCGGTCACGTCGCGGATGGCGACCTATACCCAGCCGACTGGATTCCTCGCTGCGACATTCCCCAGCGGCACGATCGCCAACACCACAAATCTGACGGCGGGAACGATTGCGGCGGTCTCCGGCGCAGTTGGCTCAGTCACCGGCAACATCGGCGGCAATCTGCTTGGCACGCTCAGCACGACGGAACGAAATGCCATCGCCGATGCGTACCTTGACAGGGCCGATGCGATCGAGACGAGCATGACGCCACGGCTGGCCATGCGGTACCAGTTCTCGGCCATCGGCGGCGCGCTCTCCGGGGCTGGCGGCACGACGATCACCTTCAAGGGTGGTGGCGTTTCAACCACCCGCATGGTGTGGACGGTGGACGGATCGGGCAACCGCACGTCTGCGGTATTCTCGTAGTAAATTAACCAATATTCTCTAGCGTTTACAAGCTTGAGTGGTAACATAGTACCGACAATCAAGTCCCTGTTTCGGCGGGGCCTCGGTGCTGGAAACACTGAGAGCAACGAGAGGGTATCTCGCTATGGTCACGCGCAACCATCCCGCCTGCCCCGAGGGCGAGGAAAGCTTAGGCACAAACTCGGACGGGGCGAAAGATGCCCGTACATGAGGACCGTGAAATGTCGCCTATCGATGACGATGACGGGACATTACGCGAGAGAATGGCCCGATTGGATGAACGCGTTAAGGAGAGGTTCCATTCCTTCTCGAATAGCCTTCAGCGGATCGAGGCGAACGTGGCGAGCCAGGCCGGTGCTGTGAGGAATCTGGAGAGCGCCATTCAGCATAATGACGACAAGGCGTCGGCTGCGCTTCAAAGCTCGATGGTCGCTCTGACGGAGAAGTTTGAGAAGTCATTGCGGGAGCTCACAACGAACATGTCGGCAGAGTTCATTCGCAAGGTCCAGTTCAGCCCGATCGAGCGCATTATCTATGTTCTGTTCGGTGGCCTGATTACTTTCGGCATCAGCGTGCTTCTCAAGCGGTGGGGATAATCGTGAGCGACCCGACGCCCGGAACGTCTAAAGCAACGGCAGCAGTCTCAGCGGCTGTCATCGGAGGCGCAGTTGCAAAGATCGCCACTCGAATCATTGAGCACGCATGGCCCTGGTTTATCGATGAGAACATGGCTGACGTGGTCAGCACGCTCTGTGTGGGCGGTGTTGTCTGGGTTGTCACTTGGCTCACGCCCCATGATGTCAGGAATCCGTCAACATGATCAGATTTTACACTTTCGGGGCGCTCGTTACGACAGCCCTTTTCCTTACTGGCTGTAACGGTCTGGATCAGAAAGTCGGCACTTTCGCCGTCGCCGACATTCAACAGGCGCAGGATGCAGCGCGAGCGTCAAATGATCTGATTGCGCTGAACTGCTACGCCACGCTTCTGCCGCTCGCACAGCGCTTCGGAGATCCAGCCTATGAGGCTCACGGCCTTGTCATGCTGCTGCAGAAGCGGCGCGATTTTGAACAAGCGAAAACCGCACTCACGAACGCGTGTGGACCAATAGCGATGGACCTCCTTATGAGCATGAACAAATTCGGCCAATAGGGCCATAGACAGGAGGAACCGTCATGTCACTCATCGGCTTGCTGATTTTCGTCATCATATTGGGCCTGATATTCTGGGTTATCGGGATGATACCGATCCCGGCACCGTTCAAGACGATCGCCTATGTGGTCCTGGCGGTGATCATCCTGATCTATCTGCTCGAGATGCTTGGCGCTTTAGGCCCCATCGGCACGTTACGTCTGCATTAGCGGGATGCCATGGCCGAGAGCATCTGGAATCTTGCATCGCTGAAGGAGCACTTAGACAGCCGAATTAATTCGGTCGAGAAGGCTGTCGTAACGGCGATGGCTGCTTCTGAGAAGGCAACGGCGGCAGCCATGGCGGCATCAGAAAAGGCCATCTCTAAGGCTGAAGCTGCGGCTGAAAAACGATCCGATGCGGCCAATGAGATTCGGCAGGCCATGATTGATCAGCAAGCGCACTTTGCCGACAAGGACCAGACTGACTTCAGGCTGTCGGCGCTGAGCAAGCAACTGGATCTGATCGCCGGTCGATCCCAGGGCGTAGGTCTGAGCATGTCGGCTCTGGTTCAGATCATATCGACGCTTGCAGCAGCGACAGCCGTCATTCTGTTCCTGCGCCACTGATGCACGCAACCTGGGAACAGTTACGGCCTGGCGTCGGCGTCATCAGAGTGGGAAAGGGCCACAAGAAGCTTGGCGATCCCTACCAATTCCAACTCGTTGGAAACCAGAAGAGCGAGGGCGAGCCGGTCGAACTGATCGGCCTCGCAATGCGCGGATTCAAGCGCGAGCACCACGACGCCATAGGACTTTGCCTGCTCTCTGAGGGATTTGTTAACTGGAGCAAAAAGCGTTACAAACGTGGTATTCTGATACCGCCAACACCAACTATGATCCACCTCTCATCAACCTTCATAAAGGAACTCATCATGTCTATCGATGTTGCACAGGCTCACGCCGTTGTAGTGGCTGGCAAAGTCATCAAGCACGCCACGGACCGGGGCCATACCAGACTCGCAGCCGCTCTCGCTGCGACTGCCAAGGCATGCGAAGACGGCATTCCGGCTGCTAAGGGTACGAACATGGACGCACAAGGCAAGGCCACCGCTGCCATCTTCGGAACTCTGGACGAGGTGATCGCGGCAGGCCTGGAAATTAGCGATAAGAAAGACCCAGTCCATGCTGACGTACTTAACTTCTACAATTCTATTCGAAATGTCAGCAACGCGGTCGACCAAGCCAATATGGCTCGCTTTCACGCCGCACAACCCTAGTCGCGATCGTGAGCTTCGAGAACGACTTGGAGCTTCTGATCGATATCGAGCGGCTGATCAAGAAGCTCGGCCAGCATGGATGGAAGCGGCTTGAGGCCCTGATAGATGGATGCAAGCCGCATCCCCATCCGCATCCCCCGCCACGAGGCCCATGGCTGCGTGTCGGGAACGTATCCGTTCAACTCATCGCAAATGGAGTACTCAAAATGAGTGTAACTGTCACCGTAGGCCATACCGTTGAATTCAGCATCAATTACCTAGACCAGAATGGCAACCCGATGGTCACTACGCCGACGCCGGATTCGGCGCCGACATGGACCGAATCATCCCCGGATGGCTCGATCGAGACTTTCACCGTCTCGGGCGACGGCCTGACTGCCGAAGGCACTGCCGTCGCGGCTGGTACCGATACCGTCACCGCGACTGTGGTTGTCGGCGGCACCAGCTTCAGCGCATCGGTGGATGTTGTCGTCTCCGAGGCGCCGCAAGTCCTCACCTCTATTGAGGTTGTTGCCATCGCATCGTAAAGGTATGGGGTTCCCCCACCTCCCGCCGTCAGGAAGGCCCGGCTCCGAAAGGATGTCCGGGCCTTACTATTTGTCACGGCGGCAAAGGTTGGCCGTTTCCCCCGGAGCGCTGGCTGGTTTCCTTACAACCTCACTGCTACGCATCCGGGACCGTGAATGTCCTACTTATTCCGCCCCGCGCCGCACTTCGGGCACGGCTGCTCGGTCAGCTTCGGCGATCCGCACTTCGCGCATTGGGCCATTTGAGTCCCGCGTAGCCGTTCGATCTCGTCGGCGGCCTCGGCCCTGATCTGTCCGCCCTGTCCCTTGCCGCCAGTGGCGCGTAGGCGCTCGATGATGTCGGTCATCCGGTGCTCCCTCTAGGTGTTTCGTATCGTCCATGCGTCGGCAACGAGAGCGCTATAACGCTCATCGCGCCGCAGTGCTCGGATGAGGAAATCTCGATTTTCCCAGCACCTCTGCTTAAAGGCGTCGGGATCGTTTTTAAGCCGAACCAATTCGTCGGCGATCGTGTCGGCCATCCGGTCCTCCGCTGTTAGGGGTTGTCGGGATGGGTCCGCTGATACAAGCGGCCATCAGCAAAACCGGCCCTGAACGTCTCGGCTCGAATTGCCTCGACCTCCTGAGCTAGATTTTCCCATCGGGCTGATTCATCGCCTTCGTAGTTGGCGAAGATCAGTCGCATGTGTTCGGCCAGGGTTGCGTCGTTGTCCACGGGGTCGCTCCTATTCCGTCTGTTTGACCACGCGCAGGCGCGGCTGCAGATCATCGATATTGATGGCTGATCGGGGCATCGGTCGCGTCCGAAATTCGCAGTGCACGACACCATCCTTGATCTTCTGAGAGATCGGGACGATGAACCGGAATCCCATCTCTTCATCGATGTCCCGCTCTATCATTCCGCGCTCTATCTCATAGCGCAGTTCGTGGAGCAGCTTTTCAATACGCTCGCGACGAAAGTTTGTTGCATCAGCCACTTAGTCGCTCCTATTCTGTTGGTGGCGGGGGCAACTGGCGCCAGTGCGTCGGCTTCTGACCTTCGGTGCGCCACATCTCAAAGACATCATGGCCTGTGTTCAACTCGCACCATTCCATACCGTCATAGAAGCCCAGTTCGCGGCGAAAATCGCGCACGCCTTCGATGCTGGGCCATTCCTTCCCATTGGAGTCGTGCAGCACCAAGTCGCGATAGAACAACTCGACCATCATGGGCTTAGGCGGTCGTTCCGATATGCGGTGCCAGTCCATCCGGTCCTCCTATCCGTTGGTTTTCGACCGCGCAGCCTTGCGCGATTCCCACTCGTCAGCCCTGAAGGCGGCGTCGGATCGATCGCAACCCTGACGCACATACATCCAAAACACGTCACCCCAGTTCTTTGACGGAGAGGCGCACTCTGATGGAGATCGACACTCGTCCTTAGCCTCGCAATGCGTGCTGGGGCAGTCTTTGGCTCTGCCACTTGGTATATCCAGCCGTCTCATCGCGGGCGCTCGTCTGTTAGGGGTTGAGGGCCTGGAGAGACTTCTCCAGCGGTCCCATGATTGCGCTCTTGGTGGGCTCGATCCAGCCGCCGCCCATGTCGCCAGTCGTCACGTGAATCTCGACAGATCGGACGACATCAACCGCAGCCGCGAACCCGTCCCGATAGGCGTCGGCGAGCCCTCTGGTTTCTAGGACGCCACGCAGCCGGTCGATCTCGCGCCGCTGCGCTCTAAGCATGAACGCGGCGTTGCGCAGGAAGCCCGTATCGCTGTCGCTCTCGTGGAGTTCCCCGGCGATTTCTTCCATGCGGTCTGCAAGCTCAGCGTGGCTGATTGTCGTCACCGGCTGCTCCTACTCGTCTATTTTCAGATAAAGGATTTCAGTCGCCAGACCTTCCTGTCCTTCCCGGCGCAAGAATCTAACGATCTGCGCTCGCGCGGCCTCGTACCCTTCGCGTCTAGCCTGGGCGATCAGTTCGGCCATGCTTGCTCCGTCCATGATTTTTGGCTCGTCTGTTAGGGGTTGTAGAAGGGAACGACACGCGCATCGAAGTAGAGCAAATCTCTGGCTTTCTTAAGCCGCGCTACTTCCTCTTCTGCGTTCGTGCGAGATTGATAGACCTTAGCGTCGGCCTTCCTCTCTGATCGCGCAGAACCCGTAAACCACAGCATCCGAAGATGTTTATGGCTGATCGAATGCGGGATCATGATGGCAAAATCGGTCATCCGTTCCTCGTCTGTTAGGGGTTGCACTGGTCGCAAAGCCAGCGATCGGGCGAAGCCTCCGTCGTCCAGGGACGCACGCCGCATTGGTCGCACCACGAATCGGCAAGCTTGGTGCAGGCGGGACAAAGCTCTTTGTCATCCTGCACGCTGCACGAGCCCGGCATGTCGACGACGATACCGCCAGCAACCGCATCATGGGCGGCATCGTCAACGGTCGGAACCACCTCTGACATGCGGCGCGCAGGGTCCATTTCGACCTTGAATTGCTTGCCGCACCCGTCGCAATCGATGGTGGCGCGAATCGTGGCTACGCTCATGGAATCGCTCCTATTCCGTTGGTTCAGGCGCAGATGGTTTCGCCACGATATCCTTGACCTCGATGCTGTCGGAATCGCCCATGGACTGCCAGTAACAAGCCTCGGCGCACCTGGCGAGCGCGATAGCAGCCTCTGGCCCCTTATCGATGAAGGCGTCAGGAATACCCTCGGCGATCGTCTCGGCAAGCTTCGCCCACATGTTCCCGACGATGATCGGGATGCCCTCATAGCTCAGAATCGGTGTTGGATCGTCGGTCACTGGCGGCTCCTTAGATGTCATTTGGAGAAGGTGAGAATCCTTCCGGCCATGGATCTCCGGCAAGCGCCTCACGAGCGCATTCAGGCCCATTCCTGAAGTTGCTGGCGATGTAGTCAAGCCATCCTCGCAGCCGCGTAATCTCGTCGGCGCTTTCGTAGACAGTGCGGATTAAGATTTTCTCGCGGAAGGAATATGGTTCGCCACGAGCGTCATGAGTGGGGATTGGCTCGGCCATGAAATCGCTCCTTTGTTGTCAGGCGGACGGGGCGTGATTCGAACACGCGGAGCCGTGGTTGCGTACGCCGCGCGGCCCTCCCGATATCAGGTGACTTAATCCTCTCGTCCACCCGTCCATTCGTTAATCCTTTGGTTTCGTTCGCAGGATGGCCTTCTTGCCGCCCTTGAACTTGCTGTAGAAACTGGCCATCGAGACGCCTTCGGCCTTCACCGCGTCCATGGCCTTCTCGCCGTTGAGGATGCGCTGGCGGATGGCCTCAATCTTGGCGTCTGTCATCTTCAGCTCTGTGCCGAACTTCACGCCGCGCGCCCTGGCTGCGGCCAGCCCGGCCTTGGTCCGTTCGATGGTCAAGTTGCGCTCAAAGTCGGCCACGGTCCCGAGGATGTTCAGGATCAGCTTGCCGGTGGCCGTGCTGAAATCGAACCGCTCCGTCAGGGACATGAAGCCGGCGCCCTTGGCCTCGACGATGTCCAGTAGCCGCATCAGCTCAGGCAGGCCGCGCGCCAGCCTATCGAGGCGCCACACCACCAGCGTGTCGCCGGGCCGCAGGTTCTTGATCGCCTCGTCAAGCTCCGGGCGCCGCGCCTTCGTGGCGGACAGCTTCTCCGTAAAGATGCGGAGGCACTTGACCCGCTCCAG
>Ga0105238_10004447_pt1 | contig 13898 bp, 7 predicted proteins | sample KBSC34metaG_FD_81526 | JGI IMG/M metagenome (GOLD analysis project Ga0105238, IMG submission 81526) | Corn rhizosphere microbial communities from Kellogg Biological Station, Michigan, USA - KBS C3-4 metaG | ecosystem: Host-associated > Plants > Roots > Rhizosphere > Soil | place: Michigan, USA... | reverse complement strand
CGCTGCTGTTCTTGACACTGTCAGCCTTCGGGCTGCCGGCGCCCTGGCGCACCTGGGCGCTGGCGTCCTTGGCACTGTTCTACGCTTTGGGGTTCCTGGATTTAGTGATGCCCGAAAAATTCATTGCCAAAAGAATCACCTCGCCCGTCCGCACGTTCCTGGTCATGTGCGCAGCCTCCTTCTGTGCAGTCTCGGTCTTCTTCGTCCCTCCGCAGAAACTGTGGAAGGTCACACAAGTCAGCCGCCCCGCAGCCGGTTCCGGGCCGCAGTCTTAATAGGCAACTTGCTATAATCGCCACATGTGCGGGATCGCAGGCTTTGTAACGAGCCGTCCCGGCGATCCGCAATCCACCATCGTAGAGCGCATGACAACGGTGCTGGAGCATCGCGGTCCCGACGCCTTCGGTTACCATCACGACGCTTGGGCTCACTTGGGCCACCGCCGCCTGAGCATCATCGACCTGTCCGCTGGCCAGCAGCCGATGACCAACGAGGACCGCAGCGTGTGGATCGTCTACAACGGCGAAATCTTCAACCACGCCGCCGTGCGCCCGGAATTGGAACGAGCCGGGCACCGCTATCACAGCGCCTGCGATACAGAAACCGTCGTCCACGCCTACGAAGAATTCGGCCCTGACTGCGTGAAGCGTTTTCGGGGGATGTTTTCCTTCGCGCTGTGGGACCAGAACACCCGCACTTTGTTCTGCGCGCGCGACCGCCTGGGCATCAAACCTTTCTATTATTTCTGGGACGGCCGCCTGTTCGCCTTCGCCTCCGAGATCAAAGGCCTGCTGCAGCATCCCGAAATCCGCACGAAATTTGAAGACAGCCTCCTGCCGGAATACTTGGCGTTCGGGTACACCAGCGGCGAGGAAACGTTGTTCGCTGGAATCCGCAAGCTCATGCCGGGTCATCACTTGACCCTGGAACTCGCCGGTGACTCGCCGCGCCTCACCATCAAAAAGTATTGGGACGTCCCCGAAGCGGGTGAGCCGATAGAGCGCGACGATGAGTCCTGGATCGCCGAACTGCGCCAGCGCCTGGAAGAAACCGTCCGCATGCGCCTGATGAGCGACGTCCCTCTCGGCGTATTCCTCAGCGGCGGCATCGATTCGAGTCTCATCGCCGCCTTAATGCGCGGCATGGCGGCCGAGAAGATCAAGACCTTCTCAGTGGGATACGCCGAGGCGCCTTATAGCGAACTGGGCTACGCCGCGCAGGTCGCGCGCTCGCTCGACACCGATCATCATGAAGTCCGCGTTTCGATGGACGATTTCTTTGGCGCCCTGCCGCGCCTGATCTGGCACGAGGATGAGCCCATCGCCTGGCCTTCCAGCGTCTCCCTCTATTTCGTGTCGAAGTTGGCCGCGCGCGAAGTCAAAGTAGTGCTCACCGGTGAAGGCAGCGACGAACTCTTCGGCGGTTACGGTCGCTATGGCTACACCCTTCGCAATGAGCGTCACATGGCCGCTTGGCGGATGGCGCCAGGCTGGCTGCGCGACGGTGTCCGCCGCGGCATTCAAACCACGCCGCTGCTCTCCGCTGAATTACGGCGCAAGATCGGCCATACCGCGCTAGGCCGCGAAGACTCAATAGCCTCCTTGCTACTCGACAATTTCTACGGGCCTTTCTCCAAGGACCAGCGCGCGCGCTTGCACGCGGAGCCGGAGGGCGCTGCTTACCGGAATTACTTGCGCTATTTCGACTCGCGCCCGAATGAGTCCCGATTGTCACGGATGCTGTACGCCGATCAGAAAACATATCTGGTGGAGCTGCTCATGAAGCAGGATCAAATGAGCATGGCGGCTTCGATAGAAAGCCGTGTCCCGCTACTCGACCACACTCTAGTCGAGTTCGCCGCTTCCATTCCCGATCACCTCAAGATTCGCAACGGGACAGCCAAATACATTTTGAAGAAAGCCGCCGAGGGCCTGCTGCCGGATGAAATCATTCATCGCAAGAAAATGGGTTTCCCCACTCCCCTGAAGCAATGGCTGAAGGACCCGCGTGCGGAGCGCTTCTACCAGCTGCTCCGCGATCCTAACCGCTTGCTGGCGGCGCATCTGGATAGCCGTGAAATCGAGCGGCTTATCCAACGCCAGCAATCCGGCCAGGAAGACTGCACTGACCGCCTGTGGAATCTCATCAACCTGCAAATTTGGGGTGACCTGTTCCTGTTGGGTAAGCAGGATGAATGGCAATCGAGCGAAGCCGTACTCGCGCCCGCCTGATGAAGATTCTCTGGGTTAAAGTAGACTTCCTGCATCCCACCGAGCGCGGAGGCCAGATCCGCACTTTGGAAATGCTGCGCCGCCTGCATCGCCGCCACGAAATCCATTACGTGGGATTCACCCAGCCCGGAATGGAAGAAGGTCCGCGGCGCGCTTCCGAATATTCGTCTTACTCGTATCCCGTCCGCCACAACGTTCCGCCGCGCCGCTCTTTGGGATTTGTGCGCCAGTTGGCCGGGTCTCTGTTCTCTTCACTGCCGCTCTCCGTATCGCGCTATAAGTCGAGCGACATGGAGCGCAAACTGCGCGAGCTGATCCAGCAACACAAATTCGACAGCGTAGTGTGCGACTTCGTGTTTCCCGCGCAGAACCTGCCTCACCTGGATCGCAGCGTTCTATTCCAGCACAACGTAGAAACCGTGATCTGGCGCCGGCACTCGCAAAACGCGCGCCGCTGGGCCGAACGCGCCTTTTTCCGTACGCAGGCGGAGCGCATGTTCCGCTACGAAGACGCAATCTGTCATCAGGCGCGCCATATCGTTACGGTTTCCCAGACCGACTCCGAAACCACACGCGAGCTCTTTGGATTGTCCAAAAACGTGTCGGCAGTCCCCACGGGAGTCGATTGCGATTACTTCGCACCTCCCGCGAGCGCCGAGCCTTATCGCGATTTGATCTTCGTAGGCGCCATGAATTGGATTCCCAACATCGATGGCATCCGTTATTTCATGGAGAACATTTGGCCGCGCGTGCGCGCCGCCCATCCCCAGTGCACCTTAGGGATTGTCGGTCGCGCTCCCACGCCCGAGACCCGGCGGCTGGCGGATGCCGACCCGAGCATTCACGTTACCGGCACCGTGCCCGATGTCCGCCCGTACCTGTGGGGCTCGCGGGTTTCCATCGTTCCGCTACGCATTGGCGGAGGTACACGCTTGAAAATTTACGAAGCCATGGCCGCCGGAGTCCCGGTGGTTTCGACAGCCGTAGGAGCCGAAGGCCTGCCCGTTCGTCACCCCGATCAGATCCGCCTGGCCGACCGCCCGGAAGACTTCGCCGACGAGTGCATCCAGTTACTCAGCGATGAGAGTGACCGCCGGCAACTCGGTTCCGCCGCCCGCGAATGGGTGATTGCGAACGGTTCTTGGGATGCCGCCGTCGCCGGCTTCGAGCAAATCTTGCTGAGCGTGCGTTAGTCGAGTAACGACTCAATGCCCAGCCGCTTCGCAACTTCATCCAGCGAGTAATTCTGCTCCAGCTCCCAAGCCAAATTCCGATGCGGGTTGCGATGATTCGGTCCCTCCACGTAACTCTTGGAAGTGATCTCGCTGCAATGCCCCTCGTTCACCAGCTTGATGTTGATATCAACCACCGGACCCTTATAGTTATTCTTCCAGTAAAGAATAGCCACGCCGCTGTCGTAAGAATAGGAGCTCCTGCGCGCGCGCTCCGCCGGGTCAATGCAATTAATGTGCTGATCCCAGTAGCGCCACCATCCCGCCCCATTCTTGAATTGATCCGCGCTGGCTCCGCGAGTGGTGCAGCCGCACAGTTCCCAGTAGCGGTGCGATTTGAACTTCAACGAATTCCGCAAACCGCCCTTGTCGAGCACCGCCGCCATGCTGCCGTCCGCCAGCGAGCCGAACATCGCCGCGAGTTGCTCCAATACCGAGAACCGGCACAACAGATCCGCATGCCAGAAAGCCAGACGCGGAGCCCACAGGAACATAAACTCTAGCGGGAAATGCGGCCACATCACGGGGAATTGGAAGCTCTCGTTAAAATCGATCAGAATCGATTCCGCAATCACTGGCGGGGCACCCGAGCGCGGATCGAAGCCCACCACCGGAGTCCACCCCACGTGCCGCACCAGTTTCTGCTGCAAGAGTGACCAGCGCGGGCTGACGTTCCAGCACAGCCAGGGTTTCTCCACGCCTTCCAAGCGGCGCTTCCACTGCTCGGCCGCAGCGTAAATAGGCTCCATCGGAAGTGTGTAGGCCTTCCAGTTTCCCGTACCAATCGCAGGATCAAGTTCAGCCATGCGCTATTTTACTAACCCCCCTTGCGCGGACGTGAGCCGGCGTTGGAAAATCTTTTCAAGCTTCATCACATTCCGTTCCAGGTCGTACTTTTCCATCACTCGCAGCCGTCCCGACTTCCCCAGGCTCTGCCGCAACTCAGGCTGATCGATCAAACTTGCCAGCGCTTCCGTCGCCTGCTCGACATCCCCCGGCGCGACCAGCCAGCCATCAACGCCTTGCCGGATCAGCTCCGGAACGCCGGTGATCCAAGTCGAGAGACACGGAATCTCCATTGCCATCGCTTCCATCAACACGACCGGCACACCCTCGGCAAAGCTAGTGAGCGCAAACAGGTCCGTCTCGCGGTACATCTCTCGCACCCGGTCCTGATTCAAGGAACCCTCCAGGCGCACATGGCTCTCCATACCCAATTCGCGGATAGCGCGCTCCAGACTTGGGCGCGCTGGTCCGTCGCCTACCAGGCGCAATCGCAGAGAAGTGCGTCCCTGGCGAACCAGGCGCGCGACGGCTTCCACCAAAATGTGGTGACCTTTGGCTGGCGCCAAACGTCCCACACACAGCATTTCGAAGCGCTCCGGGTTCTCGCGATGCGGGCGCGGCACGAACACACTAGGATCGACGCCGAGGGCCGATACGTCCAGCTTGTGCCAATGCACGGGATCGGAAGCTTTCATCAGTTGACTGCGCGCATAGTGGCTGATCGCGCACAGAAATGCGGCACAAGCCACTTTTTCGGCCATGTAGAATCCCATGACATCGTTGAACTCATCGGGTCCATGAATTGTGGCCGAGAAGGTAATCGGAAAAACGCGTGCGACGAAAAGCTCCAAGGTTGACGCAAAATGCGAGTGCACGTGCGTCATCCTGCGACTCCAGATCCAGGAGCCGGCCACCACCGCTTCACCGAAATACATCAGGTTGAGGAAGATCTGACGGAGATCCCAGCCAGCCAGCTTTACTGCGTACAGAAGCCCCGCGAAATATCCGCCTGGACGGCTGAGTAAAGTTTTCAAATGCGCGCCCACAATCGTCGCCGCCCCTGCTTCGAAAATCGCCAGCGTCTGCCGGTATTCTTCCAACTCGTCCGGGCCCAGCTTCTCCGGCGGGCGGTCCGGTCCACGCACCGACACCACCTGTATGTCGCAGCCCAGTGTTCGGAGTTTCCTGATTTCCCTTAAGATAAATGTGTGATTTACGGCGGGGTACTGGCTCACCAGATAGGCGAGACGAAGAGGCGTGGTGGAATTCAAAATGCAATTGTAACGTGCGCACGCAGGGCCACGCTCGGAGCGATCCTTCTTTAATGGCCTCGGCTCCGCCAAAACCTGTACTCCTGATGGTGCGCGCCTTAGGTCTAGGCGGCAGTGAACGCCAGATGGCCGAACTCGCGCAAGCCCTCGACAAATCCGAATTCGAAGCGCACGTCGGCTGCTTTTTTGAAGATGGTTTCCGCGCCGAAGAACTACGCAAGGCCGGCATTCCTATTCTGGCGCTGCCAGTGCGCTCCTTTATGGCGCTCAACGCTCTCCAAGGCGCCTGGCAAATGGGACAGTATATCCGCCGCCATGGCATCCAACTGGTGCACACCTTTGACCTGCCCTTAACCTGCTTCGGAGTGCCGGTGGCGCGTGCCTTCGGAGTGCCTGTCGTGCTTTCAAGCCAGCGGGCCTACCGCGACCTGCAGCCTCGCTATCGGCAACTGGCGCGCCTCACGGATAGCCTGGCGCACGGCATCGTGGTGAATTGCGAAGCCATGCGCGTCCACATGATCGAGGACGAAGGAGCGCGGCCCGAACTTCTCCACGTGTGTCTCAATTGGATCGACATCCAGCATTACCGTCCGTTCCCCCCGCTGCGCCCCGCGCCAGTAGCGGATGCGTCGCTGGTGATCGCCGTGGTGTGCGCGCTGCGTCCCGAAAAGGGGCTGCTGACTTTGATCGACGCCTTCGCCGAAGTGCGCGCCGCCGCTCCCGGCTTGAAACTCCTGCTTGTCGGCGATGGTCCCATGCTCCCGGCTTTGGAAGAACGTGCGCGCGAGCACGGCCTGGGGCCGCAGTGCGTCTTTCAACCGGGCGTCGGGGACGTGCGCGAGTGGCTGCGCGAGATCGACATCTTTGTGCTCCCATCGCTTTCCGAAGCCTTGTCCAATTCGCTACTGGAAGCCATGGCCAGCGGCTGCACAGTGGTGGCCTCGCGAGTGGGCGGAAATCCTGAACTGGTGCTGGACGGCAAAACCGGACTGCTGTTCACACCCGGCGACGCCGAAGATCTGGCGCGCCAGTTGCGCTCGCTGATCGGCTCGGAATCCCTGCGAAAACACTTGAGGGATAGCGGCCTCGCCTTCGTGCGGGAAAACTTCAATAGGGATGCATCCGTGCAACGCATCCAGGAGCTCTACCGGTCTTTTCTTGCCTAACAACGTTCACTACTGACTCTCCTCTGTCGGAGCAACATCTTCGTGGTTATGGCTCCCCGAATTTTTGCGTTTTCCCAGTAAGGCAATTTTTCCCCACTCCTTGTGGGCCCTTATGACCCCCCTAACGGCATTCCCATTACTCCCTAGGTAAAAGTCCCACTGCGCGCTTATTCCTGGGGGCTCGATAGACAAATGTGGCACGCAATATTCTTCTTAGTACTATTGTTCTACTGGGCTTACAAAGCACCGCCTTTGCCCAAAGCGTGACCCTATCCCTCGGATCCACCACTGGAACCGCGGGGGGAACGGTGGCTCTCCCGATCAACCTCACGTCAGCCGGTGGCGCGCAGACCTCCGGCCTCCAATGGACCTTCAGCTTTTCTTCCGACATCACCCTTGTCTCTGTGGTTGCAAGCGCGTCGACGACGGCAGCCGGGAAGTCTCTTTCCTGCTCCGGAAACAACTGTCTTATTGTGGGATTCAATAGCACCGTGATTCCCGACGGGACAGTGGCGACAGCAACCTTCCAAATTTCCGGCCAACCCTCCAGTAATCCGATTTCCATTCAGCTTACGGGTGTCGTGGCGTCGTCAGCCGGAGGCACTTCTATCCCATCGAGCGGAGGCACCGGCACTATCACCCTTCCCGTGGCCGTCTCTCTCGGCACCTTAACCTGCACCAGTTTGACGATCAACACTCCGGGGAGCACCCCCTGCACCGTCTCATTGACCGGGACGGCTCCCGCGGGTGGATTCCCGGTTTCGCTTTCGAGCAATAACGTCAACCTCACGCTGCCGTCGAGCGTAACCGTCGCGGCCGGGCAAACTTCCAACAGCTTCACCGCAACCGCCGCCCAGGTCAGCGCCAATCAGTCGGGTGTAGTGACGGCCACCGCGGGAGGCGTGAACCGTACGAACACCATAAGTCTGGTGGCTCCTGCGCAGCTTAGCTCACTGGCCTGCGCGCCTTCGACGTTGGGCAGCAACGCATCGAGCACCTGCACGGTCACTTTGAACAAAGCCGCCACCAGCGCGGCAACGGTTTCGCTAGTGAGTAACAACGGATTGCTTACGGTACCCGCCAGCGTCGTAGTCGCGTCGGGCCAAGGCAGCGCCACCTTCATAGCCACTTCGGGAACCGTGAGCAGCAGCCAGAGCGCCACCGTCACCGCGACCTTGGGCAGCGTGAACAAGCAGGCCGTCATCGCCCTGGCCGCAGCCGCTCAGCTCAGCAGCCTCACCTGCTCACCGGCAACGGTGAATGCCCCCGGGACTTCGCTCTGCACAGTTACCCTGACAGCGGCCGCCTTGAGCCCCCTCAGCGTTACGTTATCCAGCAACAACGCCAGTGTCACCGTTCCCGGCAGCTTCAACATTGGCACCGGAACGAATAGTGGGACTTTTACTGCTACCGCCGCCGCGGTAACTTCCGATCAAACGGCTCTGCTCACCGCCACTCTGAATAGCGTGTCGCAGACCTTCACCGTCACCGCCAGCGCCCCGGCGCAACTCACGTCAGTGGCCTGCGCGCCTTCGACACTCGCTAGCAGCGCGTCCAGCAGCTGCACGGTCACCTTGAACAAGGTTGCCAGCAGTGCAGCGACCGTCGCGCTCGCCAGCAACAACGCATTGCTTACGGTACCTGCCAGCGTAGTTGTGGCCTTGGGCCAAAGTAGCACCACTTTCACGGCGGCTTCCGGAACCGTGAGCAGCAACCAGAGCGTCACCGTCACGGCGACCCTGAGCGGGCAGAGCCAGCAGGCCACCATCAGCCTGACCGCGGTCACTCAGCTAAGCAGCCTGGCTTGCGCGCCCGGCACCGTGAGCTCTCCCGGGACCACCATCTGCTCCGTCACACTAACTGCGGCCACTTCGAATGCGGTCACTGTCGCGCTGCAGAGCAACAACACCAGCGTGACCGTTCCCAGCAGCGTCAATATCGGCGCAGGACTCAGCGGCACCACGTTTAGCGCCACCGTCGCGGCAGTGGTTTCCAATCAAACTGCTGTTCTGACGGCGACTTTGAACAGTGTATCCAGAACTTTCACGCTCACTGCGACCGGCAGCGCGCCCGCGCAGTTAAGCTCGGTGGCCTGTTCGCCCTCGACGTTGGGGAGCAACGCATCGAGCACCTGTACCGTAACCTTGAACACCGCCGCCACCAGCACGGCCATCGTCGCGCTCGTGAGCGACAACGGATTGCTTTCCATCCCCACGAGCGTCGCTGTTGTGACCGGACAAAGCAGCGCGACTTTCGCGGCGACTTCCGGCGCTGTAAGCAGCAACCAGAACGCCACCATCACCGCCACCATGACGGGCATGAGCCAGCAGGCCACCATCAGCCTGACAGCTGCTACTCAACTCAGCAGCCTGAATTGTTCGACCGCCAGCGTGAGCGGTCCCGGGACCTCCGCCTGCACCGTTACCATGAGTGCGGCTCCTGCCAGTGCCGTTAGCGTTACGCTGTCGAGCAACAACACCAGTGTCACCGTCCCGACGAGCGTCAACGTCGGCGCGGGACAGAGCAGCGCGGCGTTCAACGCTACTGTCGCCCCTGTGACGTCCAACCAGGTCGCCATGCTGACGGCCTCTCTCAGCGGCATTTCGAAAACTTTCGCGGTCACCGCCACCGCGGCGGCGTCGGCGCAACTCACGTCGCTCTCCTGTACACCGGCCGCGTTGACCAGCAACCTGTCGACCACCTGCACTGTGAAGCTGAGCACCGCTGCCACCAGCGCAGCCATCGTGTCGCTGGTGAGCAACAGCGGATTACTATCGGCGCCGGCTAGTGTCACCGTACTAGCGGGCCAAAGCAGCGCCACTTTCTCGGCCAATTCCGGGTCCGTGAGCAGCAGCCAGAGTGTTACAGTCACAGCGACTTTGAATGGCCAGAGCCAGACGGCCACCATCAGTTTGGCGGCCAGTGTCAATTGCCAGGAATTCCAGACCTCTCCGGGCGGGCTCTGCATGGTGCAGGATATATTTCCCTGGGTTACTTTCGGGGGCGGCTGGGAGAGCCGTCTGAGTGCGGCGAATCTCACTAAAGGAAACGGCGGTGGAAATATCCAGTTCAGCTTTACGCTGCTGCCTGCGGTACCCACCACAGGCGGCATCCAGAATCATATGCCTGCCTTTTTCACGGTCAACAACAGCAGGCAATTGCAGCTTGCCGAAACTGCAACCTATTCTCTCAACCCGGGAAAATCCATCTTGCTCGATTTCCTGTCTGCGCCAGCCGGTTGCGACAGTCATGGCCAAAATTGCGGAAGTAAGCAAGACCTGACGACTACGGATTATGGTTCCGTCATGGTTCAGTATGTCGCCGACAATCCAGCTTCCTTGAGAGGCATTGCCAAGGCGCAGCTAACCTTGCTGGCGAATTCGTCAACTGGAGCCTACGGCTGGCAAACCACCGAGCATGAAATGTTTGCCGCCAATCTGTGGACGGCGCCGGTCTCGGTGAGTGCGAACCAGACCGCGAATCCGCAAACTAGTCAACAAGCATCGGCCGCCCTGGCGAATCCGGGAGCTACGCCCATCACCGTGCGCGGAACACTCTACGCCGCGAACGGCCAGACCGTAACCTTCCGCGATTTCCAAGTTCCACCGCTGGGCGCGGTCGCCATGGTGTTCTCTCAGGATCCGACCCAGGCCTTCGGCGGTTTCGGGAACGCGATGTTCCCGGGCGGTAAGGACTTCAACGGTCTGGTTACGTTCCAAGTCATCACTCCAACCGGCGGCGTGGTATCCGCAATGGTGCTGCAATACGTGGGCAACGCAATGTCCAGCGTCGAAGTGAACCCGCAAGGCACAACTCCCACAGGCGCCTCGACGGTTACATCTCTCACCCGCTGTGCGGAGTTCCCAATGGCCGCGGACGGCTCGTGCACCACTCAATATACGCTCCCCTGGGTAGTTTTCGGCGCGGGTTGGGAGAGCCGCTTAAAGGCGGCGAATCCCCCCAGCGCTACGGCCGGTGCCGTACAGTTTCGCTTCACCCTGCTTCCCGCGGCGTCCACTAGCAGCGGGTCGCAGAATCACTTGCCCGCCTATTACACCGATAGCCGCAGCGGCCAATTGCAAGTGGGCGAAAGCGCCAGTTACAGTTTGAACGCAGGCCAGTCAGTGGATGTCAATTTCCTGAATCCGCCGGCGAGTTGTGATCTCCATGGTCAAAATTGCGCCAGCCAGCCCGATCCCAGGTCGTTTGCGTTCGGTTCGGTGATGGTGCAATATTCCTCCACCGATCCGTCCGCCTTGCGAAGGCTGGCGTATCCTCAGTTGGCGTTCTTGACGCGGTCCGGCGACGATTCGTATTCCTCGCAGATCACCGAGCAGGGAGCGCCGGCCGCCACCACTTGGACCGCGCCGGTAGCCATGAGCGCGAACCAGGGTGCCGATCCCGCCAACAACCTGGCGGCTTCGGCGGCCATTGCGAATCCGGGGGCGACACCGGTGACGGTGAGAGGCACGCTACTGGATCAGAGCGGCAATGTCGTGACCTATAGCGATTTCCAGATCCCAGCCTTCGGAGCCATCGGCACCGTGTTCGCCTGGGATCCCAGCCTGCCGCAAGGGGGCTTCGGCAGCGCCGCATTCCCGCAAGGACAAGATTTCAGCGGCTGGGTCACGTTTGACGTCACCACTCCAGGCAGCAGCGGAGTCAACGTCGTGGTGCTTCAGTATGTAGGCAACACCATGTCCAGCGTCAACGTTCAATCGCTGCCATAACACTACATCCGGTAGCGGATAATTGAACTTCGTGCGTAGCGCAGCCGAAATTCTATTCCGCTTACGGCAAGAGACGACAAACCTTCGTTGCTGGGTTTCTCCACCAGATTTGCCGCCCGATTTCGCGGAGCCACCGTCACCGCTGCCGGGACTACCCAATCCCGCAGCAGTAATCGATCGTCTCCGCGGCAGCGCCTTCGCCCAGGAAGTTGAAAGCATCGCGGAACACAGCTTGAACGGCCGCTACGTGCTGTTCGGAGAGCCTCAGGAGTGGGGAATATCGCCGGAGTGGCGGCGCGACATCGTTTCTGGCAAGGTGTCGGGCACCGCATATTTTCGCCGAGTGCCGTACTTGAACAGTGCCGTAACCGGCGATCACAAGGTGATCTGGGAGCTGAACCGCCATCAGTACCTGATAGCCCTGGCGCAAGCGTGGCGCTTCACGCAACGCCGCGAGTTTCTGGACCGCGTCGAAGCGCTTCTCTCCAGTTGGCAAGCCGCCAATCCGCCCTGGAGCGGCATCAATTGGTGCAGCGCGCTCGAAGTCGCTTTTCGCGCATGGTCCTGGATTTGGGTGTGGCATCTGGCAGGGCAAGCGCTCTCCGCCGCCGCCCGCCGCGATTTACTGCGCGCCCTGTATCAGCACGGGTATCATCTGGAACACAACCTGTCGTTCTATTTTTCGCCCAACACGCATTTGCTGGGCGAAGCAATGGTGTTGGATGCGCTAGGCCGCCTGTTTCCCGAATTCCCGCGCAGCGCGCAGTGGCGCAATTTGGGAACATCCGTCACGCGCCAGCAATTGGTATCGCAAGTCCAAAATGACGGCAGCTACTTCGAGCAATCCACTTACTATCACGTGTATGCGCTCGATATGTTTCTGGCTCACTACCTGATCGCCGGCGAGCCCATGCCCGAAAAGGTAGCTCGTATGGCCGAGTTTTTGCACGCCCTGTCGGGTCCACAGCGCGAAATCCCGTTCCTGGGCGATGACGATGGCGGCCGCTTCTTTCATCCCTATGGACCGGGCTCGCAATACGGGCGTGCCACGCTGGCGACTTGTGCCATGCTCTTCCAACGCCCCGAATGGGCGGGTTCAGCCGCCGATCTTCAACAGCAAGCCGCGTGGTGGATCGGCGAATCCGCGCTACAGGTTGCAGAGTGCGGAGCGCCTCCCGCGACAACCTTCTTCCCCGATGCCGGCCTGTGGATCGTCACGCGCAACAATTTACACTTGATCGCGGACGCTGGCCCTTTCGGACGAGGCTCCGGCGGACATAGCCACTCCGACACTCTCAGCCTGGTGCTGCGCATCGGCGCCGAAGAGCTGCTAATCGATTCCGGAACCTACAGCTACCTGGGCGATCCCGCGGCCCGCGAGCGCTTCCGGTCGACCGCCGCACACAACACCGTTCGCTCCGGCGGCTTCGACCAGGCAACCCCGGCCGGACCGTTCCGCTGGATCGATAAACCCACGGTACGCGTCATTGAGCGGAGCGAACACATGCTCGAAGCGGAATGCGTTGCACGGGCCTTCACTCACCGCCGCCGGTTCGAACTAGGGACGGACTGCCTGATCATCACCGACTCCATCGAAGGCCCACCACCGATCGAACAGTTTTGGCATTTCGGCGTGGCGCCAGAATTGATCGCACTCGGAAAATATCGCGTCGGGTCCTCTGCGGAATTGGTCATCCCCGCAGGCGCCGAAGCGCGGCTCGAGTCTAGTTGGCGTTCGAAAGTGTATGGACGGCGGGAAGCGGCGCCGGTACTGCGCGTGACGCTCTCAGGCGCCGGACCCCACCTAACCCGGATCTACTTCACATCCAACTGATCGAACAGAAACGAAAACACGTCGGCGTCCTGGTCGATGCGCTCGTTCAATGCGGTGCCGATGCCATGCCCCGTAGTCGAGCTTGTGCGCAGCAGAATCAGCCGTTCAGAGTGCGTCGCCGCCTGCAGACGCGCAGTCATTTTGCGTGAATTCATGGGGTCCACGCGGCCGTCGTTATCGCCAGTGAGAAACAGAACCGATGGGTAGTCCGTGCCATCCTTCACGTGATGGTAGGGCGAGTACGCGTAGAGCGCCTGGAACTGGTCCTTCTCTTTCACCGTGCCGAATTCAGTCACGTTGAAAACGCCGTTCGGGAAAGTCTCAACGCGCAGCATGTCATAGATGCCCACGTGGGAAACCACCGCGCGGAACAGATCGGGCCGCTGGGTCAGCACGGCACCCATCAGCAAACCGCCGTTGCTGCCACCTTCGATGGCCAGCTTTTCGGGGCTGGTGTACTTCGCCTTGATCAGGAACTCCGCACAGGCGATGAAGTCATCGAAAACATTCTGCTTATGGGTAAGGCGGCCTTGTTCGTGCCAGGTCTCTCCGAACTCGGCGCCGCCGCGCAGGTTGGCGATCACCCACACTCCGCCGTGATCCAGCCAAAGCCGGCGGCGCACCGAGAAGTTCGGCCGTTGGCTGATG
>Ga0105238_10004445_pt1 | contig 13900 bp, 8 predicted proteins | sample KBSC34metaG_FD_81526 | JGI IMG/M metagenome (GOLD analysis project Ga0105238, IMG submission 81526) | Corn rhizosphere microbial communities from Kellogg Biological Station, Michigan, USA - KBS C3-4 metaG | ecosystem: Host-associated > Plants > Roots > Rhizosphere > Soil | place: Michigan, USA... | reverse complement strand
GCTGCTTATTCTCCCGTTACGATCCTGCCCGCAGGAAGGATGTCGCCGCCACCACCGCCATGTGACCGGCCGTGGGGCACGGGGGAAGGCCGAGGAACGAGGCCGCCGGGCCCCTACCCGCGGTTCGGCCCTGGTATTTTGCCGGAGCAACGCGGAGGCATGATCATAAGAGGAAGCGGCCGGTCACGGGCAGGTGGCGGACATTGATGTGGAGCTGCGCTGCGGGCGGAGCCCGCAGTGGAAGCAGCGGAGGGCAGCCTGGCGGGCCGCGCAAAACCATGCCGGGCGCGGCCCCGCCCGCCTAGCATGCGTTTTTGAAGCGCGGACTGCCGGGACTGCCCACTGATTTCCCTGCTTACAGCGTGGGCCTTGTGGGATGGGTCAGCTCATGGGGTGATGCTTTTGCAGCTCGTTTTGCAGGTCATCGGTATTGAGTACCTGGTAGCGTTCCGTGCTGCTGACGTATTTGTGTCCGGCCATGTATTGCACCTGGCGCAGGTTGTACCGCTGCAACCAAAACGTGATGACACTGTTTCGGATTTGGTTCGCGTTAATGATCTTCGGGTTGAGCTTTTGGAGCTGCACGATCATATGCTTCATCCGGTTGCTGATGTTTCTTTTGCTGGCATCCACCCGTACCGGTCGAGCTAAGAAGATGCCCTCTTTAAAACGATTGGCTTGTATATACTCCTGCAGCTCGCCCACCTGATGGGCCTGCAGGGGCAACCACCGCTCATTGCTCCAGGAAGTTCCTTTGATAAAAACTTTGCCCTCCTTCAGGTGGATATGCTCCGGCTCCAGCCGGGTGATCTCTTCGGTTTGCAGGCCCTGGTAGACGAGCAGGCCCAGCATGATCTTCTTGGCAGGGTCAACATTGATCTGTATTTGATATCGCCGGTGCAGCTCTTCCAGTTCGTCCATGGATAAGAGATTGCTGGGCAGCTTCCGTACAATACCCTGTACAAAAATTCCCGCTGCCGGGTTATCCTCCCGCTTGCCTTCGGCGATCAGGTAAGTAAAATAATGACGGATGACGTTCAGCTGGCTGTGTACCCTCTTTTTGCTTTTGCCCTGTTCATTCAGGTAGCGCATAAAAGCGATCACATCATTGTAGGAGGCGTGTTCCCCGTTCAGTTGCTCCTGGGTAAGCCAGTCTGTAAACAGATCAGCATATAGCCGGTAATGATGGATCGTGTTCGGGCTATAGCGTTTCTCCTGTAGATACTGCTCAAAGGTCATCGTTGATTGTTTGAGGTTCATTAATCAGATGGGTATAAATCTGCGTGCTGTCCAGGGCTGCATGCCCTAAGAACTCTTTGATCCGTTCCAGTTTCATCCCGCTTTGCAGCAGGTGCGTGGCGATGCTGTGCCGCAGGGTGTGCGTTCCTACTTCCTTTGTAATACTGGCCTTTCGTACCAGGGCCTTGATCCGCAGATATAGGCTTTGTTTATGGATCGGTCGGCCCTTGTTGGCATCGAGGAAGAGCGCAGCACAGGGACGTTGCAACAGCTCTGGACGGGCCTGTTCGATGTAGACCTGGATATCCTGGTAGGATTTCTCCGCCATCGGCACATATCTTTCCTTGTACCCCTTTCCCCGGCGGACATACAGCAGCTTCCGGTCGTGGCCGATATCGCTCAGTTCCAGGCTTGCCCCTTCCTGGAGGCGCAGTCCGCAACCATAGAAGACCGATAGCATGGCCTTGTCACGTAGCCCTAATACATCCTCTCCAGCCGCAGCATACAGCCGGCGGATCTCCGACCTGGTTAACCAGGTCGGTGTAGGGCTGTCTGATTCCAGCAGCTCCACCGCGAAGCCGACCGGGCTTTTACCCGTCTGCCGGATATAGCTGCTGAACAAGTGCAAGACCTGGATGTACTTATTGATATGGGCGGCGCTGAAGGCCCGGCCGGTGCGGATGCCGATGCGGGTCTGTTGGTATTCGATAAACGTTGTCGCATCACCGGCAGTGAGCTGCGCTAACCCGTACTTTCCGTGGGCTTCCTGGTGGTGCAGGAACTCCTGCAAGTGTCGCGGCATATAGGTGACGCTCATCGGTGCATACCCTAACACTTCCAGCCATTCGGCAAAGCCTTGCCGAAGCAGTTTATGCTCGTCGCTACGCAAAACGTAGAGGTGATTCATGGCAAAACAATTTTCCGCTATTACTACACTTTCCCGGGCCAGTGGGCCACAGTCTGTAAAATATTGAAGGATAGTTCCGTAGGTGGCCCACTACCGTTAGTGGGCCAGTGGTGGGCCAGTGGGCTACTTTCGGGATTTGATCTTGTCGAGGATGGTCTGTAGATGCTGATCGATGGCGGATTTCAGGCGGTCGTATTCGGCGTAATCGGCGATGGTGTATTCGTACTTCCCCTGCCGGCTGTGGCGGTTGACCTGGATATAGCCATATCTTTCCAGCTCCAGCAGGTGACGCTTCAGGGTCGAAGGTGCGATGCGCAGCTGCCGGCGGATATCCCGCGTGTGGAAGCTCGTCTTGCCCTGCTCTTTCAGCAGCACCTTCAGCAGCTCTAAGAACCCCCGGCTGGCCTTGGTCAGCTCGTCGCTCTTGCTGAACAGGACATCCTTTAGTAGGGTGAACGCTGCTTCAATGTCACCGGTGGTGCTTTCGATATACGGCTGGCCTTGGCCGTCCCTTTTCACTGGCCGCTGGTATTGGTGGTAAAAAGTGATCGCCTCGATAAAGGCCAGCAGCAGGGTCATGGTGCGCCGAGGCTTGAACACTTGCTCCGGCAGCTGGATGTATTTCGCATAAGGGTTGATCACTTGCACCGGCATCAGTACCCGCTGTACCTGTTGCAACTGCTGGCGGATGTGCTGTTCATTCTCCCGGTTGATCTCTCCGGCCGCCAGCCGGGTCTGGTAGTCCAGGATGCGCCTGTCCTGGTCTTTACCTCCGTCGATATGGAGCAGCAGGCAGCGGTTGGCGTTATCTTCATACAGCCTCTCCCTGGTCGTACAGCCGCTCACGCTCACCGGGCCTTCCACCGTGAGGGTGATCGTTTTGAGATTGCCCTTGCTGTCTTTGAGCGTGACGGTCTTGCTGATCCGCCGTTTGCTTTGCAGTTCCCGCAAGGGATACAGGGAAGATTCCGCGCCGTCCAGGTCTTCGATCAGCAGCAACCGGTGCCGCAGCTCGTCCTGCCGGAAGTAATAGAAGGCATTCTCCGTGATCTGCGTGATCTCGATTTTGTCCTCCGGCGGTATCAGCTCGCTCACCCGTTCCTGTAACCAGGTCTTGCCGCTGCCGCTCGATCCCAAAAACATCAAGTGCAGCGGGACAGCCAGCTTGCGGCTACTGTACACCAGGTAGGCGATCAGCCGGTTGGTATCTTCTCCTACAACGCCCGATCGGCCTATGTCTTCTGCCGTTCGTTCCAACAGGTTCGCCTGCTTCAGGTAGTTGATCGCTGCCTGCCGCTGCGCTGGACTGAGCTGCACCCGTTCTTCTCCCCGTGGCTGCACCGCTTCCAGGCGACGGGCACGGTAGCCCTCCAACTCGCTGGTAAGGGCAGCAATGGTTTGCGTGGTCACCTGGGTGGGGATATCCAGGCTCTCGGCGATCTTGTTAATGAACTGCTCGGTATGGGCATGATGATACAAGTCCAGGTTATGCCGCACCGGTAGACACGTCTTTGCCTTGTGCTCCACTTTCAAGGTCACCCGCAGTCTGTCCAGGCCGGTGAGCTTGATGCCGCCCAGCACCGTGATCAGCAGCTCGCCGTGATCATATACCAACAGCTCAGGGTTGGCCGTGATGAGCTTGGCATCCGTAGCCGGTAGTGCTGCCGGCGTCCTCTTTTGCGGCGATAGCTCGGGCGCAGCAGGGGCGGGTGAAGAAAAAGAAAATGCCGTTCGTGTCCCAATGAGATCAGCCAGCACCCGCGGATCGTCGTGCGTTTGCAACAGGCTGTTGACGTCTTCACCATCCGGCACCGCTACGGTCGTGAGTGCAACATTCGGCAGTAGGGCGTGTACCGCCGTGGCATGCTTTAGGGTGGCCGCTTTGCCGGCCTCATCGCCGTTGAGCATAAAGATGATCTCTTCCAGGTGCTTCAGCGATAGGATGGCCTTCAAGTGTTCCTCCGTCAGTCCGTTGGTGCCATACAGCGCCAGCACTTCGTATTGGATCGTCAGCTCGTGCTGTTGCAAGATAGACACCGCATCGATGATGCTCTCCACCAGGATCAGCCGCGTGGTCGCGGCCTTCGGATAACCGGGATACAGACCTTCCCGGCCGGCGAGGTAAAAATGCCGTTGGTCGCTGTCGTTCGTAAGACTTCTACCGTACAAGCTCACTACCTTGTGCTCCCGGTTGCGCAGCGGGAAGATCACGCAGTCCTTCGCCCACACGCTGTAACCTCCGGCTGGCCGGCGTTTCAGCAGCCCGTAAGTTTCCATGCTGGCCACCAGGTGATGGTTCTTGCTCTCGCCATGCAGCCCGCCGCTGTTGTAGCCGGTCTCGTGCTGCTCGTGGTCGATGCCCCGGCCTTGTAGATACTCCAGGGCCTTCTTTGTCAGGGGCAAGGCCCGCTTAAAGTAGTTGAACACCTTGCCCATGATGGCCTCCTTCTCCAGTTCGCCCGCATCGATGAACAGTTTCGCGGCAGGTGCCGGTGCAGAGGGCAGAGGCTCCGAACCCGCCAGGGATGCAGCTTTCACCAGTGCTTCATGTTTGTTACACTTCTCCATCCCCTGGATGAACTGGATCACATCGCCCGTGCCCGCCGTGCAGTTGCTGCTGAAGCAACAATACGTATTTGTCTTGGGGTAGATCTGCAAGCTCGGGGTCTTGTCCGGGTGGAAGGGGCAGTGCAGCCGGTCGTGCTTGTCGGGTTTCAGGCCGTAGTGGGCTAAAACGGTGCCGATGGATAGCTGCGCCTTGATCTCGGGTATCTCCATGGAAAAATATTTTTAAAAACAACTGATTAGGTGCAAAACTAACACTTTTGTAATTTCCGCCAACTCTTTCCGTATTTTTTCCTACAAAATAGGTTTCTATCTTTGCAATATTCCCCGCTGATGCGGTAAAATAACAACAGATATGAGTTTAGGACACCGTTTAAGCAGCATTCGCAAAGAACGTAAGATCGCCCAGGTCGACCTGGCCGAACGGATCGGCATACACTCCAACGTCCTCGGAAGATATGAACGAGAAGAGGCCACCCCCTCGGTGGACATGGCCGCCAAGCTCGCCGACGCTTTAGGTGTTTCTCTCGACTACCTGGTCGGCAATACCGATGTGGAGCTGGATAAATCCATCCTCGATAAGATCGCCCTGATCCAGAAGCTGCCCGACGAGGACAAAAACTGCATCATGTATTCCATCGATGGCCTGATCCAGCATGCCAAGACCCGCCAGGCCTACGCAAAATAATTTCCGCATGCAGCTGCCGGCTACCATCCCTGTTACTGTCGCTTATGAACTCTACGGCCTCGATGCAAACCTGCGGCCCGGTGAGCTGATCCTGGCAGCCAGCAGACAGTGGCTGCATTTCCCTTATCTCGATACAGCCCTGGTAAAGCAGGAGGCAGTAAAGGCCTGGCTTTGTACCGGACATGTACATACGGAGTCGATCTATTTTATCTGCAAGGTGCTGCACTCCGGCTGTAAGACCCCCGTCTTTTCCTATGAAAGCTATCTCGAACCCGACCCGGATAAACGCTGCGCCATCGCCTGGCAGTGGGACACCACGCAGGAGCAAGGCGTGGGCATTGCCTTGTATCAAGAACAACAAAACTGATTTCGCTATGAGATGGCTTTACCTGGTGCTGCTTGCCGGCACCGTCATGAGTGCGCAGGCACAGAAGGAGAGCGAGGATACCGTCATGCAGGAGTATTTTAAAAACTTTCGGTTTTACTCAGTCCCAGGGATATCCGATAGTGTTTTTAAAAAGCATCTGGAAGATGGCTTGCGGCATCAGCACGAGTGGGATTCCCTCGAACACTTGATCGATAGCCTCCGTAGGAGATCAATACCTGCTCGTCTCTGCCAGGTAAGCCCAGCCGGTTACTCCGCATCGAAGGAAGCAATTTTCTGCTGGCATAACTTCTCCGCTATTGCCTGTAGTTTTCCCGCTCGATCAGGAGGCGCAGCTCGCCCGCTGTGATCTCGTAGTGTTCTTTGTACCGGGTATCGATGTAGCCGCGTTTCAGCAGGTCGAAGAGGTGTTTTTCCTCCGGCGTGTTGTCGGGGAAGACGACGTCCAGTTCTTCACTGAACCGCTTGGAGTAACGTTTCAGTTTGCCCAGGTTGTGGGTCTTGGACTTGTAGCCGGCATGCACCAGGATGACGGCATTGTAGGTACGCTCGGCCGCCTGGTGCAGGTTGAAGGCCCCTTCTTTCAGGTCGCCTTCCTGCAAACAGTACCCCGCGATCTTTAAAAATGCCTGTGCGCTGTAAAACCATTGTTCGTAGTAATTCTGCGCGATGGCCTTGGCCTCAGTTGGGCTTAACGGCTTGCGCTCCGCCAGCGGCGTATTGCCGGCGTCATAGAGCAAGATGCCCTCTTGCTCTATGTCGGTAAAGAAGTACTGCCCTTCCGTGAGCATCTTGTTCACAAAATCAATGTCGTGGGTGATCACCGTCACCGGCGTCTTGTACACGCAGCGGTTCTCGATGACGTCCTGCACTTCATAGTCCTTGCGGCTCTCCCCGGATTTGGTGATGACCAGGATATCGTAGTCGCTAATATATTCGTAGGTAATGCCGCCTTCCGTGTACCGGTGCTCCACCCACCGGCCCGTCGCATGACTACCGAACAGGATCACCTTCTCGGGATCTACCGCCTTGACGATGATCCCGGTGATCTCTCTCAGCTGCTTTTGCTTGTGCTCCGGTAAATGCTCTAGCGTTGTGTTCACGGTCTAACTGTTTGCTATACCGTAAAGCTAAGAAAGTTTCGACAACAAAAAGAAACGCCGCAGCATCAAGGGCCGCGGCGTTTTCGATTATTCATTACGACAAACTGGCTTCTTTATAACTCCATCGCCTCGCCTGCTCTCTCTTCCAGTTCTCTTTCGATTTCCATTACTTCATTGCTATTTGATCCCGTTTAATTCAGCATGTTTCAGCCAGATTTCGGCAATATCCACGCTCTTCGGTGTCCCTATCCCATAATAATAGCACCTCCCCACCTCATACAAAGATTGTTTATCTCCAAGCAAAGCGGCATTCAAATAGCATTCGAAGGCAGCCTTCTTATTCTTCCTGATTCCAACGCCTTCCTCATAACAAACTCCTAAATCGTAATATGCATTGCTGTTGTTCCCTTCTATCGCCTGTAAAAAATACTTAACAGCTTCCGATGGATCTTTTTTCACAAACCTGCCAAATAAATGCCATGTGCCAATTGCATAAAGCGCTTCGAAGTTTTTTTGTTTAGCTGACCTTTGTAGAAGATCAAAAGCAACCTTTAGATCCGGCTTTTCTTTTTCCATTTCAGTCAACGCTTGTTTCAATATCAAGTCTCCATTTGCCATTTTATTTCCTTTTGCTTGTGATTCATTACATAAGTGAACTCTTACTGGCCCTGCCCCGTTGAAGGAGGCTTTGGTGGCTCAGGCGGTGGTGGTGGTGTAGGCGGCGGTGGCGGCGGAGGTGCCGGTTCCGGTGTCGGAGGAGGAGGTGGTGGTGCCTTTGGAGGCCACGGCCCTTTCCAACCGTCGGGTCGCTTCCTTGGCGGATTCCTCTGTCCTTTTGATCCCTCCCGATCTTGTTGTTTCCTTGCCTGGCCAGATTCATGCTTTCCCTTGGTGCTATTTCTTGCACCTTTCGTGTGTTCTTTCGCTTGCGTTATGGTCTGGGCAGGCGCAGTTGCCGTAGGCGCTTTAGGGGTTCCTGGGTGTGCAGTTGCCGTAGGAGCGCTGGGAGGACTTGGATGAATCCAATTCCAAAATTTCTGCATTCCATGCCATGCTCCTACAGGATTCAACGCAGCGACGATTGCTTCCCCCGGCCCCATCGTACTCCCAGAAGATCCAGTAGTTGCAGCAGCTGCTGCCCCAGCACCTTCTTCCCCTGTCAACACCGCAACGAGTTCTTGGACAATGCAACACGTGTAATCCCCCTTTGGATCATCGAGCCTTATTGGATTGTTATCCATGGAGGCATAGGGCGATTGGCTTTTCAGGCCGTCGATAATCACGCCGTCTACTTCATCATCTCCATCAACGCCGTTGGTAAATACTGGATCGATCTGCCACCATCTTCCTAATTGCGGGTCTAAACTCCTCAAAGGGGTCTCATACATTTCCAAACCTGATCCGTCAGAGAACTCCTTGTTTTGAAGTTCACTGCCTCTATTCCAACGATACTTATTCTCAGCGTAATTTGACTTGAGTGCCTTATCACTAATCCCCGCCATGGTCAACCCGAACGGGTAGTAGTGATTCTCCTCCAGCATCGCCCCGCTATAATGCGTAACACTCAGATTATCAAAGAACACATCCCACCCGGGGGTGGCATTACTAACGTAAATATACAAATATCCGCTCTTCGTGATCGGCAAACCGAGATTCGCTAGTTTTCGCAGTTGCCCGTTGGATTGGGTGCCTGCCCCCTCGACCTGCATGGCGGCGCTCTGGTTATTACCCCCAACGTAATTGAACTGGTTGTCGAGCAGCACCCAGTTGAGATACGCCTGGGGGTTGCTCGTGCCCGTGCCTGTTTCATTGGCGATCGACGAATTGAGCGCGGGCAACAATAGGCTGGAATTAGGGTCATTCAGACTGGTAAATGCCCCATGCGCCGGAGCCGATAAGGTCGCCAGACCGGAGGCCAGTGAAGTGAGGATATCTTTCGCATTCAGACCCGGGCCGCTGGTCCCCGTTACGGAATTATAGTAGTACTGCACCCCCAGATCGATCTTATCTCCTGCCATGACCTTGAGGATAATAGCTGGACCGGTCTTGGGACCATTCCCGTTCAGCTTCGACACACTATCATTTGGACTCGAATAGGTCAAATCATTGGGATAGCCAGCGGGACGCGCGGCAACCGTTGAGTCGATACCATAGAACAGGGCGTCCTCCGTCTTGCGATAGGCCCCTTCCATCGTCGCCATGTAGGTCGCCGTATCCTTTTCCTGGGTCAGCAACACGCGGGTGTTACCCAAATGGTCTTTCTCGACAAAATCGTATTCCCAACTGTAAACAGAGTCCCCGAGCAGGTGCTTGTGAAAGGCCCAGCGGGCGCGGCCCTCCTCGTGAAGCGTAAATTGAAGCGTATCAAGGCCCGTCATTGCGTTGGCTACGGGGGACCGCCGCTGATATTGGAAGCCATCCAGGTAGAGAGTTGTCGTGGCCAGACCGGACAGGCTGTCGACCACTTCCTTCTTCAGCTTATTACCCGCCGCATCATAGGTATAGAGAATATTCCCTTTACCGGTCATATGAACCAGCTGAGGCAGGTTCAAGTAGTTGTAGGCGATGGTATCGATACCCTTATTGTTGTCGAGGTCCAGATTGCCAGTGCTGTCATACCGGTAGTCAAAGGCACTTTTCGTCTTGTAGTGGAAATCACCCAGTACACTCGAGGTGTCATTAGCCTGATCGGTCACCTGTGACAGTTTGTTAGAAGTCGACTGGTAGCTATAGACCAGTTGATCGATGGCCCCGGTCGGGTGACCGACCTTGAAGCCGTTCTGGTTCATCCCGAGGATATTCCCATTGGCGTCATACCGCAGGCCGCTGACGGTATAGCTCATGAGGGTGGAGTCCCAGCCGCTGCCGGTATGGTTGTCCAAATAAGTAGCCCCCGTGAGACGGTTGACATTGTCATAGCTGAAATCATATTTCCGGTTGACCCGGTCGCCGGCGCTCTTCCATCGCATCCCGGCAATGTTACCGTTGAATGCCGGGTTGGCATAACTCGTGCCGATCGAGGTCGTCGCATTGTCATAGCCCAGCTCTATTCCAAAATAGTGCGTGGCTGAACTATCCAAATACTTCTTGTTGATCCCCGTCACCCAACCCCGGATATTGTAGTCGTAGACCAGGCTGTCCAGTGGCATCCCCGTTGCCGGATCCTTGCCGAGATATTTGGCCCGCAGCTGCGACAGTTCATTGTATTGCATACTGTCGATCAACTGATCGCTCGCCGCTGCGTCGATATTCTTCCAAATACTGGTCACCCGGAAGCCAGCGTCATAATTGGTCCTGCTCAGCACCCGGTGAGCTTGAGGCCCGTTCGTTGCCTTGGAAGACGCCAGCAGGGTACGCAACGGCTTGCCGCTAAAGTCATATTGCGTGGTCAGCGTATCGGTCCCTCCGGTATAGTTGACGCTTTGAGCTTGAATAGCCCTTCCCCGGTCGTCATAGAAGGTGACGGCCGACAGGTACTGGTCATCTGTTCCCAGCACGAGTGTCTGTGTACCGGTTACCTGACCCCGGGTAACAGGATAAGGTGTGATCGGCACCGCGTATGCAGGACCGGTATTAGTACTCGCGATAAAGTTGCTGCTGCCGGCAATGCCAGAGGCAAAGGCAGCAGACAATGCCGTATGTGTGCCGGCCACCCAGGCATAATCGTCGTAGTAGGTGAAGGTCAGGGGTTGGATAGCTACTCCCGAGGGTATCGCAGGAAGAGACACCTGGTTGCTGCTCGTCTCCGAACCGCCAGGGCCCCAGTCGCCATTGGTGATCTCCGCGGTGAAGACCCCGTTATCTTCCGTAGAAAACCCGCTGTCCAGCGTTATCGAGGCCGTAGCCTGGATGTCTCCAACAGTGTTGGCGCTGACGACCGTGGTATCGGCCACAAAGGCCGGAGGCGGGTTGGTGCCGTTGGTCTGATTGGTGACCAGCTGTTGCATAGTGGAAAGGTCCGCGGCATAGACGATCAGCGCCGTCTCCACTGGGCGGTTCTGGCTGTCGTACTGGGTGACCAGCCATTCATTGGCCTTCCGCAGGTTTGCGTCCTGGGTCATGGCCAACCGGTCCCGGTAGTCATAGACCATCCAGACCTCGCCAGCCCCAGGCACTTTCTTAATGATCATACGTTTTCGGTAATCGTACTCATAGCGGAAGCAGAGCTCGGCCGCCACCTGGGTGCCGCCGCTGGCCGCGAAATTCCATCCGTTGGCCATCAGCCATTCCACGCCCTTCGGCTGGATGACAAACCGCAGGTTGTCGAGATCGTCATAGATATAGTAGGTGTTCAACCAGCCGGAAGGCCCGATCGACGGGATGTCCCAAAGCTGCACCTTCTTCAACAATACTTTGCCTTGCTGATCTTTGTATTCGACGACGGAGTGGCCCTGTTCGTCGTTCGTGACATTCTTAAACAACTGGCAGGCGGGGAAATTGGCTGCGGTAACTGGAAGACTGCCTGGCGACGCGGCGATGGTCCAGATACGTGCACTGTCGCTCACATAGTTGAACTGGTATTGGTTGGAGACGACGTGGTTGCTACCTGTCCAACTATTCCCCGGCGCGGCGGTGGAGAGCGGGCGATTGAGCGGCGAGGGTTCGAAATTCACCTGGCCATAGAAAAACTGTTCACCGGTGAATTGGTTGGTATTAAAAGCCGACTGCTCGCCATAAGGATCGGTTTTGTAATTGCCGTCGGCCGAAGGGGAGGTATAGGGCAGGTATTTTGTCGTTTCCCGGCCGAGGGGATCATATACCTGCATGGCCACCATATCCTTTTGCAGCGGGCTGGCCTGGCGGGCGACCGTTTGGACCGGGCGACCCAGCCCGTCAAAGTACTGCGTCACCTGCTTTACATCATTTGGATCGGTCAACGCGCCAGCCGAAACCGGGTCGGCGATACCCGGCCGGGTGATGTCCCGGGTACGGATATAATTGAGGTCAGTAGCAACCGTTCCAACGCTAAGCGCCGCTACCGCGCTATTGGCGGAATCACTTCCGCAGTGCACGGTTAGCCGGTAGTACACTGTGGACGAAACAGTTCCCGGCGAGTAGCTGAGGCCGGTTGCGCCGGGCACGGTCGACCAACTTATACCGTTGGGCGAGCTCTGCCAGGTATACGTATAGCCGCCATTGCAACTGCCACCGCTGGCGCGGTTACAACTGATGAGGCCTGGGCTTGTTCCCGCGGCCAGGGTGACAGCTGACGGCTTTATATCGCCGGCCGACAGGGGCTGTGGCAGTACGGTGTACGTTACCGGCGCGGCGTCCGCCGGGGCGCCGTTGCTGGTCACGGTCACATAGAAACTGCTGGTGACCTTGAGCTGGCCTGGGTTATAGGTGGGATGCGTGCCTCCAGGTATGGGCTGGTAACCGCTGCCGGTGTTGGCGTACCATTGATAGTCATATTGGCCGTTGCCGCCTGACAGACCGGGCAGGCTCAGGGGGCCGGGGGAATAGCCATAATTGAGAGTTTCACTGGGCGGATCGATCAGGCCCGTTCTAAGCTGCGGATAGACGGTCACCGTGACATAATTGGTGTTATCGGTGGCGCCGTTGCTATTGACGATAACCCGGTAGTAGGTGGTGTTGGTCAGTGCAGGTGGAGTGTACCCGGTAGAGTCCGCACCGACGTTCGTATAAGTGGAGAAGTTGGAAGTAGCCGAACTTTGCCATTGGTAATGATAAGTTCCCGTGCCGCCGGAAGCACCGCTTATCGTAAGCTGCCCCGGAGAAGTATTGTAATTGATCGGCTGGCCCGCGTAATTGATGGCGCCCGCATGCAGCTGCGGGTATACTAAGATATAGACCGCCGTACTGTAGGCCGTGTCGCCAAAGCTGCTGACAGCACAGCGAAACCAAGCCGAAGCCTGGAGATTCGCCGGCATGAAGTAAGTAAAGTTTTCACCCACATAGGTCCAGTTGGTATTATCCGGGGATGTCTGCCAGGAATAGCCATAGATGGCATTGCCACCGGAAACGCTTTCGAGGTTCAGCTGGGGAGCGACGCCGTTGTAGTTAGCCGAACCGGAAGACGGTGAGACGGTGCCCCCTGAGAGGGTCGGATAGACAGTTACTACCGCGGTGTCGGAAAAATCACTTCCTCCGCCGGCAATATAGGCTCCCCGTCGATAGTAGGTCGTCTGTGTAAGCCCTGTTGAAAAGGATAGGTTCTGGCCAGTCTCGCCAGTGATCGAAGAAAAGTTGACATTATCAGTACTCGACTGCCATTGATAGGTAATTGTCGGTGAACAAGCGCCTCCTGAGGCGGCCGAACAGAAAAGGGTCTCTGGCACCACGCCGGAATACAAGTATTGCAGGGGACTGGAGATGGCGCCCTTGACGAAGGGTGGCGCCAGGGAAACGTTTAGAGTGGAATTGCCGGTGGAGGAGGTCAGGGCGATGCCCCCGCTGGTGAAGCCAAAGTTCCAGGTCACATTGATGGTCGTTCCAGAGCCCGCACTATAGCTCCCATAGCTCAGCCCTGTGGTGGCATCGAGCCCTCCGGTGATCACCCAGGAAAAATTGGACGAAGCGCTGAAAAGATTATAGGAATAGGTATGGCCCGGAATGATGCAGGTCGGCCCCGACACGGCGGCCTGGCCGACTGCCTTTCCCGCCATCAGGGTGAGAGCGAGAAAACAAATGCCGAAGGCTATGGGGCTACGATTACCTCGCTGATGCATTTTCTCCTGTTTTATAAGTTTTGGCACAAAGTGTATTTTAGAGGACTCATTGGGCCTGGCCGGCATAATGGTACCCGATGGTTTTAATGATGTTCCCGTCCTGGTCTTTGATGAGATTCATTCGTCCCAGTGAATCATAACCATAATAGGTTATCCGGTTACCGACGTCGCACTGGGTCGTCATTCCGAGCAGTGGAGAATAAGTGTAGCTGACCATCTGGGCAGAAGCCGGATAAAGTCGCAGCTCATCGATATCCCCGCCACCGGATATGGAGACGGCACTTACACCCGTAACAGTATGTTCGAAATACGTCCAACTGACGG
>Ga0105238_10004444_pt1 | contig 13900 bp, 12 predicted proteins | sample KBSC34metaG_FD_81526 | JGI IMG/M metagenome (GOLD analysis project Ga0105238, IMG submission 81526) | Corn rhizosphere microbial communities from Kellogg Biological Station, Michigan, USA - KBS C3-4 metaG | ecosystem: Host-associated > Plants > Roots > Rhizosphere > Soil | place: Michigan, USA... | reverse complement strand
AGCATCCCCGGCGATAGCCAGCCCACCAATGCAAATGCCAAAAACTGCGGTCCCTCGAAACAACTGTCCACCAGACTCCGATCGATATGGGTGTATAAATACTGGCCTAACATCACGGAACAAAATGAGAATGCTGTGGCGGCAACCCAGGAAAAAATGACACCTCGTTGGAAGCGTCCCGTGTGCAATACAAGCCGGAACGGCAAAACTACGCATAAAACAAAAAATGCGATGAGCTGACCCCAAGAAAGTATCGAGCCCAGTGTTTGTGTGCTCATATATGCCTAACAGACAATATGCCGGGCAGCGGGATTTGCAACCCGGGCATTTTCCCTATCCAGTTCAGCCTGTGCCATGGGAAGGGTTTATGCCGGGCGGAACCGGTTGTCTAGGATAAAAGGAGGTGGGGGTGGGCAGGCTCGCGCTGCGAGCCTGCCGTCGCCGAGTCCCGCTCGGAGCGTTTAGGCGTCAAGTTAAGGTTTGTGACGGAGGCGGCGTGGTATTTGGGGTTTAAGCCGTGACAGGATGAGGGTGTTTTTATCTTCGATGGACTATTGGAGTTGCTCCCCTTTTTGAATGTCCAGCGCCTGCGACCCCGGCTGGAAGGCTTCCTCGCCCAAGTGTCGGCGGCGCTCTTTGGCCAGCTGGTCGCGCCCTTGAAAGACCGGGGCTGGTTCGCGGCGTTTCCGCGGGTGTTGCTCCAAGACAGCACCGTGGAGCCGCTGCCCGGCCACCTGGCCGGCGCCTTTCCCGGACCCGCCAACCGCCGCCAGCGTTTTGCGGCCTTGAAGCTCCAGTTTGGTTCCCCGCTGTTTTCGGTGGAATGGGGATAAGGGTTAGATACGCTTTGGCGGATGACGCCTGAAAAACTATTTCACGAACTGCGGGGCGATCAGGGGCCGCACCCAAGCCTGTTGCGCCTCGCCCGCATTCTGGGCCAATGCGCCTGCTGGTTCGCCGCCACGGTCTTGGGCGTTGCCTTGGCCCGATGGCTCGCATGGCAACTCCGTCACCATGCCTTCTATGAACGCAGAAAAGACCGCAAAAACTTTTACGAAACCCTCTCTGCCTCCACAGGCTAAGCTTGACGCCTAAACGCTCAGAGCGGGATTTCTATATTCGGCAACAATATGCTCACACATGAAGGGTTTGGTTGAGTTGTTCGCGCCGCACTGCCGCGACCGGAGCACGCTCGACGAGTTGCATCGGATGATTGGTGATCGGCAGAGTTGGCGCCAGGCCCATGACCTTTTTGACCGCATCCGCACGAAGACGCTGGAAGCGGAGAGACGAAAAGACGGGTGCGCCGACTGCCAGTATCTGTTTGAGGAGGTTTGTGCAAAGACGATTTACAACCTGACCGGCACGACGGCTCCGTTTGATAATGATTCACCGGATTGGATTGTTCCCAATGCATTATCGCTGGCCCGGAAACTTGGTATCCATGAGTCAGAAGTCACCACAATCGTTACGGCCTGACACCGCGCTGTGCCTGTCCCGCCGCCGCCTTTAAATGTTTGATGCCAGATTCTTCAACTGCATCACCGCCAGGCTGCGCATGAAATTGGCACGGCAATGCTTTACTGGCTTAACCGGAAAAACTGCTGCGGTCCGCTGATGACATTGGTATAGGGACTGGTCGCTCCGGGAATGTTGGTAAAGGTGCCGGTGATGGCTGGCGCAGTTTGCAGATTGTATCCCGCCGGCTCGGCTGGCCATGTCAGAACGACACTTCCTCCGGATGGAACGATGTTTAGCGCAGGAGCACTCGCTGTCGGTAAGGAAATGCTGAAGATCGTGCCGTTCCCCGTGGCCCCGCCATAAAAGGCAACTCCATAAAGAGTGTTGCTCGACAAAATCAATCCCGCATAACCCCCGCCGCCGTCAATATTGGTGTGAGGTGCCGGCGCAGTGGTTTCCGAGAAGGCATGCAGCGTCACAAAACTTGAGCCGTCGGTATTGACGGCATAAACCACACCGTTCCCCGTGCTGCCGCCGTATTCAGTTGTTCCATAGAGGGTATTCCCAGACAAAACCACCCCGGCATCGGGCCTTTGCCCATCACTGTTGGTGTAAGAGGTGGTCGGGGAAAAATCATGAAGCTTCATGAAGCCGGTGCCATCGACATTCACGGCAAACACGGTGCCCCTGTCCGCCGTGCCGCACTGTGGCGTTGTCCCGTAAAACCGGTTGCTGGACAAAACCAGGATGCACTGCGGGTAGGCGCCATCGCTATTGGTATAGGCAAAATAACCATAGGTAAAAGTGAAGATGGATGGAGAAAAACTATATAGGTTTGTAAAACCTGTTCCGTCGGTGTTGATGGCAAAAACGGCGCCCGCCCCGTTATCACCGCCACCGCTTGAAGTCCCGTACAGCACGTTGCTGGACAAGATCAAACTGGCAGACGGATATCCCGCGCTGCCAAAATTGTGCAGATTTGCGAAACCAGTTCCATCCGTATTGATGGAAAAAATGGTGCCACCCCTTGCGCTTCCGCCAAAAGTTGCCGTTCCATAAAGTCGGTTGCCGGATAAAGCCAGTCCGCCTTGGATCCCTGTTCCATCACCGTTGATTCCGGAAACCGTCGCCGAAAAGTGATACAAGTTTGTAAATCCCGTGCCGTCCGTATTGATCCCAAAAATTGTGCCGTTGCCATTGCTGCCACCGAACTCTGACGTCCCATAGAGCCGGTTGCCCGTCAAAATCAGCTTGGCATTTGGGTTGCTCCCGTCACTCCCGTTGAAGGCATGCAGGTTTGTGAAGCTTGAGCCGTCAATGTTCATGGCAAAAATCACGCCCTGGCCGGCCGGTCCGCCGTAGCCCGTGGTTCCATACAGCGTACTTCCTGACAAGATCAGATCACCATACGGACTGCTTCCATCGCTGCCGGTAAAGTGATGGAGGGTGGTGAAGGTTTGCGCCGGCAGCCAGCCGGTCGATACCAGCCCGATGACAGCAATCAGAAAGGACAGCAGGAATGACTTTTTAAAACGGGTTCTCATATCAGATTTCAATTGCCCAGACAGCCGATGTTATACGGAGTGCATATTTTTTAAACGACACCCGGTTGAAAGGCAACTCGCAATCCCCTGGCATTGCCCTCGCCACTTTTTGCGTCATGCCTGTCCCGCCGCCGCTTTTAAATGTTGGATATTTCTAACTCTTTTCCCACGCCGGGTTCCTCAACAGCATCACCGCCACCTGCAACCGCGCATTGATCGCCGGATGCAGATGCTTGCCCGACAGCTCCAAAAAATCCTGCCAGCCGTTGTAACACAGGCTCAGCTTCACCTTTTTCTTTGTTTCGTTGGAGAAAATCACATCGTTCTCGTCCAGCTTGATCGTCAGGATGTTGATTTCCCGCCACTCCATCCGCGTCTGCCGGCCAAAAAGATTGGATCGCATCACGCCCTCGTCATTGACCACCGCAAATTCACGGAATGCCTGCAGCGGCCCGAGCATCGCCACCGTCATGATGCCGATCCAGCCGGCCTTCACCGCATAGCCCACCAGCGGCGGATGATCTGAAAAAACATCCGGCACCAGAAAAAGCAGGGCCCCGACCGCCAGCAGGAAAAAACACATCGTACAGACCACCGCCCGGTATGCCCCGTTGTAGCTCAACCGCGTACCGCGATAAAAATGGTCCGCCGTCCCGCGCGGTTTCGAATGCCGTCGATACCACCCGTTCAACCACCTGACGATCGCCTGGCTCAGTCCGACATCAACCATTTGCTTGGTCCTTTCCTCGCATCTTCTTCGGAAATAGATCTGGCTGGATAAGCCCGAAGCTCATCCAAAACGCGGGATGCTGCCTATGTTATCCCTTCTCCTGGGGGAGAAGGCAAGGATGATGGCGGACAACGCTATCCATTACGGAACAGTTCGCTCTCCGCTTTTGAAAGCCCGTGAAACACCCCGAAACATCTCCAGTGCCCTGCAAGGGCGCACATTAGTCCTGAAATTGCCTCGTTACCGGATGCCGCGGGTCATTGAGTATAAAACCGGTTGCCGAGCAAGTAGTCTTGTGGTTAGGTGATAAATCGTTCCAGCCAATTTAAATCGTCAGAAGCTGCCAGATGCAGACTGTTGATATCCGCGACCAGATTCTTCCTTTCAGTTGTCGAAAGCGAGGCCATTGCTTTTCGATTCGGGTAGTGCATCGGAATTTCAGTTCTCAAGTGTTGTGCCACATCCACCAAAATCGTGCCATATGCCCCGGCATCAATATCGCCGATCAAATAGCAGCAAATTTGCCCCTCAAATGCATTGCTGGAATTCAGAACCGACTGTCGCAAGCGGGGAATTGCTGGTTTCCCAAAATCGCATATATCCCGTTGGGCTTTGCGCACAGTATAGAAGTCATCCGAATTGAGCCGTTTGATACATTCTTCAAGCGTTGGTTGGTAGGTGAAGTATCGTAGTGCATACCCCAAACACAGCCCGGCCAACAGGAGCAAACCGATTGTTAAACGTGCCGCTGATTTGTTCATAGGCCGGTCAATTTTAAACCGGGTTCAGTGGTCGGTCAGACGCGTTTTTTAGCGGACACGAACAAGGCGAACTTTGCCTTTATCGCCAAAGACCAGTGGCAGCCCCAGCTTTGCATGCTCGGAGCGGATTTGGCGGGCAACACGACGGAACGCCCGGCGTGCCGGGGCGATAAAGTCGTCTTCTTTGTGATGTCCGTTTCCGTTTTTCATGACGTTAATAGTATAGCCCTGAGTTGGTCGTGCGGACAAGTCCTTGATTCAGCCATGAGCAGCGGTGCGCTGGTTTGATTATCCCAAACCGCCCAGCGGTCAGCCAGGGGCGCGTAGGTATGGACAAAGTTTTTCAGGCTTCGGCCAAAACGCCGCCGAATATCGGCCACGGGAACATTGTGCCCGCCCAGCTTGACGCGGTCGCGGACGCGGGAAATGGCCATGGCCGGATTTGGCAGCCAGAGGTAATGAGCATGAATGCGATAGCCTTCGTGTCTGGCCTGTTTCAACAAGCTGACGTAGGTGATGCCGCTTAACGTGCTTTCGAAGGCAAAAGTTTTTTTCTGTGCCACGAAAAATCGGAACTCGGCCAGCAGCAGCCGCCCGGCTTTCAATGCCGCGGCATTCGTGTCCAAGGGCGACAAGCCTTGTGCGATCAAATCCGGTTCAGAAAGTTAAGGCACTTTACTTCATGTGGCAGAAGTTGTTTCGCAAACGTCGTCTTGCCCGCGCCATTGCAGCCGGCGATGACATATATCGTTGGCTGGGCTGCGGCCATTTACCCCTTCTTCACTTCCTTCGCCCACGCATCCTTCAACGTGATCGTCCGGTTGAAAACCAGTTTCCCCGGCTTGGAATCCAGATCCAGCGCGAAGTACGCCAGCCGCTCGAACTGATACCGCTCGTCCGCGCTTGCCTCCTTCAGGCTTGGCTCGCATTTGGCGGTCAGCACTTCCAGCGAGTGCGGGTTGAGATGCTTCTTGAAATCCCCGTCTGCATCCGGCTCGGCCACGGTGAACAGGCGGTCGTATAGGCGCACCTCGGCGTCGACGGCATGCGCCGCGCTCACCCAATGGATCGTCCCCTTGACCTTGCGCGCGGAGGTCGCCCCGCCGGTCTTGCTCTCGAGGTCCGCCGTGCAGCGCAGCTCCGTGATGTTGCCGGCGGCGTCCTTGATCACTTCCTCGCACTTGATGATGTAAGCGTATTTCAACCGCACCTCGCCACCCGGCTTGAGCCGGAAATATTTCGGCGGCGGCACTTCTTGGAAATCCTCGCGCTCGATGAACAGCTCCCGCGAGAATGGGATATTGCGTCCGCCACAGGCCGGGTTCTCCGGATTGTTGATCGCGCTCAGTTCCTCCACCTGGCCCTCGGGATAATTCGTGATGACCACCTTGATGGGGCGCAGCACCGCCAGCCGGCGCAGGGCGCGTTTGTTCAGGTCTTCGCGGATGGCAAATTCTAGCACGGATACATCGGTGAGCCCGTTGTATTTCGTGATTCCGATGTTGTACGCGAACGCCCGGAGGGCGACCGCCGTCACGCCGCGGCGGCGGATGCCGGAAATCGTCGGCATGCGCGGATCGTCCCAGCCCGTGACGAGCTTTTCATCCACGAGCTGCATCAGCTTGCGCTTGCTCATCACCGTGTAGCCCACGGAGAGCCGGGCGAATTCGTATTGATGGGGCAGGGGACGCGGCAGGTCGAGGCTCTCCAGGATCCAATCGTACAATGGACGATGCACCTCAAACTCCAGCGTGCAGATCGAGTGCGTGATACCCTCGATGTAATCGCTCAGGCAGTGCGCAAAGTCGTACATCGGGTAGATGCACCACTTGCTGCCGGTCTGGTGATGGTCCGCGTGCTTGATGCGGTAGAGCAGCGGGTCGCGCAACCAGATGTTCGGCGCATCCACGATGATCTTCGCGCGCAACACGCGCGCACCGTCGGGAAATTCGCCATTCTTCATCCGCGTGAACAGGTCGAGGTTTTCCGTGACGCTGCGATCGCGGAACGGCGAGGCCTTGCCCAGGCGGCGGTATTCATCCGTCTGGTCCGGCGTCATGTCGCACACGAATGCCTTGCCCTTCTTGATGAGCGCCACGGCAAATTCGTAGATCTGGTCAAAATAATCGCTCGCGTAAAACGGTTCCAGCTTCACCTCCGCATGTTTCCGCTCCGCCTCGGACGTGCCGAACACCGGCGGCATGAAAAAATCGCCCTTGCCCTCGACCGTTTTCGCCTCCGGCTCCTTGCCATGATGCTTGAGACCGAGCCGGTCCTCCGCCCAGCCGCCGATGAGCCAGTTCACGTCCGCCTGGATGGACTCGACATATTCGATGTCCTCCTTGGTGGGGTTCGTGTCATCCATGCGGAGGTTGCAGATGCCGCCGAACTCGCGCGCGATCCCGAAATTCAGGCAGATGCTCTTGGCGTGGCCGATGTGCAGGTAACCGTTCGGCTCCGGCGGAAAGCGGGTGTGGATGCGCGGATATTTGTGTTCCGCCACGTGCCCCGCCACGATGTCGCGGATGAAATCAGAAGGCGCAACCGGCGCGGGCGTTTCTTTGTTTTCCAGACTCATAAATTCCCGCGCAGGCTAGCAAACCCAACACCGCTTGTCCAAACGAAGCGCTGGCCTGCCGTAGCGGCGCCCCGGCAGAGCGCCGCAATCTGTTTCGTTGGAATTTGAAGCTTGATGTTTCTCTGGAGCTTGGATGTTGGTATTTGGAACTTCCCCATGCAGCCTTCTCCCCATCCGTGTCTGTCCGTGTCCATCCGTGGTTAAAATCTTTTGCGCTCACAACCCGTTCGTCACCGAAAACGCATCAGTCACCCGCTTCGCCGGCAGATTTCTTCCATGCAGAAAACTGCTGCTGTGATTGTCCCACCGTACGAGCAGGGAATTATATTCGGTGCCCGCGGCGTAACCGTATTGCACATCGCCCTGATGCCAGCCGCTCGGTGCGACGTTTTCCGTGTGTTTGATGGTGGATTGGAACAGGTCATGGACGGTGCCGGTATTGCCATCGATCGTCACCATATTGCCGACCTTTTGCGCGGCGCATTCATGCGTGGACGGCGGCTGGAACGGAGTGAGCGGCGTGTAGATCGTCCAGTCCTGTATGCCCGGCTTCTCGCCGCAGACCAGCAAGGTGATGACGCCGTAGTCATCCGTCAGCTCGTATTCGTTGCGCTCGTAGATCGTGCCGACCTCGCCGATCTCTACCACGGCATGCGCGGCGATCTTGTAATTTTTCCCCTCCAGGGTTCCGGACATGCCGACCATGAGCGGTGGTGGCGCGGCGGAAATCCGCTTCACCGGCGCCGCCTCACGTCTGGTGAAGCACGACAGATCAGTGGCGAAAAACATGCAGAACACAAACCCGATGATGACCGCCCAGAACACGAATTTTCCCGTGCTGAGATATTCCCCCGACCCCGAATCGCTCCAGGACGAACTGCCCAGGCCGCTGAAGGTTCTGGCCGGAGCCGCCGCGCGCGGAATGTTGAACGCCTTCTCGACTGCGCCGCGCGAGAGCGTGACGCCATTGTAGTACTCCACCTCGTCGCCGGTCCAGCTCACCACCTGCATCACGTCGCCCGCCTCGGCGTTGAAATAATTCGCCACGCTGCCCACCTTTTCGCCTTCCGGCCCGCGCCCCTCCACGCGATAGACCCGCGAGGTCTGCACCAAGGTCACGTGGACATCCGTGCCGGTGAGGTTGAGCTGGTCGCCAACCTGTTTCGTCGCGGCATCGGCGGCGGTCAGCGGATATTCCGGCTCGAATTCCGTGAACAGCCGCCATTCTCCTCCGCGTTCGGTATCTTCATAGACCAGCGTGGCGATTTCGCCGGTCTTGGCTTCGAGGTTGAATTCGTTCCAATAATACGTCTCGCCATTGATGTCCACGCCGAGCACCGAGCGGCCGACCAGCCGGAAATCCTTCCCGGCAAAATCGCCGTGCATGCCGATGCGCAACTGCGTTGGATTCTCGTAGCTCATGTGAAAAAGTGCGGCACGAAACGGCTCAGGTTGCCGGTGATGCGCCGCGTGTCCTCGCGGATGCCTAATCCCGCCGCCTCATGATCCACCACCCACACGCCGAACACCGGATGGTTCCCGCCGAAATCCGGCAGCGCCGCCACGGATTGATAGACAAAACCTTCGTCGCCGTAGTTGCCACCGTTCTCCTCCACCACCACGCCGTCCTCGACCCACGAGACGTTGCTGCCCTCACGGCTCAATTTCGGCTTGCGGATATACCGGCTGCCAAGCGGTTCGGCGGAATCGAAGGCCGGCAGCAAGTTGGGATGCCCGGGGAAAAGTTCCCAGAGGATGGGCAACAGCCCCTTGTTGCTCAAAAGCATCTTCCACGCGGGCTCGATGAACTGGATGGCATCCTTCGTCAGGTGCGGCGCAAACTCCTCACTCCACAGCCATTCCCACGGATACAGCTTGAAGGCGCGTTCGATTTGTGCGTTGTCGAGATCCACAAAGTGATTCTCTTTCGCGTGCCAGCCGATGTCCTCGATGCAGACGGATTTTGTCTTCACGCCCGCCTGTTCGCAGGTGTCGCGCAGGTAGAGCACGGTCATCTCATCTTCCGCGTGGCCCTTGATGCCGCTGAAGTATATGGGCTTTCCCTGCCAGCGTTTCCACGCCTCGATCAGTCGTTCGTGGATGGAGTTGAACTGGTCCGCGTGCGGGTGCGCTTCCTGTAGCCAGAACCATTGCGCCACGGCGGCCTCGACCAGCGCGGTGGGCGTGTCGGCGTTGTATTCCAGGAGCTTCGGCGGCGTGATACCGTCGTAGTTAAGGTCGAACCGGCCGTAGAGGCTGAAATCATCGCGCTCCCACGATTTCAGGATGACCGGCACCGCCGCCTCGCCGATGCCGAGCCGCGCCCACCAGTTGTTCTTGATGACGGCCTCCGCCGCGTCGATGCACAGGTAATGCAGCTTGTTCGCGGCCGTCTCGAGTTCATTCACCTCGCCCGCGGTCAGTTCGTAGCTGGCGGATTCATCCCAGTACGGCCCGTGCTCGTGGGAATGAAACGTCAGGCCGACGCTCTCCACCTTTTCGCGCCAGTCGGGACGGGGTTGGTGCGTGTGGCGTTTCATCACGAATGAAAACCGGAATAGCCGCCGCCCCACGAATGCCAGCCGGAACTGCCGCCAAAACCGCCGCGCGTGACATCCGTGCGCGTGTTTTCCGCGAGCGTCACCGCCTCGGGCAGTGGCGCGGAGATGTTCGTGATGCTCAGGCAGGGCTGGGCGTTCCAACTGCCGCCGTAGAAATAAAGCTGCCGGGCCGCGTCATACTGGTTGTACGGCAGCGGATACCAGTTGCGGAACGGCGCGTGGTAATAGCCGGCGCCGGGCACGTAGAAATTGTTCGTGTAAAAGTTCTGCGTGCTGACGGCCGGCTCCTGTTCGCAGCCGGTGAGGGCCGCGGAGGACAGGCTCCCCAGCAAGAGGAGGCGGATGCTTTTGCTCCGTTTCACTTGTTTAACCCAGCATGGACGCCGCGATGATGATGCTAACGCCCAGGATCACCGCCGCCGCCACGATGGCCGCCGCGACGTTCTTGTGCTCGATGATCTCCTTGTGCAGGTCGCCCGGTGTGCATTTATCGAAGATTTTGTAGCCGATAATGGCCGCCGCGATGCCGATGGCGGCGAACAGCAGCACGTTCCCGATGGCCGCCACCAAAGAATGGGCATGCCAGCTCGGGGAGTCAGATGTCGTCACCGACACCGGGTCAGCCGCCATGAGCAGCGGTGTGGACAGGGAGATGAGTATGGCGATCAGCAGCAGGATTTTTTTCATAAGCGGGTGATGTGCGACGAGATTGTCCCCGCCGCAAAAAAGTTTCAATTACAATTCCGCGAAAAAATCGGAACCGATCCCGTGGCGATTCCCCCTGTGCGTCCAAACGCACACTTGTGCTCCCAGACGCACAGTTCTCAAACCATTCAACCGGCGTATGCTGGCGAAAAGTTCAGACTCAACCCCGTCAAACCCATGAAGACCATCAAAAGAATCCTCGCCGTCCTGGTCTTGTCCGCCACGGCCATGGCCTCCGCCCGGGCCCAGGGATACGTCTCGTTCGCCAATGACAACACCACCCGCATCAGCACCAATGCGGTTGTCGACGGTGCCGCCTCGGGTTTTGTGACGACATCCTGTCATTACGCCCTCTATGTTTCCACGACCGCGACCAGCGTGGGCGGACAAACCGCCGCCATCGTCGGAACCAACAACCCGAATTATGCCTTCACGGATGGCTCGTGGACGCGCGTAGCCTATGGTACGAATTTTTTTTCGGCCGGACGCTTTATCAGCGCCAACGCCGATGGCTCGGGCCGGACAGCGGTGCCGGGAGTGTCCGGCGGCTCAACCGCCAATTTCGTTGTCATCGGCTGGTCGGACAGCATTGGCACGGACATCGCCGCGGTCCAGACCTGGTATAACGGGGGAACGCCGGTATCCACCGGCTGGATCGGCCAGTCGTCCGTCAGCGGAGCCGTCACCCTCGGCACCACCACGGCGGCAACCCTCTTTGCGACCAACAATGCGGCCCTGATCAAAGGCTTTGTGCTTGGCCGGGTCTCGGGGGGCGGCGGCGGGAATGTGGCTCCGTCGATCTCCGTACAGCCGGCCAACAAGACGGTCACAAACGGTCAATCAGCCTCGTTCTCGGTCACTTACGCCGGCACGCCCACCCCTACCTTTCAATGGTTCTGCAACAGCACCAACATCCCCGGCCAGACGGGCGCCACATTGACCGTGAGCAACGTTTCATTGGGCGATTCGGGGAACAGCTATTTCGTGACGCTGACGAACGTCGCTGGCTCGGTGACGAGTTCAAACGCGGTGCTGACAGTGACATCGGGGCCGGCGAATGTGGCACCATTCATCACCGTGCAGCCGGCCAACAAAACGGTCACGAACGGTCAATCGGCCACGTTCTCGGTCACTTACGGTGGCACGCCGGCGCCCACGTTTCAGTGGTTCTGTAACGGCACCAATATCCCTGGCAAGACGAGCGCCACGTTGACCGTGAGCAATGTTTCCTTGAGCGACTCGGGGAACAGTTATTTCGTGTCCCTGACGAACGTGGCCGGCTCGGTGACGAGTTCGAACGGGGTGTTGACAGTGGTGGCGGGTCCGGGGAACGTGGCTCCGTTTATCACCACTCAGCCGACCAACAAATCGGCCGTGTTCGGCGGCTCGGTCACCTTTACGCTCGGTTACGGGGGTAATCCGGCACCGGCGTTCCAGTGGCAGTTCAACGGCAACAACATCCCTGGCGCCACCAGTCCCTCGCTGATCTTGAACAACCTCACGTACTCCAACGCCGGAACGTATTCCGTGACCCTGACCAACATCGCCGGGTCGGTGACGAGCTCGAATGCCACGCTGACCGTGACCACTCCGCCGGCCACCATCACCTTCGCGAACACCTCGGCCTCAGTCACAAAAACATTCACCAACTCTGCTGTGGGCGGCGCGGCCACGGGCCTGACCCTTGCCACCAATTTCGCGTATCGCTATGCGCTCTATGTTTCCACCAACGCCACGGCGGTGAACGGCCAGACCGCTGCCATCCTCGGTGCTGACAGCACCAACTATGCGTTCGCCGACGTCAACTGGGCGTTCGTAGCCTACGGCACCAACAACGGGCCTGGCCGTCTGACCAGCTTGTCGGCTGATAATTTTGGCAAGACCGCCGTCACCTATGCCAGCGGCCAGTCCACCGCGCGGTTTGTCGTTCTCGGCTGGTCATCGGGCATCGGAACGGATATCGCCTCGCTCTCGACGTGGTTTAATGGGGGCAGCCCGTCCTCGGATGGCTGGATCGGCCAGTCGTCGGTGAGCGGAGCGGTTCCGCTGGGTGGCATCCTCTTTTCAACCAACGCCCCGTACCTGCAAGGATTCACGCTGGGACTGGTCTCCGGCACGGTCAATGGCCACATCACCTACACGCTACCGCCCGCGCCACCGCTGATGGTGCAGGCAACCATGACCGGGCAAAATATCCAACTGACCTGGCCGCTGTCGGCCGGTACGTACGGCGTGCAATCGGCCAGTTCGCCAGCCGGTCCGTGGAGTGATGCCGGGTTGACCATCACCAGCGATGATGTCAACGCCTCGGCCACAACCCCGGCCACCGGCGATCAACAATATTTCCGGTTGATTCAACAGTGAAGGGTAACTGGTCCGGTTTGGACGGGAATGAATACGACCAATCAATTTAGGGTTAACGCAGGTTGGGCCACCCCGATGGCCCAACCTGCCGGGTTTTAAAACCGGTGACGCTGGATCTGTTAGTGTTCGTTGACCAGCGGCGAGAATTGCCGCGTCTCTGGGTCGTAGGCGAACAGTTCCGCCGTGGCGATCTTGAAAAACCACCCGTGCAACCGCAGCGAGCCGTCCATCAGCCGGTTCTGCACGCACTGATAGCTGTGCAGGTTGTCCAGCCCGAACAGGACGTTCTCCTCGGCGGCGGCGTTCTCGCAATCGTGCGGATCGGTGAGGTGCGCGTAATCCTTCTTCAAGGCATCCAGCACGGGCGCGGCCAGCTTCAGCCAGTCGCGCAGGTGCGGCGTGGCTTCGCCCACGCGTGTCTGGCCCAGCAGCGCCGAGATGGCGCCGCATTGCGAATGGCCGCAGATGACGATGTCGCTCACGCGCAGGTTCTCCACGGCAAACTCGATGGCCGCGGCGGTCGAGTTCGTGTCGCCGCGCACGCTCGCGGGCGGCACGATGTTCCCGACGTTCTTCACCACGAACAGGTCGCCCGGCTTGCTCTGCGTGATCAGTTCCGCGAGCACGCGCGAATCCGAGCACGTGATGAACAGCGTGTGCGGATCCTGGCCCTCCTGCGAAAGCTTGCGGAACAGTTTCCGGTAGTTGCCGAACTGGTCGCTGCGGAACTTGTGTACGCCTTCGATGAGCCGTTGCATGGATGTTTATTGCGCGAGCGTCTTGTTCTTCGCGCGCGATTCCTCGGTGAGCTTCACCTTGAATTTTTTCAGCTCCGCCGCCAGCGTCGCGTCGCCTGTGGCGATGATTTGTGCGGCGAGGATGCCCGCGTTGCGCCCGCCGTTGATGGCCACCGTCGCCACCGGCACGCCCGGCGGCATCTGCACCATCGAGAGCAGCGAATCCAGGCCGTCCGTGGACTTGCCCAGGATGGGTACGCCGATAACCGGCAGCGTGGTGAACGCCGCCGTGACGCCCGCCAGGTGCGCCGCGCCACCCGCGCCGCAGACGATCACCTTCAATCCGCGCGCGATGGCGCCGGAGACATATTCTTCTAGGCCATGCGGGTCGCGGTGGGCGGAGATGACCTTGGCCTCGCTGACGATGCCGAAATCTTTCAAGGCATCGGCGGCGGCCTT
>Ga0105238_10004443_pt1 | contig 13902 bp, 11 predicted proteins | sample KBSC34metaG_FD_81526 | JGI IMG/M metagenome (GOLD analysis project Ga0105238, IMG submission 81526) | Corn rhizosphere microbial communities from Kellogg Biological Station, Michigan, USA - KBS C3-4 metaG | ecosystem: Host-associated > Plants > Roots > Rhizosphere > Soil | place: Michigan, USA... | reverse complement strand
CGCGACGATTTCCTTGTAGCCGCCGAGATCGTTTTCCGACGCCGAAATGATTTCCGTTTTCCAGCCCTTGAGATCGGCATACCGTGTATACATGCGGAAGAGATCCGCCGCGAATAGCGCCGCCTCGTCGCCACCCGTGCCCGCACGAACTTCGAGAATGGCGCTTTTTTCATCCGCCGCATCCTTCGGTAGAAGCGCGACCTGGAGTTGCTTCTCGAGCGACGCGATGCGCTCACTTAGCGCCGTTCGCTCGGCGTAGGCGAGTTCGACCACGTCCTTTTCGCCCGCGGACTCACGGATCAGCTGTTCGAGATCCTTGTCTTCGTTCTCGGCTTTGCGCAGCGCCTCAATCTGCGCCGCAACCGGGCTCAGATCCGAAAACTCCTTCGTGAGTTTCACATATGCCGCCTGCGATACGCCGTGATTCAGCTCGTCCTGGATGGCCATCCAGCGCTCGAAAAGGCGATCGAGTTTGTCACGTGGCAGTGCTGTCATGCTGTCTGTCGATACGGTCCATTTTGGCTGCAATCCCGCAGCCGGGAGCGCATCTAATACGAACCGCTGCTGATCCGCAATTTATCGCCTCGGCGCGACCGCGGATCGTCGACTTCGATATACCTCAGGCCATCGCGAACGGGAGCGAAATGCACCTGAAAGTAAACGCTGACTGAGCTGACGGCCGCGCTGAACGGCTTGGCGACCAGGGCAAAGACTGACGTGTGAAGCATCACCAGCACAAGGCCGAGTGGTAACGAGAGGGCGTAGAGTGCCCGCTGGGGCCGTTGCCGGATTTGGTGTATCGCGTCCTGCGGCAGCCGTTTGGCGCCACTGGCAATTGCCGAACCGGCGCGCCGGAAATGTCCACGGGGCTCACGACGTGCGGCTTTCGGTGGTTCCGTGACGGCCGGCTGCGCCAGCACAGCCAATAAGCCTGCGATAGCATTCAGCACCGGACCGCCGTCGACACCCGCCATCGATGAATACGTCAACACGATGCGCGCCGTTTCCGACCACGGCGGCAGATATTCGATTTGCCCGGTTTCGAGCGTCTCGATCACTTCGGGATGGACTTGTACGTAATGCGCCGCTTGCGGCAGTGTCAGCCGTAGGGCCCGGCGCAAATCGATAAAGAACCGCGCAACCAATGCGCGGCTTTCCGATATTTGTATTTTCTCTGAGCCATCATTGCGGATGCGCTCCGTACGCTCACTTCGCGCACGTCCGCTGACCGAAACGCTCCGCCCCACGCCCCGACGCATACTGTATCCGGCACAACGCCGCCGGCCCCTCACCCTCAAGCGCTATCTTGGCTAAAAATCCCCGCTTGTCAAAGCCCGTCTGATGTCCGTCGCGAGCATTACCCCTCGAGCGCGACGCGCTCGGTTTCCGCAAACTGTTGCAGTAACGGGCGAACGTCTTTCGCACCTTCCTTCAGAAGTTCCTCGAGGCATGCCGTTGCTTTTTCAGCATCGAGCGACAGGATCATCGTCTTGATCGGACCGATCGAAGCCGGCGCCATCGACAGCGACCTGAGCCCTAGTGCGATAAGCGTCATGGCCTCGAGCGGACTGCCGGCCATTTCGCCGCAAACGGTCACCGGTACTTTATATTTCTTGGCGGCCCTTATGAGCGTCCTCAACGCTCTGAGCGGCGCTGGAGTCAACACGTCGAAGCGGCTCGCGACACGCGCATTCGTACGGTCGGCAGCGAACAGGAATTGCATCAGATCGTTCGAGCCGACCGACACGAAATCCACGCGCGTCAAAAACGCGTCGAGTTCGAAAAGAAGCGCCGGCACTTCGAACATGGCGCCGACGAGCACGTTGTTCGGCAGCGGGTAGCCGTGCTTCGACAGGAAGGCTTTCTCGCGATCGATCAACGCCCGGATGGCGCCAAGTTCATAGGCCGCCGAGACCATGGGGATCATGATCTTCAGCTCGCTCCCGGCCGCTGCTTTCAGCATGGCGCGCATCTGCAGGCGGAACAGCTCCGGCCGGTCGAGCGACATGCGAATGGCCCGCCAGCCCATCGCCGGGTTCTCTTCCTTCGGCTGACGGAGATAAGGGAGAATCTTGTCGCCGCCGACGTCGAGCGTGCGAAAGACAACCGGCCTTCCACCTGCCTCTTCGATCACTGCGCGATAGAGCTGCGTCTGCCGGTCGAGGCGTGGAAATGACTCCGACAGCATGAATTGCAGTTCGGTGCGATAAAGCCCGATTCCGTCGGCCCCGGATTCCGCCAAATGCGGCATGTCGACGAGGAGACCGGCATTCATCATCAGGGAGATCCTGATGCCGTCCTTCGTTACCGCCGGCCGGTCGCGCAGCGCCTGGTAGCGCTTCTGCCGGCGGGCACGGAACCGCACCTTATCGGAGTAAGCGGTAATGAGTTCGCTCGTCGGGCGAAGATGAACTTCGCCCGTTACGGCATCGACGATCGCAGCATCTCCTGCGGTAACGCGGTCGACGATGCCGATCGCCTGACCGATCGCTGCGATGCCCAGCGCCTTGGCGACGACGGCGACATGGCTCTGGCTCGATCCATCCTCGACCACAAGGCCGCGCAACCGGCTGCGGTCGTAATCGAGAAGTTCGGCCGGGCCCATCGTACGCGCCACGAGAATGACGTCGGGCGGCAAGCCGCTGCCGTCCTCCGAGCTTTTGAGGCGCCCCGAAAGCACGCGCAACAACCGGTCCGAAAGATCATCGAGGTCGCGCTGGCGCTCTTTCCAGTATGTGTCGTGCTGGCGCAGCATGCGCGTTCGCATGGCATTTTGAATGCGCTCGACCGCGGCTTCAGCCGTGAGGCCGCCTTCGACGGCTTCGCGAAGGCGGCGGTGCCAGCCTTTATCGTGAGCGAACATGCGATAGGCTTCGAGCACATCGCGATGCTCGCCGGCCGCCGCCAAATGCTCGTGTTCGAACATCTCGTCGATGTTGAGCTGCAGCCGGTTGAGCGCCGAATCCAGCCGGCCGAGTTCAACAACCGGGTTGTCTGCCATCAACTGCGTGACGACGATGCGCGGTTCGTGCAGCACGATGTGACCGAGGGCAATGCCTTCGGAAAGAGGTTCTCCCTCGATGGCCATCGGCTGCGACAGCGACACCTCGATTGCAGCACCCGTTCCGGCAACGGCGCCCGAGACGAGATTTTCCGCGACGACCATTGCGGTCGCCTGCATGACCTCGACGTCCTCGTCGGAATATTCTTTCGGCATCCGGTTCTGGATGACGAGCACGCCGAGCACCTGACCCGAACGCGAGATCGGCACCGCCAGCAGCGAATGATAAATTTCTTCGCTCGTCTCCGGCCGATAGGAGAAAGCGGGATGGCTCGACGCCTCCGGCTCGTTGATCGTGACCGCCAGCTCCGAGCATCGCCCGACGAGACCTTCTCCGCGTTTCATCCGCGTCTTGTGGACGGCGGAAGGATTGAGGCCTTCCGTCGCGAAAAGTTCAAGCGAGCCGTCCTGACGCTTCAGATAGATCGAGCACACCTCGGCGACCATGACGCCGGCGATCTGGCGAACGATGCGATCGAGCTTCTCCTGGCCCTCGCCGCCTTCAGCCATGATCTCGCGCAGCCCGCGCATGATGACGCGGAGCGAAGTCTCGCTCGGAAGGGGTCTCGGATCATCACCGCGCCGCACTACCATTACCGTGCCAATCATCCGATCTGTTAGGCCACCTGCCCAGGCGGCTCACGTGAGGGATAGACTAGACGCGGCCGGAGCAGGCTCTGCGTCTAGTCGCTGTCGAGGCCATAAGCCGTGTGCAACGCCCGGACGGCGAGCTCGGCATAGGCTGCATCGATCAATACACTTATTTTTATCTCGGACGTCGAGATGGCGTGGATATTGATGCCCTTTTCGGAAAGAGTCTTGAACATGCGGGCGGCGACGCCGGCATGACTGCGCATTCCGACGCCAATCACCGAGACTTTCACAACGTCGGCCGAGCTTTTGACATCGAAGTGACCGATGTCGACCTTGGCTTTCTTCAAAACGTCGAGAGCCCGCGCCAATTCGCCGGTGTGGACCGTGAACGTCATGTCCGTGTGCTTGCCGTCGGGCGTGACGTTCTGGACGATCATGTCGACGTTGATGCTGGCATCGGACAAGGGCCCGAAGATGCGCGCCGCGACGCCCGGCTTATCGTCCACCTTGAGAAGCGTGACCTTGGCCTCGTCCTTGGCGTACGCAATGCCGCTCACGATTTGCTGTTCCACGATCTCTTCCTCGTCGCAAACGATGGTCCCGATATTTTCGATATCGTCAATTCTGAACGGTTTCATGGCCTCCGGGGCAACGAAGCTCGACAAGACGCGCGTCTTGATCTTGTAGACCATCGCCAGTTCGACCGAGCGCGTCTGCAGCACCTTCGACCCGAGTGACGCCATCTCCAGCATTTCTTCATAGGAGATCTTCGCCAAGCGCCGGGCTTTCGGCACGATGCGCGGATCGGTTGTGTAGACACCGTCGACATCGGTGTAGATGTCGCAAATATCCGCCTCGAGCCCAATCGCTATGGCGACGGCACTCGTGTCCGATCCACCGCGGCCGAGCGTCGAGATGCGATTGTCTTTCGGCTCGATTCCCTGAAAGCCGGTGACGACGGCAATTTCGCCGCCCTCGATCCGCTTTCGAATGTCGCCGCCCGGCACGTCGGCGATGCGCGCCGAGCCATGCGCCGAATTGGTTTTGATCGGCACTTGCCACCCGCTCCAGGAGCGCGCCCTGTAGCCCATCGACTGCAGCACGATCGCCAGCAGGCCCGCGGTGACCTGTTCTCCGGTTCCGACGACGGCATCATATTCGCGCATGTCATAGAGGGGCGACGCCTCTTTCACCCAGCCGACCAGCTGGTTGGTGACGCCCGCCATCGCCGAGACGACGACGGCCACCTTGTTGCCGGCATCGACCTCGCGTTTGACATGTCGGGCGACGTTCTGAATGCGCTCGATGTTGGCGACCGAGGTGCCGCCGAATTTCATAACGACCGTCGCCATCGTGGTAGTGCTTTCCCGTGCCTGATAAAGGCCTGCTCAGGCCCACCAGGGCGCCGGCCGAGTGTCAGATTTGCAAGTGAGTTCGGCGCTTCTTAGCGGCTCGCGCGCCCCCCCGCAACCGCCCACGCCCCGGCAGGCTGCTCCATCGCTTGACAATCTACGCATCCGGTTGACGAGTACGGCCAACCGGAGATCACCATGACTGCCGCCGAAAGAAGCCATAAGCCGCTAAGCGGCGCAGATCCGACCCTCGATACTGAAGAGGTGAAGCGGTTCTCGCGCCTTGCTTCGGAATGGTGGGACCCACAGGGTAAATTCAGGCCGCTGCATCAAATCGGCCCGCCGCGCCTGTCATTCATTCGCGACAAGGCGATCGAGACATTTTCCCGCGATGCGAAAGCGCTGAGACCGCTCAAAGGTCTCACCGCTCTCGACATCGGTTGTGGCGGCGGACTTGTCGCCGAACCGCTGGCACGAATGGGTGCCGAAGTCACGGCGATCGATCCATCCGAACGCAATATCGCAATTGCGAAAGGCCACGCCGAGCCGCAAGGCTTGGCGATCGACTATCGCGCGCAGCGGGTCGAAGACCTCGTCGCCGAAGGCCGCGCCTTCGATATCATCGCCTGCCTGGAAGTCGTCGAGCACGTTCCTGACCCCGCGAAGTTCGTCGCCGAGTGCGCCGCTTTGGTGCGCCCAGGCGGCCTCGCGGTCTTTTCGACAATCAACCGCACGTTCAAAGCCTGGGCACTAGCCATCGTAGGCGCCGAATACGTGCTCGGCTGGCTGCCGCGCGGGACGCATCAGTGGGACCGCTTCGTCACGCCGGAAGACCTCGCTCGCTATGCCGAGGCTGCGGGACTTGCCGCGCCCCACTTCGAAGGCATCACATATAATCCGCTGCAAGACGTCTGGTCGCGCTCACCCGACACCAGCGTCAATTATCTGATGTCGGCAACGCGACCCCCAAATTCCCGAGTTGGAAATGTGTGACGCAACCGCCCTGGCTGCGGACTTTCAAAGCTCGTCCGGCTATGCTCCGGCGACGAGATCTCGCTCATAGAGGGACGATGCGCGATGTTTCCGGTAGGCGACGACAACTCGAGCGTTAGCATTGTACCGGTCGTCACTTACAGTCTCGTCGTCATCAACGTCCTCGTCTTCCTCCTTGAACTCAGCGCCGGCGATAACTTCATCCGGGAGTGGGCATTCGTCCCGAGCCGCTTCTCCGAGCACCCTGTCAGCAACATCCCGACCATATTCACAGCCATGTTCATGCATGGCGGTTGGATGCACCTGCTCGGCAACATGCTTTATCTCTGGATCTTCGGCAATAACGTCGAGGACCGGTTTGGGTCGGCCAAGTTTCTCATTTTCTATCTCATCGCGGGCATCGCGGCGACGTTCGCGCAATATTACTTCAGCGCCGGATCGAACGTGCCGAACCTCGGCGCATCCGGAGCGATTGCCGGCGTCCTCGGCGCCTACATGTTGATGTTCCCGCACGCCCGCGTGAACGTGTTCATCATTCGACAAATTGTCACGATGCCGGCGATCGTCGTGATCGGCTTCTGGATCGTCCTACAGCTGTTCAGTGGGCTCGGAGCGATCGCGTACACCGATGCGACAGCCGATACCGGCGGCATCGCCTACATGGCGCACATCGGCGGCTTCGTTGCCGGTCTCTGCATCGCATTCTTGTTCGTCAGGCGCGGCGGACCGTCGCGAACGGCCTGACGGCCGATCGAAATGCGCATCTAAGTTCGGCGGTATCCGGGTTGACGCTCTAGGACGAGACGGCACGGGGCCCGGAGGGGGAACCGGGCCCCGTCAATCGAAGTGGCGCCTGAGCAGGAGAAGAGCGACGCGCACCACTTCGACGAAACAACTCATTCACAACGGCAGTCTTAAATATACGCAACCACAGTGGAAATACGAATTGACCGTCTCTACGCCAGAGACATGCTCTTATTGAATTGCCAATGCGACTCCGCCCGGCAGCCTAGGCCCGCGGAGCATGTACTAGGCTATCTGGCCTATTGCTGATTGCCGGCTTCGCGCAATTGCCTGCACGCCTTCGACACCGGCAAAAAACAGTGCTTCACATAAGCCTTGATTTAGACCGAGGTTATCGTGCGATCCGAATGGCATTGGAAAGTATGAAACGCGTTTCCCTGAAATTGTTGATCGCGGCCGCGATCTCCATCGTGTCACTGCTGTTAACCGTCGCCGTATCTTACGTGGTCGGCAGGGATGCCGTGGATCGCCTTGAGCGACAGATCGGCCGGACCCTCGCCCTACTGGCCGACGAGACGCAGGATAAGCTGGACCGCGCCATGTTCGAAAGACTGCAGTCGCTCGAGAACTTGGCGGGCGTCGGCGAGATCGCGGAAAAAACCAAGTCGCCGGACGCGCTACGCGCAACGCTCGAAAGATTTCGTACGGCGTACTCCGATTATTCCTGGGTCGGATTCGCAGATTCGACCGGCAAGATCGTGAGCGCTTCCGACCGCGAACTCGAGGGACGCGACGTCAAGGATCAGACGTGGTTCAAAAAGGGATCTGAAGATCCCTTCGTCGGTGAGGTGAACTTGCCGGGCTTCAAGGTGCAGTCGCCATCAGGCGAGCGCGGTGTGCCGAACTTTATTGATCTCGCCGTTCCGGTGACGGCAGCCGACGGAATGCCAGCTGGCGTTCTCGGCGCGACTTTGAGCGAGGACTGGGCCGAAGAGGTCAAGGATACGTTGCTCGGCAGCATGAAGGACGCCATCCCCGCCGACGTCATCGTCGTCAGCGAAGCCGGACAAGTCGTGCTCGGCCCTGACGACATCGCAGGCAAGACGCTCGACCTGCCGAGCATCAGAGCCGCCCGGGCCGGGATCGCCGACTTTGCCGTCGAGCGTTGGGCAAACGGTAAATCGTATTTTACGGGCTTTTCGAAAAGCGACGGCTATCGATCCTATGCGGGCCTTCGCTGGATTGTCCTCGTCCGTGAGGATCAGAAATTAGCTTTGGCGCCCGTCATAAGCCTGCAGAGGAACATTGCAATCTGGGGCGCCGTGTTCGCCGGGCTTTCCGCGCTGTTGGCATGGGTGCTTGCCGAAACGCTGTCGCGGCCGCTGCTTCAGCTTGCAGATGCGGCAGAAGGCCTGCGGCGCGGACGCCAGCTCGAGTTCCCGCAGGTTGGTGGATATGATGAAGCGCGGGTCTTGTCGCAATCGCTTCGGTCACTGGTTGCAGCGCTTGGCGCGCAAAAGGCTTCCCTCGCCGCAGCCAATCAGTCGCTCGAGAGTCAGGTGCGCGAGCGAACGCAACGGCTCGCCGAACAGAACATCGGCTTGGAGCGGGCCAAGGCCGAAGCAGAGCGCGCGACCGAGGCAAAGTCGCGATTTCTGGCGGCCGCGAGCCATGACTTGCGCCAGCCATTGCACGCATTGACATTGTTCGCTCGCGCACTTTCGCGGCGCGTGCACGGCGGAGAAGCGATGACTTTGGTCGGGCAAATGGAAGAAGGCTTGCGTGGCCTGAAAGGTATGTTCGACGCCCTGCTCAATGTTTCGCGTCTCGACGCCAAGCTGATCGAGCCGGCAATATCTGCCGTTTGGATCGCGGAGATCATGGACCGCGTTTCCGTCGGCTCGAAAGCCGAAGCCGAGCAGAACGGCCTGAGGTTCTCCAGCCGCACGCGGGATTGGGTCGTCGAGACGGACGCGGCGCTGCTTGAGACAATCATTCGCAATCTGGTTTCGAACGCCCTGAAGTTTACCGAGCGAGGCGGCGTCTTGCTCGCCGCCCGCTATCGAGGCGGCCGATGCGTGATCGATGTTTACGATACGGGACCGGGCCTCTCCTGTGAACAGCACGATAGGATCTTCGAGGAATTCTCACGCACGGATCAACGCGCCTATGGCGCCAATGACGGGCTAGGCCTCGGCCTTTCGATCTCTCGCCGGTATGCCGATCTGTTGGGAATGAGAATAGAGGTGGCATCGCGGCTTGGACACGGATCGCGATTTACGATCGTCCTGCCCTCGCCGGCGTTGATCGACGCGCGCCCGCGCGCGTCCGCAGAGCTCAGGGCTCACGGCAACGTCCAGGGTCTGAACATTCTCGTCTTGGACGATGATCCGCTCATCGTTGCAGCCCTAAGCCGCGACTTGAACGATCGTAACAATTTCGTATTTGGTTACCAACGATGCGCGGATGCCGAACTTGCGTTTAACGACGGGATTGCCATAGATGCGGCGGTTCTTGATTTCGATCTACGAGGTCCGGAAACCGGGCTTGACTTCATTGCGCGAATGTCTCGAAAGCTCGACAGATCCATTCCCGCGATTATTCTGTCGGGAGGAACGGACTCAGCCACCTTGGCCGCTCTTGCAAAATCCGGAAGACCCTGGTTGACGAAACCCGCTGATCCCGAATTGATCGTCGCGACACTCAGTGCAATTTTGAAATCGAACGGGGCCGCCAATGACGTCGCGACCGTCCAACGCAGCATCAAAACCGGTTGAGCAGATTTCACCGATGACGACTAACCGACCTGGCGCCGTACTCGTCGCCGACGATCACAGTCTCTACCGCGCCGGCTTCAGCCTGCTGCTGAAGGACAGGTTGGGATTCCGGGCGATCATCGAAGCGGCCACCTTCGATGCGGCGTTGGACCGATTGGCCGAAACACCGAATGTCGAACTCGCGCTATTCGATCTCGCGATGCCCGGGATATCCGGTCCCGAGAGCCTGAGCGTCGTCAAGGACACCTACCCAGGCTTGCGCGTCGCCATCGTTTCAGGATCGGAGGAGCGCAACTATGTCTTGAAGGCGGTAGCGACGGGACTGAACGGCTACGTTCCAAAGTCGCTCGCCGACGACGAGATTGTCGGCGCCCTCAAAGACATCCTCGACGGACGGATCTATGTGCCGCGCTTCATGACAACGGCGATGCCGGCTGCGCCAGACCAACCGGCAAGCCCATCCCCCGACGCGCCCGCCGATGCCGGGAATGGCCAGCCGGCGAAACCGATTTCGCCACGGCAACGCGATGTGCTGACGTGCATCCGCCGGGGCTTATCGAACAAGGAAATCGCCCGCGAACTCGATATCGCCGAGGGAACGGTTAAGATCCATCTGGCGGCGCTCTTCACGCATTTTGGCGCGCGAAACCGCACGGAGCTGGCCACGAAAAGCTGATGCTTTTCGATTAAGCGGTCCTCGAACGTCCGCTAGATCAAGGCGCGGCGCAGCTTATGGCTCAGCCATCTGTGCAAGATGTCCGGATCGAAGGGCTTCCTGATGACCGGAAACGAACCCGCAACGGTGGCGTAGTCGCCATGTCCCGTCGTCACGATCGTCGGAACCGAGCGCCCAATCGCCGAGGCCATCGCGACGGCATCCTTGATGCCCCGCATTTGGCCTTCTATCTCGACGTCCGTGACGATAGCCGCAACATTGAAAAGACGATGACCGAGGGTGCGGACCACCTCACGCGCGCATCGTGCGGCAAGAGGCGAAAATCCCCAATCATCGATCAGCATCGTGAGAGCGAGCGAACTCCGGTAATCGTCTTCGATCACCACGACCAGCGGTCTCCTGGACGTCATTTGCGCCGGGCGTTTGGAAACCGGCAGATCCAAGCTGGTCATAAGTGACCTTCCTTATCAGACGTACTCCAGACCAGAGCAGAGTGCATTTTTTCTCGAGAGATCGCCTATTCAGCGAGAGGCGGTAGACCACTTGGTCTATGCGCCTAACTGACGCCTATAGCTCAAGCAGCTGAATATCTCTGAGCCCGCGATTTTTGCACTTTTGTGACGTCGCGCGATCCGGTGTCGGGGATCGGTTCGCTCCGACTTCGAAGGGGTGGCAACAAGAACGCAGAGCTGTGCGATGACAAATTTTGATCCAATGAATATTATTCTGGCGCTTGTCGTATTTGCGGCAATCGTGGTTCCGTTTGCGTGGTGGACGATGTGGCAGCAGCGTCGCAATGCAAAGCGGCAAGCCACGGACGAGCGGAAGCAAGCCATGCCGCGCTGAGCACCTCAGATTGTTGACGACCGTCGTCGACAGAACTTAGCGCCGCACGACAAGGCTCAAAACGATGCTGGGCTCTGCCGCTCGAGAAGCGATCTGGGCAGAGCGCAGTTTGGCGATATTGTCGGCGGCAGCGGATCAAACGTCTTGCGCTCCGAAACGCCAAAGATTTGGCGGCGCACCTAACAATCTCAATGAATACCGGCTGCCAAGCAGTCGATCATGTACCGTCCTTGATGTATGCATCACGGCGACGGGATTTCCCGCGCACCGGATAGCTTAAAGGACGAAATCGCAATGATCGGAACGGCAACGCCTGCTCATGTACGAGCACGCTGGTATCACCCACGTTCCGTCTGGCGATCCCTGAGCGCGAGGCCAAGGGTTGTTATCGGCACCCTCATCGGCATCGCCGCCTTGCTGTTCTTGCCAAGTTCGGTGCCGCCAGCGGTTCGCGAGGCGATTGCCTGGTGTCTCGGCGGATCGACTTATCTGGTCATGGCTTTCCGCGTCATGACCGGCGGCCATCAGGACAAGATCCGCACGCGAGCCGCGCGCCAGGACGACAGCGCCGTGGTCATACTCGTGCTGGTCTTGCTCGCGATGTTCTCGAGTTTCGCGGCAATCTTCGGATTGCTGAATGAAGCGAAGGCCGCAACGGGCGGCGGCAAGCTGCTTTTCGCGGCGCTGGCCGCGGCTACGATCGTGGTGTCCTGGACGGTGACACAGGTCGTCTTCACGCTCCACTACGCGCACGTGTATTATGCCCCGAGCGGGCAATCCGAAAAGGCCCTCAATGGGCTCGCTTTTCCCGGAACTGACGCTCCCGACTATTGGGATTTCTTTTATTTCGCGACCTCCATCGGCGCCGCTTCGCAAACATCCGATGTCTCGATAAATAACAAGTCGCTCCGGCGCTTGGTCACGCTGCACGCCATTGTCTCGTTCTTCTTCAATACGATGGTGCTGGCGCTGGCGATCAATCTTGCGGCCAGCCTGGTCTGAAACCGCCCCATTCGGATTTTTCGCTATCCCAATTTCGCCTTCGACCGCTACGCTGACCGGATCGGGGCGCGCTAAGAGGGAAGCGGATGCATCAGCCGGGACGCTTGAGTCGCGTGGCGTGGACCGTCGTCGGGCTCCTATGGGTCGTGGCGCTGCTGAACTATCTCGATCGGCAGCTCGTCGTGACGATGCCGGGGCCGATCAAGGCCGACCTCGGCATTGGTGACGAGCGTTTCGGACTGCTCTCATCGGTTTTTCTTTGGGTGTATGGGTTCTGCTCGCCGGTCGCCGGATACGTGGCAGACCGCTTCGGCAAGCGCCCCGTCATCATCGCGAGCTTGCTGATCTGGTCGGCGGCGACGTTCTACACAGGCATCGCGGACTCGTTCGCCGAAATCCTCGTCGGACGCGCCACGCTCGGCGTCAGCGAAGCCTTTTACATGCCGGCCGCCGTGTCGCTGATCGTCGAGTATCACCGCGGCGCCACCCGCAGCCGGGCGACGGGACTGCATTTGAGCGGCGTCTACGCCGGCTCCGTCCTCGGAGGGCTCGGCGGTGGTATGGCGGAGATGTTCGGCTGGCGAACGGGGTTCCTCGCGTTCGGCGCGATCGGCGTCGCCTACGCGCTGGTGCTGATGATTTTCCTGCCGCATCCTGCGAACGATCCCGCTTCACTGCAGGCAGAAGAAACGCAGCGGCAAGGTATGGCACTGCCCTGGCGCGACGTGTTCAGCACGCTTCTCGCGACGCCGAGTTTCCTATTCCTTCTCGGGATGAATCTCTTGAACGGGGCTGCTTATTGGCCGCTGCGGAACTGGTTGCCGGAATTCTTTCACGCCGAACTCGGCGTCAGTCCGACGATGGCCGGAATTTACGGGCCGATGGCGTTTAACGGCGCAGCTTTCGCCGGAATGCTGATCGCCAGCAACGCCTCGGACTGGTGGTCGCGGACCAACCCGCGAGCCCGGGCGCTGGTCCCGGCGATCGGCTTCTGCATCGCCGCGCCGTGTCTGTTTACGATCGGCGCGACCGCCTACATCCCGATCCTTCTCGCGTGCGTGTTCGTCGCCGGAATGTCGCAAGGATTTCTCGACGCCAACCTGATGCCGGCCGCATGCACGGTGACCGACTTCCGCCACCGGGCGACCGCCTACGGACTATTGAATTTCGTCGGGACGACTGCCGGCGGCGTGATGACCTACGTCGGCGGCATGTTGAAAGATCAGCACGTCCCATTCGGGGCGACGTTCCAGGCCGCCAGCATCCTGATCCTCGTCGCTGGTCTGTTGCTATTCGCCGTCAAGCCGACCCGGAATGCGCGGGATATGCCGTGAAGGAATAAACCAGTAACGATCCCTCAACCTTCGCTCGACGACGAATCCGCAGAGGGCGACACGACCGGCACGTTGTGTCGGGCCATCAGATCCCGCCAGTCGGAAATGTGCCGCTCGATGGCAGCGATAACATCCTCGGTAATCTCGTCGTCACTCGATGGTCCGTCGACGACACGGGCGATGCCGCACTTCCAAAATGCGAGTTGGCCCTCAAGGGTCCATAGCTGTCGGTTAGCCCAATCAATCATTTTGAGATCCCCCACCTAAGTTGCTGCAGCACAGCATAAAGCGACTCTCCGCGTTCGCCAATTTTCGCTGTGCGATTTCTTGAGGATAATGCCAGATTAAGCCGCTCCCTCGGAATGGGAGAACTGCTGCAACGCAACGGCCGAAACGTAAGCAAAATCTGGGTTTATCGCAGGTAGGTCCCAGAATTTGCTAGTTTTCAAGCCGATAGCATTTGTGGAGCGCGCCGCACACGCCATCTGAAAAAATGGTACCGCCTCCCAGAATTGAACCGGGG
>Ga0105238_10004440_pt1 | contig 13906 bp, 10 predicted proteins | sample KBSC34metaG_FD_81526 | JGI IMG/M metagenome (GOLD analysis project Ga0105238, IMG submission 81526) | Corn rhizosphere microbial communities from Kellogg Biological Station, Michigan, USA - KBS C3-4 metaG | ecosystem: Host-associated > Plants > Roots > Rhizosphere > Soil | place: Michigan, USA... | reverse complement strand
GGTCACCGAGGCCGTCATCACCGTCCCCGCCTACTTCAACGACTCGCGGCCCGCGTCCTTGGTGGCCTGGCGCTGCGAGTCGTTGAAGTAGGCGGGGACGGTGATGACGGCCTCGGTGACCTTCTCACCCAGGTAGTCCTCGGCGGCCTTCTTCAGCTTGCCCAGCACGCGCGCCGAGACCTCCGGCGGGGTCAGCTTCTTGCCGCGGATCTCGATGGCGGCCTCGCCGCCGTTGCCCTTGACGACCTTGTAGGGGACGCGCTTGGCCTCTTCCGTCACCTCGTCGGCGCGGCGGCCCATGAAACGCTTCACGGAGTAAACCGTGTTCTCGGGGTTCGTGATGGCCTGGCGGCGCGCGATCTGTCCGACCAGCACCTCACCCTTGTCGTCCCACGCCACGACGGAGGGCGTCAGGCGCCCTCCTTCTTCATTCGCGATGACCTTGGGGTCTTTGCCCTCCATGATCGCGACGACGGAGTTCGTGGTCCCGAGGTCGATGCCGATGATCTTTCCCATGTTCGTATTGTCCTCTTTTCGGATTTACTCGGGCACGCCTTCGCTACCCGGCACGCGCGACAGTACCCACCAACCTGGGGGCGTCAAGCGAAATGGTTAAGGTCTAACTGCCTCAACTCAGTCAGATTTTGGGCAATCAGATTTTGGGACAGGTGGCAAGGCACGTGGGGACACCGTCGCCGGCGCAGCAGACGCTGCCCCTGGGACAGTCGCCATCCACACGGCAGACGGTGAAGTGTCCCGTACCTGCGCACTGAGTGGCCGCCACGCACTGACTGCCGATGGACACGGGCAGCGCGCCGCTGGCCACAGCCACCCCGGCGCAACAGACGTTCGCTTGACCTTGGCCCTTGGCTGCTCCGGCGCAGTCGGCCGGTTCATCGCACTGCAGGGACGCCCCGCCGCACGACGCCGCCAGCGGCAGGCAGCTGGCCGACAGCGCGCCGCTGCTCGCCAGCCCCAGGCAACACTGCTGGGTGGCAGTCGCGCAGATGGTGGACCCGCAGATGAAGAGCCCCGGCGTGGAGGGCAGCCCCGCCAGCCCCGTGGGCAGGGTGCCGGCGTCGCCGGCCGGCCCGGTGTCGAAGTCGGTTCGGCCGCAGCCGCCGGCGGTGGCCAGCACCACCGCGAAGACGACCAGCGACGAAGTCAGCGCACGCGCGAGCCAGTCCGTGGGGGCGGTCGACATGGGCGGGATTTTGACAGAGGAGCCGTGGCAAAAGAAGCGACGTCTCGGTTCCATGGCCGGGAAGCGATTCCGGACCGCACGGTCTGCCTGGCAAGGCCGCGAAAACCCCCTGCCCGGCCGCCCCGTTCTGTCCTATACTGAACGGCCGCGCAGCCGTCATGAGCTCTCCGTTTCATCCCCTCGTCGACGCCTGGGTGACCCAGCGCTTCGGCACCGCGACGCCGGCCCAGCAGCAGGCCTGGCCGCTGATCGCCGACGGCGAGGACGTGCTGATCACCGCCCCCACCGGGTCCGGCAAGACGCTGGCCGCCTTTCTGGCCTGCCTGGACCGCCTGATCCGCGACGCCCTGTCCGGAACGCTGGAGGATCGCACCCGCGTCCTTTACGTGTCGCCGCTGAAGGCGCTGTCGAACGACATCCGCGTCAACCTCGAGGAACCGCTGGCCGAGATGGCGGCGCTGGGCGAGACGCTGGGCTACGGCCGGCCGGTGGTGCGAGCGGCCGTCCGCACTGGCGACACGACCGCGCGCGAGCGCCGCCAGGCGGTGAAGCAGCCGCCGCACATCCTGGTGACCACGCCGGAGTCGCTGTACATCCTGCTGACCAGCGAGTCGGGCCGCCGTGCGCTGTCGGACGTGCGGACGGTGATCGTCGACGAGATCCACGCCCTGGCGCGCGACAAGCGAGGCGCCCACCTGGCGCTGTCGCTGGAGCGCCTGGATGCCCTGTGCCAGGCGGGGCCCCTGCCCGGCACCACGCCCAGCTTGCTGGAGACGCGCGGGCCCCGGACCCTGCAGCGCATCGGCCTGTCGGCGACCGTCAATCCCATCGAGGTGGCAGGCCGGTTGCTGTGCGGGGCCGCGCGCCCGCTGCCGCTGCGGGTGGACGTGTCGCCGCGGCGGGATCTGGATCTCGGCATCGAGCTGCCCAAGGACGAGCTCGGCGCCGTGTGCACGAACGAGCAGTGGGGCGAGATCTACGAGCGCATCGCCGCGCTGGTGACCACCCACCGCTCGACGCTGGTGTTCGTGAACACGCGGCGCCTGGTCGAGCGGGTGGCGCACCGCCTGGGCGAGCTGCTGGGCGAGGAGCACGTGGCGGCGCACCACGGCAGCCTGTCGCGCGAGCGGCGCCACAAGGCCGAGAAGCGCCTGAAGGCCGGCCACCTGCGCGTGGTGGTGGCGACCGCCTCGCTCGAGCTGGGCATCGACGTGGGGGCCGTCGAGCTGGTGTGCCTGGTGGGCTCGCCCCGCTCGATCGCGACCGGCGTGCAGCGCATCGGCCGGTCGGGGCACATCGTGGGCGGCACGCCCAAGGGGCGGCTGTTCCCGCTGACCCGCGATCAACTGGTCGAGACGGTGGCGCTGGTGCGGGCGGCCCGCCGCAGCGTCATCGACGCGGTGGCGCTGCGGGACGCGCCGCTCGACGTGCTGTCGCAGCAGATCGTGGCGTCCTGCGCCTGCGAGGAGTGGGACGAGGACGCGCTGTTCGCGATGATGACGCAGGCGGCGCCGTACGCGACCCTGGCGCGCGCGGAGTTCGACGCGGTGGTGGACATGCTGTCCGAGGGCATCGCCACCAGCCGGGGCCGGGCGGGCGCGCTGCTGCACCGGGACGGCGTCAACCGGAAGCTGCGCGGCCGGCGCGGGGCGCGCCTCAGCGCGCTGATGTCGGGGGGCGCCATTCCCGACAACGCGAACTACGACGTGGTGCTGGAGCCCGAAGGCACGCTGGTGGGCAGCCTGGACGAGGACTTCGCCATCGAGTCGATGGCGGGCGACATCATCCTGCTGGGCAACAGCTCGTGGCGCATCCGGCGCGTGGAGGCGGGACGGGTGCGGGTCGAGGACGCGGCCGGTGCGCCCCCCACCATTCCCTTCTGGCTGGGCGAGGGGCCGGCGCGCACGCGCGAGCTGTCGGCCGAGGTGGGGTTCGTGCGGGAGGCGGCCCTGGAGGCACGCCCTGCCGGCGAGGGGGATGGGGCCTGGCCGGGCGACGTCCTCGACGATCCGGCCTTCGGCGCGCCGGTGAAGCAGCTGGTGCGCGACTACATCCGGGCGGGCGCGGCGGCGCTGGGCGGCGTGCCTTCCGAGCGGCTGGTGATCGCCGAGCGGTTCTTCGACGAGGCCGGCGGCATGCAGCTGGTCATACACGCGCCGTTCGGCGGGCGCATCAACCGCGCCTGGGGGACGGCGCTGCGCAAGCGCTTCTGCCGCTCGTTCGACTTCGAGCTGCAGGCGGCCGCCACCGACGACGGGCTGGTGCTGTCTCTGGGCGCCCAGCACAGCTTTCCGCTGGAGACGGTGTTCCAGATGCTGCGGCCCGAGGACATAGACGAGCTGCTGACGCAGGCGTCGATCCAGGCGCCGATGTTCGAGACGCGCTGGCGCTGGAACGCCATGCGCGCGCTGGCGCTGCTGCGCCACCGGGGCGGAAAGCGCGTGCCCCCGAACATCCAGCGCATGCGGGCCCAGGATCTGATCGCGGCGGTGTTTCCCGCCCAGACGGCCTGCCAGGACAACCACGGCGGGGGCACCATCGAGATCCCCGACCACCCGCTGGTGCGCGAAACGATCCGCGACTGCCTGACCGAGGCGATGGACGCCGAGGGCCTGCGTGCCGTGCTGACGGAGCTGCGGGCGGGGCGCATCAAGACGCTGGCCCGCGAGCTGCCCGAGCCGTCGGTGTTCGCGCACGAGATCCTGAACGCGAACCCGTACGCCTTCCTGGACGACGCGCCGCTGGAAGAGCGGCGCACGCGCGCCGTCAGCGTGCGCCGGGGACTGCCGGCCGAGGTGGTGGAGCAGTTGGGGACGCTGGACCCGGCGCGCATCGACGAGGTGGTGGCCGAGGCGCAGCCCGATCCGCGCGACGCCGACGAGCTGCACGATCTGCTGCTGGATCTCGGGGCCGTGCCCGAGGCGACGGTGCTCGGTCGAGAGTGGACGGCGCTGGCGGACACCCTGTTGTCCGCGCAGCGGGCCGCCTGGCTGCGTGCGGATGACGAGGGTGTCTCCTTCCTGATGGCGGCCGAGCGGCGCTCGCTGGTCGAGATGATCTGGCCGGGGCGGCGCCTGGAGCCCGACGTGGCCGAGCCGCCGGCGCGGCGGCCCCGCGCCTGGAGCGATCGCGACGGGGCGCTGGCCGAGGTGGTGCGCGCGCACCTGGCGCTCTGCGGCCCCACCACCGCGTCGGCGGTCGGCGAAGCGCTGGACCTTCCCCCGCCCGACATCGAAGGCGCCTTGGCCCGCGTCGAGCTGGAAGGCAACGTCCTGCGCGGCACCTTCGACCCCCGCCTGGCCGCCCCCGAACTCCAGTGGTGCGATCGGCGGCTGCTGGCGCGGATCAACCGGCGCATGCTGGACAGCCTGCGCCGGGAGATCGAGCCGGCGTCGGCGGCGGACTACCTGCGGTTCCTGCTGGCGTGGCAGCACGTGACGCCGGGGACGCAGGTGGCCGGGCGCGCCGGCCTGTTGCGGGTGATCGAGCAGCTGCAGGGCTTCGAGGCGGCGGCCGGCGCCTGGGAGCGCGACATCCTGCCCGCGCGGGTGGCCGCCTACGATCCGGCGTGGCTCGACGGACTATGCCTGGCGGGCGAGGTCACCTGGGGCCGGCTGACCGCGCGCGAGGCGGCCAGCGCGCCCAATCGCACCGCCACCATCGCGCTGGTGCGGCGCCGCGATCTCGCCTGGCTGCTGACCTCGCGCGAAGGCATGGAGGACGCGCTGCTGTCGACCGCGGCGCGCGAGGTGCTGGCGTTTCTGCGAGAGGCGGGCGCGAGCTTCACCGACGACATCGTCCACGGCGCGCGGCGCCTGCGCAGCGAGGTCGAGGACGCGCTGTGGGAGCTGGTCGGCGCGGGGCGCGTGACGGGCGACGGCTTCGCGGGCCTTCGCGCGCTGGTCTCCACCGCCGGGCATCGTGGTTCCACGCGCGCCCGCTGGCACGCCCGGTGGGTGCGGCGGCAGCCGGGCGACGGCGGGTCCGGCGGCACGGGCCGGTGGGCCATCCTGCGGCCGTCGACCACCGCCCCCGACGAAGAAGATCGGTGCGAGGCGCTGGCCCGCCAGTACCTGCGCCGCTATGGCGTCCTCATCCGCGAGGTGCTGGCCCGCGAGCCGCAAGCGCCGCCCTGGCGCGAGCTGCTGCGTGTGCTGCGCCGGCTGGAGATGCGAGGCGAGCTGCGCGGCGGGCGGCTGGTGGCCGGCTTCGTGGGCGAGCAGTTCGCCACGCCCGAGGCGCTGGAGAGCCTGCGAGCGCTCCGGCGCGCGCCGCCGGCCTTGCCCGATTTTTCGCTGTCCGCCTGCGATCCGCTGAACCTGGCCGGCATCCTGATTCCGGGCGAACGGGTCCCCGCCACGCTGTCGAATCGCCTGTACCTGAAGAGCGGCGTACCGGTGCCGCAGACCGCGCCGGCGCTGGCGGCGGTCGAAGACGAGCTGGACGGACCAGCGCCCGAGTCATCGGACACCGCGTCCGAAGCGGTCGCTTCTCTCTGAGGACGCCCGTCAGACGGCGGCCAGCCGCGCGACGTCGCACTGTTCGTCCACGTCGAACGCGCCCTCGGGCCAGGACACCTCGCTGACGGCACCCGACTCACGGAGCAACGTGGCCGCGCCCTTGTCGCCGCGCAGCTCGAGCAGGCGCGGAAAGAACGCGCGCGGAAACAGCGCCGGCACGCCGCGCACGCCGTCGTAGAACGAGGCCACCGGGCCACCGGAGGCACGATGCACCGCCACCAGCGCCCGCAGGTGCGCCGCATCCAGATGCGGCTGATCGCCCGTCACCAGCACAAGGGCGACCGCTTCACGCGCCAGCGCCCACGAGGTCGCGCACCGTACCGACGTGGCCATTCCCACTTGCCAGGCGTCGTTGATCAGGATGTCGACGTCCAGCGAGGACAGGCAGGGCGCGATCTCGGGCGCGCGCGCACCCAGCACCACCGCTACGCGCACCACCGGCGCCGCGCAGGCCACCGAGGTGATGGCCTCGAGCAATGGCCGGCAGCGATAGGGCACCAGCTGCTTCGGCGTCCCCAGCCGTCGCGACGCGCCCGCCGCCAGGACCGCCAGGACGACCGGCTCCCGCGGCTCCCGCCCCAGCAAGGCTGGCCCGTCGATCATTCGGCCGCCTCCAGTGTCGCTGCCGGCGGACGGGCTTCGTCTCCCTGATCGCAGGGCGAGACGATCGGCTGATGCACCGGTCCCGGGCGGCTGCGCAGAAAGCCCGCGCTCTCGCCCGCAAGCACCGCTTGCGCCTCGGCCACGATGGCCAGCGCGATCTCTTCGGGCGTCTCGGCGCCCAGCGCCAGACCCACGGGAGCAGCCAAACGCCGCCAAGGATCGGCCGGCAGCAGCGCGCCTTCCTCGCCCAGAGTCGCCAGCAGCTTCTCGGTGCGCCGGCGCGGGCCCAGCACGCCGATGTGCAGCGCCGGCGATGGCAGCAACACCCGCAGCGCCTCGGCGTCCAGGCGGAAGTCGTGCGACATCACCACGGCCAGCGCCCGGGGCGTCGCTTCCACCGCCGCCGCCAGCTGGTCGGCTCCCCCGCTCAGCAGGCGCGCCTTCGGGAAGCGCGGCGCCACCTGCTCGCGGCGGCGCGGCTCCCAGACCGTGGTGTCCCATCCCAGCTGCGACGCCAGCGCCGTCACCGGGACGGCGTCACGGCCCCCACCGCACACGAACAGCGCCGGCGGTGGGACGACCGTCTCCACCAGCGCCTCGACGGCGCCGCCCTCGATCGCGACCGTCTCGCTGGCGGGCTGTGGTCGCTCGCCGGCCGTGAGACGACGCTCGCCCGCCGCGACCAGCGCGCGCACGACGCGGGCCGCGCGCGCGGACGCGCCCGTCCCCAGCGCCGGAGCGATCGAGGCGACCCGACCGCCGGCGTCGACGACGACCCGCGCGCCGACCGGCACCGCCGCCACCTGCGAACGGAAGACGGTCACCACCGCGCAAGTCCTGACCCGCTCCGCAGCCCGCCACAGTCCATCGACGGCGGGGTTCGGGGTGCCGTCCTCCAGAGGGTCGCGCTCGAGCAGCACGTCGACCAGGCCGTTGCAGCCGAACCCCACGCCCCATCCGGGATCGCCGTCCTCGGCCGTGGAGTCGTAGGTGACCACCGCCGCCGGCGCGGCGCCGGTGTGCCACCAGCCCCGTCGCAGCAGATCGCCCTCCAGGCAGCCGCCGCTGACCGAACCGGTGATCCAGCGATCGCCCGCCAGCAGCAGCCGCGCGCCGGGGCGGCGGTACGACGAGCCCCGCACCGCCACCACCGTGGCGACCAGAAACGGCTGGCCCTCGGCGCGCAGGCGCCGCGCGGCCGCCGCCACCGACTGCAGCTCGGTCAAGCGGGGACCTCCAGCAGCTTGTCGACGGTGATGGGCAGGTCGCGGACCCGCTTGCCGGTGGCGTGATACACGGCGTTGGCGATGGCGGCGGCCATCCCGGTGATGCCGATCTCGCCGATGCCCTTGGCGCCCACGCCGCTCACGTGCGGATCGGACTCGGGGACCATGACGATCTCGATGGCGGGCGTGTCGGCGTTGACGGGCACGTGATAGTCGGCGAGATCCCGCGTCACCACGCGGCCGGTGCGTACGTCGCGCACCGTGTGCTCGTGCAAGGCCATGCCCAGCCCCCACACCATGCCGCCCATGAACTGGCTGCGCGCCGTCTTGGCGTTCAGGATGGTGCCCGCCGCGAACGCGCCCACCATGCGGCGCACGCGCACGCTCCCCAGCGCCTCGTCCACGCGCACCTCGACGAACTGCGCGCCGAACGAGTGCAGCGCATAGGGCTTCCGGCTGGCCGCCTCGGGGGTGTCGGCCCGGGCCGACAGCTCCGGGCGCTTCGCGCGCGCCAGGACCGCCACCACGCTGTCACGACGCGAAGGCTCCGCCTTCGAGGACAGCACCCCGTCGACCACGTTCACGTCGTCGGTGGGCCGGCCGTGCAGGGGCGAGGCCGCGTCGCCGACCGCCAGCTCGATCAGCGCCTGCCGCACCTGCCAGCCCGCCTGCTTCACCGCCGAGCCGACGCTGGCCGCCGTCTGCGACCCGCCCGAGACGGGCGTCTCTGGAAAGCTGGTGTCGCCCAGCTCGAAGCGAACGCTGCCCAGCGGCAAGCCCAGCGCGTCGGCGGCGATCTGGGTCATGATGGTGTACGTCCCGGTGCCGATGTCCTGCGAGCCCGACCGCACCAGCGCCGTGCCGTCGGCCCGCACGCTGGCCCACGCCGAGGCGGCGCTCTGCCTGGCCGGATAGGTCGCGGTGGCCATCCCCCAGCCCAGCCAGCCCTCACCGTCCTTCATGGCCCGTATCGCCCGGGGCCGCTTCGCCCACCCGAACGCCGCCGCGCCCTGCTCGTAGCAGGCCCGCAGCGACTTGCTCGAGTAGGGCTTGTCGTCCTGCTGATCGCGCTCGGCATAGTTCGCCAGCCGCAAGGCCAGCGGATCCAGCCCCACCACGTAAGAGAGCTCGTCCATCGCCGACTCGAGCGCGAAGCTGCCCGACGACTCTCCCGGGGCGCGCATGAAGGTGGGCGTGGGGATGTCGAGCGGCACCAGGCGATGGCTGGTGCGGACGTTGTCGCAGGCGTACAGGTGGCGCGCCGTCACCGCGCACGGCTCGACGAACTCGTCGAAGCGCGAGGTCTGCGACACGACGTCGTGCTCGACCGAGGCCAGCTTCCCGTCCTTCGCCGCCGTGAGCTGCACGCGCTGGATGATGCGCGGGCGGTGTCCTACCAGCGAGAACATCTGCTGCCGCGCCAGGGTCAACTTCACCGGCCGACCCACGGCGCGCGCCGCCAGGGCGGCCAGGATCACGTGCGACCAGGGCGTGCCCTTGCAACCGAAGCCGCCCCCCACGTACAGGGACAGCACCCGCACGTTGCGCAGGTCCAGCCCGAACACGTGGGCCACCTTCTTGCGCACGCCGAAGATGCCCTGGGTGGCGTCGTACAGCGTGACCGCGTCGCTGGCGCGCCACACCGCGATGGTGCCGTGCATCTCCATCGGGTTGTGATTCTCGGCGGGGATGGTGTACGTGGCGTCGACGACCGCGGGCGCCACCCCCCGGACCCGGGCGGCGTCGCCGCGGTTCGTGTCGGCCGGATCGCGGTTCGCCTTGGCCGGCGCATAGCTGGGCGAGCGGAGATCGAAGGTGACCGCCGGCGCCACCACCTGGTCATAGGTGACGGCCACCAGTCGCGCCGCGAAGCGGGCCCGGTCCAGCGTGTCCGCCACCACCACCGCCACCGGTTGATCGTCGTACAGCACCTGAGCGTCCTGCAGCAGCTGCAAGACCCGGTTGGAGGGATCTCCCTTCTTGTTGGAATGGGCGCCGGGCAGGCGGGGCACGTTCTCGTGGGTCAGCACCGCCAGCACGCCGGGCGCCTGGCGGGCCGCGCGCACGTCGATCGACTTGATGGTGCCGCGCGCCACCGTGCTGCCCACGATCACCGCGTGCGCCAGGTTGTCGACCGCCACCTCGGCCGAGTAGACCGCCTTGCCCGTGACCTTGTAGCGCGCGTCCAGTCGGTCGATGCCCTGGCTGGTGTAACCCCCGCCGGTATGCTCGTCTGGCGCGCTCACGCCTTCGCCTCGCGTGCCCGCGTCAGGGCGCGCACCAGCGTCGCCTTGGCCAGCGGCACCTTGAACCGATTGTCGGGACGGGGCGCGGCGCCGGACAGCGCAGCGGCCGCCGCTCGCTCGAAGGCGGCGTCCGTCGCGACCTGACCTTCCAGCGCCTGCTCCGCCTCGTGGCTGCGCCAGGGCTTCGTGGCCACGCCTCCCAGCGCCACCCGCGCCGCGCGGATCCTTCCGCCGTCGAGGTGCAGCGCCACCCCCGCCGACGCCAGCGCGAACGCGTACGAGGCGCGATCGCGCGCCTTCACGTAGGCGGAACGAGCCGCGAACGGCGTCACCGGCAGGGTCACGCGCGTGATCAGCTCCCCGGGGCCAATGGCCGTCTCGCGCGCCGGCGTGCTGCCGGGAAGCAGGTGAAAGTCGGCGATGGGGATCGCCCGCTCGGTCACGTCGGCCCCGGCGCCTCCGTAGTGGCCACGCACGTGGACCACCGCATCCAGCGCCACCAGCGCCACGCACATGTCCGACGGGTGCACGGCGATGCAGTCCCGGCTGCCGCCCAGCACCGCGTGCTGGCGCGCGAAGCCGTCGTGAGCCGCGCATCCCGAGCCCGGGTTGCGCTTGTTGCAAGCAGCCACGCCCACATCGCGAAAGTACGAGCACCGCGTGCGCTGCATCAGGTTCCCGGCCGTGGTGGCCATGTTCCGGAGCTGAGGCGAGGCGCCCGACAACAACGCCTGCGAGAGCACCGGGTAGCGAGCCTTCACCACCGGGTGGTAGGCGAGCTCGCTGTTGCGGACCAGCGCCCCGATCGATAGCCCTTTATCGGTCTCCTCGATCTGCGCGAGCGGAAGGTGATTGATGTCGAGCAGGCGGGTCGGGCTCATCACCCCCAGCCGCATCAGATCGATCAAGGTGGTGCCGCCGGCGATCAACTGCGAGTCGGGGGTGGCCGTGTCGAGCGCCGCGTCCAGGTTCTCGGTGACGCGGACGTAGCTGAACGGCGCCGTCACGTCGCCCCCTTCGGGCCCGCGTCAGCGGCCGAGCCGCCGGTCATGGCGCTCCGGCCGCGACGAATGGCCGTGACGATGTTGGGGTAGGCCCCGCAACGGCAGAGGTTGCCGCTCATCGACTCGCGGATGTCGTCGTCGTCCTGCGCGTGGCCTTCGGTCACCAGGCCGACGGCGCTCATGATCTGACCGGGCGTGCAGTAGCCGCACTGCAGAGCATCCTCGGCCACGAACGCTGCCTGCATCGGGTGCAACGCCTCCGGCGTGCCGAGCCCCTCGATGGTGGTGATCTTCGCCCCCTCCGCCATCACCGCCAGCGTCAGGCAGGAGTTGATCCGCCGTCCCTCGACCAGGACCGTGCAGGCGCCGCACTGTCCGTGGTCGCAACCCTTCTTGGTGCCGGTCAGGCCCAGCGTCTCGCGCAGGGCATCCAGCAGGCTGACCCGCGGCTCCACCCGCAAGCGCTGCCGCTGGCCATTGATCTCCAGCGTCAGGTCAACCTCCTCGTGGGGGAGGGAAGCCGCGTCGCGTACCGGCGGCGCGGGCACGCAGGCCTCTGCCACGGCGAGCGCGAAGCCGGCCAGCAGGCTGGCCAGCAGAAACTCGCGGCGCGATGCCCCGGCCCGCCCCGCGAGCGACGCCGGAACCAGCATGGCGCGGCTCGCCGCCTGCACCGCCGTGCCGAGCGTGATCTGTTCGGCGGAGCCCAGCCGGTGCGCGAACCGCACGGTGCTCTTGCCGTCCACCACGAACAGCCCGCGCAAGCCAGGGCGGGGACCACCGTCAGGCGTGACGCCGAACGCATCGAACAACCGCTGCGCCTCTCCGTCGGGTGACCACGACGAGCGATCGAGCAGCTGCCGCTCTCCTCCTTCATCGGGCCGGAAGACCCAGAGCCAGCGAGGAGACATCGCCACCAGCACCGCGCCCAATGCCCGCAGCGCGGACCGGATGGCGTGCTGCTCACGGTCGTCGGCGAAAGCGCTCTCACCGATCTCACTGTCCGAGAACAGCGCCACCACCGTTGGCGCTTCGCCCTCGTCCCTTCCCTCGCGGTCCCCCAGGATTCCAACGAGGTCGGGGGCGCTATCACCTGTCTGTAACAGGCGACGCGCCCCCGCACTCTCCGCTGTGATGTTGCCGCTGGTTGCCACGCGACCCCACCAGTGTTTGGGTTCGTACCGCTCGGGCGGCAACCCCCGGCACACGAAATTCCGGCTACTTCTTGGCGGGCCCGTCGACCAGCTTCTGCGCGGTGTCCTCGTGCTTCTGCAGCGTCGGCAACATGTCGCCCAGCAACTTCTTCAGCTTGTCGTCGGTGGTGGCATCCCGAGCCTTGGTGACCTCGTCGATGTCCTTCTTGTGATCGTCGACCATCGACTTGGCGAAGGCGGCGTCGAACTCCGCGCCCATGGGCATGTCGTCCTTGGCGGCGGGCGGCGCGGGCAGCTCGATCTTCTCGTCCTTGGCCAGCTTCAGCACCTTCTTGTCCGCGGCGGTGTGATCCTTCACCAGCATCTTGCCGTAGCTGGTGACCTCCTTGGACTTGCCGTTCTTCTGGGCCATCTTGCCCATGGCTATCTCTTTCTGATTGGATTCGTGCAGCTTGCCGAGCACCTCGGAAGTGGCCGGCGGATCAGCGGCCAGCGCGGGCGCTCCGGTGGCAAGCAAGGCGAGCCCCAGCAGAGGGCCGAGGCGGCGCCACGAGAATGGACGAGTGATGTTCATGTCGGATCTCCAGTTCGAAGGTGGAAGGTGAAGGATGCGAGGAGCGACGCCTAGCGAGGCGCCATCCTGCGGCGGGTGACGAGGCGGTAGACGGCCAGCAACACGACGGCGCCGATGATCGACGCGAGCACGCCAGGACCGGCGTCGCCCGCGTGATACAGACCCAGGCTGCGGCCGAGGAAGCCCGCCACCGCCGCGCCGGCGATGCCGAGCAACATGGTGATGATGATGCCGCCTGGATCACGCCCCGGCATGATCAGCTTCGCCACGGCACCAACGAACAGACCAACGATCAGGGTCAGCAGGATGTGCATGCCTGCCCTGGATTGCGACAATCGTGCCGCGCGAGGGCACCTCTGCGCCCGGGAGTTTCGAGTGGTTGGCGCGCCGCCGGTTACCGGGTGGTCACAGGGGTCCCGGCGGCGAAACACCGTTTCGTCAACGGCGCTGGTATTCGAACGACGACGCGTCCGCGGTAGCCCACCGCGCCGTCCAGGGCGACAGGGCATAAAGCGTCTCGTCTTCGGCGGCGCCGCCGGCCTCGCCCGTCACCGCCCAGCGGCTGCCCGGAATGGAAAACCGTGAATCGGTGTTGGCTGCCCGTCCCACGCGCAACACCAGAGCGGGGGAGCCTTCGCGAAGGTGGAGGCGGACCACTCCTCCGGTCCGCTCGGGCTGCTCCACGCCGGCGGCCGCTCGATCCCCGGCCTCACCGAAGTCGTCGCCGGCCAGCGCGTGATAGGCGTGCAGCAGCTCGTCGACGCGGGCGGGATCGAAGCGCGGCCAGGGCGACCGCGGCGCCCCCACCTTGCCGTCTCCGCGACGGCGCGCCAGCGCCCCCACCCAGGTCGCGCCCTGGCGCGTGAACGTGAACGCGCCGTGAGGGTTCACGATCTCGACGGCCTCGACGTCCTGCTCGTCGAACGTCCACAGCGTGGGGTCGCGCCAGCTCCTCAGCTCGCGTGCATACAGGAAGCCCTGGTAGCCGTGCGGCCCCCAGTTGACCAGGGCGAACAAACCGGGTGTGCCGGGCAAGCGAATCAGCTGGCCCTGCTCGCTGCTCTTGCCGGCGAAGAATTCGACGGCAACGGCCCCCGCCCCGGTCCGCGCCAGGACATGCAGCGCCTTCCCCTCCGTCAGATCATAGCGATCGTAGAACGCCGTGCCCGCGTCCAGGCGCTTCCACACCCGCAGCTCCTGCAGGTTCGCCAGCAACGCGGCAACCTTGTCGGCGCTGGCAGGCGCGCGCAACGGCGCCGTCAGCACCCAGGACGTGCCCCGCCGCTCGAGCACGATGGTCGACGAGCCCGCGGGGTCGTCGGGCCGGGTCAGCTCGATGCGCGTCACGGCCGCGGCCATCTCCCGCGACAGCGCG
>Ga0105238_10004439_pt1 | contig 13909 bp, 10 predicted proteins | sample KBSC34metaG_FD_81526 | JGI IMG/M metagenome (GOLD analysis project Ga0105238, IMG submission 81526) | Corn rhizosphere microbial communities from Kellogg Biological Station, Michigan, USA - KBS C3-4 metaG | ecosystem: Host-associated > Plants > Roots > Rhizosphere > Soil | place: Michigan, USA... | reverse complement strand
TCCATTATTTTAGCTGTCAAGAACCTAAAAGGTGTAATTCACCCCACGATGCCAGGAACATGAACCAGATCCCTGACTGGGGCTTTTCCATCCATCGTTGCAGATTGAGCCGTGGCTTGCAGATACAGGTTGTATGCCCTGAGATGAAAACCATTGTGCCGGATCTACTATTTTTGAACTAGTGGCTACAAGTTCAGCCTGGGGATTCTCTATAACTTCTTTAGATGCAACTTCCTTCTTAAGGAGTACATTTCCTCGATAAGTTTCCTTGTATTTAACAATAGTGGTGCCGTCTTTGCCCTGACTTTCAATTACGGGCTTGGTCCCGGCAGGAAGGTTAGGGTCAGTAGTGTCCTGAACTAGGAAAGCTGGATGAGTAGTTTCTGTAGAGTAGCTAACGTGCTGGATATTTAACAGATAATCAGCCCAATTCTTTACTGGAGAGCTACTGGCGTAGGCAACAGAACCTCCTGTTGCTAACACCAGGATAATTCCACCAAAAATGCTTAGTCTGCGTAACACAAATTCCTAACTACCGCCATTAAACAAAAGGACAGCCATTGCGGCTGTCGAGACCTTAGCAGAGTTACCCCTGTTACAATGGCTGCCCATTAGTGAGGTAACTCATAAGAACAAAAAATCCCTGCAAAGTCTCGACATTAAGAGTATACCTCGACAGTTTTGGTACAGCAAATAGACCCATGCTATACTTAGTACAGGTTTATCTGGTACTCCCGGCCGGATTCGAACCGACAACCTTCCTCCTCGCAACGGAGACGCTCTGTCCAGTTAAGCTACGGGAGCAGCACTGATTTAGAGACACAAAAAGCCCCCATCTGGGGGCTAAATGGTGCCTCTGTTGCCATTATACTCCTTGACAATAAAGGTACATTATGTTAGACTTTCGTACCATGAATTACTGTCGAGACCATTCAAATGAGTATTACCTCAATTTAATCCACGAGCAGAAACGAAGAGCCTGTAAGTGTGGGCGCAGCCGGTGGTACCGCGTGCGCTCGTCTTACGTCTGTGCTTGTGGGAATAAATACTATCCTTTAGCTGGGACTATCTTTGAGAAGTCCAGAACGCCTCTAAAGACCTGGTTTTATGTAATTGAGTTATTCACCAAAGCTAAGTCAGGACTGAGTGCCATGTTCATCTCAAGAATTATTGGGGTAACGTATAAATGTGCCTGGAGGATGTTACATAAGATCCGAGAACTGATGCGTGAGACATCTAAACTAGCAGGCACCATTGAGGCCGATGAGACCTTTTTTAAAGCCAAACCCTGGAGAAAAACCACAGTTAAGGATGACCCAGTGTTTAACTATCCTTCTGTGGTCGGAATGGTTGAGCGAGAAACTGGAAGGGTTAGGGTTAAAGCCCTTTCTAAGATCACGCGTGATGCCATACGTGATACGTTTGCTGAAAACATCGAGGAGGCATCCATCGTCAGAACCGATGGCTCATGGGTCTACAAACGTCTGGAACGTCATTACTACCATGAACCGACCGTTCACTGGGGAATGAAAGGATATAGGCGCAGAGGCAACTTTATTGCCCAGAAGGGTGATTCCACTCAGGCCATTGAGGGCTTCTTCTCTCAACTGAAACGCGGTATTTACGGAGTTTACCGATATGTGAAATATCTCCAGAAGTATGCCGACGAGTTTGCATTCAGGTATTCTTACCGGAAACAGAACGTGTTTGAGGTGTTGGTGGGGAGGATTTGGCTAAAGCCCCCGATCTAAATTCGGCCGGGCAGTTTTTAATTCCAGCTACCTCCAAGGCCCGGCAAATACACGTGGGGCATAAAAGACCATCTTCTGGAGCAATCTTGCGCCACGCCCAGGGGGGTAATACCAGGTCTTGGAAACCAGGGTCCGCGTACGATAAGTGGCAGTCACGACACGATGATCTTGATGATTTTATGGTATAATATATCCCAACTTATTAACTAAAGGAGGATGCAAAATGGCAAAAAAATCACCGTGGCACTCGATTTTACAATACGTGTACCACAACAACACCGATTGCAATACCGGGAACAACATCGAGCGTGAGAATCTACGCTCTGGAACCGGCGGTAAACCACTATGCAAAGAGTGTGCCCGACTCAACTAAGTGGCGGGTTGTACTAGCCCCAGGAGGGAGCCGCGAGGCTCCCTTTCCTATTCGCAGTATATCATACCGCTTATGGTTACCTACTTCCCTTGGGGGGATAGGAGCCACAAAAAGCGTATAATTAATGATATGGGTAATGTCAAGTCTTTAAACGCTTATGCTCCCGTGGTAAGATTTAATGTAGCAACGGGGGATGAGGCGTGAGCCAGAAATCTGCCACGGTGCCGGAAACACCGGCGCTGAAGGCCAAATTTGTGCATTTACACAACCACTGTCACTACAGCCTGCTCGACGGGTTGCAGAAGGTGCCGCAAATGCTCGACCGCGCCAACGAGGTCGGCATGGACGCTATTGCCATCACGGATCATGGCACCCTCTCTGGGGTGATCGAGTTTTATAATGTGGCTAAGCAAAAAGATATCAAGCCCATCATCGGCTTTGAAGCTTATGTGGCGCCGCGGCGGATGCACGAAAAGACCGGTAAAATTGACGCCAATCCCTACCACCTCATCCTTTTAGCCAAGGATTACCGCGGTTATCAAAACTTGATGAAACTCTCCACCCAAGCTCATCTGGACGGCTTCTACTATAAGCCGCGGGTCGATCGGGAGCTACTGGCTGAATTGCATGAAGGCATTATTGCCCTGAGTGGCTGTGCTTCCGGCGAAGTTGCCCGCCACATCTTAAATGGCGCCATGAAAGAAGCTCAGGAAACTATCGAATGGTATCGAGACACATTTGGTAAAGACAATTACTATCTTGAACTCCAAGATCACGAGGAGTGGGAGCCGCAAATCCGCATTAATCAAGGGCTGGTTAAGCTCAGCAAAATTACCGGGGTGCCGCTGGTAGTTACGGCCGATTCGCACTACACCTGCCGCGAGGACCGTGAGGCCCATGAGGTGTTGCTGTGTGTCCAAACCGGCAAGACCATTGGCGACACCGACCGCATGGAGATGGATATGGCGCTGTTCGTATCCAGCCCCGAGGAAGTCATCGAGCGCTGGAAGCATCTGCCGGAAGCTGTCGCCAATAGCGTGAAAATTGCCGAGGCCTGCAATGTGGAGTTGGAACTCGACCAAATCCTGATTCCGACCTTTCCGACCCCGGACAATAAGAGTGAGCACGACTATCTCCACGAGCTGTGTTGGCAGGGGGCAATGTGGCGTTACGGTGACATTCCCAAGGAAGATATGCACCTGATGACGGAGGCGAAGGCGCGCAAGGCTTTACGCCCCGAGGTCGTCGAGCGTATGGAATACGAACTCAGCGTGGTGAGCAAAATGGGCTACGAGGGCTATTTCCTGATCGTGGCCGATTTTATTAACTGGGGCAAGAACCAGGGGATTATTTTTGGCCCTGGGCGGGGCTCGGCGGCCGGGTCGATCGTGTCCTACGCCATGAACATTACCGATTTGGATCCGCTGGCCTACGACCTGCTGTTTGAGCGCTTCCTTAATCCTGACCGCATCTCGATGCCGGATATCGATATCGATATCCAGGATACTCGCCGCAACGAGGTCATCGATTATGTGACCGAGAAGTACGGACAGGATCGGGTGGCTCAGATCGTGACCTTCGGGACGATGGCGGCCCGCAACGCCGTCCGCGACACCGGCCGGGCGCTGGGTATGAGCTATGCCGAAGTCGATGCCATCGCCAAGCTGGTACCGCAACCGATCCAAGGGCGGCACATCCCGGTGGGGATCTCGGCTGGGGTTTTACCTCCGACCAAGGATCACAAACCCGATCCGGAGTTAGTGCGCGAGTATCAGTCCAACCCGCGGGCTAAAAGTCTGATTGATCTGGCGATGAAGTTGGAAGGTACGATTCGCAGTAATGGTGTCCACGCCGCCGGGGTGGTGATTGCGCCCGACGACGTGGTTAAATTTACGCCTCTGCAGCGAGCTCAAAAGGGTGGTATTTGTACTCAATACTCGATGAACCCGATCGAGCAAATCGGCCTGTTAAAAATGGACTTTTTGGGGCTGTCGAACCTCACTATCATCAATAATGCGCTACGGATTATCCGCAAAGTCTACGGCAAAAGCATCAACATTGCCGATATCCCCTTGGATGATTCTAAAACCTACGAGCTCTTTAGCCGCGGCGACACGACCGGAGTTTTCCAGCTCGAATCGGCCGGGATGAAGCGCTATTTGCGAGCACTCAAACCCAGTAAGTTTGATGACATTGTGGCGATGGTGGCGTTGTATCGGCCCGGCCCGATCCAGTGGATTGACGACTTTATCGAGCGCAAACATGGTCGCAATAAAGTGGAGTATCTCCACCCGGCGATGCAGGCTTCGCTCGAGAACACCTATGGCGTCATCGTTTACCAGGAACAAGTCATGCAAATTTCTAAGGAGATGTGCGGCTTTACCGGCGGACAGGCCGATAGTTTGCGTAAGGCCGTGGCCAAGAAGAAACCGGCGGAAATGGCAAAGATTAAGCACGACTTTATCGAAGGCGCCATTAAAACGGTCCAGGCCGATCGTAAGATGATGGAGGTGTTCTGGGGTCAATTGGAGGCCTTTGCCGCTTACTGCTTCCCCAAAGCGCACGCGGCCAGCTACGCCTTGATAGCGGCCTGGACGGCTTATCTTAAAGCCAATTACCCGGCGGCGTTTATGGCGGCGCTGATGACGTCAAACTATGACAACATTGATAAGATCTCGATGGAAATCAGCGAGTGTCAGCGCATGGGCATCAAGGTACTGCCGCCGGATGTAAACGAGAGCTTCCTGGAGTTCAGTGTGGTGCCGGAAAGCGGTGACATTCGGTTCGGCCTGAGCGCTGTAAAGAATGTGGGGAGCGGTGCGATTGAGGCAATCCTCGATGCCCGCGAAACCGGTGGCCCCTTCACCAACATTGAGGATTTTGCGACGCGGGTATCGGCCACCGAAGTCAACCGCAAGGTGTGGGAGGCGCTGGCCAAGTGCGGTGCCATGGACTCTTTTGGTGAACGCTCGCAGCTACTCTACAACCTGGACACCGTAACCTCGTATGCGTCCAAGGCTCAGAAGAATGCCCTGAGTGGCCAGATCGATATTTTTGGCTCTCTGGGTGCCGAAGACAACCTGCCGAGTTTGAAGCTGGAGCAGCCGGACCAGGTGGCGTCCACCCGTGAGCAGTTGGGCTGGGAGCGGGAATTACTGGGGTTATACCTCTCGCACCATCCCCTCGATGACTACGCTGGTTTCTTGGAAGACACTACTATGCCAATCAAGGATTTAACGCTGGAGCATGAAGGTCGCAACGCCAAAATCGGCGGCATGATCACCACAGTGCGTAAAATCACCACCAAGAACAACGCCACTATGGCCTTTGCCGGTATTGAAGATAAGACCGGCACTCTGGAGCTGATCGTGTTCCCGAAAGCCTACGAGGCCTCGCCGCAGTTATGGGAAGTAGATAAGGTGGTAGCCATCAGCGGCAAGGTGAATACCCGGGACCGCGAGGGGCGTCAGGATGGGGACATTAAGGTGATGGTCGATACTGCGCGGGAGATCGACTACGACACCGCCAAGAATCATACGGTTACGGGAGAGGGGCCGGCAGTACCGGCTGGCCGGAAGGCTAGCGCAGCGCCATCAGAACCCTTGAAAGCAGCCGCTCCGCCAAGCTCACCTGAACCGGCTGCCGCAGATCCACTCGAGGCGCTCACGATCCGGCTGCATAATCTGGCGACCACGGCCGAATTGACTCAAATCAAGGACATTCTTACTGATGCTCCCGGCGACAACCCGGTGTTTCTGGTAATGCCGGGCGATCCGCCCAAGAAAATTCGCCTGCCCTTTACCGTGGCAATTGGCGATGGCGTTTTGGGGCGCTTGCAGGCCGCCGTCAGCGAGGGTGAAGTCGCCCGTTCCGGCAGCTAGCCACATCTTGATCTGAGCCACCCGCCTATGCTACAGTACTTGGGTTATGCATCCCGCAATTGCCGAAATTGAGAAACGCCAATCCAAGCCTGCGCTTCCCCAGGTTCAATCCGGTGACACCGTTCGTGTCCACCAGCGCATCCGCGAGGGGAATAAGCAGCGCATCCAGGTGTTTGAAGGCGTCGTAATCCGTACCCATCGGATGGGCTCGGTGTCAGCAGTAATTACGGTTCGCCGGATTGCCAGCGGCGTCGGGGTCGAGAAGACCTATTTGCTGCACTCACCCAACGTCGATAAGGTTGAGGTCTTGCGCCGCGGCCAGGTTCGCCGTAACTTCCTGAGCTACTTACGCGCGCGCCGGGGTAAGTCCGCCCGGTTGAAAGAGGTGGAGTTCGACCGCGTGGCGGCTAACCAGGGCAACGAGGTTAAGCAGCTGACCGAGGATCCCCTGGCGGACGACACGGCCGATGCCGACGTTACCGAAATCGAGCCGGATGAAAGCCAAGACGCGCTAAACGACGAAGTGCCGCTCGACGCCGTTATCAAAGAAGAGGGTAAGGAGAGTCGTGAGGATGACGCTAAGCCTACCGATGGCGGGGGCGACGAGTCGGAGGTAGAACGCGAAGAGGCTGAAAGCAAGATCGACAAGCCGGATTCAAACAACTAACTTCCCAGTTATTATCGAATGATTAAAAAATCCCCCGAACGGGGGATTTTTGGTATGCTGCGAGTATGACGGTTATGTCTTCACTGGTAGTACCGACGCGGGCGGATGAAGAGCGGCTGTGGGCGCTTGGCCATAGCGGTGTCGCCGGGGTCGATGAGGTTGGCCGCGGCTGTTTGGCCGGTCCTCTTACCGTAGCCGCGGTGATATTGCCTTCCGAGTGCGATTTAAGCGGAGTGCGGGACTCGAAGTCGCTGACTCCCAAGCAGCGGCAACAGCTGGCGGTTCAAATAAAGAGGTGCGCCCGGGCGGTCGGTATCGGATGGGTCTCCAGCTGGGAAATCGACGAACTCGGTTTAACTGCCGCCCAACGGCGAGCTGGGGAGCGGGCGCTCAGTCAGATCAAAATGCCTTACACTGCGATTATTCTGGATGGGCGCCACAACTATCTCGGCGACCATATCCCGGTCAGCACGGTGATTCGCGGCGACCAAGTTTGCTTGGCGGTGGCAGCCGCCGCGGTTGTCGCCAAAGTGGCGCGTGATTCTTACATGGAGCTCTTACATCGTCAGCTTCCGGACTACGGCTTCGGGCGTCATAAGGGCTATGGCTCTCGGGAGCACCTGCAGGCTCTCCAGCAACTCGGGCCGAGCATTTATCATCGTCGCAGTTATCAGCCGGTGGCCGACCTGACCAGTGTCGGTTGAGCGCGGCCGTGAGGCGGAGAACCTGGCGGCTGTGTGGCTGCAGAGGAGAGGGTTTCAGATTCTAGATCGGAACTGGCGGACGCGCTGGTGCGAGCTCGACATCATTGCCCGCAGCGACGCCGGCATCCATATCATTGAGGTGAAATATCGGGCCCGCCCCGACTTCGGCACGGGCTTTGAATACATTACTCCCGATAAGATACGACGATTACGACGGGCAGCCCAAATGTGGCTACGCGCCCGCCCACCGATCAACGTGGCTTACCAAATTGACGTAATTGCGGTTTCTGGCTCACCCAAGCCCAAATACATCGAATATTTACCTAATGCCATCTCTGGAGATTAAGGTATAATGGCGATTATGACCAAAATCGACACCTCCAAAACTACCTGGGACCTCTCAGCGCTACTGACGGGCGATGACGACCCTAAAATCAAACAATACCGCGAAGAATTTCAGCAGGCCGTGGATGCCTTCGTAGAAAAATGGCGTGACCGGGAGGATTTTCTGAAGGACCCCGCGGTCCTCAAAGAAGCACTCGACGAGTATGAACACCTGGAGCGCATGAGTGCTGGTAGTAGGGAAGTTTACTTCTTTATGCTGCGCACTGCCGTTGACTCAATTGACCCCAAGCTGAAAGCCAAGGTCAGCCAGGCGGAGGAATTCATTCAAAAGATAATTGTCCAACTGCAGTTTTTCTGGCTTCGAATCGGTAACATACATGCTAAGCTACAACCAATATTTTTAGAGGATTCGGGCTTACGACCTTATCGCCACGGCATTGAGCGGCAATTTATCCAAGCCCGTTATCGGCTGAGCGAACCCGAAGAAAAAATCCTGGCATTAAAATCGCGAGCGGCATACTCAGAATGGGTCCAGATGACGAGCAGTGCCATCGCCAAAGATGAGCGGGAAGTGATTGATGAAGCCGGCAAGAAGGTCAAAGCTTCGCAGGAGGAATTGATGGCTTTGCTCACGAGCCCAAACAAAAAAGTACGGGACACGGCAGTTAAAGCCTTTAACGATTTACTGATTGACCATTTGGACATGGGGGTTGCGGAGATCAATGCCATTCTGGGGGATAAAAAGATTGATGACGAGTTGCGGGGATACGACCACCCCGATCAGAGTCGGCATCTGGAAGATGACATTGACTCCTCGGTAGTAGATGCGCTCGTGGAGGCTGTTAGCAGTCGTAATGATATTTCTAGACGATTCTATGCACTACGAGCCAAGCTAGTAGGGTTGCCAAAATTAGGGTATCACGAGAAAACCCTGGAGTATGGAGACATCAGTAGCGTTTACTCGTTTCCTGACGCTGCTCAGCTCGTAGCGGATACTTTTCAGGATCTTGACCCGGATTTTGCGGATATTTTCAAATCGTTCCTCAAGCACGGGCAATTAGATGTGTACCCGCGTAAAGGAAAGCGAAACGGTGCGTTTTGCGCCGGCCCCAATATTGAGCTGCCCAGCTATGTACTCCTGAACCACACTGATAAATTACGGGATGTGACTACTATTGCGCACGAGATGGGGCATGCGCTGAATAATGAGTATATTCGTAAGCAGCAAAATGCACTTAACTTTGAAACGCCTTTATCAACCGCAGAGGTGGCCAGTACCTTCATGGAGGATTTTGTGTTGCAGCGGCTACGGGAAGAGGCCGATCCGGAAACCGAATTAGTCTTGCGTGTTCGTGAGCTTGACGACCTAGTTGCTAACGCATTTCGCCAAATCGCTTTTTACCGGTTCGAGCAAGAGCTGCACCATGCCTACCGTAAAGCCGGTTATATCTCAGGCGATGAGATAGGCGAGTTATTTCGACAGCAAATGGATAGCTATTTGGGAGAAACATTTTCCGGGTCTCACGATGCCGCTAATTGGTGGCTGTATGTTGGGCATTTTCGGGTCTTCTTCTATGTTTACTCCTATGCCAGCGGCATTCTAATTTCAAAGGCACTTCAGGTAAAATATCGTCAAAATAACCAATTCATTAAAGACGTGAAGACCTTTCTTGGCGCTGGGGTTTCGAAATCGCCCAAGGCTATTTTTGCGGATATGGGCATTGATATCACGAACAAAAGCTTCTGGGAACAGGGCTTGAACGAGATTGACCAACTATTAACCGAGACCGAGGCATTGGCCAAGAAATTGGGAAAGATTTAGGAACTCCCATCCTAACTTTGTGCTTATTAACTATTGACAAGCACAAGCAGTTATGATACTATAGTACTTATGTCCAGCCATAGGCCGGGCGGATCATTGAAGTGAATATCCATCAGCCCAGCCTGCTATAGGAGGAGACACATGCGCCGCATCGTGTTTGCAACGATTTGCCTTGCAGTAGCTGGAGTGTTGTATGCGGTGTCTCCTGGAAAAGCGGGAGACAACTACCACGAATACGCGATCTCGTCGGTGCCCAGCTTCCTTGCGGTGCTATTTGCAGGGCTTGCCCTGTTCTACTACCTAACGGGAGCACAACAGGTCATGAGACGACGCAGCGTAAAGCGCCGGCATCGCCGCTCGTCTCGGTACGCAGAACCGCGCCAAGTCGAGAACGTTACCCCAATCCGGCCTCGTCTTCGAGCGCCTCAGCGCGCCGAGCGCTTCGCAAAGGAGCAGAAAGCTCGGCACGAGGTTAGCCCTCACGAGGACTGGCCAGTTCCGGAGCTTGGTCGCCAACGGCCACCGCGCTGTAACGCCTGACCGAGATTCACCCACCGATCTATTCAACCCCCTGCCGGTAGCACACATTGTGCCGGCGGGGCGGTTGCCCCAACTTCTCAAACTTGCTATTATTAGAAGTGAAACGTCGGCTGGAGCCGACCTTTTTTATCACAATTGAATAAGGACAACTGAATATGAATGCACAATTTTTAACTGCAATTACTCAAATCGCTGAAGAAAAGAACCTGCCCCGCGAAACTATCGTGGAGGCGGTTGAGGCTGCCCTAGCCGCGGCTTACAAAAAGGACTACGGCGACAAGGACCAAGAAGTCCGGGTAAAATTGAACGACGACACCGGCGCGATGACGGTATTTATCAGCAAAGAGGTGGTCAAGACCGCTGACGAGGTGGAGAATGACCAACTGCAGGTATCGCTGGCCGAAGCCAAAAAAACTGACAAGAAAGCCAAAGTCGGCAGCGAAGACGAGCCTTATATGGTGGAGTATGAAGTCGATCCTGGCGAGGGCTTTGGCCGGGTAGCCGCGCAGACTGCCAAGCAGGTGATTATCCAACGGCTACGCGAGGCCGAGCGCGAAATTGTCTTTAATGAATATAAGGACAAGGAAGGCGTGCTGTTAAACGGCAACGTTCAGCGGGTTGATGGGTCGATGGTCTACGTCGACATCGGCAAGACCAACGGTACTTTGTTTGCTTCCGAGCAAATTCCGGGTGAGCGGTATTACCCCGGTCAACGAGTGAAGGTCTACATCCTGCGCGTTGAGCAAACGGCGCGGGGGCCACAGGTTGTGCTGAGTCGCGCACATCCGGAAATGGTCCGGCGGCTGTTCGAGCTGGAGGTCCCGGAAATTGAAACCGGCACCGTTGAAATTAAAAACGTGGCCCGTGAGGCCGGTACTCGCAGTAAGGTAGCAGTGTTGTCAAATTCCGACAGCGTTGACCCGGTAGGTACGTTTGTGGGTGGGCGTGGCGCGCGCGTGCAAGCGGTAATGGGTGAGCTCGGCGAAGAAAAGATCGACATTATCCTCTATAACGAGGAGCCCGAAGCCTACATTATTAACGCCTTATCGCCAACCAAAGTGGTCAGCGTAGAACTGGATGAAGCCGAACACAAAGCAATCGTGAAGGTGCCGGAAGACCAGCTGAGCCTAGCGATTGGTAAGCAAGGCCAAAACGTCCGACTGGCGGCAAAGTTGACGGGGTGGAACATTGATATTGTGAGCGCCGACGAATCGCGAGTAGAAGCTGCGGCCGATGCGGCAACCAAAGCCCCGTCCAAACGTACTGACCTAGAAGGGTCATTAATTGAGGCCGTTAACCAGCAAGCCGCTCCGGAGGAGGCTCCGTCTGAGGCCGAGGCCGAAGTTGCCGAAGAGGCAATCGAGGAGCCGGCCGCCGAAGCTGCCGACGAAAAGCCCACTGAAGACGATTCTAAGCCTACCAAAGCCAAAACCGCAAAATAGTCGATTTCCAGATATATTACCCACTTCTTTGGTGATACAATATGGGTATAGACTTACGCCTATGGACACAAAAACTTCTGGCACTCTACGCACGAGAGTGCTAAAATAGGGATATCGATAGGTGCTCAGATATCGGATGAAGCTATCGACGAGGGTAACAGAAAAGGAGCTTCCAGATTTATGAGTATAGAATTTGGTCCCCACTATGATCGCTATACCGAAAACGCTAAACAGAGTTTAGAAAATGCTGATGCCATCGCTCGCGCCATGGCATCCAGTTACATTGGCACCGAGCATATTTTGCTGGGTGTTTTGCAACAGAACACGTCAATTGGCGCGAAGATCTTGCGCAACGCCGGTGTCACATTGGACCGCGCGCAGGATTGGATTGCCAGTTCCCAAAGCGTATTTGCTCGCACCAACCACAAAGGTTTGAGCGAGACGGCGCGTACTACGCTGTCGTTGTCGCTGCGGATTGCGCGCGAGTTCGGCCAGCCCTACTCCGGCACAGAACACATCTTATTTGCACTGCTGAGCCAAAAGAACGCGCGTGCCAACGCTATTTTAAAGGAAATGCAGGTCGACCCGGCGGCGGTTCGGGCCGAACTGGAAAATTATTTAAGCAACCAACACTTTTTCACGGGTGAGGATACCCAGCGGACGGGCAAGAAGACCAAATCGAAAACCCCGGCGCTGGACACCTTTGGCATCGATTTAACGACTAAAGCTCGAGACGAGCAGCTGGATCCGGTGGTCGGGCGCGAAGCCCAGATTGGCCGCGTAATTACGATTTTAAATCGACGCTCCAAGAACAATCCGGTGCTTATCGGCGAGCCCGGCGTCGGCAAGACTGCCATTGTCGAAGGACTGGCTCAACGCATCATTGCCGAGGAAGTCCCGGAGATGCTCCAAAGCAAGCGGATTATTATGTTGGATTTGGCTAGCGTGATTGCCGGCACCAAATACCGCGGCGAGTTCGAGGAGCGGTTAAAGAAGCTGCTCGATGAAACCAAGGCACACAAAGACGTCATCCTGTTTATTGATGAGCTGCATACGGTGGTGGGTGCCGGCGCCGCTGAGGGTGCCATTGATGCCGCCAATATTTTGAAGCCGGCGCTGAGTCGCGGTGAGATTCAGGTAATTGGTGCGACTACGATTGAAGAGTATCGTAAACACATCGAAAAGGATTCGGCGCTCGAGCGGCGCTTCCAGCCAGTACAAGTCCCCGAGGCAACGGTGGCCGAAACCATCGAGGTGCTGCACGGCTTGCGCCCGCGCTACGAAGACCATCATCGCGTCGAGATTACCGATGCCGCCGTTGACCAGGCGGCTAAGCTCGCGCATCGCTATGTTGCGGACCGATTCTTGCCCGATAAGGCAATTGATTTGATTGACGAGGCGGCTTCATTTGTCCGGATTAAGCGGGGCGCCGTCAGCAAGCCGCTGCGAACCATGCAAAAGCAGCTGGTGACGGTGCAGGCCGACATTGAGGACGCCGTCAACGGGCAGGATTTCGAGCAGGCGGCGCGGCTAAAGACCAAGGCCAGCCAGCTGGAGCAGCGGATTTCGACTACCCGTGAAAAAGAGGGGGTGAAGGACGAGGCTTTACAAATTACCGCCGAGGACATTGCCCAGGTTATTAGTATGATGACCGGTATTCCGGTAACGCGATTGATCGATAAGGAAATGGTCAATTTGGTGCAACTCGAGGACCGCTTGAATCAGCGCGTGATCGCCCAAGAGGAAGCCGTATCGGCGATCTCCAAAGCCATCCGCCGCAGCCGCACCGGCATCAGTGATTCCCGCCGGCCCATCGGTTCATTCATCTTCCTCGGTCCCACTGGTGTTGGTAAAACCGAGCTGGCGCGGGTGCTCAGCGAAGAAATGTTTAATAGCCGCGAGGCCATGATTAAGATCGACATGAGTGAGTTCATGGAGAAGCATAATGTGGCGCGGCTGGTTGGTGCTCCGGCCGGATATGTCGGCTACGACGATGGCGGCCAGCTGACCGAGCAGGTGCGGCGCAAGCCCTACAGCTTGATCCTATTTGACGAGATCGAGAAGGCCCACCCGGACGTATTCAACATGCTGCTACAGATTTTGGAGGACGGCTATGTGACTGACGCCAAGGGGCGCCGGGTGGATTTCCGCAACACCATCATCATCATGACCTCAAATGTCGGCGCCGACACGATGTACAACGAAGCCAAGCTCGGCTTTGCAGTCGAAACGCGTCAGGAGGAGCGCGCGCTGGAAACCCAGCACGAGCGCGTGAAGGAGCAGGTAATGGAAGCTCTGAAGAAAGCCTTCCGTCCGGAATTCCTCAACCGCGTCGATGATGTCATTGTGTTTAAGCCGTTGTCGAAGTTTGATATCCGCAAGAT
>Ga0105238_10004431_pt1 | contig 13922 bp, 13 predicted proteins | sample KBSC34metaG_FD_81526 | JGI IMG/M metagenome (GOLD analysis project Ga0105238, IMG submission 81526) | Corn rhizosphere microbial communities from Kellogg Biological Station, Michigan, USA - KBS C3-4 metaG | ecosystem: Host-associated > Plants > Roots > Rhizosphere > Soil | place: Michigan, USA... | reverse complement strand
GTCATCGGTGGACAAGAGCGCCCGCAATACGAGATCGATGAGCTCGCTCACGCCATTGCCGATGAACACTTCCTCCGCGCTCACACCACGAACACCGCGCTCTTGCTGCTGCATCACTACGGCTTCGCGTGCGGGGAAAATGCCCTTTTGATGGCAATACCCTTCGCTCGCCCGCAAATTCTCGATCATGGCGAGACGCATGGACTCCGGCGTGCGAAAGCCGAACGCGCCCGGATTGCCGATATTCAATGGCACGATCTCGTAGCCCAGACGTTCCATTTCCTGCGCTCGACGCGCCAGCTTGCCGCGGATCTCGTACCTGACGTTGGCAAGTCCCGTGCTGGGTCGAATGGTGCGATTGGTCATGATCCTGAGTCCGAAAACCGTAGCCCGAAAGGCTGAAGACTAACAGAGAAGACGGGATGTGCCGAGGCGAGGATCACAGGATGGGGAGGTGACATGCCACTTGCCGCGTAGGGCTCACCGTGGTCAGGGCTGGCGTCTCCTCGGCACATCGCGAAAATGCCATAGGACAGCGCGCTCGGAAGACGCAGCCGCTAGACTGAGCGGTCAATGACGGAGGCTGCACTGGCGATTGTTTGCGCACGCGACGCCGCGCGGGATCGCCGGAAAGCACTGCATCCAACAGACTTTGCGTATACGGATGTTTCGCTTCATCCATCACTTCCACGACCGTGCCGATCTCCATGACACGTCCCGCATAAAGCACTAGCACCCGGTCGCTCAAGCCGCGCACGACGGCGAGATTGTGGCTGATGAACAGAAGTCCGACGCCGAATTCATGCCGCAGTTCGCGCAACAGTGCAATGACTTGAGCCTGTACCGAAACATCCAAAGCGCTCACGGCTTCATCGCATATCACGAGCTTGGGATGCAATACGAATGCTCGAGCGATAGCGACACGCTGGCATTGGCCGCCGCTCAGTTCATGAGGGTAGCGAGACGTCATCGCTTCGCTGAGGCCGACACGACTGAGCAACTGGGCTGTGATTTTTTTCGTGTCGGCGTCGGGTGACCACACCACGAGCGGCTCGGCAATGCTTGCGCCCACAGTCATACGCGGATCGAGACTCGCGCGAGGGTCTTGAAACACCATTTGCAGCTCGCGTCTGACATCGCCGCGAGCGCTCGCGGGCAATGTACCGATGGGCGTGCCTTCCCATAGGACTTCACCGTCGGTGGGTTCGACCAGACCGCTCACAACTTTACCGAGACTGCTCTTACCACAGCCCGATTCGCCCACGACGCCCAGCACTTCGCCACGGTTCATGACGAAGCTCACATCGGTCAACGCAGCGACATTCCGCGGCGTGCGTGAAAAGATGGAAGCGTCGATCGGATAACGCAGATGCAAACCGCGCACTTCCAGCAAAGGCGTCATTGAGTGGCAGCCTGTGATCGATCGACTTGCCATTGCGGCACAGCCGCCAGCAGATGTTGCGTATAAGGATGTTGGGGCGAATGCAACACTTGCGCGCCAAGCCCCTCCTCCACGATGCGTCCTGCTTGCATCACAGCCACGCGGTCCGCGATCTCCGCCACGACTCCCATATCGTGCGTGACGAGCACCAGCGTCAATCCGACTTGCTCGCGTAGTTCAACGAGCAAATCGAGCACCTGAGCTTGTACCGTCACATCGAGCGCCGTCGTGGGTTCATCGGCAATGACGAGCGCGGGTTCGGTCAGTAATGCCATGGCAATCAGCACTCGCTGCCGCATGCCGCCGGAGAGTTCATGAGGATATTGGCGTAAGCGTCGTGCAGGTTCGGGAATATGCACCCGTTGCAATGCCTGTTCGGCTCTAGCAAATGCTTCCGTGCGCGAACACCGACGATGCACGATGACGATTTCCGCAAGCTGAGTGCCAATACTCACGTGCGGCGTCAACGCGCTCAACGAATCTTGAGGAATGAAGCAAATCTCGTCGCCACGAATGCGATTCATGGCGCGTTCGTCGAGCCCGAGTAGCTCTCTTTCCTTGAAACGCACGCTACCCGTGACAACGGCACTGGGCGCTTGCAACCCTAGACAACTCAGGAAAAGCTGACTCTTTCCGGAGCCCGACTCCCCCACTCCGGCAAGCAAATCGCCAGCGTTGATCCTGAGACTGACATCGTCGACCGCAACGACGTTGCGATCGGCACCGGCAAAGCGCACATTGAGGTGGGTTATTTGGAGCAAAGCGGTCATTAGGTGAGGCAGTCTACAAAAAAGGCGTTATCGTCGAGGAGTTAGGAGATAGGAGTTAAGGGTTAGGAGTTAGTCCGGAGTTCGAAGGGGTGGTCGCTCTGTTTCGCCTTGTTCTATTCTGGACTAACTCCTAACCCCTAACTCCTAACTCCCAACTCCTAGCCCACACAACCCATGTCCCTTCATTTAACCGCGATCGATCTACGCACCGATCCCGAAGCGCATACCTACGTCAAAGAAGAAACCGTCTCAGTGCAGTTCGCCACCGATGCCGGCGAACTCATGAGTCTCGAAGGACCGAATCGTTATGTGCGCGGCGACGCCATCGTCACCGCAGCAAGCGGCGAGCGCTGGTGCGTTTCGCGCGATCGTTTCGATGCCAAGTACGAACCCGTAGCAGCGCTGCGTGCAGGCGACGACGGTCATTACCGGAACCGACCGGTACAGGTCCTCGCAAAGCAAATGCATGTCGCGTTCTCGATAGCAAGATCGCAAGGCGGCGACGTACTGCGCGGCAATCCAGGCGACTGGCTGATGCAATACGCTCCGGGGGACTATGGCATTACGGCGGCAGCACGATTCGCAAGCGTATACAGAAAGATGAAGTGATTAGTAAGCAGTGAATAGCCTGAAAGGACGGCGCCTCTGGCTAATGACTATTCACTGTTCACCGTTCACTGCTTACCAGTCCACTCCCTCACCGCCTCCGCTATAAAATTCAAACAAAGCAGCAGTGCCGAGAGAAACGCGGCAGGTATCAACAACATCCAAGGCGAGCTTTCCATCTCAGCGGACCCTTCCGCTACCAGCCTGCCGAGACTCGTGAGCGGCTCTTGCACGCCGAGTCCTAAAAAAGACAGGAAGCTTTCGTACAAAATCACTTGTGGAACGGCGAGCGCTGCATAGGCGACGACCGGTCCCATGACGTTCGGAACGATGTGGCGCCGGATGATGCGCGACGTGGGCACACCCGCCAACACAGCCGCCGCGATGAATTCACGATGACGCAATGCCAGCGTCTGGCCGCGAACGATACGCGCCATGGTCAACCAGCCCACTGCGCCAAGCGCAATGAACATGAGATAAATGTTCGAACCGAACACTACCGTGAGCACGATGACGAAGAAGAGATAGGGAAGCGAATACAGCACATCGACGAAGCGCATCATGAAGCTGTCGATATGTCCGCCTAAATAACCGGCAGTCGCGCCCCAAGTCACACCGATAACGAAACTTACCGACGCCGCAGCGAGCCCGACGAGCAACGACACTCGCAATCCAATCATGGTGCGCACGAAAAGATCGCGGCCGCTTGCATCGGTGCCAAACCAATGGCCGTTTGCAAGCGCAGGTGCGCCCGGCAAGTAATTCCAGTCGATTTGGTCTAGCGAATAGCGACTGAAATGGGGACCGATGATGGCGAGTAGTGCGATTGCAACCAATATGACGGCGGATGCGGTCGCGGCGCGATGATGCAACAGGTGCATGATTGCCCCCACCCTAACCCTCCCCCGCTTCGCGGAGGAGGGAACCGGAAGGTGCACCTCGCTCTGATCCCCTCCTCCGCGAAGCGGGGGGAGGGTTAGGGTGGGGGCCGACTCCACGCATCACGATGCAACAACCCGCGGATCGAGCCAGCGATAACAAACATCCACCACGATATTGAGCGCGATCACGAGTGCGGCATAACAAACGACTACGCCCATCACCAGCGTGTAATCGCGATTGATCGCCCCTTGCACGAAATACCGGCCGATGCCCGGTAAACCGAAGACCTGCTCGATCACGAGCGAGCCGGTCAGTACGCCCGCGGTCGCAGGTCCCAAATAACTGACGACGGGAACCAATGTGGGCTTGAGAGCATGCCGGCCGACGATCAACCACGACGGCAATCCTTTGGCACGCGCGGTCAAGATATACGGCGCACGCATGACTTCAATGCAGCTTTCGCGCGTGAGGCGTGCGATGTATGCGACGAAAGGCAGCGCTAGCGTTGCAACAGGCAGCGTCAAAAAGCGCGGCGAGCCATCGCCGTAGCCGGCTACCGGCAGCCAATGCATATAGATACCGAACAACAAAGCCAACATGGGTGCGATCACATAGCTCGGCAGCGTTATACCGAATACCGCAACCGACATGATGAGGTGATCAGGCCACCGTTCTTTCTTGAGTGCCGCCAAAATACCGAGCGGAACACCTATGAGCACCGCCGCAAATACTGCCCACGCTCCCAAGCTGGCGCTCACCGGAAAGCCGCGTGACAACAATTCATTGACGCTGCGATCGCGATATCTAAGCGACGGCCCCAAGTCGCCGTGTAATAGATTCAGCAGGTAACGAGTGTATTGAATGTAGATAGGCTGATCGAGGCCGTACGCCGCTTCGAGATTCGCCTTCACTTGCGCGGGCAAACCCCGCTCTTGCTCGAACGGCCCTCCCGGTGCCAGCCGCATCAACAAGAACGCGCACGTCACGATGACGAGCAAGGTTGGGAGACCAATGGCCAATCGGCGCAGCAGGTAGAAAAACATGTGTTGAAGGCGTTAGGGGTTAGGAGTTAGTAAGAAGTCGCCAAGAGCGCTCGTCTAGGCGTCGCTAACTGCAAACTGCTTCAACCCCATCTCTTACTAACTCCTAACCCCCAACTCCCAACCCCTTCTAATACTCAACCAACAACGACCCAAACCCATCCATTTTGTCTTCGATGCCCGCTTGCCTGAGCGCATACCAATATGTGCAGGTGTTCACTGCAAGCACGGGCTTGCCGAGCCAGCGTTCGGCTTCGGCCGCAACTTGTGCGAAAGGCAAGCCGCTGCCGACTTGAACGATCAACTCCACCGACGGGTCGTCGACTTCTCGCACAGCACGGCGCAAGCGGTCCAAAGGTTCGTGCCCCATGAGCAATGGGCTCGCGCATTTGAGGCCGAGGAGATTGACGACTTCGAAGCCTAGATCCGTAAACGCGCGACGCACCTGGGCATCACCCGTCGGCACGTACGGAGTGATGATGGCAATGCGCTTCACGCCGCCATATTTCTGGATTGCTGCGCGGCATGCGACGCTGCCTAGTGCAACACCGAGACCGCCGGTTCGCTCTTGCAGATGTGCTTGCAGCTCGTCGGGCGAATAAATGTTTTCCCAGAAACTCTCAGCCGCCAAGCCGAGCACTACGGCACGCGGCACGCAGGCCATGAGCGCGTCGATCGCGGTTTCGATCGACGTGCGCATCGCTTGCATCACCTCCGCAAGCTCCTCGTCGGAGCTGATCGGCGTATCGGGAATACCGACGCGAGTTATCTGATTGGTCACGCCCCGTGGACGCATGGCTTCGAGTTCGGGCTGAATCACGGTGTTGGCGGCGGCAGAGACCACGCCCATGCGCATGCGCCAGCCCAAAGTGTCGGTCATGAAAGCTCTCCCGTTTGACAGGTTCGCGGCCTTACAATAGTGTCCCGGCCCGCCGCTGATCTGTCCATGGCGGCCATCATTAAGTTGACTCGCCTCCTTTGGCGACTGCTTTGCCAGTTCCGCCTACAGTGGCAGCAGTCAACTCAAGCATTGTGGAGAACAGTTCGTGAGCAAGATTCTGGTTTGCTTGAAGCGGGTCATCGACTACAACGTCCGTGTCCGCGTCAAACCCGACGGTACGGGGGTGATGACCGACGGCGTCAAGATGAGCATCAACCCGTTCGATGAAATCGCGCTCGAAGAAGCGCTGCGGATCAAGGAAAAAGGCGGCGCCAGCGAAGTCATCGTCGCAAGCATCGGCCCCAACGACACGCAACAGCAATTGCGCACCGGCCTCGCCATGGGCGCCGACCGCGCCATTCTCGTGCCCGCCGACGGCGTGGTCGAACCGCTCGCAGCAGCGCGCATTTTCTTGAAGCTCATCGAAAAGGAAGCGCCGACCATCGTGCTCATGGGCTAACAGGCCATCGACGATGACAACGGCCAAACCGGCCAAATGCTCGCCGCACTCTGGAATCGTCCGCAGGCGACGTTCGCATCGAAGATCGAACTCGAAGGCGGCAAGGCGCGCGTCACGCGCGAAGTCGATACCGGCCTCGAAACCATCGAAGTCGATCTGCCCGCGGTGTTCACTACCGATTTGCGCTTGAACGAACCGCGCTACGTCAAGCTGCCCGATATCATGAAGGCCAAGAAGAAGCCGCTCGACACTGTTGCCATCGGTGATCTCGGCGTCAATGTGGCTGCCGCCTTCCGCACGACCAAATTCGAGCCGCCGCCTGCTCGTTCGAAAGGCATCATGGTGAAAGACGTTTCCGAGCTCGTAGCCGCGCTCAAGCAGAAAGGGGTGCTGTAATGACCAAGATTCTCATCATCGGCGAACACTCGGGCGGCAAGCTCAATCAGAGCACTGCCAAGTGCGTCAGCGCTGCGGCAACGATTGCCGGCGCACAAATCGATATCGCGCTGTTCGCTACCGACGCTTCTGCGGCTGCCACGCAAGCAGCTGCGCTCAAGGGCGTCAACAAAGTCATCAAAGTCGAAAATCCGGCCAACGCAGAACCGCTCGCGGCAGTCATCGCGCCGCAAGTTGCAGAGCTCGCAGCGGGCTACACGCACGTGTTCGGTCCTTCGACGACGTTCGGTAAAGATCTCACACCTCGCGTCGCGGCACTGCTCGGCGTCGGCCAAATCAGTGACATCATGGCGGCCGAGTCCTCGCACCGTTTCCGTCGTCCTATCTATGCAGGCAACGCCATCGTAACGGTCGAAGCGCCGCAGGATCAGAAAGTGGTCGTGACGATTCGTGTGGCTTCGTTCCAGCCGGCGCCCGCAGGCGGTTCGGCGTCGATCGAATCAGCCACAGTGAGCGCTGCGTTGCCAACGCACACGCGGTTCGTCTCGCGTTCGGCCGCTCAAAGCGGACGTCCCGATCTGCAAACCGCAACGCGTGTCGTCTCCGGCGGACGCGCCATGGGCAGCTCCGACAACTTCAAAATTCTCGAGAAGCTGGCGGACAAGATCGGTGCGGCAGTGGGCGCCTCGCGCGCTGCGGTCGACTCCGGTTACGCACCCAATGAATTGCAGGTCGGACAGACCGGCAAGATCATCGCGCCCGAGCTCTACATGGCCTTCGGTATCTCAGGCGCTATCCAACATCTCACCGGTATCAAGGACGCGCGCACCATCGTGGCTGTCAACAAAGACAGCGAAGCGCCCATCTTCGAAGTCGCCGACGTGGGTTTGGTAGGCGACCTGTTCACCGTCGTGCCGGAGTTGGAAAAGATGCTGTAAGAGCACAGCGGCGAAAGCCGCTGCGCGTCGACGGTTGATGAAGCTCTGCCCCTCCCCCACACCGCGGGGGAGGGTTAGGGTGGGGGCAGCTCTACAGTTGTCCCAAGATTGCTTCCGCGCTCGAGACCTTGAATTCACCCGGTGCTTCCACAGCGAGCTTGCTGACTACGCCGTCTTGGACGAGCACAGCGAAGCGCTGCGAACGCATGCCCATCCCGAATCCCCTGCCGTCCATTTCCAGACCCAGCGCTTTGGCGTATTCGCCATTGCCGTCCGCCAGCATGACGACGGAGTCGCCTACATTCGACGCCTTGCCCCAGGCGTTCATGACGAACACATCGTTCACCGACATGCATGCAACGGTGTCCACGCCTTTGGCTTTGATTGCTGCCGCGTTCTGCACGAACCCCGGCAAATGCTTGGCGTCGCAAGTCGGAGTGAACGCGCCCGGCACAGAGAACAGCACGACTTTCTTGCCCTTGAACAGCTGATCCGTAGTGACGTTTTGCGGTCCGTCCTTGGTCATTTGCTTGAACACACCGGAAGGCATTTTGTCGCCGACTTTGATCGTCATCGTTCGCTCCTGTTCGAGGTTGTTCGGGAGTTGGGGGGCGGATTCTAACAGCTAAGCGCGCAACAGCCGCGCCATTGCCGAGTGACCCGTGATCGACTCGATCACGGCTCGCGCACACAACGCACCAAGCACGTTGCCGGTGCCACTGTAGGCGCCAATCGCCCAAATGCCGGGTCTCACCTCGTCCACCACCGGCAAGCCCGATGTCGTGTAGCCGACCGAAGCAGCCCAGCGATGTGTAATCGCTGCATGCACGCCGAGATGGTCGCGCAAGAATGTTTCCAACCGATGTTGGATGGCGTGAGTCGGTTCGCTACTCGATGTCCACTCCTCGTCCGCAGCGGTATCGCGAAAACCGCCCAGCACGATGCGCCCGTCTTGCAATTGTTGCCAGTACTCGTATCCCCAGCGCGCATAGATGGGCTTCGGTACTGCAATTTCCGTGGTCGGCGCAGTCCCGAGCATCTGCAAACGTGCAGTGCGTACTCGATCTTGCAATTCAGGCAAAACGCGCTCCAAGCCACCATCGACTGCAATGAGCACATATCTCGATGCGACGTTCCCCCGCGGCGTTCGCACTCTTCCTGCGGCAATTTCTAGAGCCGACGTATTCTCAAAACACAACGCACCGCGTTGTATGCATTGCTCTGCCAACTTACGACAGCGAGCCAGCGGATTGAAGACGGCGTCGGTTGGAATGAGAAGGCCCTTGCCCTCGAGACCGTCATAGCGTTGCACCGGCAGACCATCGGCCTGCATGGCTGCCAACTGCTGCTCGCAATCAACTAATTCTTCGGCAGAAGACGCGATACGCAACGAGCCGGTACGACGAACCAGCCCGGGCACGTGTGCAAGCAGTCGATCGATTTCCGCTAGGGTGAGTTGATAGATCGCACGGGCGCGTTCACGTCCGATCTGCCCTGCGGCTTGATGATAGAAACGCGCAGTGCCTGCGAGGAGCAAACCACCATTGGACCCCGCCGCCCCGCTAGCAACGCTTCCTGCATCGATACCGACGACGCTCAAGCCCGCATCCAATGCCGCCTCTATCGCCGTGAGACCCGAGCCTCCAAGCCCTACGACACACAGGTCTGCGCAGAGGGAATCGGTGAGCGCGCCGAGGCCAGGCCAGGCATCGTCGTCCCACGCGGGTCTCGAGTGCGGATGCATTGCGATCTCGGTTGGGTGTTTGCCCTCGTCAGCGGTCTGCGGCCAGAGCGAAACCGGTGCTGCGCTCTGGCTGGAGACTGCTGTCTGAGGATCGCAGACCTTCTCTTCTGGCCGCTAGCCGCGGACCGTGGACCTCCTCGCCATCACTCCTTATCCGTCACCGCCCCCAACGACGCGCTCGTCACCGACCGCGCATATTTCGCTAGGACTCCGCGCGTGGCATACGGTTCTTTGGCTCTCCATACGGCACGACGTTGCGCCAACACGTCCTCGGGTACGTTCAATCTGATCTCACGGCTCGTGGCGTCGATACTGATTTCGTCGCCGTCTTCGACCAAGCCGATGGGACCGCCGACGGCGGCCTCCGGAGAGATATGACCGACGACGAAACCATGACTGCCACCCGAGAATCGTCCGTCGGTGATCAAAGCCACTTTGTCGCCCAAACCCCGTCCAGTGATGGCGCTCGTCGGGCTCAGCATCTCGCGCATGCCGGGTCCGCCTTTGGGACCTTCATAACGAATCACCACCACCTCACCCGCTTGCACCGCCCCGTCCAGAATGGCTTGGAGCGACGACTCCTCGGATTCGAAGACGCGCGCACGGCCGGTGAAACTCAATCCTTCCTTGCCCGTGATCTTGGCCACTGCGCCTTCCGGCGCAAGGTTGCCGTAAAGCACGACCAGATGGCTGTCCGCTTTGATGGGGTTGTCGAAGCCATACACGATGTCTTGCTTCTTCGGATACGGTTTCACGCCTCGTAGATTCTGCGCGAGCGTCTTACCGGTCACCGTCAGGCAATTGCCGTGCAGCAACCCTTTGTCGAGCAGCATCTTCATGAGCGGCTGGATGCCGCCGATTTTGATGAGTTCGGACATGGAGTATTTGCCGCTGGGCCGAAGATCCGCCAACACCGGTACGCGCTTGCCAATGCGAGTGAAGTCATCGAGTTCGAGCGGCACATTCGTGGCATGCGCGATCGCGAGCAGATGCAGCACCGCGTTCGTCGAACCGCCCAATGCGATTCCGACCGTAATCGCATTCTCGAATGCTTCGCGCGTCATGATGTCGCGCGGCTTGATGTCTTTCTTGATGAGATCGAGCACTGCGCGGCCGGCTCGCTTGCAGTCGTCTAGTTTCTTGGTGGACTGCGCTTCTTGAGCCGAACTATTCGGCAAGCTCATACCGAGCGCCTCGATCACAGAGGCCATGGTATTGGCGGTATACATACCGCCGCAGCTACCCGGTCCCGGGATGGCGGTGCGCTCTACTTCCTGTAACCCGCGATCAGAAAGCGCGCCACGCGCATGTGCACCCACTGCCTCGAATACAGAAATGATGTCGCGGCGTTTTTCGCCCGGGCGAATCGTGCCGCCGTAGACGAACACTGCCGGCCGATTCAGCCTCGCTAACGCCATCATGCAGCCCGGCATGTTCTTATCGCAGCCGCCGATGGCCACGATGCCGTCGAATCCTTGGGCACCCACCACCGTCTCGATCGAGTCTGCGATGACTTCCCGTGAAACGAGCGAATAGCGCATGCCCGGCGTGCCATTCGAAATACCGTCCGAGACCGTAATCGTGCCGAACGTCGTGCTCTTGCCGCCTGCGGAATCAACACCGGCAGCCGCCGCTTTGGCGAGCTTGTCGATGTGCATATTGCAAGGAGTCAGATTGCTCCAAGTCGAGGCGATACCGACGGCGGACTTCCTGAAATCCGCATCCTTGTAACCGACCGCGCGCAGCATCGCACGGCTAGGCGTCTGCTTGACACCGTCGGTCACGACACTGGAATACGGGCGAATCGATGCTTTCGAGGCCGACTTTTTAGGAGTGCTGGCGCGAGGAGTCTTCTGCTTCGACATGAATGGGCTCGATTGAGGCTGACGAAAAGTCGCAATCGTCGACGAGCGCACGCAGGAAGGCAAGCGCGCTCAACTTCCCGTATCCACGATCCGCCTATCTCTCACCGCAACGATCAATACGCCGAACAAAGTGATCGTGCTGCCTACCATCATGCGTGGCGTCAAGTGATCGTGTAACAGCGTGACGCCGAACATGATGCTGAAGATGGGCGAAAGCAGCGTGAAAGGAGACACGCTGGACACCGGGTAGCGTCCGATCAGGTAGAACAAGACGCTGTGCGCGATGAGGCTCGATCCGAGCGCCGTGAACAGCAAGCCTCCCCAAGCCTGCAAATGCGCATGCGGCACCTGCGGCCAACGATGCCATTCCAACAGCGCGCTCGTTATCAACAAAATGGGGGCGCCGATCGAAGCGAGCCAGGCTTGCGTTTGCAGCGGACGAATGCCTTGCAGGCGCTTGATGTAGATCAAGCCGAGTGCGCTCGCAAACGACGACAGAACGACGCACAGCAATCCCGGCCAGTAGCTGAACACGTGTGGATCGAAGCCGATCACCATCACGCCCAAGAAAGCGAGCGTGATACCGAGAATCCGCCGCCAGTGAATGATTTCGCCGAGCAACACGACGGACAACAACGTCGTGAACGGCACGCTCAACTGAGTTGCGATCGCTACCGTGGACACGTCCGCGGAAATGGCGATGCCGAGCGTGAGCAAGCCGAAGGTCGCAGCGCCGCTCAACCCTGCTGCCATCATGACGTTCTTCATTTGTCCGCGATGAACGCGCAGCAGCGGCGACAGAATGAGCGCGAGCAGTCCCAACCGCATCGCGGAAAATAGAAACGGCGGCAATTCGTTCACGCCGACCTTGTTGGCGACGAGATTGAAACCCCAGAGCAGGTTGATGCCGATGAGGACCGCTATATCGCGCGACGAGACCGAGCGTTCCGCTGCCGTCGGACTGGATTCTGTATCCACTTGAGTGACGGCCTTAAGCTGCGTAGCGATGGCGCAAATACGCGTAGAGCGCACGCACACATTGCGCTTCGGCGCCGACGGGTCGACCCGGCCGATCTTTGGCATTCCATCCGTACAGATCGATGTGCGCCCACTGCTTCGCCTTGGATACGAATCGCTTCAGGAACAGACCGCCGATGATGGCCCCTGAAAATCCCGAGGGCGACACGTTGTTGAGGTCGGCGACCTTGCTCGCGAGTTCGTCGTCGTAGCCGCTCCAGAGCGGCAACTGCCAGAGGTGATCTACGGCTTCCTTGGCGAACCGCGTCAAATCGTTCGCAAGCGCATCGTCGTTGGTAAAGAGCGCCGGTAACTCAGGGCCCAATGCGACTCGCGCAGCGCCCGTGAGCGTCGCCATGTCGATCAGCAGCTCGGGTTCTTCTTCGTCGGCCAACGCGAGCGCGTCGCACAGAATCAGACGTCCTTCGGCGTCGGTGTTGCCTACCTCCACCGTGAGCCCTTTGCGAGTCGCGAGGACGTCACCGGGACGAAACGCGTTACCGGCAACGGCATTCTCGACGGCCGGAATGATCACGCGCAGTCGTATCGGCAGTTTCGCATCCATGATGGCTTGAGCGAGCCCGAGCACGCAGGCCGCGCCGCCCATGTCTTTCTTCATGAGCAACATCGACGCAGGCGGTTTGATATCGAGGCCGCCCGAATCGAAACACACGCCTTTACCGACCAATGTAACGCGGGGCCGACCCGGCTCACCCCACGTGAAGTCGACGACTTGAGGTTCGTTAGCGCTCGCGCGCCCGACTGCATGCACGGTGGGGAAACCTTGCGCGAGCAACGCATCGCCGCGGTCGTGCCGATAAGTAGCGCCATAACGCTGTGCCAGCGCTATGGCAGCTTCGGCGAGGCGCACTGGAGTCAAGTCATTGGCAGGTGTATTGATCAAATCGCGCGCGAGTGTGCACGCCGAATTCAAACGTACGGCTTCGTCGACTGATGCGTCGGGCACATGGAGTTTGCATTCGCGCGGCGACTGAGCGCGGCGGTAACGATCGAAACGATATTGACCGTACAACCACCCCAATGCGAATTGCTGAGCGGCAGCGCGCGGCAAACCTGTTGCCAAATGATAGTTGCCCTCAGGCAGTCGATCGCACAAACCGCTCGAATGCCATAGAGACACGTCGGCATCGCCCACGCCTTTGCCGAGACCGACGAGCACTTGTGCCACTTTGTTCTGTGCATCAGGGACCAACAGCACTTTGCCGCGCTCGCCCCGGAATGCATTTGCGCTCGCCCAGTTCTGTAGGGTTGCACTCTGAGTCGTACGCCATGCATCGAAACGGTCTTCGCCGACCAAAGCAATGGGAATGGAGCCAGGATGTAGCTGGGTGGCGAGCATCGCGTGCACGAGGGATACAAAAAGGAGCGCAAAGAATAACAGGATGACCTTGCAGGAGGTCACGATTTGCCGCCGCCAGCGCTCGACACGCAGCGCCAACCCATTGACAAGGCAAGCAGCAATATGGTGCTATCGCGCAGATTTTTTTAACCCACGGCCTGCGCCTTTGATCCACTCACCCGTTCCGCCCGCCGACGACATCGTCGTCAACGTGGCTGTCAACCGCCGCTCGGATTGAGGTGCGGGATCCTGGCCTGAAGACTTAAACGTACTAGCGATCAGATCAGGAACCCCGCAAGGTATGACTGTATACCGCGGGGTTCTTCGTTTTTGTGCTAGTGCATAAGAGAGAGATTCTTAGGAGTTCACACAATGCAGATCTACTCGCAGAAAGACGTCAATAAAAAAGCGCTGAAGGGAGCGCGCATCGCCGTCCTCGGCTACGGCAGCCAGGGCCGCGCCC